>SXGQ01156381.1_pt1 | contig 12123 bp, 20 predicted proteins | sample 3178371 | NCBI WGS metagenome assembly SXGQ01 (sample SAMN11356859, study PRJNA531348) | freshwater metagenome | isolation source: freshwater sample F1-20 | place: China: Fuxian Lake, Yuxi | collected 2017-12-25 | reverse complement strand
TTCAGCTATTTTCATAAAATTCTCATCAACATCAAAAGTATAGACGTGTCCTCGTGGCTTTACAACGCTTGCAACAAATGATGTAAGGGAACCGCTGCCAGTACCAATCTCTAGAATTTTTTGGCCGCTTCCAATACCAGCCCTTGCAATGATATAACCAATGTCTTTAGGATATACTATTTGTGTACCATGTTGAAGTTTCATAACATAGTCATACATTGTGGGTTCGATAAGATAGACATACTTGTCTTTGTTGGTAATTAATCTAGAGCCGTATTCTTTTCCCATTGCATCAGCATGTTTGATTACACCTATGTGAGTATGAAGGGATTCATTTTTTGATATTTTAACAAGCCATTTTTTTGATTGATTAAAGTAAAATAGAACAGGAGAATTTTGCTTGATCTTTGCCATGAGTTTTTCCTAAAAATTTTAGATAAGAATCTATGTTTTCAGATATACTAGTCAAAGATAGAATTATCAATTAAAAAATAGTTAAAGGAAGGAAATTATTTAATTTACTTTTCCTATATTCCTAGGATCCGGATTTCCACCAGAACTACACAGTTTGTCTCCACACACTTTGTGATTATTTTTGTGTCCATATGATTTTGGAGGAACTACACCTTCGCCTTTTGCTTTAAGAGCGGCGTCGGCTTCAACGATACTTACAGACATGGTTGCCAATGCAAAAATTGCAAAAATCGCAACAACTCCAAAGTATTTTGATGCTTGTTTCATACTCCATGTAGGGATTAAAGATAATAAATACATTAGAGATGACTTCAAAACAAGAATAGAACGATTATTTTAAAAATCGTTGATTTTTGTTCTATTTGCTCTTAGATTTGTGATTAATTCATTGCTTTGTTCTTTACGAATCTTGTTTACCATTAAGATGGTAGTGACCATAATTCAGTTTATCTTTTAGAAATATGAACAATAGTGTGTGTAAATTGAACAACTGAATTTCAGTTACTGCTGAAAATCAATCCGTATTCAATAAATACAGCAATTTGCTAAAGACAGCATGTCAAATATGAAATGTGTATCATGTGGAATAGGTTTCTTTTCCCCAACAGGGGCAGACAAATGTTCCAGATGTGCAGGAAATGAATCTCATGGAAGTGCAGGTCATGATTCTTGTGGCTGTGGACATAGTCACTAAATCATTTTTTTAATCCCTAGATTGATACAATAATCGTTTTTCATAATTTAAAAATAAAATGATTCAGATTCGATTAAAATTATGAAAGTTACAAAAATCACATTTTATCAGGGGCGACAATGCCAAGTAGTTCAAGTGCTTTTTCAAGTGTTAACTTGAATGAATTTACAAGACACAGACGAGAATTTTCTAATTTTTCATCATCTAATTCAAGCACTTTAACATGCTCATAAAAGGAATTAAAGGCCACAGCCAAATCATGGCAGTATCTTGCAATGACTTTGGGGGAGAGATTTTTTGCAGCATCCATCACAAAGATGTCAAACAAGCCAATTGTTTTTATCAAATCCAATTCAGATTTGTCATTTAATAAAGAAAAATCAACATCAATAGATGGGGTTCGGTGAGATTTTTCAATTATCCTAGATGCCCTTGCATGAGTATATTGTATGTATGGTGCAGTGTCGCCTTCCAAACTCAATGATTTTGTCAGATCAAATGTTATCATTTTATCCAAATCCTGTTTTATCATCTCATAGCGCAAAGTCCCAACAGATATCTGATGAGATATTTTTTCAATTTCAGAATCAGCCATTTCAGGGTGTCTTTTCCGAGTTTCTTCAATGGTTTTGGTTTTTAGCAAGTCATAAACAGAATCAGCATTGACATAGAGACCTTTTCTTCCAGACATCTGAGCTTGTTTTCCTTCAGTGTTTAATCCCAAAGTTTGCGCAGTGTCACCACTGAGTGTAACGGATTCATATCCAAGATGAACATATGCGTCTTCTGCAGATTTGAATTTAGACATTAATGCCGTGATGATTTTTTGAAGCCTTGCTTGCCTTGAATCAATAACGGTGATTACTTTTTCACCAGTAAAATTTTGTTTTGACTCACTACTGACTGCCAAAGTAGTTTGCCAAAGAATATGATCACCGGGTTGTATCTTTTCATATTTTTGGTAGTTGAAAGGATCCTCCAGTAGTCCCAATTTCCATGCAGCATACGGAATGTCCTTTGCAATGTATGTTGCAGTGCCATTACTTCGAACAATGACTTTGTCCTCTTCATTATTTTCTCCCCGTATAACCCAACATCCTACATTTTTACCATCATTTTCAAATTCTACGAGACACATTTCTTTGAGTTTTTCAAAGATTTTGCCCCATAGACCTGAGCGAATTATCTGCGATTCAAAATTCAGGCAGTCATAATAGACCCCCAAATTCCAACAAGTCTCTAGCTGATTTTCCAAAACACGACGTGTTATTTTATCAGCGAATTGAGCAGTTTCAGAAGTGCCATCTTCTAGTTCTTTGAGGATGTTTTTTCTAATCTCCTCCAAACTGGGATCTTTTTCATATTTTTCTGTAGTTTTGACATATACATCATCACCACAATAATGATCAAATTTTTTCCCCAAAGGAGGTTCTTGAGCAAATCCAAAGTGTCTAAAACCTACAATGATGTCGGCAACTTGTAAACCAGAATCATCAACATAATTGAGTATGTTGACTTTGTAATTAGATTTTTTCAAAATTCTAGCAATGGTGTCTCCGAGAATTATGTTACGTATATGACCTATGTGCAGAGCCTTGTTAGGATTTACACTTGTATGTTCTACTACGATTGTGGAATTTTCCCCCAAATCTATAGAGCCAAACTCATCTAAATCAGATTCAGATAAAATCAACTGGGTTAAGGTTTCCCAGTTAGCAAAAAAATTAAGATATCCAGATGGATGAGATTCTACATTAGATACAAGAGTGCTTGTAAGTTGTCGATATTTTTCAGATAGAATATTTGCAATTTCTTTTGGATTTTTTTTTAGATGTTTGGCAAGTAAAAATGAGATATTAGAGCTTACATCACCAAAACCGGGTTTTGCAGGTTCCACAGAAAACAAAATATCAGATACTGACAAATCATCTAGTATTTTATGAAGATTATTTTCAATTTCATCGATTAGGGATTTGAATGCCACTACTATACCTCAGATAATTTAGGTGCTAATTTATCTAGTGCTTCTATAACTCCATCACCAGATTTTGCAGACATGATCATTGTTGCCTGTGATTTTACATATTCAGATGAATTTCCCAATGCTATGCTTGTTTTTGCAACTTTGAATAAAGGAATATCAGTAGCACTATCCCCTATTGCTATCACGTCATCGCTGGAAATAGAGAGTCGTTTCATAACTTCTTGAAACCCAGTCCCCTTGTCAATTCCTCGTGAATTAATATGAAATGCGTATTGACTATCTGAAAGTAAAACATCCAAATTTTTCTCCAAAATCAATTTTTTTGCCAGTTCCAAGTCAAATGTTCTCTCCAATACAACTTCAGTCATTCGTGGAAAGACTGGTTTTTCTACAACATTGTCAATATTGTTTTTTATGATTTGAAATGCTTGCTGACATTGCTGTATGTTGCCAAGTAAAACATGCTCGTTTGTATCAATTGTGATACAACCGCCGTTCTCACCTACAGCGATTTTTGTAGTCCCGCCAAAGACTGACAACAAATACGCTTCAATTGAAGATCGGCCAGTTACAAAGATCACGTTATGGCCAATGTTTTTCATATGTCTTAAGGCAGAAAGTGCATCCAGATTGATTCGGCCAGCACCATTTTCAGTTATGGTACCATCTATATCCACTGCAAATGTTTTTGATTTCACACATGTACTGTTTAGAACCGAATAATATTTGCTACGTATTCCTTGCCTAAATTAAAAAATAATGAATATTTTTGATAATACATGTGAAATAAAAAAAGAGAAAGATAATTGAATTTAAATTGCTTTAAACGAAATTAACTTGAAATCTTACTTTCTATGTTTTGGCAGACATGCTTTACAATATACAGGTCTGTCTGGTTTTGGTTCAAAAGGTACTTTGTCTTCCTTTCCACAATCTGCACATGTGCAAGGATACATTATTCTTTCTTCGGACATGATTTATTATGAATTTCACTCCTTAAGTACCATCGTATTGTTGGAAAAAACAGAAACATGTTATCTTAAAAAGAGAAGCCGTAGATTAACAATCACCATAATTAAGATTATTTTCTGATCACAGTTATTGCCAGTTTCCATAATAAAGGCATTCAATAGTTATTAGCATCAGAATGAACAACATGGTGATGATTCACAAAATCCAATATTTTGAAGCTGAAAAACTATCTCAAGGAGTATTTCTTCAAGATGCAGTTAACGAGTTTCTTGCTCAAAAGGGTGAAAACATAATATCAGTTCATCCAGTAATGGGAAACACGTTATTAGTTCATCATAAAGAATAATTGATTTTTTTACAATTATTTTTTAAATTTCCAATATCAGTTTCAAATCCAAGTCAAATCTAAAAGAGTTTAGATTATCGTCGTTCTCGGATTTTCTGTTCTAAAATATCTATCAATTCATTAACCATAAAATCCCCATCGCGGACATGGCTAATTCCAGTAATAGTCTTTATTCTAGTCATTGTTTCAGCAGTGATTTGTAATTGAGGCATGCTTTACTAACAGTGCATTGTTATTTAAAGCAAAGAATTATTGCAGAAATAATCATTGAGGAGAAATTAGGATTGTTTTACACATTTGCAATCACAATCAAACATTCCTACTTTACCCATACATTGATCATGATGTTCATGATAACATTTGTCACAAGTAACCAAGTCACATATTTACGAATTGCCGAGATAAATACCGACGTAATTGGACAATCCTAAAAATTTCACAGTTATAATGAGATTCATCATATTACAGTAAGAGATGACAAAAAAGGGAGTTATAGAGGAGATTTTTAGCAAAGCAAGATTTGCAGATGATGCAAAAGCATACAAAATTTTCTACAGAGACTTTGAGAGACTAAGAGAAACAACATTACCAGAATTTATCAAAGAATCAAACAATTTTCAAACCATTCCAATCACAAGAATTGAGGTAATTAAGAAAAATCATAGGATTTTATTTGAAAAGAACAGTAAAAAGATTGAATAGATTTGGGAATTCCTGAAAAAATTAAAGCCATTCAAGATGAAATGGCAAAAACTCAGATCAACAAAGCTACAAACCATCACATTGGGTTACTAAAAGCAAAGATTGCAAAACTAAAACGAGAGCAAGAAGACAAAGAAATTCAAAAAAGTGGTGTAAAAACAGATGGGTTTGATGTCAGACGTGCAGGGGATGCCACGGTTGTATTTATCGGATTACCAAGTGTTGGAAAATCAACACTGCTAAACAAATTAACAGATGCAAAGTCTACAGTCGGCGCTTATCAATTTACAACTCTGACAGTAGTTCCAGGAATGATGGAATATCGTGGAGCTAAAATCCAAGTTCTTGATCTACCTGGAATTATCAAAGGTGCATCAAGCGGAAAAGGATTAGGTAAAAGAATACTGTCAGTCGCAAGAACTGCAGATTTGGTTTTACTTATGCTAGATGTTTTTCAGCCTTTTCACGAAGATGTATTGGTAAATGAATTAGGAAACATAGGAATCAGACTAAACAGGTTGCCCCCAAACATCACCATTGAAAAATCACCAATGGGTGGAATTGCAATTGCACAGCAAGTAAAACTAACAAAAATTTCAGAACAACATCTAAAAGATATTTTGCATATTTATGGAATAGTTAGTGCTAGAGTGGTCATCAGAGAAGATATCACATCTGAGCAATTAGCAGATCATATTGCCGGAAATATCAGTTACTCAAAATCACTTACGATTTTAAATAAGATAGACCTAGTAGATAGAGAATTTTTAGAAGATTTGAAAACAAAAATAAAATCAGAGGTAATAGAGGTTTCAGCAAACTCAGAAATCAACATAGAATTACTAAAAGAGAAAATCTATGATAAGCTTAACTTCATTAGAATATACATGAGACCAAAAGGTGGTGAAACAGACTTTAAAGAACCGTTAATTGCAAGAGAGGGAGACACAGTGGAAGACATTTGCAATAAACTGCATCGAAATATGAAAAAACAATTCCGATACGGTTTGATTTGGGGTAAGAGTGTAAAGTTTGGAGGACAAAGAGTAGGGTTAGATCACATTGTACAGGACGAAGATGTTTTAACAATAATTAAAACACGTGGAGCATAATTTTTCAATTTCAAATAACAAAATGGATCAAGATACAGAACATAGATGGTGTCATTATTGCATGGCAAAAACAAAACAGATTCTTGTTTTTCTTCCAGAAATGGCAACATACAAGCGTAGAAGACAGTACAAATGCACTATTTGTGGAAAAAAAAGTTGGTTACAAGGAAGAAGACCATCAGCTGAAAGTGTTTATTGAAATTTTTCCGATCAAAATTAAATTTGAAAAATAAAATTTCGTTGATAAATAGTAATCAGTTTGTGTAATTTTGTTTAGTCTAACTATAGAAAAGCTATGAAAATGCCGATTGGTTAATGGCTACAAGAAGAAAAGCTGTCGTTAGAACAGCAGCAAGAAAAGCTGTACGTAGAAAAGCAGTTAGAAAAGCTGTTGTTAGAAAAGCAGTTGTAAGAAAAGCTGTACGTAGAAAAGCAGTTAGAAGAGCTGTTGTTAGAAAAGCAGTTGTAAGAAAAGCTGTACGAAGAAAAGCAGCAAGAAGAGCTGTTGTTAGAAAAGCAGTTGTAAGAAAAGCTGTCGTAAGACGTGCAGTTCGAAGAGCTGTTTTAAGACGAGCAATTGGAAAATCACTCGTAAGAAAAGCAGCAAGAAGACGATAAGATCGTCAAAAAATTAACAATCGTCATCAAACGACGATTTGTTTTTCCTTTTTCTAAATTTTCTAAAAACTTAAGGATTTAGGAACGAATCTAAACAAAATTCATTTCTGAAATATTGATAATTCAAAAATATGATTGACTTGGAGTCAATCTATATTATTGATAAAATGTTATCAAAGACACATTGAATAAAGTAGATAAAATGTTGTCACAAGCTTATGATCTTTGCGAAGATGGTGATTTTTTGAATGCTCTGAAATTATATGATTCTGTATTGAAACAAGAGCCTGAAAACATTCATGCTCTAATCGATAAAGGTGTTACACTGCAAAATTTAGGCAAGATAAAACAATCTATAAAATATTATGATAAAGTACTTTGCATTGATCCAAAAAACATCGATGCTCTGGTGAATAAAGGTGCATCATTACATACGATTGAAAAATACAACGATGCAATCAAGTGTTATGATTTAGCTCTTAAATCTGACAAAAAATGTGCCATGGCGTTAGCTTACAAAGGATTATCCTTGGGCGAACTTGGAAATCTTACAGATGCATTAAAACATTTTAAAAAAGCATTATCTATTGATCAGGATTATGATCTTGCTAGTATTAGCCAAGAGATGGTTAAAGAATTATTGAAATCTGTAGAAAAACAAAAATCTAAAACACGGTAACATCGCCTGGCACTGGTTCGCGTTTGGTGCTTTTTTCATGAGATTCAAAAAATTCTTTATGTTCTGAATTTTGATGCTCTCTGAGTTTTTCAATATTCTCGAATCCTATGTGACACAAGTAACATTTTGGCCTATGTTCATCAACTAGTGGCAGCACCATAACACATGTAATTTACCATCCTACTTAATTCTTGATACTGACAGTTAAGGAATATATCCTTTAACCGTTGACTCACTATGTGTTAGAACAACTAATTGGAGAATCCAAAGCGTTAGACCGAGCAATTGCTGGGGAAGAATTATCTTATGATGATGGTCTTGAATTGATGAATTATGATAATTTGCACATGTTAAGCGCAGTTGCTGATATTACTAGAAAAAAATTAGTTGGTGACACCGTAACTTTTGCTGCCTCGTATTACATGAATTACACAAATGTCTGCGCCGCAAGTTGTCAAATGTGTGCATTTTACAGAAAAGATGGTGCAGAAGACGCATACACCCTCACTCCAGAGCAAATTGAACAACGAGTTGCCATTGCAAAAAATATGGGTGCAACAGAAGTGCATATTGTAGGTGGATTTCACCCAAAACTTCCTTTAGAGTATTATGAAGACATGATGAGGATTATAAAAAAAAATCATCCTCAATTAAAAATTAAAGCGCTTACTGCAGCTGAAATTTTCTATTTATCTAAATTGACAAAAAATTCTACAAAGGAAATTCTTCGTCGCCTTAAAGACGCAGGTCTTGACTCTATGCCTGGCGGAGGGGCTGAATTATTCCATCCTGAGATAAGAGGAAAAATTGTAAGAGGAAAATGTTCTGGGCAGGAATGGTTAGACACAATTGAGGAGGCTCATAATCTTGGAATCAAAAGTAATGTTACCATGTTATATGGTCATATTGAAAAACCATCTCATATCATTGATCATCTGATAAAAATTCGTGAATTACAAAAAAAGACTAACGGATTCATTACATTGATTCCACTGAAATTCAGTCTTGACAATACAGAACTTGAGCAAGAACATCTGGTCAATAATGAATCTTCATCTGTATATGATTTAAAAATAATTGCGCTATCTAGGCTAATGCTTGCTAATGTGTTGAATAACATTTCAGTTTATTGGGTTGCATATGGCAAAAAACTTGCCCAAGTTGCATTATCTAATGGTGGAAATGATTTGGTCGGAACTGCATTTTCTGAAGAAATTTATCGAGCTGCCGGAAAACCAACCGCTTCGTCTGTTGAAGAGTTGGCCACAATGGTAAAAGAGATTGGACGTCAGCCAGCACAGCGTGATACGTTTTTTAATATTATCAAAAGATTTTAAATTTTATTTTTACTTTGCTGTTTTTTTATCGACTCTATCTTTTCTTCAATTTTTACTTGCTTATCTTTTCTTGAATCTATTTTTAAAATCACTTCCACTCTATTTACTCCCAGATTGTGGACTACTTCCATGATTGTTTTGGCAGCTTTGTAAATTTTATCGATATCTTCTGATTCTAAAACTGTTCCCATCGAATTAATCTCATATCTTATTCCTTCGATTTCTTGTATTGCATCTATTCCTTTAGCAATGTAGAAACTTACGCTTGTAGACGATGTTCCTATAGGATAAATGCTAATCTCTGCATGAATCAATGCTAACTGATAATGATTTTAGAATTAAAATGTTTGAAGTTTATGTAATTGGCTTTTTTTCTTCCTTTTCTGGACTTCCTTTTCTTTTTCTTCTAGCCCCGAAACTAATTAAAATCAACATAAATCCAACTCCAATTAAAATTCCTGCAAGCGTATTCATATCTTTGTTCTCTTGTTGCCTTGTCATCAAATCTATGACTTCTTCCTCAGTCATTCCAGATTGACCAGTTGGCATAGTTGCATTGAGATTTATTATAATGACTATTCCTACAGCTAACATCACAATTCCACCTGTAAAAATTTTTTTATCTATCAGCATTTCTTTCTAATTAAAAGTAAAAATTTATCATATATTAGGTTACACCAAATCTGCTGAATTGTCTTCTCTGACTATGTTTTCTATTGTTTTGATACATGCATGACACATCATTGATTTATCTGTCATTCTGCGTACGGTGTCATTATTTTGAAATTTTGAATCATATGTTATGCCTATGACCAATTTATTCCACCATACTTCATAATCTTCTTTCTTTTTGCCGCAAACAAAACATTTGATCATATTTTCCTGACTTTGTTGCTGTAGATTAAGGGTTCTGATGCTTTGATTTTTTTTTATATTGAAAGTTTGTATTCGTTATATTCTTCTATTGAATCATTGAGTTTTTTTTAATGCTGTTTTATTCTCATAATCTGCATCTTTTAACTCGTTAAAACAAACAAGGATGTTTTCTTTTAATACTGAAAGTGTTCGCTTATCATCACAATGCATACTGTTTTTTAGTATTGGTGAATTTATGCTTGTTTGCACAGGAAAATAAACATGGAATACATCTCTAACCAAACGATAATGTCAGAATAATTAGTATTATGCTTCCTATCAGGCCTATTATTGCAAGCTTACTATTTTTAGTCCATCCTTTTTTAATTGATATTATTCCCATTTTATTTTTTTAAATTTATATGAAATTAAACCTTGTCTATATTGAAATTGCTTAATTTTGTTACCATGCTTGTTTTGTATCAAAGTAAAACAGAGTTAAATTTTGATCAAAGATGATTTTTAGACTTGTTTTATCATTCATAATTTCTTATATGTGCTAATCTATACGACGTACTTTTTGTGACGCCCTCAAAGTCTCGCCAAAAGAATACGGTGGTTTTGGAATTACAGGTAATATCGAAACATTGTCTCCTATCATCTTTTGAATTTCTTCATCATAAACTGACAATGTTTTACACTTTGGGCAAAACCATCCACGACCTTTTATGAAACTGCAACATTCAATGATGATGTTAAATCCGCATGCAGGACACTTGCTTGGTTCTTTATGAATATATTTCACAAATTCAAACACTATGCGCTCTACACTCATCATACTGAATCAAAAACACTGATTTTTAAATTATGTATTCCTTTTTTTGCTTCAAATTGGGCAATTTCTTATGTTTTGGTATAAACTGTTCCTAAATTATGACTGTACTAAGCAATCCAACCAAAGTATTCTCTAAAGTTGATCTTGAATCCAGAAGGATTTATCTGGTAATTGAAATCTATTACCTTGATTGATTTTATTATGAAGGCGTTATACAAAAAAGAAACACTGAAGGATCCAGAATCTGACAACAACACATATTCAAATTTTACATTAAAACGCGACACTGAATTTTGTTGTGAAAAATTCAAAAACTATTGTAAAAAATTTACTGTATGGAATTATGAGCATGGTAAATTTGCAATAGTTGACCAAATCACATATGAGGGGCATTCTGTCCAATCCATTGATTTTTGTCCTTTTTGTGGGGAGAAAATTGATTATGAAGATGAAAATGCTCCCACTAAAACAAAGAGAAAGAAAGTTGCAAAATTCTAATCTTTCAGTGATTTGTGAAAACTAGAAGCCTTCTGGAGGTTTCTGAACAAATACATTGCAAACCAGTGCGTCTGTTTTAGAATCTCTATATTGTACATTACATGATACAAACTTTCCTTTGAGTGCCATCTCTAGATCTGTTTGTGTTGTTTCTTGATATTGAGGCTCTTCAGGATTATCTATTTTAGCGATGATTATGCGCTCTGTTTTAGCATATTCTTCTTTGTTATCTTTACGAAAATGAGTTACTAAAAGCTCAAACGTATTATTTGATAAACAACCTATTACCGGTCCACCTATTCCATCTCCCATAAATCTGTAAAATTTTTTGTAGTATAATTACTTGATGGCTATGCTAAGTGTGAATTCTGGTACTAAGTTTTTTTGTTTTGCCATTTCGAAAACTTTTCTTATTGACTCTTCTCCACTATCCCCCATGTTCACTGTGATTTTATTTACATACATTTTTACAAACTTTTCAATTAACTCTCTTGGCTTTCCTCGGCTGTACTGCATTGCATAATCTATTGCATCTTCAAGATTATTCAATCCATATTCAATTGATGCTTGCAAATATTTGTCAAATTTATGAATTTCGTCCATTCCTAAATCTGTCTTCATGACATTAATTCCTAATGGAACTGGTAGTCCATTTGTTTCCTTGTCCCACCATTTTCCAACATCTAAAATTTTGACATTTCCTTCTTGTTCGTATGATAGTTGAGTTTCATGAATGACTAATCCTGCATCTACTTTGCCATTTCTTACTGCTTCTGGAATATCGCTAAAATTCATTTCAACATAATCAAATTTTCCTATCATTAACTGAAGCAATAAAAACGCAGATGTCATTTTCCCCGGTATTGCAATTTTACATTTTTTAATTTCATCTATTGTCATTTGTTTTTTTGCTGTAACTATTGGGCCGTATCCAATACCGAAACTTCCACCACTCCTCAAAATAGTGTATCCAGGAATGTATGCACATGCATGAACTGATACTGCAGTAACGTCAAG
>SXGQ01009952.1_pt1 | contig 12123 bp, 20 predicted proteins | sample 3178371 | NCBI WGS metagenome assembly SXGQ01 (sample SAMN11356859, study PRJNA531348) | freshwater metagenome | isolation source: freshwater sample F1-20 | place: China: Fuxian Lake, Yuxi | collected 2017-12-25 | reverse complement strand
TAATTTTGGTTTTGTTTATCATATACACTGCGATAAAACTGGTCGTAGTTATATTGGTAGAAAGTATTTCTGGTCTTTCCGCACACCAAGAGGAAAATCTAGAAAAGTTAAGTCAGAGTCCGATTGGAAAGCATATTACGGCTCCTGTCCTGAACTCAAAGATGACGTTAAGCTTTGGGGAAAAAATTCGTTTAGCAGAACAATCCTTAGCCTCCACAAAACAAAAGGACAATGCAACTACGAAGAAACCAAACAGCTTTTCCTAAATAATGTGTTGATTGAGTCTCTTGACGATGGTTCGCCTGCGTACTATAATAGCAATATTCTAGGACGCTATATGCGAAAAGATTATGGAAACTTTGGAAGGGACTCTTCGCCAAACACATGATTGGGCAGTTGACCGCATTCATACTCTCTGTGAAGAAAATATTGAAAATGCCCATGCGATTCAATCCGAATTTCGTGAATGGTTGAATCCAGAAATTCCAGAGCATGATGTTTTCTCATTAGAGTTTATAGGAGAGGGAGATGACACTAGATCTTCACAATTTTTTTAAATTTTACGACGAAAAGAATTCAAACCACGTAGCAGCAGTTCAATGGTTAGAGGATAATCTACCTGCCGAGTTTCTGGATGATGCAGAGACTGACTGGATTGGCATTTTCAGAACTAAACCACCAACTCCAGCAGTACTTGATGTTCCTTATTTCAATCAAGTAGACAACTACAGAGATGCACATAGAACTTGTAACAGTTCATCGTGCGCTATGTGCCTTGCTTTCCTCAAGCCTGGAAGCATTAAAGGCGACGATGAATACGTCAAAAAAGTATTTGCGATTGGTGATACTACGGACCATGCGGTACAAACAAAAGTACTTGCAGGTTATGGAGTTAAGTCACACTTTAGTTACAATCTTTCTTTTGCTGATGTTGATAAAAGTCTCGATGCTGGGAAACCTGTCGTTATTGGTATCCTGCATCGCGGTCCTTTATCTGCACCTACTGGTGGGCACATGTGTGTTGTAATCGGTAAGACACCTGATGGTAAAGGATATTATGTAAATGATCCATATGGTTCATGTAATGATAATTATACTGGTCCAGTAACAAATGGTAAGAAGACCATTTATACCAAGGCAATGCTTAAGCACCGCTGGTGTCCAGGAGGCAATGATGGCTGGGGAAGAATCTTCGATTAATTTCAAGAGAAAGATCTTACAGAAAATCAAAGATCTAACAAATCACGGCAAGCACGTCGAGGCACAACAACTTTTTCAAAAGTATTTCGGAGGCAACAATGGCAAGAGTTGATCTACACAATTTCTTTCAGTTTTATGATGAAAGAAATCCAAATCACGTTAAAGCAGTCCAGTGGTTAGAAGATAACTTACCTGTTAAGTTTCTTGAAGATAATGTAGAGTGGGCGGAGCTCTTTCGCGGAAAAAAGACTAGTGCTGCACCAGCAACCCCTGCTGCTGCAGCTCCTGTAACAGGTGGTGATGATGTCCCTATGATGGGCATTAAGTTAATCAAAGAGTTTGAAGGATGTCATCTAAAAGCATATCCAGATCCTCTGACTGGTAATCTTCCAATCACAATTGGTTGGGGTTCAACCCGTAAAAAGGATGGTTCGGCATTCAAGATGGGTGATACTCTTACACAAGCAGAAGCAGATGAACTTCTCATCGAGCAATGTAAGAAAGAGTTTTTGCCTGCTTTAAGAAAAATTCCTTATTGGAGCGAAATGTCAGATGGAAAAAGAGGAGCTCTGCTCAGCTTTGCTTATAATCTTGGTGCCGGTTTTTACGGTGGCGCTAACTTTAATACTATTACTAAACGCCTGAAGAATAAAGAATGGGATTTAGTTCCTGATGCTTTATTCCTCTACCGCAATCCTGGTTCAAATGTAGAAGCAGGTTTAGCACGTAGAAGAAAGGCAGAAGGTGAATCTTGGAAGAAAGGATAACTAAATAGTTTCAACTAGTGAGTTGAAACGCAACTCCACCACCACAGTGAGTTGTGATTTGTAGGTTCTAGAGAATCTCAAACCACCAACTCACTGTATTTTTATGTCTTACACGCAAAAGGTGCTGGCTGCAGCATCTGCGCTTCTTCTTGGAGTGCCAACAGCAGCATTATCTCACACCAACTCTATTGGATATGTTGGTGGGGGTAACGGATCAGTTACTTTCTGGTATGGCAACTGGCATCCTGGAACCACCTTTAATGAGGGAACTTTAACTTTACAAGGTATCAACGGAACTAGTTTTTCGCCAACAACCGTCAATTGGACTTTACTTTCGGCAACAAGACCAGATGGACTGATTGATGGAACAAACTATTTTACTTCTGATGGAAGTCAATTAGTTGCTTATGGCAGCAACAGTCAGGTATCGTCCACTTGGCAAGGTGTAACCTTTACTGGACTTGCCGCTGGTGATTATCAGTTTACTTATAATGCTGCAGGGTCTCCAACCGTAAACTGGATGCCTATGGATAATGTTATCTTATCCAGCACTGTAAGTCTTTCCGCAGCAGCACTTTCTGGTGATGCTAACCAAAATGGTATTCTTGACATTTACGAAACTGGCGGAACACCTCCACCTCCAACTCTGGTAAGTTCCAGCACTGTTAATAATGTAGTTTCGACCGTTGCTGTTCTTGCTCCAGTATCTGCAACAACTGTTACTCACACACCAACGGAAGATGGCGGAAGACAGAGAGTAAACCGTCACACTCAAACTGATGTAACAACCACTTCTGTTACAACCACCACCACAACACCAGTCACAACTGATACTTATAGTGATAACTCAACCGTAGTCACAAACGGAACTCCAGTGGTAACCACTTCATCTGCAGATGTTGTTGTAACATCTCACGCATATGCTGACTACTTTGGACGTGTAGATCAACTAGAGGTTCTTGATGGTATCAATGATAATATCAATGGACTTTTGAATCACGAACCAACCAGAACAAAGCAGAAGTTAAGAGTATTTGAGAATAACAGATTCGTTCAGTCTTATAATGCTGATGGATATACTGCCGATTCCAAGATCTTCGGTGGTGGATTTGAGTTAGACTTGTCCAAAGGATGGACTGTTGGTTACCAGTATAATCAAGTCAACATAAATCTTCATGGTGTTGATTCAAGTACACATCAGTCCAAAGGTGTTCATGGAATTTTTAATACATTCCACGGTAACACACTGACTCTGAATACAAATGCTGCATTAGCAAACAGTAGATACAACTACAATAGAACTGTAGAAGGTGTATTCAACAATGCTGGTGAAACAACTGGTTCAGAATGGTGGGTATCAAATAGACTCTATTGGCATCTTTCCAAGAATATCAAACCATTTATTGGACACACTGTTCAGAATGTAAACAGAAATGCTTATAATGAAACTGGTTCCACACAATCAGCAAGAGATGTTGCAGCATATGATAAAACCACACACGTTGGTGAAGCAGGTCTCAAATTAGAAGCAAGATTTGGTGGCAAAAAACACAATCTTTTTGGTGCAAGTGTTGAAGGTGCTTATGGAACTGATAGTTCTTATGACATAACTGCTTCTGTTGATTATAAAGAGATGTTAATTATTGAAGGATCTCATGGTGTGAATGGTGGAATTACCAACAATTCTATTGCTGGAAAAGTTAAGTTTAGGTTCTAAAAACCTAAATAAGACAGACTTCATCACACGGAACTGATGGACAACAAGAAAGAAAAAGCTATGAGTCAAGTTATTCGTGTTGCGATTTTGAGTTGGTCTGCCGCTCTCCTGACTGCTAGTTATGCAGGTATGTTATCCAAAATGGATCCTACCTTTATTGCTACAGTCTTCACCGCTTCTGCTGCTACCTTTGGTATTAACACCATGAAGAAGGGTGATGATGAGCATAAGGAAGAACCCAAGAGAGAAGAGGCTGCTGTAGAAGCACCACCAGAACCACCAGTAGCAGAAGTTGCTGCTGTAGAACCAACTCTTGAAGCAAGAGTAGAAGCTCTGGAAGAAGGACAAGTTCAACCTCGTACAGGTGGAGTTTGATGGCAAAGTCAGCAAACAAAGGTAAGAAGGGTTCTGGTGGAGCAGGTTCTGCTAATAATAAGAAACAGAATTCTGGAAATGCTAACGCCAACAAAGCAAAAAATGGTGGTAAGAAAAAGTGAGGTATTATGCCACGAGAGTGGAACACTCCTGTACGGGAACCCTGGAACCCGATAATTAAGAAGTGTCTGGATGCTGTCGATGAACATATACGACAGCATCTCAAGACAGGTGATGAGTGGCATCTTTCACAAGCAGAAATATTAAGAAAGTATGTAAAAGATCTAAAAGTATGGATACATAAAGAAGAAGGTTGGTGGAATGAATGAAAAAACTCCTCACAATAATTAGTTTATCATTATCTTTAGTATTACCCACTAGTGCTAATACAATCGCAAAAAAACAACCCACCGTTCCAGCGTATAGTCTGGCAGCGATGGGTTGTATGATTTTAAGGGAATGTACCGAAGGTGTAGAACAACTCACCGCAGACTCTGCTCTTATCAAAGGAAAAGAGTTTGATGCGTTCCGAGAAGAAATACAAAAGATTCTTGCTGGACTCAATAAACTTGGAGTTCCAGTTTATGTTGGACCATCAAGATACTTTACTCCAAGAACCGTTGGTCTCTACAAACCAGAATACAATAGGTTCTTCGTAAACGAATCACTTTTACAAGACCCTAGAGAGTTTCTAGGAACGATGAGGCACGAAGGATGGCACGTCGTTCAGGATTGTATGGGTGGCGGTCTCAAAACATCTTTTATGGCACAAGTTCATCAGGATGCTGAAATACCTGCCTGGGTGATGAAGAATACCAAACTTGCTTATGAGAGTATGGGAATGTCCCGTGCTGTGCCCTGGGAAGCAGATGCAAACTGGGCAGAAGAACAATCAAATCAAACTGCACAGAAGTTAGAAATGTGTGCTAAAGGACCACTTTGGGAACAGATGAGACCAACACCACTTACAATGGAATGGTTGATTGGATGTGGATGGATGAAACCACAAGAGGGATATAAAGAATATGTCCCCAATAAGAAAGCAGAATATTGTGTGGAAGGTAAATACTGATGCCACAAGAGTTTCCTTGGGGAGTAATGGCAATTCTTGGTCCAGGACTTATTTTTGTAGCGTATATCATTTACTATATACTACGGTTAGCAAACGAGGAGATGAAAGATGAACACGACACTACCCACAGAAGTGATTCTGAAGGCAGTTAAAAATTGTGTTGCTGTTTATGCTGATAAGAATGATTTCATTGTAGATAAGAGTATTCCTGGATATTGTATCCTCGCAATTGAAGGAACCAATGAAACATCAGACTGGGCAACTAATCTAAAATTTTTATTCCGCAGTGAAGACACTCACAGAGGATTTAAAGATAATGCTACTAGAACGATTACCGAATTGGTATTAAATTTTGAGTCACTGGAGAAAGGTAGAAAACTGATTCTTGCGGGACACTCTCTTGGTGGTGCGACTGCGACTGTTGTTGCTGACCTTATGCTTAAGTCTGCACCAGACCTAGCAATTATCACAATTGGTTCTCCCCGTCCAGGTGGTAGAGGTTTGAGAGAAAGACTAAAGAATGTAGAGCATCTTCGTTTTGTTCATGGTGATGATGTTGTTCCTAAAACTCCACCTTATATCAATGGATACGTTCATACTCATCCAGAGATTCATTTAGAAGATGATGATGATAAGAGATTTGATGGTGTAGAAGATCATAATGCTGTTTACTATTACAACGCAATTGAGAAGTTACTGAAATGAAGAACCTAGCACTGATTCTATCAACGACAAGTCTTCTCATTAGTGGAGCACTTTGTTATGGTGCTTATGTGACTTATCAAAAAGCACAGAAGATTCTGGATAACCCAGAAGAGTTTGTGGGTAAGGTTGTAGAGAATCAAGTCAACAAAGCATTTGAAAAATTACCTATTCCGAAACTAAATACTGGGAGTATTAAGTTTCCTTTCTAATGGATAATAAAGACCCATACATATATCGTATTCGCTCAATCCATAAAGTAGTCGATGGGGACACTATTGACGCTGATATTGATTTGGGGTTTGACATATCTCTCACTAAACGTATTCGCCTTGCTGGGGTTGATACTCCTGAAAGCCGCACCGCTGATGCGAATGAGAAAAAATACGGACTTGAATCAAAAGAATGGTTGAAGCATCGTTGTGAGAATGCTAAGAACATTTTAATCAAGACAGAACTTCCTGATTCTACAGAGAAATATGGTAGAATCATCGGTCACTTGTTTATCAATGACGAACCAACATCTCTTAACGATCAGATGATTGCTGAAGGGTATGCTTGGAATTATGATGGTGGAACGAAAGTCAAGAACTTTGCTGAACTTGACGCAAAGAGAAAAACTAAATAACTAAAAACATAAAGATATGAAAACCTTTCAAGAGTTTATGTTAGTTTTTGAAGGTATGGATATGAAAGCCTTCAAGGAGAGACGTAGGAAGCTTCAACGCAAAGAAGCTTCTGATGATGCTAAAAGAAGAGGGCACGTTGATAAGTTTACTGGAAAAACTTATAGTACAGCAGAGGCAGAATCTAGAAGAAGAGATATTCATAGTCCAGCAAAAGCACCAGAAAGAGAAGCAAGACGTAAGTTTGCTGAAAATCCAGATTAATCATTTATCGTGAAATTTTTTATACTGCCTTTGTTTATCTTTTTTCTGTTCTTTTTTGAGTAACTTATTGACTTTTTTCAGAGATTGACTTTTTTCAAAGGCAAAATATATTTGAAGTTCATATGGGGTAAGGTCTCTGCTCAAGAGTTTCTTACCTCTTACAAGTATTTGTTGGACGATAGGTTTCATTTTGTTCACCATCCATTCCACCAAAGATTTGCCAACAAGAGCCGCAGCAACAGAAGCAGTAGCAGTGGTGCCAGCAAGAATAACCTGCTCTTTAGGTGGGACAGGGACTTCTCCGACGATTGGTACTTCAATGACGGGCACTCCTAAATTTGTGGGTGTATTAGTTTCTTTGAGTATCTTGTCTTGTATAGATTCTTGAGGAACTTGAACCTGTGGAACGATAGGTTTGCTATCAGGAAGTGATCTTGTCTTTTCTTCTTGTTCTTCTTTTTGTTTTTGTTGTTCTGCTCTTACCGCAGCATCAAACTCTTCTTGAGTTGGAACATCAATAACTGGATAGTTTAGAGTTGGGTCAGGAATATTAATGATTGGAAGTTGTAATCCGTGTGCAACTGATCGCTCTGCTCTTCTTGTAACAGGAGGTTCTATCGTAGGAATGATTGGTGGTCCGTCAATTCTTACGGCTGGCGGACTGATTATTTTTATTTCCATTGACTACATCCTGTACATTGGGATACTTAACAACTACATCAGCACATATTTTTGCGTATGGACTATTTGGATGAAATGAGATACCAGACTTGATTGCTTCACCGCACTTCAGAAGACGAACTAATTCAAAATCAAGTCTTGCCTTATCTGCCTCCGCCTGCTGCCTGGTTATTTCAGTTCTGACTCTTGCCTTGCAGAGTTCTTGAAACGACCCGTCAAGAGGCACAGAGAACCCTGCAGAGACGCCTGCGTTTATGGAACCACTCTGATAGGTTTCTGGGTCCTTGTTGAGGTTCAAGTTGTTATACCCAAATGTCTGTAAGTTCAGTGTTGGACCCTGACAAGAAACACCAGAACCATAAGTATTCACAGCAAAAGGACCCTGAAGCACCTGTACTGCCTGGTTAGTAACATTACCAGTCGCAGATGCTGAGGGTCCTGCTATATTGGTATTGGACGGTGCTTGTTGAGCAGTTGCTGGTAAAGCAAATACTATTGCGTAAAGACCGATAATGAGTTTGTGGTAGATTCTTCTACCGTTTTGCGATCTATCCATGTTTCTTTCGCAATTCCAGGAGTCAGATGAGTCTCACTAAACTGGAACGGAGCACCTTGCGTTTGAATTGTGTAGTTCGCTCCTGGACCTGGGCGGTCAGGGATATTGATATTAGTACCAGTGACAGTATAAGATGTCCCAGTGGTATATTCTATTTGTTTGATAACTTCAATCACTTCAGTGCGAGTTTTAGTCTCGGAAGTAATTGTTCCGCTTGTAAAGTTGGGTGTAACTGGTCCAGCGTATGAAGGAGATATAACTCCCAAGACTGCAACCAGTCCGAGAGTTATGTGTCTCACTTGAATACGCTCAATTCAACGGTTCTTTGTGCTGTACCAGTGCTTCCAGGACCACCAGCAGTGATGGTTGGAACGCCAGTTGCGCTCAGAGTTCCTGCAAGAGAACCCGCAGAACCACCTAATTGAGTAGTAGACTCGCCATAAAGATTGGGAGCAGCAATTGTTCCAGAAGCTGCCGACTGAGAGGTGACAACTGTATCAGCAGTAATTGAGGATTCACTGAAAGAAAATGCTGAACCATTGGTGTTGATTGCGTAAGAACCAGCGGAACCAACTCCACCAAGAGTTGTTACGTTGATATTTGTTCCAGAGACGGCATACTGACCACCGACTCTAGTTGATTGTACCGCTGCACCCTGAACGCCTAATTGTACGGAATCAACGATTTTATGTGTAATTTCACCAGCAAAAGCAGGAGTAGTGAAGAATAACGAAAATGCTAGAAGAAGCTTTTTCATTGTTCTAAAGATGATAACCTAGCTTATTTAGGAAGACAGTTCTTTAACTGGCACCTTGACAAAACCTAAATATTAACTTATTATGAACAAACCCACTTTTATGGTGGGTTTTTCGCTATGAGTCATTGATGCGACAATTAGAGCCGTGGGATCTGCCCCTTGAGAAAGGGGAAGTGCGCTTTTCCTATACGGATGTAGAGTTCAATCAAATTTAATGCAAAATATCTTTACAGTAGCCCTGCCTCTTGTGGCAACGGTTACAACCAGTACGGCAACACTGCCATTCGTAAACTACAAAATGGACGGACCTCCGCCCCCCGTAGTTGAGAAGACAGCAATCCGCGAGGTTGCTCCCGCTGAAAAGCCAAAAGAGAAAAGGCTAATTTGTAAAGGGTGTAATGAAAATGAGAATGCTACCCTGGCATTTTTCCAGGATCGTGGTATTAAAGACAGAAACGCCCTTGCTACCATCATGGGTAATATTCGTCAGGAATCAACTTTTATTCCTAACATTTGTGAAGGTGGTAGCAGAACCAGTTGGCGTAATTGCTACGGCGGTTACGGACTGATTCAATGGACATCTGCCAACAGATATTATGGATTGGGTGATTTTGCTAGAAAGAATGGTGGGTCACCATCATCTCTCGAAACGCAACTTCGTTATCTGACCAATGAAGTTCAGTGGCAAAAGATTGAGGAGCGTATGAAGACTCCTGGTAAATCAATTAATCGCTACATGGACTATGCGTATAGTTGGATTGGTTGGGGGCATCATGGTGCCCGTACATCTTATGCACATGAATATGCTTCCAAACTGATCACGGTAGAAGTTTGATATATAGGGGGAGTGCTGCAGACCTCCCCTTTATTTTTTTTTTTTTGATTATGAATCCATTAACATATAACGATAAAAGTAAATTTGTAACAACCGATGTTGAACTCTCCAAAATGGATGAGTACAAAGAAATTATTTGTGTTGTCGAAGAGTTGCATAAATTTGGAGTTTTGCAAAGAACTTCGGGAAATTGTGTTGCAATTTCTGATATTATATCCAAACTACTTAAAAGTAGAAATATAGACTGTAGACTTGTTGAATGTAGTTTGTTGATTGTTAATAAGTCAACTAATGCTATTAATTTTGTTGGTTATGAAGAAAATCAAGCCCCTAGTTCACAAGTCTCAAGTCACGTTGTTTGTGTAACAAAAACAAAGACACCAATTCTTATTGATTTAAGTGTTCCATTTGTCTCTTCTGAAAAACCTTATATTATTGAAAGGGTAAATGGATCTGGTGAAAATTTTGCCGAATATAAATTTTCAGATACTGAATGGTATTATAGTGAAAAATCATATAGTCATTTGCCAAATCTTCATCAACAAAGTATTGTTGATAGGATTGAAACTGACTTAAAGATAGAACATAGAATTAAATCAAATGAAAAACAAATAAAAATAATACAACGTATTGTTGTTGCTGTTCTATGCATAAGTTCTTTGAATTTTATTCGTGGCATGTATGATCATTACCAAAAATACGTTGTTAAAGATAATGGTTTTGGTCCAAATAAAATTCACTATGAGAAAAATTTGACAGAGCAGCAAAATTATATAATTAAAGTACCTCAAAATACATATAGATAGTATTACAAAAATTTTTACTTCATAAAACAATGACTGAACAACAAGAACACCTTCAAAATCTTTTACAACAAAGATCTTCAATTGAGCAGCAAATTCTACAAAGTAGAGAACTTCTTCTTAAAGTTCAAGGTGTAATTGAGTATCTAACTCAGATTGGTGTTACCTTATCTGATTCTGAAACTTCAACAGAGACACCCACTGAATTTACAGAAGAACCTGCCGCAGAATAATACATAGTAAGAGTGCTGCTCTCTTATGTTTAAATTTGGAAAACAAAAACCAGATATAAAACAGTACGCTATAATAGGACTTGTATTATCTTCTCTTATAGCAGCACTCTCACAATGTACAGGAGCATCCGAAGATGGACTTTGGGACTTACTGGATGAGATTCAAAGAAAATATTTCCCACAAACTATTCTTAATGAGTTTGTTATTAAAGATCCTGCGAAGTTAGAACGTAGAATCAAACGTGATGTTGATCGTGCGATTGATGAAGTTACACCTGAATATGATCGCATTATCAACGAGTCCATAAAGAAACCTAGATATGTTGAGAAACCACCAGACGGCAGTGAGGCACAGAGACTGCTTGGTGGAGAAATGAGAATCTGTGCCCCTTGGGTTGACGACTGCCCCAAGGACTGATATAATAAGTGAGTCCACAAGGGCACGTAGCATAATGGATAATGCATCAACCTTCTAAGTTGCCGATTGCTGGTTCGAGTCCAGCCGTGCCTGTTGGAGATTTTATTCTCCAAACCATTCCTCTGTAGCACAGCGGTAGTGCAAACGACTGTTAATCGTTGGGTCGCAAGTTCGAATCTTGCCAGGGGAGTTAGAAGGTCTGGAAATGTCTGGGTCTTCTAAACTTGGTTCTGGGTGGAATTCCCAGCAGTTTCGTTAGAGACTGTCCTTTGTGGGTTCGATGCCTACATCTTCCTTATGGGAGATAAGAACGGCTACTGGAAACCATACTAAATCCTAAGTTCGCTTAGGTCAGGGGACTGATCACCCCTGCTTGTTGCCTCTGTAGCTCAGTGGTAGAGCAGCGGTTTTGTAAACCGCTGGTCGCAAGTTCGAATCTTGTCGGGGGCTCTTGACATAATACTCATTATGTCATATACTTCTAAAGTCCGTGTGAAGTGAAGTGCGTGGGGTTCCGTGCCTGTGAAGGGAAACCTGAGGCTGGGTAAATCCCCATCATTTGCGGAGTTAGTTCAGTGGTAGAACGCTATCCTTCCAAGTTAGATGTCGTCGGTTCGAGTCCGATACTCCGCTTTTAAACAACTTTTAACCTATATCTCCAAGTCATAACACTTGGAGATTTTTTTGTGCTTCTATGATACTCAAATAAAAGGAACGACATCATCAAGGTTAAATGTATATTAAGATACAATATATACCAAGGTTTTATCTCGAACAAGGTTAACCAACCCTTAACGACAAACTATCTTGTTTGTGTTAAGATAAACAAGTCAAAAGACAAAAGTATTTTAAGGAGATTTTTATGAAAGCAATCGCTCTTGCTGCGATACCCTTTCTCGCAGCACCTGCCCTTGCTGCCCCTGCTATTAATGGAGCAGGTGCTACTTTTCCCGCACCCCTTTATCAACGCTGGTTCCAGGACTATGCTGGTGCTACTGGTGATCGTGTAAACTATCAGTCTGTTGGTTCTGGTGCTGGTATCCGCCAGTTCGTTGCTGGAACTGTTGACTTTGGTGCTTCTGATGAACCTATCAAGGCAAAGGAAGCAGCAAAGGTC
>SXGQ01712671.1_pt1 | contig 12127 bp, 8 predicted proteins | sample 3178371 | NCBI WGS metagenome assembly SXGQ01 (sample SAMN11356859, study PRJNA531348) | freshwater metagenome | isolation source: freshwater sample F1-20 | place: China: Fuxian Lake, Yuxi | collected 2017-12-25 | reverse complement strand
CGAGAACGAAGGCGACCTCGTGGCCTTGGCCGAGGGCATCACGCCCGAGACCGTCAATTTTATGGCGACCCACGCGCGCGGACTCATTTGCGTGCCGCTAATTGACCAGCGCTGCGACGAGCTTGGGCTGCACGCCATGGTGGACCGGAACACCGACCCGCACGGCACGGCCTTCACGGTGAGCGTCGACCTCGAAGGCGAAGGCGTAACGACCGGCATTTCGGCGCACGACCGCGCCAAAACCATCAACGCCCTTGCCCGGCCTGACATCAAGCCGGAGCAATTTCGCCGTCCGGGACACATTTTTCCGTTACGCGCGCGACCGGGAGGGGTCTTGCGCCGTGCGGGCCACACCGAGGCCGCAATTGACCTCGCTCGCCTCGCAGGAAGCCGGCCGGCCGGAGTCATCGTCGAAATCATGAATGAAGACGGCAGCATGGCCCGTCTTCCCGACCTCGAAGTGATGGCGGCTCGCCACGGGCTGCGTATCATCAGCATTGAGCAGCTCATTCGCTACCGCATGGAACGCGACCGGTTGGTGCACGAACTGCGCGCCTACCGCCTCGACAGCCCCATGGGTCCCTGGCAGGTGCGCGTATACGGCCAAACCACGTCAGAGCAGCGGCACGCCAGCTTTAGCTTCGGAAGCTGGCACGAAGACGACGAGGTCTTGGTACGCATGCAGAGCGGACCTTTTGCCGCAAGCCCTTGGTCGCACTTTGATCAATCGGGATCGCCCGATAGCGCGCATTTTGCGGCCGCCATGCACAAAATTGCGGAACGTGGAGCGGGCTGCATTGTCTGCCTGAACCAGCGCGGACCGGCTACCGACTGGACCGAATGGGATCCTTCGCTGCCCCCGAGCCCCACGCGGTCAATGGGCCACGATCCGCTGGACTACGGCGTGGGCGCCCAGATATTGCACGGCCTCGGATTGCGCAACGTCGCATTGCTCACCCAAAACCCGATGCGGCGCGTGGGCATTGAAGGCTACGGGCTGCACATCGTGCAGAACGTCGCGTTGTACTAATTTCCTTCGGGCCAGCCCGAAATTTACCTTTTTTCGCCTTGGAGCAGCTGACTCCACGTTGCCCCGCTTTGCTCGAAACGCACGCCAATTCCTTGGCGCTGGCTTCCCACCACACCCGTTTGCATCATCTGGTCGTTCCGTCGTTGGTAGGCTTTGGCACTCCATCGACCGTCTTCGGAGAGCTGGTAGCGCACCTCCACATCGCCCAAGCCGATGCTGGGCTGGGACTGACCGATTGGTATTCCCCATTCCGTTTGAATGCTTAGGCGGTCGTCCAAAAACCGGCGTCCGATGCTCGCCTCCATCTCGCGCTGGGCCGCCGCAGAATTGGTGGAATAGGCCAGATTCACGTCCCAATCAGCACCTAAACCTTGGGTCACGAAGTTGGTGAACTGCGAGGCCAGCACTTGGGTGGTGTTGCTCTCCACAGCCTGCATTCCTTGGGCCGAAAGCGGAGAAGAACCCAACCAAAAAGAACTGATGGTGAGCAGACTGAGAACCTGTGTGGTTCGCTCGTCCGCGTAGCTCATGCGGCTCGAAAGCGCCGCCTTGGCTACCTCGCCCGCGTTGGGCATGGCGACGTCAAAAGCAAGCTGCGGCTGAAAGAGGGGTCCGGTTGCCCGAAGTCCGACATCGATGTTCTGCCGTCCCGCCTCGGGCAGACCCAGATAGTCAGCCACGTCGGCGCGGGTACGGTAGCGGGCCGTTAGGTTCATCTGGGCCGCGTAGGGATCGCCGGTCCAACGAATGGTTCCGCCCGGAACCAGGCTGAATGGCTTGTTGATCAGGTTGCCGAGGGTGAATAAGTAGGTTCCACGGTCGAGGCTAAGGCTGCCGCGCAGCGCCATGTCCCCTACCCATGGCACGTCGAGCTGGATCGGACCGCTTCCGCGGGCCTCGATGACGTCGCCGAGGGTTTCGTCCAGAATCAGTCGAGCGAGCACGTCTTGGGTCACGTCGAGGTCAAGGTGTACGTCAAACACAAAATCCTCGTTGGTCCGCTTGCGGGGCTTAGGTGCCTCGTTTCGGACGCGAAAATTCAAAAACGAAACCTCGTCAAGCGAAACCGGGGCATCGAGCGGAAGTGCAAACACTGAGGAATCCACCGACTTGGCACGCACGTCGAGCCGCAGCGCACGGCTGCTTCCGTGCAGTCGGCCCGAACCCGAAGCCACCATGTAGCCGTAAAAATCAGCGTTACGGCTCGGCGGGAGGTCAAGGACCAGCATGCGCTCGGTTTTGAAGCTGAGGTCGACCAGTTCGCTTCCAGTGAACGATACCTTGGCCGAAATTTCCGCAGAACCCACCCCGCGGTGGTCGCCAAAGCGCGCGGGGCCTAACTTCAGCGATTTTTCGTTCAGCACCCAAGGGGCAGTGCCCGTAAGCCCCAGTCCCACCGTCGGAATGCGCAGGTGGGCCGAAGACCAAAAGCCGCTTCCGTCGACCTTGAAGTTCGAGAAATCGGCATTGGCCGACATCTGAACACGTCCCTGAAGGCGGCCGTTGAGGTCGTCGACCGAGCCTTCGGCAAACGGCCTCGCCCAGCGAAGCGGAATGCTCAGCTGCTTGGTCTTTGCCGAGAAGCCCTTGGCGCTCAGCTGGCCCTGGAGGTTTAAAAAGACGGTATCATCGTGGGCCCAGTAGACCGCGAGGTCGGCCTCCTGGCGCTCAGCAACGTAATCCAAGTCTACGGTAAGTTGACCGAGGCTTTGTCGCTTGAGGCTGAGTGAATCCGTGCGCAATCCTCCCGAAACGGCCCACCCCGAGAGCTGTCCGACCACAACCGCATCCAAGCCTACCTTACCGCCCAAGTCGAGGTCGCTAAGGCCGGCGACCCGAGACCAAAAGGGAACGTCTACGTTGCGGGCTTGCAGGCGCAGCACCTCGCCATCGCTAGGACTAAGGGCCCCGCCCACCGCAAGCTGTCCCTCGGGGCTGGTCCAGTACAGCGGGTCGCTGAAGGCCAATCGTTGGTTTTCAAAATCGTAACTGAAGTGGCTTGCCCCACGAAATACCCCATTTAGCCGAACGCTGTCGCCCGACTCGGGGCGGTACCAAGCGTCTGCCGATCCGGAATGAAGTCCGCCGTCCCACACCGTTCCGTGGGGCCAAATTTGGGCAATCAAGTGGATTTGGCCTCCTCGGGAATGGTCGGCGAGTCCGCGGAATTCGGCGCGCAAGCTGTCGCCCGGCGCCGCCTCGAGACGCAGACTTGCCGATTCGGCCCCCCGCCAGGTGAGTTCGTGGCGCACGGAGCGGGCGGTGGCTCGGTAAATCCAGTCAGCGCGTTGCCCTTCGGATTGCCACCAGGCCGTGCCCACCGTGCCCGAAGGTTCGTGGGCGAGGTGGAACTGGAGTTCAGGGCCCGTGAGGTCGAGCGAGGCGAAGCCAATTGAGTCCAATAGCGTCAAGCGTCCGGCGAGCGCCTGCTCCGAAAGAGACGCAGCGGCGAGCTCGGGCAGGCTCCACTGGTCGGGAAGCCGGTCAAAGCGCGCCTTGAGCTGATATCCGCCAAGCGATCCGCCTAGGTCCCAAAACGACTTTTGCACGGCCGCCGTCAGGCTCCCCACCGGCTGCAGGCTGTCGAAGGCCGTAAGGCCGAGGTTAAAGGGCTTCGAAATGGACCAGCGAGCGGCCAGGCGGTGCAGTGACGGAAGTCCGAAGCCAGCCTGCAAGGGAGTTTCAGGCGCCCATTGGGCCCTAACCGACTCGAGGGCGTAATCCCCTTCCGCCGAAAGCTCGCCGTAGCGGGCTTCGCGCAGCAGGGCTTGCCATTTCGTTCGGGACCCAGACAGCGCCAGCTCCGTCACATGGACCCGGTTCGCTTCGACGGCTCCGATCAGGTCGCTTCCTTGTAGCGACCAGGCTCCCGATTCGTAGCGCCCCTTCACGCTTCCGTGCGCCGTCCACTGCGATCCCTCGGGCAATTGGGTCGAATCGGCGCGCAGCAATAAGGTCGCGACTTCGTCCCGAAGGCGCAGGTTGGCCCGCAAGCCCGAACCTTCGAGCTGAAGCGCCGCGCGCGTTCCGCTCCACGAACCCTGCGCTTGCACGGCGACTTCCCCCCAGGCCCATTCCTGCGCAGGTAAAAACCATGAATTATTTTTATTTAATGCCCTGATAGATAACTTGTTTGACGACGTGTCCTCAAGTGATACCTTCAGGTTGTCGCCCTGATAAAACGCCTGAGCTTTGAAGGCGCCCCAACGAAGCTTAAGGTCTGCGGTGTCGGGCAGCATGCGAAGGTCCGCCACCACCGACCCAACTGCGGCAGGCAGCTCCAGCTCGAGGTGCGCGCGGGTTTGGAGCGCATTGGATTCCCACACGACCCCGGTGAGCTGCAGCCTCGACGGCCCGATGAGGGTATCGCCTTCGAGGCTTTGCGCCCAAAAACCGAGCTGCACCTCACCTAACTCCAAGGCCAGCGCGGACGAAGTGGTGTCGTTGGGATCGCTCCACGGTGCGAACCATTCCGCCCAATGCCCGCCGGGGATCCCGGTCACGGCTACCGAATCCAAGCGCAGCGTTTCGGCATACCATCGGCCGTTGCGCCGCCCGAGCCCATCCAACTCGACGGTTCCGACATAGACCCCCTCGAGGCCCCGGCGCAGTTCAACTCCGCGTAATTCAAGACCAAGCAAGGGCTTCCAGGCCACCGATCGAACGCTCAATTGAGCGGAATCGGCCAAAGGATGCTGCTCCAGGTAGGCTTTTACCCATCGCTCGGCTGGGCGGTTGACCCATCTGGGGTTCAAGCACAGAGCCAAAAACGCAAGGGCCATCGCCCCCAGGGCACCTAAAACGGTCCATCCAAGAATTCGTAGTGCGCGCCCCACCATACTGCTAAGTTACCACCCTAATTTTGTGCAATGAAGCGGCCGGAACCCCTAATTCTCTCAATCGAAAGCAGCTGCGACGACAGCGGGGCGGCCGTGCTTCGCGGACGCGAGGTTTTGGCCAACGTGGTCTACAGCCAAACGGTCCACGAAACCTACGGGGGCGTGGTTCCCGAATTGGCCTCACGGGCACACAGCCAGACGGTGGTTCCGACGATACTCGCGGCAATGTCCCAGGCCAGGGTTGGCTTTGGCGACCTCGACGCCGTGGCCGCCACCGAAGGCCCGGGATTGCTGGGGTCGCTGCTGGTTGGGCACGGTACCGCCAAAGCCATAGCGCAGTCGCTTGGCCTTCCCTTCATCGGGGTTCACCACATCCAGGCTCACGTGCTCGCGCACAGCTTGCTCGAGCCGGGCGTTCAGGACCGCACCCTCGAGGGCTTCCCCTTTTTGGCCCTCGTGGTTTCGGGCGGCCACACCCAGCTCTTTGACGTGCGGGGTCCGTTTGACTTTAGGCTATTGGGCGGAACCCTTGACGACGCCGTAGGCGAAGCCTTCGACAAGGCGGCCAAGATGTTGGGCTTGCCCTACCCGGGCGGACCCGAAGTAGACCGCCGCGCCGAACTTGGCAATCCGGACCGCTTCGCCTTTGCCCGCATGCAGACGCCGGGGCTTGACCTCAGCTACAGCGGACTCAAAACCAGCATTTTGTACGCCATCGCCAAAGAGCAAAAGCTTCGGCCCGACACGCTCGAAACCGACCTAAACGACTGGTGCGCTTCGGTCCGTAAGGCGTTGGTTCAGCCCCTGCTCGACCGCTTAGACCGGGCCTTGATGCCCGACCACCAGTACGCCGTATTGGCAGGCGGAGTGGCGGCCAACCGCTTGCTGCGCCGTGCTTTTGCCGCTTGGGGCCTCGAAAAAGGTCTGGACGTCGGCATACCGCCCCTGAGCTATGCCACCGACAATGCGGCGATGATTGGCGCCGTCGCCTACTACGCCTTTGTTGAGGGGCGATATAGCGATATGGGGCGCGCCGCCAGCGCCCGCCTCGAAGTACCTTCACTTTAAGATGGCTAACCCCAAGAGAATCCTTGGTCGAACAGAATTCGTCGACCTTCCCGAGCTTGCCTGGCATCAAGCCGAAGCCCGCGTCGACAGCGGCGCCTATCACTGCGCCGTGCACTGCATCAACTACCACCTCGACGGAACCGAACTCGTCGTTCGCTGGCCCCATGGGGCCGAATCGCGTCACCCCTCATTTCGCCGAGCCACCGTCAAGTCGAGCTTTGGCGACCTTCAGGAGCGCTATCTGGTGCATTTGGAACTCCAGGTGTACGGTGAGGTGTTTATCCAAGAATTTAGCCTTTCAGACCGTTCGCGAATGCGGCATCCGCTTCTGCTTGGCCGCACGTTTTTAAAGCGCGGATTCCTTGTCGACGTGCGACGCCGTAACGCCTCAGCGAAGTACCTTTCCCGCCTTACTACCCAGCCTCCCGACCATCTATGAATTTGATCATTCTTTCGTCCAACCGCAACCTTTACTCTACCCGGCGCCTTGTGGAAGCTGCCGAAGCGCGCGGACACGTGGCCAAGGTGATGAACATCGGCCGCAGCTACGCGGTGCTGTCGGCCAACGAACTCGACATCTACTACGGAGACCACCGCATTGAGGGCGTGGATGCAGTAATTCCGCGAATCGGGGCGTCAATCACGGACTACGGGGCCGCCATGCTCCGCCAGCTCGAAATGAAGCAGGTATTCACGCCCGTGAGCAGCTTGGCGCTGGTCCGTTCGCGCGACAAACTCCGTGCACTCCAAATTTTAGCCAAAGAAGGTGTGGCCATCCCGCGGACCGCGGTGGCCAAACAGCCTTCGGACGTCGATGCGCTGATCAAAGAAGTCGGCGGAGCGCCACTGGTCGTCAAGCTGCTCGAGGGCACTCAAGGCAAAGGCGTGGTGCTGGCGGAATCTAAGACAGCCGCCCGCAGCGTAATTGAAGCGTTTTATTCGCTCGATGCCAACATTTTAGTTCAAGAATTCATCAAAGAAGCCAAGGGTGCCGACGTGCGCGCTATCGTGGTGGGCGGTCAAGTAGTAGCTGCCTACAAGCGCCAGGGCCGTGAAGGCGAATTCCGTAGCAACTTGCACAGCGGCGGCAGCGGCGTGCCCATCAAGCTCAAAGCGAGCGAGCGAAGCATGGCCGTGAAGGCCGCCAAGGCGTTGGGTCTCAAGGTCGCCGGGGTAGATATGCTTCAAAGCGCGCGCGGTCCGCTGATTATGGAAGTGAATTCTTCGCCCGGCCTCGAAGGCGTTGAGCGCGTGACCGGCATTGATGTGGCAGGCCACATCATTGACTACATCGCGGCGCACCACAGCCAATCCAAGGCGAAGTCCAAAGACAAAATCGGAGCCTAAATGCACCACTTCTGGGGAGTTCGCCAGGGTTCCGACGTGGCCCTGCTCGAAGAAGAAGCAAGGCACGCTCATGCAGTGCTTCGGCTTCGCGACGGCGATGTCGTGCGCGTGCTCGACGGGCTGGGTTCGGCCTGGGAGGGTCCTCTTCGCGTAGTGGGCAAAAAGGGCGCCGTGGTGGCCCAAGCCCGCGAGCTGAATCACTACGGAGCGGTCTCAGGCCACCTTCACCTCGCCGTGGCTCCCACTAAAAACATGGACCGCATTGAATGGCTGCTCGAGAAAGCCGTCGAACTTGGGGTCCACGAAGTGTCGTTGTTGGAATGCACGCGTTCCGAACGGCGTCACCTCAATACCGATCGGCTGATTCGGGTGATGCAGGCGGCTTGCAAGCAAAGTCAGAAAGGTCAGCTGCCGGCGCTTCGCGGACCCATAAGGGTAGCAGATCTACTGGGTGAAGCCTCGGGAAATATGGCGATTGCCGCGCTGCGGCCCGAGCGGGAATCGGCCGCCCTACCGGCGCTGCTGCGCGCCCGTCCGCTGGAACCCTGGACGGTGCTGATCGGGCCCGAGGGCGATTTCACCGATGCCGAGGTCGACCAAGCCCTCGCTCAAGGCGCGGAACTTGTTCATTTAGGCACGCACCGCCTGCGCACCGAAACTGCAGGGCTGTACGCCGTCGCCGCCTTTGCCCAGCGCGCTTCCGACGCCCAATAAACCGTTAAAACGGTTTTTTAAGTTGCGCTAAAGGGGTGGCCTGCACGAACCGAAGAGCCGCCTCCATGGCTTCATGGGTGTAGTAGTCTCCCGACGAAGCGGGAACCTCTCCACGAAACTGGGTCTTGAGTGCCTCGAGCCGGGTTCCCAGGTTGCGGCCGCTGCGTTCCGAGGCCTGAACGGCACAGAGCCATTCCATGGCGAGGATGCGCTCAACATTGCCCAGGACTTCGTAGAGGTCCGTGGCTGCGTTGGCGCCCATACTCACGTGGTCCTCTTGGCCCGCGCTGCTGTCGATGCTGTCGGCGCTTGCGGGCGTAGCGCGCTGCTTGTTGCGGCTCACCAGGGCGGCGGCGGCGTACTGCACGATCATTAGTCCACTTTCGACGCCGCTTTCGGCTGCCAAAAACATGGGGAGTCCGCGCTTGCCCAGCGTCAGCTGATTAATGCGGCGCTCGCTGATGCTGCCCCATTCGGCGCTTGCTATTTTGGCGTAGTCGAAGGCCAAGGCTAAGGGCTGCCCGTGGAAGTGGCCCGCACTGACGCCGTCGCCGCTGTCGGTAAAGACCAGCGGGTTGTCGGTAACCGAGTTGGACTCAGTCTCGAGCACGCCCATCACGTGGCGCCAGGCGTCGCGACTCGCTCCGTGAACCTGGGGGATGCAGCGAAACGAGTAGGGATCCTGCACATGGGGCTTATCGTAGTGCCACAGCGGTGAACCCTCGGCCCAGCGCTGCACATTTGCAGCCACCTGAACTTGACCGGGATGGGGTCGCAGGGCGTGAACCCGGTCCTCAAACGGCGAGGGCATGCCGTCAAAGGCGAGCAGCGAAGCGGTTCCAGCGGCATCAGCCCAGGCTGCGATTTGCGCGGCTTTGAGGGCTGACGCGAGTCCGACGGCCTGCATAAACTGGGTGCCGTTGATGAGCGCGAGTCCTTCTTTGGCCTCGAGGACCTGAGGTGCTTGGCCGAGTTCAGCCCAAAACTGCGCCGAGGGCTTACGGGTTCCGCGGTGCAGCACGTGGGCTTCGCCGATTAGTGCTAGCGCCATGTGCGCGAGCGGTGCCAGGTCGCCCGAGGCGCCCAAGGATCCCATTAAGGGTACCTCAGGGAGGGCATCTTCGCGGTACAGTGCGAGGACGGCGTCGAGCAACTCGGGGCGAACGCCAGAGTGCGCAAGAGATAAATTCCTCGCCTTGGAGGCTAGCATGAGGCGAACGATGGCCGGTTCGGCCAAAGGACCGGCTCCGGCAGCGTGGCTAAGGATGAGGTTGCGCTGCAGCGCTTGCAGGTCTTCGCGCGCCACGGCGGTCGTACACAGCGCGCCAAACCCCGTGTTGACCCCATAAACGACACGGCCTGAATCAATTCCGCGCTCTACCGCCGCCCGATTGGCCTTCACGGCGTCGCGGTCGGCAGGCCGGAGTTGGAGATCGGCGCTGCCGACAGCCACGTGCTGCCAGTCCGACAGAGTCCAAGTTTCGGTGAGGTTGAGCGGATGCAAAGCCATGGGTCAAGGGTTTCAACAAAAGTAGTCCCGGCGGTGTTAGCCTTGGTATGAAAACCTACTTTGTTGTGGGGCACCGAAGCGGAATCGGTCGGGCCCTCACCGAACTCCTGCTGAACCGCGGAGACGCGGTGGTTGGCTTGTCGCGCAGCGAGTCCGGCCTCGCCCATCCCAAATTGACCGAACTACAGGCCGACGTGCTTACCTGGGACGGAGCCGGCCTGCCCGAGCACCTCGACGGCTTGGCCTACGCCCCCGGCAGCATCAACCTCAAGCCCTTCAAGGGTTACAAACCCGAAGAATTTCGCAGCGACTTTGAGGTCAATGCCCTCGGCGCGGCGCTCGTCCTTCAAAAAGCCGAAAAAGCGCTTCGGAACGCCCAAGGCTCCGTCCTGCTGTTCAGCACCGTAGCCGTAGGTCAAGGCATGAGCTACCACGCGAGCATTGCCATGGCCAAGGGCGCCGTTGAGGGCCTGGTGCGTTCGCTGGCAGCGGAATGGGCTCCGGCCGTCCGCGTGAATGCCGTTGCGCCTTCACTCACCGACACGCCCCTGGCGTCCAAACTTTTGGGCAATGAGGCGCGGGCTGCCGCGGCGGCCGAACGCCATCCGCTCAAGCGCGTAGGCCAACCCGCCGAACTGGCCCAGGCCGCCCTCGCGCTGATGGACAACCAATGGATAAGCGGGCAAGTCCTGGGCGTCGACGGTGGAATGAGCAGCCTGCGCCCCTAAATGCTTACCGCGGTCGATTGGGAGGCTTGGGAACCGCGCTACCGGGCGCAGTTCTTTAATTCGCTTGGTGGCGCGCGCCAAGTGGGCCTGCTCACCAGCTTTTCACATGAAGGTGCTGCGAATGCTGCGGTGTTCAGTCAAACGCTGCACGTGAGCGCGAATCCTCCCCAGCTCGGGTTTCTGTTTCGGCCCCTGACTGCGGAGCACCAAGGCCTTCGCTACGTTCGGGCCCAAGGCTGTTTTGGTTTTCATGTGCTTTCGGGCGGACCGCTCGAGGCCGCCCAACTGCACCAGTGCAGCGCCAAGTACCCTGAGGGCGAGAGCGAACTCGACGCCGTAGGCCTCGAATGGCAGGTATTTGATTCGCTCCACGCTCCACGGGTGCGGAAGGCAGCGGTCGCCTACGGCCTTCGGTTAATGGAGGAGCACGCACTCGCCAACGGAACGATCCTCGTGGTGGGCTCAGTGGTCGAAGTCCACCTTGACCCGAGCGTGCAGGTAGCGTCGCGCGGACTGGTGCATCACCCCGAAGACCTGTTGCTGGCTCAAGGCCTCGACACCTACCACCACAGCCAGTCGGTGGTTTCGTTGAGCTACGCCCAACCCGACCGCCAACCTTCGACGCTCTAAAACGTGCGCGGAGTAGCTAAATCCAACCTCCCGCAGAAGGACTGCGTGCACTGCGGACGTCCGTTCACCTGGCGCAAAAAATGGGAACGCGATTGGGATCAGGTGAAATTTTGTTCCGAACGCTGCCGCAGCGAATCCAAAAAAAAGCCGCTCGAATGATCCTTCGCTTGATCCTGGGCGACCAGCTGAATCCCAAGCACTCCTGGTTTCGAGAGGTACGCGACGACGTAGTCTACGCCCTTTTTGAGTCACGGGAAGAACTGCAGTACGCGCCCCACCACCGGCAAAAAATGCTGGCTTTTCTGCACGGAATGCAGCAGTTCGCCTCGGAGCTGCGGCGCGACGGCCACCGGGTGGAGCACTGGACGTTGGACGATACGCGCCAAAGGGGCAGCCTGCGCGCCAACCTCGAGGCCCTGAGGGACGAGCTTGCCAAAACGGCTGCTTCGGTGGACGTGGAGTACCAGGAGCCCGACGAATACCGAGTAGACCAGGCCCTAATCGGCCTGGGAACCTGCGTGCCGAGCGAGCATTTCTTAACGGAGCGCACCGGCGTGGCCGCCCACTTTGCTGGGAAGAAAACCTACCTCATGGAGTCGTTTTACCGGACGATGCGCGTGCGTCATGGGGTGCTGCTCGACGCCTCGGGCCAGCCGGAGGGCGGAGCCTGGAATTTTGACTCCGACAACCGATCTGCTTGGGACCCCAAGCAGTCCGTGCCACCCGAATGGCGAGCCCACCACGATCTTCGCGAGCTAGACGCCCGCTTGGATCGCCATGGTGTTCCGCGCTGGGGCGACGGGTTGGCCGACGATTTTCCTTGGCCGTCCAACCGCCGCGAAGCGCTCGAACTCCTCGCCCATTTTGTGCGGCACGGTCTTCCGAAGTTTGGTCGCTTTCAGGACGCGCTGGCCGAGAACCAGGACTTTCTGTTCCACAGCCGGATTTCGTTTGCCCTCAATACCAAAATGCTTCATCCACGCGAGGCAATTGAAGCGGCAGAAAATGCCTGGCGCCAAGATCCGCAGACCTACCCCCTGCCTGCCGTCGAGGGGTTCATTCGCCAAATTTTGGGCTGGAGGGAGTACGTTCGCGGGATTTACTGGGCCCAAATGCCCGAGTACGCCGACCTCAACTACTTTAACCACCAGCTACCGCTGCCCCAGTGGATGTACACGGGTAAGACCGAAATGCGCTGCCTTCAGGTTGCGGTCGGCCAAAGCCTGCGCACCGCCTACGCCCACCACATCCAGCGACTGAT
>SXGQ01106365.1_pt1 | contig 12128 bp, 10 predicted proteins | sample 3178371 | NCBI WGS metagenome assembly SXGQ01 (sample SAMN11356859, study PRJNA531348) | freshwater metagenome | isolation source: freshwater sample F1-20 | place: China: Fuxian Lake, Yuxi | collected 2017-12-25 | reverse complement strand
TGCAGCTCGCGCACCATGCCCTTGAACTCCTGCACCTGACGTCCGGGGTGCGAGGCGTAGGCGTCGGGCGGGGCGAAGACGCCGATCGTGTTGGAGCCCCAATAGTTCGTCAGGTCCTTCTCGACGAGGTAGTGGTCGGTGACGAACTGGTGCACCGGGAGCAGCTCGATCGCCGTCACCCCGAGCCTGGTCAGGTGCTCGAGGATCGCCGGGTGCGCCAGGGCGGCGTACGTGCCGCGCAGCTCCTCGGGGACGTCGGGGTGCGTCATCGTCAGGCCTCGCACGTGCGCCTCGTACACGATCGTCTCGTGGTACGGGTGGCGCGGCAGGCGGTCGTCGGCCCAGTCGAAGTACGGGTCGACGACGAGCGAGAACGGCACGTGGCCGGCGGAGTCGTCGTCGTTCGGCTCCTCCGGCGATCCCATCTCGTAGGCGAACAGGGACGGGTCCCAGTCGGGCTGGCCCTGGACGGCCTTGGCGTAGGGGTCGATCAGCAGCTTCTGCGGGTTGCAGCGCAGCCCCTGCTCGGGGTCCCACGGGCCGTGCACCCGGTAGCCGTAGCGCTGGCCCGGGCCGATGCCGGGCAGGAACCCGTGGTGCACGAAGCCGTCGACCTCCTCCAGGCCGACGCGGGTCTCGGTGCCCGACTCGTCGAAGAGGCAGAGCTCCACGTGGTCGGCGACCTCGGAGAACAGGGCGAAGTTGGTGCCGGTGCCGTCGTACGTGGCGCCGAGCGGGTAGGGCGATCCGGGCCAGGTGCGCACGGGGGTCTCCTCGTCGTGGGGGGTGGAGCAGGTCAGGGGGTCGACCGGGCGGCACGTAGAGGCGCTACTGCTGCCCGTACCCGGTCGTGGTCGAAGAACGCGTCGAGGTCGACGGGCAGGCGCACCCGCCAGTTCGGGTACTCGTCGACCGTGCCCGGCAGGTTCGGCTGGCGCACCTGACCGACGGCGTCGGCGGGTGAGCTGAGCACGAGCCGCGACGCCGCCGGGGCGATGACGGCGTGCAGGGCGACGAGCAGGTCGTCGGTGTCGATGCCCTCCTCGCGCAGCAGCGCGAGCAACGCCTCGCGGTCGGCGGCGGCGGTGGCGAGCGCGTCCTCGACAGGCTCGCCGAGGAGGTCGAGGTCGGCCTGCACGCGGATGCGCTCGTCGCGCAGCCACCCCTCGACGGTCGGGAGGTCGTGGGTGCTGATGCTGGCCATCGTCTCGGGCTCCCACTCCTGCGGGGGGACGTGCGGCTGGCCGGGGGCGTCCCAGTCGCGCTCGAACCAGAGCACGGCCGAGCTGAGCAGACCGCGCCGGTGCATGGTCTCGGTGACGACGTCCTCGACGGTGCCGAGGTCCTCGCCGACCACCACCGCGCCGGCGCGCGTGGCCTCGAGCAGCAGCACCGCGAGCATCACGTCGGCGTCGTAGTGCACGTAGGCGCCGCGGTGGGCCGGCTCTCCCGGCGGGATCCACCACAGCCGCCACAGCCCGGCGACGTGGTCGACGCGGATGCCGTCGCCGTGGCGCAGCACGCTGCGCACGACGTCGCGGAACGGGGCGTAGCCCGTCTCGAGCAGGCGGTCGGGGCGCCAGGGCGGGAGGCCCCAGTCCTGGCCGAGGGGGTTGAACGCGTCGGCGGGGCAGCCCACGCGGACGTCGGAGGCGAACACGTCCTGCAGCGCCCACGCGTCGGCACCGCCGGGGTGGACGCCCACGGGCAGGTCGTGCACGAGGCCGACGGCCATGCCGGCGTCGTGCGCGGCGTCGCGGGCGGCGTCGAGCTGCTCGCGGCACAGGTGCTGCAGCCACGCGTGGAACGCGACCCGGTCGGCCAGGTCGGCGCGGCTGCGCGCCACGGCGTCCGACGTCGGGTCGCGCAGCTCCTCCGGCCACTCGCGCCAGTCGGCACCGTGCCGCTCGGCGAGGGCGGAGAACGTCGCGAACGCGGCGAGGTCGGGCTCGGCGTCGAGGTCGGGGTCCTCGTCGGGCGCCGCGAAGGGTCGCAGCAGCTCGAGCGCCTGGCGCTTGGCGGACCAGACCGCGTCGTGGTCGAGCAGGTCGTCGGCGGGCTCGGGGTCGGGCGCGAGCCCGAGCACCTGCGCGCGGGTGGCGTCGTCGGCGGCGGCGAACGCGGCCACCTCGGTGACGCGCAGGTAGAGCGGGCTGGCGAAGCGTCGGCTCGACGGCGAGTACGGCGAGCGGACGAGCGGGATCGACGGGACGAACGCCTGCACGGGGTTCACGAGCAGGACCCCCGCCCCCTGCTCGGTCGCGGCGCGCCGGGCCAGCTCGGCGAGGTCGGCGAGGTCGCCCATCTGCCACGAGCCCTTCGAGTGCACGGAGTAGAGCTGCAGCATCCAGCCCCAGGTCCGCGGCACCTCCGACAGCCGGGCCGGCGCCACGACGACGGTCACCTCGTCGCCGTCGTCGGTGACGAGGTGGTGCCAGCCCAGCGGCAGGTCGGCCGGCAGCGCGCCGTCGACGTCGAGGGAGGTGCCGTCCTCCAGCTCCACCCGGCCGCGCACGCCGAGATCGCGGGCCTGGCCCTGCACGACGGCCACCGTGCCGGGCAGGGTCGAGCGGGTGGACCGGACGTCGTCGAGGGCGCTCGCGACCGACTCCGGCGTGCTTGCGTCGACACCGAGCTCGGACAGCACCGCGACGACGACGTCGGGGTCGACGTCGACCGGGCTGCGGTCGGACCCCTCGTAGGACACGGCGACGCCGTGGGCCGCGGCGAGGGCGGCGAGGTCGTCGTCGGGGAAGGCCATGACGCCCAGCATGGTCGCGACCGGCCCCGCCCACCACTTCGGCGAGGTCCGTGTGTCCCGACGCACGCGTGGGAGGGGTCGCCGTCGCCTGCCGCGCAGAGGGCACGCACGACTCTGCATCCGTGCGTTCGCGCTCGAACGTCTCTGCGTCTCCGACGAGATCCCGTGGCGGACGCAGCATCCTCGGCCCTCCCGCACGCGAACGCAGATCCTTGCGTCCGACGTGGAGCCGCGGCCCGCCGGCGGGTCGGCTGCCTGTCCAGGGGAGTGGTCCCCGGGATGGCCAGGTGCTCGATCCCGCAGACGGCGTCGAGCGCACCGACGGTCGGGACGGCGCGGATTGCGTGAATCATTCTAAAGTGCGTAGGATTGTCGCAATGGATCTGTCCTGCGAGGGGATCACACCATGTCCCAGCTGAGCGTCGCCGAGGCGGCGAGCCGCCTCGGCGTCTCCACGAGACGTGTGCACGAACGCATCCAGGACGGTTCGCTCGCTGCGGAGAAGGTCGGAGGTCGTTGGCTCCTCTCCGACCTGGACGTCATGGAGCTCCGCCATCGCACGAGACCGGGACGTCCCCTCTCGGAGAGGTCTGCCTGGGCGCTGCTGGCAGCCGCCAGCGACGGACGACTGCTGAACGAGGGCTTCGCCGCACCGGAGCGTTCCCGAGCCCGAGCGCGACTCCGCGCGCTGCGCAGCGCTGCCGACCTCGCCGACCTGGACGAGATCACCGTCCTCCTGGGGCACGCTCTGCGACACCGGGCCGAGAGGCGTCTGTTCGTCGCGTCGCCCCGCGATCTGGACGGTGTGCGGGGTGACGCCCGGGTCACGGTCTCCGGGCTCGACCACCCGGGCTCCAACGTCTCCGCCGCGGACATCGCGGAGGGGTACGTCCGAGCGGACGACCTCTCGGACGTCGTCGACGTCCACCTCCTGTCACCCGCCCCGCGCCTGCGCGCCAACGTCGTCCTGCACTCGCTCAGCCCCGCTGCTGCATCCTTCGCGACCGACCTGGTGATGACGTCGGAGCTGCTGTACGCCGCGGACCTCGCCGAGCACTCCGGCGTGCGGGAGAGGAACGAGGCTCTCGAAGCAGCCAGACGCGTCACCCAGTGGTCCGAGGCCATCCTTTCCGAGGGCGGCGCACGCGGTGACTGAGCCCGTCCAGATGCCCGCCATGGGCAGCAGGCAGCAACAGTCGTGGCATGCGCTCATGGACCTGTGGGAGCGACTACCCGAGGGGTGGACGCTCATCGGGGGCCAGCTCGTGCACCTGCACTGCGCCGAACGCGGTGCATCTCCTTCCAGGGCGACGAACGACGTCGATGCGGTCGTCGACGTGCGGGCGGCGAGCGACATGCTGAAGAGGTTCACGGCGGTCCTCCAAGAGATGGGTTTCCGGCCGGACACCTCCGGGGACGGGCTACAGCACCGGTGACGGCGAGACGAGGCGCAGATCGACGTCCTCCTCCCCGAGGGCATCGGGGAGCGCGCGGCCTCGCGTCACGGTGTCGGGGGAGCGCCGAGTCTCGAGGCGCCAGGGACGACGCAGGCCCTCGCACGATCCCGTCCGGTCGAGGTCGTCGTCGGCGCGAGGACCGGGACCGTCATCCGCCCGAACCTGGTGGCCGCCTTGATCGGGAAGGCCGCCGCGCGCACCCAGATCACGGCAGACGGAGCAGCAGCGCGGCACTGCATCGACTTCACGGTCATGGCGACCCTCGTCAGCGCTCATGACTTCCGTGAGACGCCCCTGGGGCCGAAGGACCGGCAGCGCCTACGGTCCATGCTGGGGATCTGCCGCGAAGAGGTCGCCGTGCTCCAGGTGGAGGGCGCGCGCGAGGCATTGGATCGGCTCGAGCGCGCCGCCGGTCTCTGAGGCGTCCGCCGGCCACGGCTCTCCGGGACGCGGCAGCACCGGCGACGCCCCCGTGTCCGCACCCGAACTCGACACCGTTCACGTGGCCGACACGAGACCGGCCTACGCTTCTCGCGTGGACTGGAGCGACTACGACGCGGCCCTCTTCGACCTCGACGGCGTGATCACGCCGACCGCCGAGGTGCACCGGCGCGCCTGGGACAAGATGTTCAACGACGTGCTGACGGAGCGGGGTGTCGAGGAGCCGTACACCGACGACGACTACTACCGCTACGTCGACGGCAAGCCGCGCTACGACGGCGTCCGCTCCTTCCTGGAGTCGCGCGGCATCGAGCTGCCCGAGGGCACGCCCGACGACGCGCCCGAGGAGGAGACGGTCGGCGGGCTCGGCAACCGCAAGAACGTCCTCTTCGAGGAGATCCTCGATCGCGACGGCGTGGAGGCCTACCCCGGCTCCGTCGCCCTGCTCGACGCGCTCGCCGACCGCGGCACGCGCGTGGCGGTGGTGTCCAGCTCGCGCAACGCGCCGAAGGTGCTGCGCGCCGCCGGTCTCATCGAGCGGTTCCCGATCATCGTCGACGGTGCCGTCGCCGCCGACCGTCAGCTGGCGGGCAAGCCCGCCCCCGACACGTTCCTGTTCGCCGGGCAGCAGCTCGACGTCGAGCCCTCGCGCGCGGTGGTGCTCGAGGACGCGACGTCGGGCGTGGCGGCGGGCCGCGCCGGACGCTTCGGACTCGTCGTCGGGGTCGACCGCGGGGCAGGCGCCGACGCGCTGCGCGAGCACGGCGCCGACGTCGTCGTCGACGACCTGCAGGAGCTCGTCTGATGTCGCCGCTGGACCAGCCCACCGAGTCCGTCGACGAGGACCGCGGCCTCGGACCGTCGCACGAGGCGCCGCCCGTGCGTGACTTCCTCGACCGCTCGCGCTGGCCCGCCGACGAGTGGCGGCTCACCGAGCGCCGCTACGACGCCGGCGACCTCGGCCTCACCGAGACGCTGTTCGCCGTCGGCAACGGGTACCTCGGGCTGCGCGGCAACGTCGAGGAGGGCCGCGACTCGCACACCCACGGGACCTTCGTGAACGGCTTCCACGAGACGTGGCCGATCCAGCACGCCGAGGAGGCGTTCGGGTTCGCGCGCGTCGGGCAGACGATCGTCAACGCCCCGGACGCGAAGATCATCCGGCTGTACGTCGACGACGAGCCGCTGCTGCTCTCGGTGGCCGACCTGCACGAGTACGAGCGCTCGCTCGACCTGCGCGACGGCGTCCTCCGACGTCGCCTGCTGTGGCGCACCCCGTCGGGCAAGCGGGTGCTGGTGGAGTCGACGCGCATGGTCAGCCTCGAGCAGAAGCACCTCGCGGTGATGACGTTCGAGGTGACCCTGCTCGACGACCCGGCCCCCGTCGCGATCTCCTCGCAGATCCTCAACCGCCAGGACGGCGAGGACGAGTACCACGTGCGGCACAAGGCCATGGGCGAGGGCAGCGACCCGCGCAAGGCCGAGCAGCTCACCCGTCGGGTGCTGGAGCCGCAGACGAACGAGGGCGACGCGGGCACCGGCCGGGTCGCGCTCGGCTTCCGGTGCGCCGAGAGCGGCATGACGCTCGGCGTCATGGCCGACCACGACATCGTCACCGAGAACGAGTTCACGAGCCGCGTGGTCACGGGCGAGGACCTCGCGAAGACCACCTACCGGATCGCGGCGCAGCCCGGCGTGCCCGTCCGGCTCACCAAGACCGTCGCGTACCACACGTCGCGCGGCGTGCCGTCGCGCGAGCTGCTCGACCGCTGCCGTCGCACCCTCGACCGCGCCCGCGACCTCGGCGTGCCCGAGCTGCGGGCCGAGCAGCGCGCGTGGCTGGACGCGTTCTGGACGCGCGCCGACGTGGAGGTGCCCGGCCAGCCCGAGGTGCAGCAGGCGATCCGCTGGAACCTGTTCTCGATCATGCAGGCCGCGGCCCGCGCGGAGGGCCAGGGCATCCCGGCCAAGGGCGTCACCGGGTCCGGCTACGGCGGCCACTACTTCTGGGACACCGAGGTGTACGTCATGCCGTTCCTGACGTACACCACGCCGCGGGCCGCGCGGAACGCGCTGCGCTTCCGCTACTCGCTGCTCGACGCGGCACGTCGCCGTGCCGGCCAGCTCGCGCAGAAGGGCGCGCTGTTCCCCTGGCGCACCATCAACGGCGAGGAGGCGTCGGCCTACTACGCGGCGGGCACCGCGCAGTACCACATCGACGCCGACATCGCGTACGCGCTGAGCCAGTACGTCGGGGCCACGGGCGACGTCGAGTTCCTCGACCGCGAGGGCATCGACGTGTTCGTGGAGACCGCCCGGCTCTGGGCCGACCTCGGCTTCTGGCGCAGCGAGGAGGGCAGCACCTTCCACATCCACGGCGTCACGGGGCCCGACGAGTACACGACGGTCGTGAACGACAACCTGTACACGAACGTCATGGCGCGCTTCAACCTGCGGCGGGCCGCCGAGGCGGTGCGCACGCTGCGTGACGTGAACCCCTCGGCGTACGCCGACGCGAAGGCGCGGCTCTCGCTCACCGACGAGGAGGTCGAGGAGTGGGGTCGCGCGGCGCGCAACATGAGCATTCCGTTCGACGAGCACCTCGGCATCCACCCGCAGGACTCGCACTTCCTCGAGCGCGAGATGTGGGACCTCGACCACACGCCGCTCGACAAGCGTCCCCTCCTGCTGAACTACCACCCGCTCGTCATCTACCGGTTCCAGGTGCTGAAGCAGGCCGACGTCGTGCTCGCGCTCTTCCTGCAGGGCGAGGACTTCACGCCCGAGCAGAAGCGCGCCGACTTCGAGTACTACGACCCGATCACCACGGGCGACTCGACGTTGTCGGCGGTCGTGCAGTCGATCATCGCCTCCGAGGTCGGCTACCACGACCTCGCGTACCGCTACTTCCTGTCCGCGCTGTTCGTCGACCTCGCCGACCGGCACGGGAACACGTCCGACGGCGTGCACGTCGCGTCGACGGGTGGGGTGTGGAGCGCGGTCGCGGCCGGGTTCGGCGGCTTCCGCGACCTCGGCGCCGGCCAGTGGACGATGGACCCGCGCCTGCCCGACGACTGGGAGTCGCTCACCTACCGGCTCACGCTGCGCGGCACCCGCGTGCGCGTGACCGTGCGTCCCGACGAGCTCGAGCTCGTGGTCGAGGACGGCCAGGGCCACCTGGCGTTCGAGGTCCGGGGCGCCGAGGTCGTGGTCGGGCCCGACGCACCGGTCACCGTGCCGCTGGACGGTCAGGGTCCGCGCCTGGAGGGCGAGCCGCCCAGCCCCATCGGCACCCGCCGCTCCGACGGCACGATCATCTCCGCCATCGTCCCCGGCGCCTGACCCACCCTCGCCTGCGGAGCCGGTTTGCGTGGGGGCCCACGCAAACCGGCTCCCCCCACCGCAAACGTCCGCGGTTTCTGCAGGTTCGGGTGGGGGCCCACGCAAACGTGCGCGGGCGGGGCGGTCCGTCGCGCGGGCCCTGTCGGACCCGCCCTAGACTGCAGGGTGTGTTGATCGTCAGGTACGAGGTCAGTGACGGCAGGTCCGGGGAGGACGTCGTCCTCGTCGACCAGAAGTGGTCGTTCGGGCGGGTCGGCGGCGACGAGGCCCCCACCGTCGAGACCGACGACCGGCGGGTCAGCCGCGGTGCGCTCGTCATCCGCGACAGCGGCCCGGGCCCCGTCGTCTTCCGCGGTCAGCGCGGCGAGCAGGCGCGGGTCGGCCTGGTCAGCGACGACGGCAGCACCGAGTGGCTCGCCGAGGGCAAGGCCGGCAACCTCACCGCGACCGCGCGGCGGGTGACCTTCGACCTGCAGGACGAGAACGTGCTGTCGCTCGAGGTCGAGTTCGCCGACCGCGGCAGCGTCGTCGAGCGGCAGCAGGCCGCGCAGCCGCACCTCACCCTGGTGCCGGACCCCGACGACACCACCGAGCAGCCGTGAGCGGGCCGCAGGACGTCGAGTCGGTCGACCTCGCGTTCCTGCAGGGCCTGCCGAAGGCCGAGCTGCACGTGCACCACGTCGGCTCCGCCTCCGTCGACGCCGTCGCGGAGCTGGCGGCCCGGCACGAGGGCAGCACCCCGGTGCCCACGAACCCCACCGCGCTCGCCGACTACTTCCGCTTCACCGACTTCGCGCACTTCGTCGAGGTCTACCTGTCGGTCGTCGACCTGCTGCGCACCCCCGACGACATCTGGACCCTCACGCACCAGGTCGGCACCGACCTCGCGGCGCAGAACGTGCGCTACGCGGAGCTGACGCTCACCCCGTACACGTCGATCGTCCGCGGCATCCCCGTCGAGGCTTACCTCGAGGCCGTCGAGGACGCGCGACGGCGGGTCGAGGCCGACACCGGCCTCGTGCTCCGGTGGATCTTCGACATCCCCGGCGAGTCCGGCCTCGAGGCCGCCGACGTCACGCTCGACGTCGCCCTGAACCACGCACCCGACGGCCTCGTCGGCTTCGGCCTGGGCGGACCGGAGATCGGCGTGCCCCGCCCGCAGTTCGCGGAGCACTTCGTCGCGGCGCGCGCGGCCGGGCTGCACAGCGTCCCGCACGCGGGGGAGTCGACCGGACCCCAGACGATCCGCGACGCGATCGAGCACCTCGGTGCCGAGCGCATCGGCCACGGCATCGCAGCGGCGCAGGACCCCGCGCTCATGGAACTGCTCGCCGAGCGCGGCATCGTGCTCGAGGTGTGCCCGACGTCGAACGTCTGCACCCGGTCGACGCCCTCGCTCGACGAGCACCCCCTGCCGGCGCTCGTCGCCGCGGGCGTCCCGGTCACGATCAACAGCGACGACCCGCCGATGTTCGGCACGACCCTCACTCGTGAGTACGCCGTGGCGGCCGACCTGTTGTCGCTCGACCGCCCCGGCGTCGTCGACCTCGCGCGGGCGGCGGTCGACGCGTCGTTCGCCCCCGACGCGGTGAAGACGTCGATCCGCGCCGAGCTCGACGCCGTCTGACCTGCTCGGGCGACGTCAGCCCTTCTGCACGGTCGGGGCCACCGGCACCCGCACGAGCAGCACGCCGGGTCGGACCTCGGCGGTGATCTCGGTGCCCTCGTCGACGGGGTCGCCGTCGAGCTGCATCGGGGTCGGGCCGGTGGCCTTCACGTGCACCCGGCGTCCGGTGAACCGGTCGAGACGGTCGTTGGTGCGCTTGCGGCGGGTGATCACGCGGACCGCGATCGACACCCACCCGAAGAACCGGCGCGGCGCGATCACCACGACGTCGAGCTCGCCGTCGTCGATCTGCGCCTCCGGGAGCAGCGGCAGCCCCGCCTGCAGGTAGCCGACGTTGCCGATGACGACCGTGCGGGCGCGGAACGTGCGCGGCTCGCCGTCGTCGACGGTGATCGTGACCTTGGTGCCGGAGTAGCGCAGCGCCTTGACGCCCGAGACGACGTAGGCGACCCAGCCGACCTTCTTCTTCAGCTCGTCGTTGACGCCGGTCATGATCATCGCGTCCATGCCGAGGCCTGCCATGACGAGGAAGCTGGTCTCGACGCCGGCGTCGGTGCTGAACCGCGCGAGGTCGATGGCCTTGTCCTGGCCGCCGAACGCCACCTCGAGGGCGTCGCGCGGGTTGAGCGGGATGCCGAGGTTGCGCGCCAGCAGGTTGCCGGTGCCCTGCGGGATGATCGCGACGGCCACACCCGTGCGGGCGGCCTCCTCGCACACCGCACGCACGGTGCCGTCGCCGCCGGCGGCGATGATGAGGTCGGCGTCGGCCTCGAGCGCCGCCTCGGTCTGGCCGTAGCCGGGGTCCTCGACCGTCGTCTCGAACCAGGCCGGCTCGTTCCAGCCGTGCTGGCCGGCGACCAGGCGCACGAGGCCCTTGAACTCCTCGACGTCGGTCAGCTTGGAAGGGTTGAGGACGACCGCCACGCGCTTGCGGCCCGTGCCCGTGACCACCGCGAGCTCCGGCGGGAGCCGGGTCGCGTCGGTCGCGACCGCCAGCCACAGCACGACCGTGACCAGCGTGCCGAGGGTCAGGCCGGCGGTGACGTCGGAGAGGTAGTGCACGCCGAGGAGCACGCGGTCGGCGGCCGTCACGAGCGCCAGCAGGACCCACAGCGTGATCAGCAGTCGACGCCGCCACCCGCGGCCGGTCAGCACGATGGTCAGCAGCGCGAGGACCGTGAACAGCACGCCGGCGCCGGCGGAGTGCCCGCTCGGGAAGGAGTAGCCGCCGATCTCGTGGATCGGCTCCTCCCACGCCGGTCGCGGACGCTGGAACACGAGCTTGACGACGGCGTTGCCGCCGATGCCGACCACGCCGCTGAGCGCGATCCAGGTGGCGATGCGCCACTCGCGCCGGGCCAGCGCCGTGCCTGCCAGCAGGGCCAGGACGATGCCGACGCCGACGTTGGACAGCACGACCGCCAGCACCTCGAGCACGTCGACCAGCCACGGTCGCGCGACGCTCACGTCGAACGCCTCCCGGGCCACGCCGTCGTCGACCTCCTGCAGCCAGGCGGCGTCGGTGCCGACGAGGAACGCGAGCAGGGCGAGCAGCGTCACGAGGACGACGAGCACGGTGGCGTACACGCCGTCGCGGCCGGGCTCGGCGCGACGCAGGTCGATCGACACAGGCGTCCTTCCGGTCGGGGTCTGGCCGGGTTCAGCGTAGTGCGGACCGGGCCCGGACGCGCCGAGGCGGTGTCGCCGGGCTCCCAGGGGGAGGGCCGGGCGACACCGCCTCGGGGTCACGCAGGGTGGCGGGTCAGCGCTCCTCGGTGCCGGAGATGAAGGCCTCCAGGCGCGCGCGGCCGACGTCGTCGGGACGCTGCTCCGGCGGGCTCTTCATCAGGTAGGACGAGGCGCTCAGCAGCGCGCCGCCCACGCCCCGGTCCTTGGCGATCTTCGCCGCGCGGATGGCGTCGATGATGATGCCGGCGGAGTTGGGGGAGTCCCAGACTAAACTACCAACTATAGGAGAACTACATGCTGTAACATGACCATTTGGTGCTGTAATCAACATGTCACCTTTTCCTACTGGGCCAACAATTTTTGCAGGAACGCGGCCTTGTAGTGCAACTATAGCAGTAAATTCTGCCTGTAAGTTAGAATTCATCAAATATGCTGGTTTTTCGGAAACAACGCCTGCAACTCTTGTATCCATTAAGTCTTCACTTACAGTAACTTCTTGACTACCACCAAATACTAAAACTGTACCTGTTTCATATTTTGCATCGGCTGTATAAATTTCAGCCAAGTCAGCATATAAAGCAGAAGTAGCGGTACCAACAAATCTTCCACTTATAACATTACCTGTACTTCCACCAACCACAGTCAAATTACCTACAGATGGTATATATCTTAATCCCGGATCATCTGCGTTTACTGTTTGTACCGTTCCCACAGCTGGCACTAGTACAGGATAGAATGTACTTGCAGCAGCGGTATCTGTAGCATTTAATTGTGTGCTAGATCCAGCCCCGCTTGGTCCTTGTGGTCCTTG
>SXGQ01282030.1_pt1 | contig 12130 bp, 8 predicted proteins | sample 3178371 | NCBI WGS metagenome assembly SXGQ01 (sample SAMN11356859, study PRJNA531348) | freshwater metagenome | isolation source: freshwater sample F1-20 | place: China: Fuxian Lake, Yuxi | collected 2017-12-25 | reverse complement strand
TCGCCGCCACCATCGCCTTCCTCGTGTCGCCGGCGGGCGCCTACTTCACCGGCCAGGTGCTCACCTGTGATGGAGGCCAGAGCCTCTGGGGCGACAACTGGGTGGTTCCCGATCCCACGGAGGGCGAGGCCATCGTGCTTCCCCACGAGTGGTGGGAGACGGAGGACTGAGGGTTACCAGCCCTAGCCTTCCGCGCAGAGGGCCTCGGTGCGGTCGAAAGTTGCATCCAGACTGATCAGCATGTCCTGCGGGAGTTCGCCAGTCTCCGCGAGGTCCACGTCGCCGTCCGGGTCCTCGGCCGTGTTGTAGAGCGACTATCGGGTGTGCCCGCGGCGGCGGTCGAGCCGGAGGGCCTGGTAGTCGCCCTCCCAGAGCGCCGACTCCACCGCACCGGTGTTGGTATCGCAGCGCCAGGCGGTCAGGGGGGGGCGTGCGGGGCTCGCCGAGCGCCACGCCTTCGTATTGTTCGGTCGGCCCCTGGAGCCCGAGGCGGGACAGCACGGTGGGGGGAAGGTCCACCTGCGAGGCGACGGCGTACGATGCCGGTTCGTGCTCGGCATCGAACACGGCCCGGAAGCTGCGGGAGAGCTTCTGGCTGAGGGTCCAGTTGTGGTCGGCTTCAGGGTCGAGCCAGCCCTCGCCGTGGTCGGTGGTGACGAGCACCAGCGTGGCAGGCGGCAGGCTGTCGAGGAAGGCGTCGAGCTCGACGTCGAGCCGCCTGGCGGCGCAGGACTGGCCGGAGTGAATGGCCTCACCACAGGCCAGCTGCTCTTCGGCGGCCAGCGCGTGGAAGTCGATGTGGCCGTAGTTGAGGGCGTCGCCGATGTCGTACAGCGCGGCCGGGCACAGCGCCGCTGCGGCCATGGCCTCCGCCTCGCACGCGTCGGCCATCGGCCCGTAGGGGATGTGCAGCTCCATGAGCTGCACCCAGGCGAAGACGGGCTCGTCGTGGGCCTCGAGGAGCGCGCGCACGGCGGAGAGGCGCTCACCGGTGGTGTCCGCCGACTTGTCGCTGAAGACCTGCTCGTCGAAGCCCTGCTTCAAGCTGGTCGTGAGAAGCACATTCGCGCTGTTGAGGTAGGTGTGCCACCCGTGAGTTCGGAGGGGCTCGGCGAGGGTCTCCACTTCGGCGTCGGACAGGGACGCCACACCGCCGCGTGCCTGCCGCTCCTCCACTCGGAAGCCGGTCATCAGCGAGGTCGCCGCGGGGCCGGTCCACGCGGCCGTTGCGGGCAGCGGCAGGTCGGCCAGAAGCCGCTCCGGCAGCCTTCATGCCGTTCGCGGAGGGGCTCCCCGCGCGCTCTACCAGGGCAGCGGATCGGGCTGTACAGGCTCCGCCGGTGCGGTCGGGGCAGGGGTGGCCGCGCCGCCCACGATCAGGAACTCGACCCGGCGATTGTTGGAGCGGCCTTCATCGGTGCGGTTGGTGTCGACCGGGCGCGTTTCGCCGTAGCCCATGGTCATCATCCGGGGCGCGACAATGCCCTTCGAGAGCAGGTACTCGAAGACGGCGTCGGCGCGCTCCTTGGACAGCTTCTGGTTCTTCGCGTCGTCGCCCACATTGTCGGTGTGGCCGCCGATCTCGATCTTGAGCTTCGGGTAGTCGCGCATCGCCTGGGCCACGTCGTCGAGCACGCCGAAGCTGTCGGGCAGGATGACGTCCTTGCCGGTGGCGAAGTTGACCTTCTGGTTGATCTCGATGGCGGTGCCGGTGACCTGGACGCGCGAGGGCTTCTGGTCGGGGCAGCCGTCGGTGTCGAGGTAGTCGTTCACGGTCTCGGCGCCATCGGGGCAGGCGTCCACGCTGTCGGCCACGCCGTCGCGATCGCGGTCGCGCGAGGGGCAACCGCCATCCACGGCCGCGCCGGCCTCGTTGGGGCACTTGTCGGTGCTGTCGGCCACACCGTCCCGATCGTTGTCGGTTTCGGGGCAGCCGTCGGCGTCTTCGAAGCCGTCGCGGTCCTCGGCCTGGGCGGCACAGCGGTCGGCGCTGTCGAGCACGCCGTCGCCGTCGTTGTCGATCTCGGGGCAGCCGTCGGCATCCTTGAAGCCGTCGAGATCCTCGGGGTCGGCCGGGCAGATATCGTCGGCGTCGAGCATGCCGTCCCCATCCTTGTCCGCGGGGGGCGGGGCCGCCGGCTTCGGCGGCGGCGGGGGCGGCTCGGGCAGCGCTTCCAACGCGCTGGGCTGGCTCATGGCCGGCGCGGCGCGCGGCGTGTCCCGGTCGGGGCAGGTGTTCGCGACGGCGGCGTAGCTGCGACCAAGCTTGAGATGCTCCGACGCGCGCGCGAGCGAGGCCTCGTCGAACTCGACCTCGGCAAAGGCAAGGTTTGCCTCGGCGAGCGCAAGTTCCTGGGGCTTGCAGCGCGTGCGGCCGGAGGCGTCCTCGAGCTCCCGCTTCAACGCGGCGTGCTCGGACTGCAGAAGCGACACCGGCACGCATCCGGTGAGGAGGAGCGCGAGGATGGGGGCGCGCATCACAGGTCGTCCAGGTCGATCTTGTCGAGCGAGTTTTCCTTTTGTTCCTTCTTCTCTTCGACCCGTTCTTCGGGCACGAACTCCTCGCCGAACTCCCGCTCGGCGTCGGAGGTGTTCTCGAGCGCGCGCGCCGCCCAGTCCATCGACGTCTGGGCGAGGAGGTCGGCGTGGCCGAACTCGTTGGCTCCGTTCTCCTCGCGCGCCTTGTCGAAGTAGGCGACCGCGAGCGTGAACTCGTAGGGCGCCGTCTTCTCCGCTCCCGCATCGCGCGCCTTCTCGAGGCTGCGTGCCGCGTTGATCATCACGTAGCCCGAACGGGCCGAAGCGCAGCCGGCCCCCAACAGCGTAAAAACCAACAGAAGTCGCATTATTCGATCGTAACGCCCGTTCGGGCGTCGCGCTGTCAAGGCTCTGGTTTGGATCCTTCCTCGGCGGGAACGGCCTGCTCGGCGGGCACAGTGACCGGGGCGACATCGGTGGGCGCCGGGGGAATCTCGAACACGGCCATCCGGAGGGCCGAGGGGGCGATGGCCTCGGGGATGTCGGCGGGCTGCGAGGTCCAAGGCACGAGGTCGCCGGAGGTGGGCACGCCGAACTGGGGGTTCGTCGGGTCCCCTCGCCGCATCTCGTGGAAGGCGACGGGGGTGATGCCGAGGTTGGTGCTGATGCGGTCCACCGCGGCCTGGTAGAGGCGGGACCCCTGGCTCCGGTCGGAGAGGAAGTAGCCGCGTTCGTGCACGATGATGCGCTGGTAGTTGCCGGTCTTCCCCCCCTTCCGGAAGTTGTCGAGGGTGAGCCCCTCGGCCTCGGTGGTCATGGGGTGTTTCGACAGGTCGTCCAGCGCGGTGGGCACCTTGCCCGCCACCACGTCGGGGCGGGCAAGGAAGCGGAGGCGCGCGCCCGCGTCCCCGCCCGACTGCTTGGCGCGTAGGAAGGGCGGCACCGCCCCGGGGGAAGCCCAGGAGCGGTACACCTTCTGGTGGTGCACGACCTGGTAGTAGTAGAGCAGGTCCTGCTGCTGCTCGAGCGGAAGCTCCACGATGCCGGTCAGCTGGGTCTTGTCGATCTCCTTGTAGTAGTCGGGCACGAGGATCCGACTTGCCTTGATGGGCGACCGCCACTCACGACCGTCGCCGCCGCCCTCCACGATCGCGCCGCGGCCCCAGTAGTACAGCGGTTGCACGAACGTTGCGCCGATCACCAGCGGCGCCAGCCAGGAGCGGAAGGGCAGGCGGGCGAGGCTCAGCGCCACCAGCGCCACCGACGCCACCACCACGTAGGCGGCGAGCCGGTAGGGCGCGAACATTCGTGCCATTCCGGGGATGAACTGGAACATCAGCGTGTACGGCATGCGGATCACGTACCCGCCCTCCAGCCGCACCACCTCGAGCGCATCGCCGTCCCCAATCTTCAGGAAGGGACCCAGCGTACCGAGGTAGAAGAAGAGCCAGACCGCGAGCCAGCCCCAGGAGCGGCGCCGCGCCATGGCCGGGAGCACGCCGAAGGCCATCACCGTGAGCGGCAGCGCGTAGCCGAGCCGTGGGTCGACGGCGTAGGTGAGGCTCCACGACGAACCCAGCGTTCGGTTGATCGACGCGAGCACGTTCTCCGCGTAGGTCTCGGGCCGAAGCGGTGCGTTGGCCACGGTGTCGTAGCTCGGAAACGGAAGGAAGAACGTCATCTCGGGCAGGGCGGCGCTCCCGCCGGCGGCGCTCCCCGCTCCGCTCTCCCCCGCGGCGTAGGCCAGCACGAAGGGTCCGGCGGCCAGGCCCACGCCGAGACCCACGCCGGCAAGCGCCCGCGCGAGGCTGGCCATGCGGAGGCGCTGCCGCTCGGCCACGAGCGTCTTCACCAGCCAGAGCACGGTGAAGATGGCGGTGAAGAGGCCGTAGAACCAGTACCAGGCGCCGGCCATCCCGAAGCAGATTCCCGCGAGCAGGCCCGCGGTGAGCGTGCGCCGCCGGAGGGCCTGGTCCAGGAGCGGCGGGTACAGGAGCACCCACCACAACACCGCCTGGCGGAGCCCGCACTCGTTGACCTCCAGCACGGTCAGCGGGTTGATCACCGCGATGCTGGAGGCGGCGAGCGCCGCCGCGATGCTCCCCGAGAAGTACCGGGCGAGCGCGTACCCGGCGACGCCGTCGAGCACGAGGATCAGGGCGATCTTGGCGTTGTAGGAGCCCGGGAAGCCGAAGAGATGCTCCAGCGGGTAGGACAGCGCCAGCACGTCGAGGATGTTGCCGGTCTCGGGGTAGCGGCCGAGGGAGACGAAGCCCAGCCAGCGGTCCCAGGGCGACAGGTCGGCGTCCACAAGGCCTTCCAACGAGTCGAAATGCCACTGGTAGCGCCAGAGCCAGCCGCCGAGCTCGCCGCCGCCGGGCACGACCTCGCCGAAGTAGTTCACCACGGGCCAGGTGATCGACACCGCCCCGGCGATGCCCACGAGAACGGCCCCGAGGAGTCCCAGCGTTTCCCGCACGCCGCGGGTCAAGGGGTGGTCTCCGTCGGCACCGGGAGCCGCCACACCCGTTCCCCGGTGCGGGTGGTCGCGGTCTCCGGACCGAGCGCCACCCGCAGCAGGGCCAGCGTCGTCTCCTTGCGTTCACCGATGTAGAAGCGCTCGTGCATCACCACGTAGCGTACGCCGAGACGGGCCAGCGCGCGTCCAGACACGACGAGGTTCAGGTCGGGCAACAGGGGCGGGAGCCGATCCAGACGGCTCGCTTCGGCCACGCGCAAACTACGGGCGAGGTGCGACCGATCGAGAATCTCGGGGTTGGGCTCGTTGAGGGAGTACACGCTCGGCCGCTGGTGGGAGATCTGCCAGTAGTTGTAGATCGCCCGCTCGAGGTTCGGCAGGCCCATCGGCAGGTCGAGCACCGCGCCGGGTACCTCGTCGGCCGCCATGAGCGCACTGCTCTCCGGAACCTCGGTGGGGCTTCGCGTCAGCGGCCAGGGTCCGGGTGAAAGCAGCAGCATCTCGACGGCCACGATCAAGCCGGGCAGGGGCAACCAGCGCAGGGGCAGGCGGCGGGCGCCGAGGGTGGCGAGCACCGCGAGCCCAATCTGTACGGGCACCACGAAGCGGAAGGGGTGAGAGATTCGGGCGAAGATCGGGAAGGAGTCGAAGAAGACCAGAAAGGGAAGGGGGATCTTGCGGTCGTCGATCGTGACGTACTCGCCGCCCACGTTCAGGTAGGGGCCGAGCATCATCAGCGAAAACAGCGTGAGCCAGAGGATCCACGGGAGACGGTCGCGCCAGCGCCGGAGCGACCAGAGGCCCCATCCGGCCAGCAGGAGCATGCCCCAACCGACGTAGGTCACGATGAGCAGGTCTTCACCATGCAGGGCCTTCAGGTCGGGGCTGTACACCTTGCCCGGACGGAAAACCGACACCACGTCGGTGACGTTGTGCGTGATGAGCTGCTTCCAGACGAACTCGGGATCACGGTTGACGATGGCGTTGGGGCCTTCGAGCGAGGTGGCGAGCAGCCAGAGCGCGGGGGCCACGAGCACGCCCGCGAGCACGGCGGCCAGCACCGTAGGCAGCGGCAGCCCGCGCCAGTTCACCCGCTCCCAGCGGGTCATGGCCGCCGCCAGCAAAAGCACCCCCGCGCCGAGCACGGCGAAGAGGCCGTAGTAGTTGTTCGAGAGCATGCAGAGCGCGCCGGCGAGGGCCGCCAGCACCCCCGTGCCCCAGCCTGGACGCTCGACGAGGCGGATGGTGGCCAGGGTGGCCAGCGCGAGCGTTCCAGCGGTGATGGTCTCGCTGATGCCGTTGTAGGCCTGGGCCATGAGGTGCGGCGAAAAGGTCATGCCCGCCGCGCCGATGAAGGCCGGCAGCTCCCCCTTGCCGAATCGTTCGTTGCAGACGTGCCGGCAAAGCAGCCAGGTCGCGAATCCAGCCAGCCAGAAGCCGACGAAGATCGACGCGTTGTAGGCGGCGACAGGGCCGAGGAGGAACTGGATCGGCAGCGTCCACAACGCGCCGAAGGTGTCGATGAAGAAGAGACGGCTCTCCCCCGGGAAGTGGAGCAGGTCGGTGATCAGGGGTAAATACCCATGTTCTACCTGCGTCTTGACCCACCAGTATCCCCAGACGTGGTTCCACACGTCGTTACCCGGATGGCCGACCAGACCGCCGAACGGATCAATCACCACGGGCCAGGTGGCCAAAATGGCGAAACAGAAGGTCACGGCGAGGCCGAGCCGCATGCCGGGGAGCGTAGCTGGCGGAGTAGACTTGGCCCATGACGTTCTGGGTGTTCCTCCTCACCGCGGCCGGATGTGCCGTCCCCCCCGAGGCGCCGCCGTCGGCCGCGGCCGTCGCCGCCGTGGAGCTGGACCGCGGAACGCTCCCGCCCCTGTACCGCCAACTCTACGACTACGCCTTTCTCCCCGCCGTTCAGGCGAAGGAACAGCGGGTGCGCCTGCGCATCTTCCTGCAGACCCTCGACTTCGACCTCTACCAGCTCGGGCTGCTCGAGGAACTCCACGGCTTCGCGCAGCGGGAGTTCGCATCCGTGGCGGCGAAGAACGCCGAGATCACCGGCGCCTACGAGCCGGAGATCGCCGCGGTCTACGAGGAGCTTTGGGCGGCGATGGACCGCGGCGCTTCCGAAGCCGAGCTGGGCCTCATCGGGGAAAAGCTCGTGCGGGTGAAGGACCGCGAGGCCGACCTGCTCGCCCTGCGCGCCACCTCGGTGCGCACCGTGCTCGACCAGGAGGCTACTTTCCTCGGCACGCTCACTCCCCGGCAGGACACGCTCTTCGCCGATGCCATTTTCGCCCTCCGCCACCGCCTCGATCCGTGGGCGAACGCCGGCGACTTCCGCGAGCTCGTCGGCACCGTGTACGTGGCGGGTGAATTCGGCACGCTGACGCGGCCCACCTACACCGCCGACGACGACCACCTGAACATCGGCGGCTTGTGGTCCCCCGAGCCGGAAAAGCTTGCGGGTCCCTACTTCCAGGACGCCCGCCGCGAGGTGATCCTCTACATGCTCCTGCTCGAACCCACCCTGCCCGAGGCCCTCGCCGCGGCGCGCGCCGACCGGTCGCGAACCGCGACCGGAACGCCCCCGACTCCGTGAAGGCGCTGCTCCCGACTCTCCGATGGGCGCTGCTCTTCAGCGCTGGGCCCGCCGCCATGGTCGCCCAACGCACGGCCGAGCCGGCCTGGGTGGAGACCCACGTCGCGCGGGGGTGGTCGCTCGACGCGGCGGCGGCGATCTCGAGGGTGAGCGGAGCGGTCAGCTTCTCGCTGGGGGAGGTGTCGGTGCTGGCGCTGGTCGCCGGGCTGCTGGTGGGCGGCTGGCTCACCTTCCGTCCGTCCGACCGCTGGACGCGCGCACGCCGGCTGCTCCCCTACCTGCTCGCCGCGATCTCGCTCACCTGGGCGGCGGGGATGATGATCTGGGGGCTCAACTACAGTCGCGAGCCCATCCGGCTCGCCTTCGGCTACACCGTGCCCAAGCCCACGCCCGAGGAGCTCGGCGCCCTCGGCCGGGCGCTGCTGGCGGAGGAGGGGCAGGCCCGCGCGCGGGTCGACGAGGACGCCGCCGGCGTCGCGCGGCTCCGCGACGGCCTCCCCGACGCCTTCTCCCGCGCCTCGGGCGCCTTCGACCGTCTCGGCGAGCGTTTCCCCTTTCTGGGCGGGCGGTACGCGCCGCCGAAGGGCATCGTGCTCTCCCCCATCCTCAGCTTCCTCGGCATTGGTGGCGTGTACGACCCGCTCACCGCCGAGCCGAACCTGAACGTCGACGTTCCCGAGTTCTTCATCCCCTTCAACGCCTGCCACGAGCTGGCCCACCAGCGGTCCGTGGCGCGGGAGGACGAGGCCAACTTCGTGGGCTGGCTGGCCGCGCGCGGGGAGCCGGACGCCGACTTCCAGTATTCGGCCGCCCGCTTCGCGGCGCGGCACATCCTCAGCGCCTGGGGGCGTACCCATCCGGACGAGGCCTACGCTGCCTGGCGCGAGCGCAGCCACGCCGTGCGTCGGGACGACGCGGCGGCGGAGGCCTGGCGGGCGCGCTACGACACGCCGATCGCCCACGCCGGCGAGGCGGTCAACGACGCCTACCTGCGCTCCAACGGCGTGTCCGACGGGATGGAGAGCTACGGCCGGGTCACTGACCTGCTGGTGGCCTGGGCGCGCGCCGAGGGACCGCTGCGCTGATCAGAAACGCGTGACGTACGGCTTCATCCAGTCGACGCCGCCACGCACGCCCTCACCGTAGACCTCTTGCACCCGGCGGGTGATGGGGCCGGGCTTGCCGACCTCGCGACGGTCGACTTCACGCACGGGCGTGATCTCGGCGGCCGTGCCGGAGAGGAAGACCTCGTCGCCCACGTAGAGCGCGTCCCGGCCGAAGTGCATCTCGTGCACCGGAATGTTCTCGTGGTTGAGGATGTCGATGACCGTGCGACGGGTGAGCCCGCCGAGGATGTTCACCACCGGCGGCGTCTTCACCACGCCGTCGCGCGCCACGAACAGATTCTCGCCGGTGCCTTCGGCCACGTAGCCGGCGCCGTCGAGCATGATGGCTTCATCGTAGCCGTTGTCGTTGGCCTCGTAGCGCGCGAGGATCGAGTTCACGTAGTGACCGATGACCTTGGCGCGCTGGAGATTGCTGTTCACGTGGTGACGCGTGAACGTGCTGGTCTGCACGCGGATCCCGTTCTTGATCCCTTCCTCGCCGAGGTAGCGGCCCCAGTTCCACACCGCCACGGTCAGGTGCACGGAGTTGTTCCGCGCGCCCAGACCCATGCTGCCGGCGCCGAAGTACACCAGCGGTCGGATGTAGGCCTCGGGCATCTCGTTCGCCGCGAGCGTTTCGAGGCAGGCGTCCCGGATCTGCTCCTTGGTGAACGGAATCTCCATGCGGCACATCTTCGCGCTGTCCACCAGACGGCGAACGTGCTCGTCGAGCTTGAACACGCCCCCGGCACCGTCGGGCTGCCGGTAGCTACGGATGCCTTCGAAAACGCCCAACCCGTAGTGGAGCGTGTGCGAGAGCACGTGCACGTTGGCGTCAGCGAAAGGGACGAGCTTCCCGTCCATCCATATAAAACGGCTTTCAATGCCCATTGCTATCTCCAAGCGCTGTGCCGTCGACATCCACGGGCACGACGACGATTCCCAGCTTCTCCAGGTCCGGTCGGACCACCGCTGCGTCACCTACCACGACGAAGGTGAGCCTGTCGGCATCCACGCGGGAGGCCCAGGCCGCCTGGGCGCTGGCGGGCGTCACGGCGCGCACCCGCGGGAGGTAGCCGCTTACCCAGTCCTCGGGGAGGCCGTAGGTGCGGATCACGTCCAACTGTCCGAGGAGGTAGTTTGGACTTTCGAAACGCAGCGGCCAGCCGCCGACGAGAGACCCGACCCCCTCGGCCACCTCCTTCTCGGTGAGCGGACGGTCGCCCTCCACCTGGGCGAGCTCCGCGAAAAGGGCCTCGAGCGCCGGCCCGGTCTTCTCGGTGTGTATGCCCGAGGAGAAGGACCAGTTCACGCCCGCGAGGTCGTAGGACACCGAAGTGCGCGCACCGTAGGTGAAGCCCTTCTGTTCGCGCAGGTTCAGGTTGATGCGTGAGGCGAACTGGCCGCCCATCGCGATGTTGGCCACGACGAGCGAAGTGTAGTCCGGGTCGGTGGGTTTGCCGACGTAGGCGGAGGCCCGCACGACACTCTGCGCTGCGCCCGGCTTGTCCACCAGGAACACGGTGGTCTTCTCCGGCGCCCGGGGGGCGACGGGCAGGGCCTCGCGGGCGGGGGCCGGCCGCTTGAGGCCAGCGAAGCGGCTCACGAGGAGCGGCTCGACCTCCGCGAGCGTGATGTCGCCGCCGACGAGCACGAGGGCGCCGTCGAGCGTGACGTTTGCCTTGTGCCAGGCGGACATCTCCTTCACGCCGAAGCGCTTGAGCGACTCGGGAGTGGCGCGCATGCCGTAGTAGGCGTCGCCCCAGAGGCGGGTGTTGAGCACCCGGCCGGCGATCACCGAGGGGTCGTTGCGGCCTTCCTCGATGGCGTCGATCCACAGGGCCCGGCGCCGCTCCCACTCCTCGGCGGGGAAGGTGGGGCGGATGAGCACGTCGGCCAGCACGTCGAGCGTGGCTTCGAGGCGGTCGCGCAAGCAGGTGACGGAGGCGCTGCTTCCGTCCACCCCGCTGCCGGTCGACAAGGAGGCGCCGAGGCGGCGCAGCTCCGCGCTCAGCTCGAGGGCCGTCCGCTTGCCGGCGCCCTCGTTGAGCATGTCCATCGTGGCCTCCGCGAGGCCTGCCTTGGCGAGGGGGTTCGCCGTGGACCGGGCGGCGAACTGGATCTCGACGGTGACGAAGGGCACTTCGTGGTTTTCGACCACCGCCAGCGGGGCCGGACCCACCTTGCCCCAGGCCACCGCTGGCGGGGTGAAGGGCCGGGGCGCGAGCGTTTCCGGCGTTTGCGGCATGTACACCGGCGTCGGGGGGGCGACCGGCGGGGGTTCGGGGGCCACCTTCGGGGCGCACGACAGGAGAAGGAACAGCACGGCGTTCATCACTTGGCCTCCGGACCGATGGTGAGGATCAGGCGGCGGTCGGGGGGTAGCCAGCGGGCGAGGGCCGCGTTTACGCCCTCCGCACTCGCGGCCCGGTAGCGGGCGAGGTCCTTCGACAGGTAGCCCGGGTCGTCGGTACGCGTGATGTAGCCGTTGAGCAGGTCGGCCTTGCCCTGGATCGACGTGATCGACCCGAAGAACTGCACCTCGTAGGAGGTCTTTCCGAGCTCGACCTCCTCCTTCGAGATGGGGCGGCTCCGGGCATCGGCAAGGACGGCGTCGATCGCGGTGACCAGCTCGTCCGCGTTGTGCCCGGCCGCCGCCTGAGCGGAGATGACGTACAGGCTGCCCCAGGCGCTGCTGGACTGGTAGGCGGACACGTCCTGCGCCACCTGCTTCTCGTGCACCAACGTCGTGTAGAGGCGGCTGTCCTTGCCGTCGGCGAGCGCGCTGGAGAGCAGGTCGAGCTCGGCATCGTCGGGCGCGTAGAGGGCGGGGCTGTGCCACACCAACCAGACCTGCTCGAAGGGCACGTCGTCCGTGGCGCGGACCCGGCGTTCCTCGGTGAAGCTCGCGGGGGTGGCCGGCAGGATGTGCTCGGGCTTCGGCCCCGTGGGGACAGGGCCGAAGTAGCGGCCGATGAGCTCGCGGGCCACCGCATCGTCAAAGTCGCCGGTGAGCACGAGCGACGCGTTGTTGGGCACGTACCACTTCTCGAAGAAGCCGCTCACGTCCTCGAGGGTGGCGGCCTCGATGTCCTCGTGCCGGCCGATCGTGGCGATGTGGTAGGGGTGCCCGGCGGGGTAGGCGTTCTTCAGGATCTCCAACCAGGCCTGGCCGTACGGCGGGTTGTCGTAGTTCTGCCGCCGTTCGTTCCGGACCACGTCCTTCTGGTTCTGCAGCTTCTCCGGGGTGAGGGCGGGGAGCAGCCAGCCCATGCGGTCCGCCTCGAGGAACAGGGTGAGCGGCAGGTGCTCGCTCGGCAGGCACTCGTAGTAGTTGGTGCGGTCGAGCGTGGTGCTGCCGTTGAGCCTGGCGCCGAGCGGCTGCAAGGGGGCGAAGAAGTCGGCGTCCGCGTGCTTGCTGCCGTTGAACATCAGGTGCTCGAAGAGGTGGGC
>SXGQ01153616.1_pt1 | contig 12131 bp, 13 predicted proteins | sample 3178371 | NCBI WGS metagenome assembly SXGQ01 (sample SAMN11356859, study PRJNA531348) | freshwater metagenome | isolation source: freshwater sample F1-20 | place: China: Fuxian Lake, Yuxi | collected 2017-12-25 | reverse complement strand
TTGCTGCTGCTGCTAGTATTGGTGGTGGTAGTAGTAGTGGTAGTGTTGTTAGTGTTAGTATTAAAATTTAATTCCAATTTTTGAATTGTGTCATCACTGTAACGGTAGCCACTTCCATTAATGACAATAAGCATTTCTTCATTAGGTTCAAAACGGTAGGCATTTTCAGCCAACATAATGTTAGGGTCGTAGTAATCTCGGGGAGCAGTTTCTCCATTATTTCTCCACACGCCTTTGTAATTCTGTTCATAGTTGACCATTTTTTGGATCATTTTAGCAGTATAAAGATTTAGGTATATCTGAAAATGATAATAATAATATTAAAAATAATTATATTTATAGTAGTAATAGAAGTAATAATAACTATATTAGAAGTAGAGGTGAAATATAATATTATTAAACATAATCATAGGTTACTTCTTGTTTGCTCTTTTGTCCAGGAAACATGATTTTGTTTAAATAAACAAAAACATAAGTGACAAACCATTGATTGACAGGTGTGGGAGAAAATTCAATTTCCAATTTAAGAGGGGATGTTGAAACTATGCCCAAACTAGTGCTTGAAGAATGTTTAAAGTTATGACTTAAATCCAAGGGAAACAAATTGAATAATCCTTTGCCTGTGTTAAAACTGGGCACAGCAGGAACATTATTGTTGATTAGGTGAGCAAAATATTTATTTTCACCAGGTGGAATAAATTGTTGCAATTCAAGATATTTCTGATAGGCATAGTGACTATAGTCAGGTGCGCTAGAGTTAAGATTATTAAGCATAAAATTATGATACACAGTACGAGATTCACTGTCACCCATTAGAACTGTCATTGATTTTAACTCGTTGGGGCGGTAAAATATGCCAGGAGTGTGGAACAAATTGTTGGCATCTGCATACTGAATGTCACTCTCTCTGAAAATAAAACAACAAAACACATAAGTCTCTGTCTAATCTAATTAGGGGAAAGGGGATGGGTCCGACCCCAACTGGGTCGGACCCTGACCGGGTCCAACCCCGCCCGGGTTCCGACCCCGACCGGTTTCCGGTCCGGGACCGGTCCGCAACCGGGTTACGGTCCCCGACCGGGTTCCGACCCCGACCGGTCCGGGACCGGGTTACGGTCCGGGACCGGTCCGCGACCGGGTTACCGTCCGCGACCGGGTTCTGACCCCGACCTGTCCCCAACCGGTTTCCGGTCCGGTCAAAAGGACAAAACCCTATACTTACTTGACAAAACCAATATAGACTGCTGAAGGTTGAGCCGTGGATTCCCAACTAATATCATATTGATGAAGGCTGACTTTTTGCAGTGGTGTAAATACAGTTCGATAACTGTTAAATACATTAGACAGAGGTTGCTCAGGTGAAATATTCTTGTACTTAAATCGACATATCTAAAAAAGCAAAATGTAATTGTTAGAGAGAAAAAGTAAAGAATAATGTATTTTTAATGTACCTGCAGATAAACATTTTTAACATCAATTTCAACTTTTGTTATTATAAAAGTTTTTGTTGTAGCAGCCGCTGCACCTGCTCCACGTGTAGTAACACTAAATTTAGTAGCTTCTTTTTTTTCATTTTGAGTTAATCTTAAGGCTTTAGTGCCCAGAGTTTGATTAAGCATAAAAGGAAGCATATAGTTCAAAAAGTTGTCAGTGTTGCGCTTTTTAAACACAAGATTTATTTGAGTATTGGCTGGAAACAAAGGTGATGTGGGGTTATAATCAAATGATTTATTTGTGCTGCTGGCTAAAGCCATTGTATTTAAATCACGTGGACATAAAGTTCGAAAAGGGTAAAAAGGAAAATTAAGATAGTATCGACGGACATAATTTTCATCGGTCCATGGCTGATCCGCTTCTTTCTCAGGAAACAAGCACTTTTGTTTATGCTCTGGTATACTAGGCAATTGACTCATGTCCAAATCTCCACTCAGCAAACGTGGATATCCTAAACAAACAAACACATTTACAACTACAACACCACCATTACCATTATTTTTTCCTCTTACCTAGGTCTGTTTTTCGTTGAATATCTGATTTGGAAGGATTGAAATTTTGTTCTACAGCTGACATTAGACCCCATGCATCAAAATCCAGAAAATAAGATCTGAAAAGTAAAAAAATTTGTCTTAATGTTTTGACCAACTATTAACTATTTGTTGTTGTTGTACCTGTCACAATCTAGTTTAGTATGATAGTTAAAAGCAACTTCACAACTTTGAAAATAGTTGTTTAATGAATTGAGAGGCAGTGTCATTTTATGCCGCGCTGGCCACAAAGTCTCTTTCAAAAGTGTGTCTGGAGTGGTTTCATCATGTTTGGTAATGGTAATTGTAGCATCCATGACCATGTGACAGTCAGAAGCAAAACTAAAAAGAGTAAAAAAATTATAACAACAGCAACAGCAGCAGTGAATGTTTTGTAATACCTGGTAAAAAACTCTGACTGAGCTGGAATACTAAATCGAAACTCTTTTGCACCAGCAAAATTATCTCCATCCAGTTGAGGTAGAATCTTTTCATATTTCATTTCAGATACTGCGTAATTTACATATTACAAAATAATACAAGTTACTCCAATTTTTAAATAGATAAATTATATTTACCTGATTGAGGATAATGAGATCGAGCATATTTATTGAAGTAGATATTTTTTCGATAAATATCAGCTAAAAAACAGCATAAATTAAGTACCACTTTAAAATCAGAGTATGATTACACAAAAAAACTTACCAATGGGTTCAAATGGTTGTTTTTCACTATGAACATGTTTTAAACTTTTTTTTGAAGACATTTTATACTGATTCTGAAAAAGCATACATTTATTTACTACTAAATTTCTTTAAATGTTTTATAAATTCAGTTTTAATAACATTTTGTACAAGATCAGACAAATAATTTTTTATAACAGATTTTTTATTATTACTATTATTATTTTGACGACGAAATTTCTTTTGTGGCTTTTGTTGCTGCTGATGCTGTTGCACTGTTGAGGGAATTATTTGATTCAAAATAGTGGAGGTGGCAGAGTATTTTGACGCCTTTTCATTCTTCTTATTATGGTCGACTTTTTTACTTTTGCTGGTGCTGACCGACGTTTTTTCTGTCTTTTGTTGCTTGGTCTTTTTGGGTTGCGTTGATTTCTTTTTTTGGATGACATTTTTTTTCTTGTTGAAGCCATTTTTATAGTCTAGTCACAAAAGTTATATTTTAAAAAAACTAAAAACCACAGCAAGTGGTCTTTCTATAACCACATTTGAAGATCGAAAAAATATTTCCAAACTAGGAACATGAATTATAGAACAGTTTTGTACCAGTCTGTAAATATTATTATGTGTCAAATATAGAGTAAATTCATTGTCTGCACTAAAATGAACAGCATTTGAATTAGCTCTCCAAATGTAATAACTGGTTGGGTTTGAATTAGGATCTTTTAAAAGTAAATCATAACTCATAGAACCTATTAGTTGAGTGTTAGGAATATAATGAGTAAATAAATATTTAATTAAGGTTTGTACTATAAAATATTCGTTAAAATTTGCAGTAAAGTTAAAACGCAATGTATGAACACTAGTACTTAAATGACCACGATACAATTCATATTGCACAGCACTTTCTGTAAATGGTTGAGAAAAAAAAGAATTTTTTAGCACATTTTCTAACTGATTTTTATCAAGAAACATAGCGTTGGAAATGTTGGTGCTGTTGTTGTTGTTATTGACACTATAATTATTTGTTAAAGTAAATTTTTTGTGTTTTCCTAATTGTCTTAAAATGTTGATGTTGTGACCTTCTGCTGCTGCTGTTGCTGGTGGTGATGGTGATGGTGATGAGGAAAAGTTTGAAGATGAAGGAGAAGGGGGGAATTCCATGCAGGAGGTCTGATCACAGACTGAATTCCTAGACAAGAGGAGGTCCATATTTATACCCATGGCTAAAGGGCGTGGCAGAAGAAGGGGGAGGGGAGGGGGATTGTACCCTCAAGGTCAGCAGGAATGTTCTAGAGGATCCCATGGATGGGTGTGGCAGGAAGGGGGGAAAGAGGGGGGGAGGGGGTTTGCACCAACCAGGCCAGTGAGTGACCTTGAGTTTCAGAAATTTTTGGCTATAAAAGCCAGCCCTGGTCAGAGCCCTATTCAGTTGTGATTCAACTACCAACCACTTCACTTCACTTCAAGAAGAAACAAACAGGTGAGACAAAACTGTTGGTAAATTAAAGACACTCTTGACCTTTTTTTTCAAATCTTATTGCTTAACATAAACTTTCAATACAACAAACAACAAGTTCATTTTAAAATAAACTTTGAAAAGTATTAGTTTTTTACTACTCTTAGCTGCATTAAGGGAATATGACTTACATGGTTGAACCGCGTCCAGGTCACGGACCCGCGTTTAAGGTTCATAAAAGGTTCGCCTCTCCTGTAAGAGATATTGTCTTAAGCACAGTCTACAGTGCTCTTAGTTTGTAGACATAGCACAGTCTACAGTGCTTTTGGTTTTGTGGACACTCGCGCTACTCCGTCACAAATCTCTTAAAAAACATAGCTAAAACAGCAGCAACAACAACAACAATATAACACAACTAATACTTTACAATTTTTATTTTATATTACATTATTGTCAATGTTTACACTATTATTATTTATCAGTGTAATGTGTTTGAAACTTTTGCTCCCTAAAGGGAATATAGCCTACAAGGTTAAACCGCGTCCAGGTCTCGGACCCGCGTTTAAGGTTTATAAAAGGTGCGCCTCTCCTGTAGGAAATATTGTCTTTTTGCACAGTCTACAGTGCTTTTGTTTGTAGACACAGCACAGTCTACAGTGCTTTTGGTTTGTAGACATTCGCAATACCGTGCAAACAATGTAATGTAAGGAGACATGGAGCATAAATAATATACTAAGAACAAAAAACACTGATAAATAATTTTAGGACAAACACATGTTTTAAGAAATATTTTTATTGCCATTTTACATACAGTGTATCTTTTCTTTACATTTTTTGTTTTTAATAGGTGTCTTTTGTTAACAACAGTTTTTACATGTACTTAATGTTAATGTGTGTGTGTGTTTGTTGACAACAGTCTACCAGTGCTCTAAGATAGTTCTTGAGACTATTGTTCAGCATCTGTTGTAAGCAAGCAGGTTCATGTGTGTGTGTTTGTTTTTACAACAGTCTACCAGTGCTCTAAAATTAGTTCCTGAGACTATTATTCAGCATCTGTTGTAAGTAAGCAAGTTCATGTGTGTGTGTTTGTTCACAGCAGTCTACCAGTGCTCTAAGATAGTTTTTGAGACTATTGTTCAGCATCTGTTGTAAGCAAGCAAGTTCATGTGTGTGTCTACAGCAGTCTACCTGTGCTCTAAGATAGTTTTTGAGACTATTATTTAGCATCTGTTATAAGCAAGCAGGTTATGTGTGTGTGTGCTTGTTTACATTAGTCTACCAGTGCTCTAAGATAGTCATTGCGACTATTGTTCAGCATCTGTTGTAAGCAAGCAGGTTCATGTGTCTATTCTTTCTTGGTTAGACTTGTGTCATGCCCGTTGGTATTGTACAAGCAGGGAGAGATATTACCTATATAACATTTCCTCGTAGTAACAAAAAACTACAAATATATTATATATGTGATTGTACAATAAAAATATGCTGTTCTAAGTTTATTTTAGGTAATATGTACAACATTACATACAATCCCCATTCGGAAAACATTCGAGCTACATCAAAAATAGCAGAATGCAAGTCTTTTTTCAATATTCTGCATCAATCACCGAGTGATCGACATTCTTATTCACTAAAATATTTTGCTAACCCAATTAGGTATATTTACAAAAAGATATTATTAATATTTTAAAAATAATACACTTTAAATTTTTTTGTAGTATTGGACGTTTGCCGAGAGAAATTAAAGACTTCTACAAATTTATTAGGTAAAATTTAAATTTATAATTTCAAAATACCCTAATCTGTATTTAATTAATTATTTTTTTATTTAAGGAACAACAATTTAAATTTGTTAAAACAAGAATCTGGCTTAATAGGTAGTAGTAAATGTTTTTCATATATATAAACAAATTACTAAAGTTTTTACATTTTATTTTAAGCTCTTTCAAATCACTACGGAAAGGAGGGGCGAGAAGTTAACAAAATTGACACCAAATCTCTTGTGATTGATTTTCAACTGTTTGAACAATTTGCCTCAAAAGAATTCATTAATACTGTTTTGTCCAACATTCATTCGTTTGTGGAAACAATTAACAATAAAAAAAACACAGGTAGGGATTAATATTACAATTATGCAAAATTTAATATTAATTTAGGTATTTTTGTATTTTTGTATTTTAGAATCTGCTAAACATTTTGTGCTGTCGGATGTAAAATCAAAATTAATTGCACTAATTGACACTACGGAGCCCTCTATTCAAATTGAAATTACATTAGAGGTATAATATTAAAAAAATACATTTTATAAAATGTTTTAAATATTAAAAATTAAATGTCTTTACTAGCATTACAACAACAGTGAACTAGGATTTGGGTTGTACAACACTGAAAATAAATCTATTAGGTTTGTATTGTAAATTTGTAATTTAAATGTTTGCTTTTGTAATTTAATTTTATTTTTGCAGTGAAAACGATATTGCTCTAGTCATCGCATACAAATTTTCATCGAATACTGAATCTTCCTCCTACCTTACAAAAATTAAGAAAGTTGAGGAAAAAGTGATTGACTACAGTCGAATAAAACTTCCTGCCATCTTATTTCTTAAATACCTAGACAATTTTAGCAATAATTTTATTGCCGAATGTTACAGGTAAAACAACTATTATCGAAATATACTATTACTGGAATAACATACATTTTACTATATTTTTTAGCTTAAGTAGTAAATATACACCTGATGGAGAAACGAAATCTGAGTGAAATAGTTCCATTGTCTCAGCTTGTTTTTGTTATTGGTAACTTATTTTTGAAAAAGGTAAGAGTTATTATTGCTATATTATTTAAAAACTTTTCAGCTGAATCTGGATCTGGTAAATCAACGCTAGTGAGCATTATATTATCACATTTAAAACCAGGTACAACCAATAGTTTAACTGTAAAATACTACATTAAATTGAATTTTTTTTTATTTTTAGAATATCAAGTTTTCGTGCAAACAAAAAGTGAATCAGACTTTTTGGGCATCAATTCTTCACACCCAGAACATATCAAATTTTTAAGTCCTAATTTTGCAGTGAATATAGAACATTTTGAATCGTTACCTAGTAACTCTGTTGTCATTTTAGATGATTATTCATTTACTAAAACATCTTCTTTTAAACAAACAAAAGGTGATTTTTTGCATGTTATTAATTATTATCTACGTCATAATAAAATAACATTATTTTTAGTTATTCATAATTTGTATAGTTCTGGTCTTTTAAATGAAATTTTAATAGCACCTCATATATTTTTAGCATATTCGAATTTAGGATATTATATTATGAAAAAACTTCAACACCGTCTAGGTGGTCAACAAATTATGAATTTTTGGCAAGAACCACCTAGATTTAATTATAATTTTAGTTATATTAATTGTAATAAAAATTATGTCATTAACTATGTAAATAATCTTTTTTTAGGAAAAACAGCTACTATGTTTGCTAATAATAAAAAATTTGTGATACACAGTGAAGACGAACTATGTGATTCTATATCCAATACTAATGAACAAAATACTCAACAAGAAAGTAGTATTGAACATGATATAAAAGAATATTTATCCAATGCCTATCCAAAAAGCAAAAATCTTTTTTTGGTTTCAAAAATATTTATTCAAAATGAGCTTCTTAATAGTAATTTGTTTTTTAAAAAATTTCCAAACATACATTTGGCTGATTTTTTTGCTTATATTAACAACAAATTTGATAAACAAAAAGAAACAAATACTCCAATGATCAAATTTTGTAAATATTTACAAAAAGAAAAAATAAAGCTACCTCGCATTGTCATAAAAAATCCTAATGCTCAAAAACTTTTGTCTTAATATTATTGCAGAACAATATAAAATGAAAGAATTTTTAATACAATGTACATCTAAAGTAAGCATTGTACATAAAATTTTGTACATACATAAATATATAAAATAATATTGACAAATTATATTAGGATAATGTATTTCAATGCTACCTGGATAATACATTTCGAGAAATAGAGTGTAAAGACTCGACTATTAATTTACAATACATTAATAGTACAGTAACAAGCCCTGATTTAGGTAAAATCCTAATATTTAATAATAAGAAAATGATATGCAAAATTAAAAATTATAATATTTCTAGAAAACTTGATAATTCTTTTTCAACCAACTAAAGTATTAGGTAAGTACAAACATTTTTATTACATTTTAATACCGTAATAATAATAATATAATTTTGTGAAACATTTTCAGATATCATATGTATTGAAAACCAGTCAAGAGTATCTAAAAACATTTTTGCTGAACTAACAAAACAGTATGAAAAAATGTCGTTCTGTAAAAAACATAATTTTTTAAAAGATATTCGTTCAAAAATTATTAGAGATGTTGATTCTAAAATTTTTTCTATGACATTAACTTTACTTCCACATCAATTGTTTATTTTACCGGAAAATTATAAATCAGCTTTAGATAGAAATTTCTTAGATAATAAAAAATTCCAACTTTTGGATGATAATGAAATAAGGTAATTTGTTTATTTTCAATTATTATTAACAATGCAACAAATTTCATATATTGTTTACAAATTACCCTAGAAATGTTATAATTGCTGAAACTGCATTGAGTGTTAAATTCGCATCTAATAATTTGGACATGGTAATGTATACTGTTATATATTTATTGATTAAAAGTCTTAATATGTGTATAATGTTTTAAGGAAAAGGGATTTATAGAATCAAGTTTTGCGTACGAAAAATTGCACAGTATTCTACTTACCTATTTTCCAAATCGAATGTGTAAGTTGTGAAATAAAGAGTATAAATATTATAAGGATGAGATTATATCTTTATTATTTTTTAGTTGGTTTTACATGGACCCCTGCTTACAGAGAGATTTTACAAGATGAATCACCTTTTGAACTAATAAATTGTGAAGTTGAACTGGAATTTACATTTGATGTTAATGGTGCAGAATGCTTTCCTCGAAAAATATCCCAAACAAGTCAGTTAGCTGATTTTGGTATTTGTTCTATACCAAATGTACGATTTCAAACAGAGGAAATACAAATGTCTTTTGATACTGTTGATTTTAACTGGTTTGCAAGCCCACACACAGACAAAGTAAAAGCAACATATTCCTATTTCTAAATTTAAAAAATACTAATTTATTACATTTTATTTGTAGAATCTTCAATTCGCGGAAGCTTTAGAATCGCGTGTATCAACGATATATAAAGAAACCTGGATATATAAATACTACACCTGGACAGTAAAATCGGAAAATGGAAACGTATTATTTTGGGATACCCAAAATAAATGTCCATCTGAAAGTGATAGATTTAGAATTTTTCTTTTTATTCCTGAAGCTTCAAAACCCTATTTTTTTTCCAAATCAGAATGGAAAAATTTTCAAAGCATAAATATAAGATGTGAAACAAGTTTAATAAGCAATGTTTTGCATGGATTTAAATCTAAATGTTTTCCTGCTTCAAAATCTTTATTTTATACCTCACCTTTCTTTTTCAAATTAAAAACACCTTTACCAACAACCTCTAATTATTTAATATATAAAGATGGCTTTAATCCTAATGTTGAGGACTCTATTTTAGCTATGGTAACTTATAATGTAGAAAATGACAACTTAGTTTCTGAATTTTCGCCTCAATTAACATTTAATTTTAATAAAAACCGTATTTTAAACACAGCTTTGGAGTTTATTTTGGTTGATGCTAATAACCAACAATTACAAGTCGAGGATAACAGTTATTTGTTTTTTTCTTTAATAGTTAACAAAATGTAATAACATGTTTTTTTATTTATTAGATTAGATTAGAGAATTGTACTTCTTCATCAACACATGGAGAACTCAACTAACTTTCTATCAAATGTTAACAATTCACAAAAGTTTATTTATCATTTTGATTGGCCGGGTTTGCAAGAATCAGGATTTGTTGAAATTTCTAAAACAAATATTATGGTTGTATTTCCAGAAAAAACTTCTCTACCACAAAATGTATCTGATATTTGTAATTATAATGTATTATTGTTTATTAATAATCAATTGAAATTTTCCTACCAATGGTTGCCTGTTTATACACTTTCTGATTATTACAAAGTACAAGAAATGTTATGTAAATGTTTGTATGAATTTAAGAAATTGTGCAGTGTTAATGAACTGAATGATATACAACAGCTACAGTGCATTTATTTGTCTAATTATTGTAATGAAATTATTACAAGTTATGAAAATAATAATATTAAAATATATTGTTTCGAAGATTACACAAATACGTCTCTAGAAATAAATATAAACAAACAAACTGAATATATTGATATTGAAAATAAATTTGATATACAATTTTATATTGGAAAGCACCAAATTTTAAAATTTAGTGATTTAAATCTTAATTCTCCTGAATTATATGATCTTTTTTCTTTTTTGTTGTATAAACTCATTAAACTGTAGTTTCAGAAAAATCTTTACAATGGAATCCGTGAATTTTAGTGAGTTCAACGATAATCTGCAGCAAATTAGACAAGAACTAAAAACCCATATAGGTAATAAATCAGAAATAAGATATAGTAAAGTATATAAAAAATATTTTAATGCACACTAATTTTAGAAAATATTTTAGGTTTTGATTGCACTGAGTGTTTTGAAAGTGGACCAAACAACATACCAGAACTCTACCTCGAATTTATTGAAGAACATTTGCAACCGCTTATAAAGTCATTACTTAAAAAATATGCTGTTTGGTGGAGCTTCAAACCAGAGTCTAAATTGAAAGAATATCTAGAAGAAAATGAAGTCTGGCTCCCAATTTATTTTTGTCCTCAAGATTTGTGTTCTGCAATAGAAAATGTAGCAAGATCAAAGTTATTAATGGATCAAGGAAACTCACAATTAATTATCCTTGATCATGAATTACAAGAATGTTTTAAATCTAGAGTTTTATATGTTCCAGAATTAATAACAGAATGTCTAGAGCATATATGTTTTGTATCCTCAGAGTTGCGTGTAACTTTGCAAAATAATGCGATTTTACATGACATTTGCATTGAAACACCTGAAAATATTATATTTAATGATCCCTCCTCACAATTCTGGTTACATCCAGAGATTAATTCTATTATTAATTCTAACTCTTCTAAAATAACTTATTCTTGGAAAGAACTAAATGAAATGTTTCTTGATTTTTGTACAACTGACAATAACCATTTTATCAGAATAAGTGATTCTATTATCCAGATTAATTCAACTTCTATTATGAGCAAAATTTGTCCATTTAAATATTTTCACCTGTTACAAATTGAAGAATTTTTTGAAAAGAATTACACTTTATTTGGGTAAAACCGATACATTAAGAAGTAGTTGTTCAAAATTTAATTCAAATATTAAAAACCTTAAATTCTTTAGTACCCTTGATTATCCAATAAATGTATGTAATAAATATTTGCCCAATATTTATATGCCATTTTATATGTAATTTAAATTTACATAATAAATAACCTCTAATTTAAATTTACATAATAAATAACCTCTAATTTCTTTATTTCAGATACAAAAAATGGAATGCAGAAAAAGTTTGGATTATATTATTTTACCAGAACAAAGCTCAACATGTTTTAACAAACAGTGCATTAACTTATACAACAATAAACCAATTAGATTGTCTCCAGGTGTAGCTACATTTATTGAAACAGGAGTTCTTATTGACTTACATCCTAAATATGTTATTGAAGTGAAAAATCATCTTTGTTATAAACCCTGGAGAATTATTGATAAATATCTTTTACCAAATCCGAAAACCAAAAGATTGACCCTATCTGTAATATCAATGACAAAATGTACTATTAATTTTGGTGATATTTTATGTCATGTAGAATTGGTTCCAGCATCAATCTGCCTAAAACAAATATTAGGTAATATTTACTTTATTTATAAGTTAAAC
>SXGQ01855159.1_pt1 | contig 12132 bp, 12 predicted proteins | sample 3178371 | NCBI WGS metagenome assembly SXGQ01 (sample SAMN11356859, study PRJNA531348) | freshwater metagenome | isolation source: freshwater sample F1-20 | place: China: Fuxian Lake, Yuxi | collected 2017-12-25 | reverse complement strand
TACCCCGCAAGTTGAATGGGTATTGCGTCGTTGCACCGGCCGTAACCAGACGATGTTGTTCTCGGCAACTCTTGATGGCGATGTTGGCCACTTGATTCGCCAGTTCATGACCAACCCAGTTGAAGTTGCGATTGATGAAGCAACCGACACTGTTGGAACCATGCACCATTTGTGGCTAGCAGTTCACCACATGGATAAAGACAAAGTGGTTTCGGCAATTTCACGCGGTGCGGGTAAGACGGTTGTGTTTTGTCAGACCAAGCGTGTGTGCGATCGCGTGACCGACAACTTGATTGCTCTCGGCATTAATGCGGCGGCCATTCACGGTGACTTGGCACAACCGGCGCGCGAAAAAGCGATGCGTCGTTTTGCTGAAGGTTCGCTCAGTGTTTTGGTGGCGACCGATGTGGCTGCACGCGGTATTGACATTGACGATATTGCGGCCGTGATTCATTACGAGCCGGCTAAAGACAACAAGGATTACTTGCACCGCTCGGGTCGCACTGCGCGTGCCGGTCGTGATGGTTGGGCAGTGACATTGGTTGAGTACAACCAGCACACTCAAGTGACGATCTTGCAGCGCACCATGCGTATGCCGATCACGAAATCAATTGAAGTCTTCAGCAATAACCCGAAACTCGCCAACCTTGCCGAATTTCTCTCGTGATTCTGGTGAGAATTTTTCCTCAAAATGAGTAAAAATCCTCACCAGAAGCACAAGGTTATTTAGAGAGCCAGGACGGGCGTGAGGTTTCGAAGTTGGCGATTTGATCGGCGTGCGACAGCGTGATGCCGATGTCGTCAAGTCCGTTCAAGAAACGATGCTGATTCTGTGGTTCCATCGGGAACGACTCGGTTAAACCGATACTCGGAACTTCAACAATGAGTCGTTCCATGTCGACCACGATGTTGGTCTTGGGATCGGCTTCAATCGCAGCCCAAATCTTTTCGACTGCCTCAATAGGCAACGCAACCGGAGCCAAACCATTCTTGGTGCAGTTGTTGCGGAAGATGTCGCTAAAGCTTGGTGCAATCACTGCATCAAATCCGTATTGCTGAATTGCCCACACGGCGTGTTCGCGTGATGAACCAACACCGAACGATGGACCAGCAACCAAGATTGATGCTCCGGCGTAACGCTCATCGTTCAACACAAAACTGCGATCGTCACGCCAGGTTGAAAACAAGCCCGCTTCGAAGCCGGTTCGTTCAACTCGCTTCAACCAATCGGCGGGAATGATTTGGTCGGTGTCAACGTCGCTACGACGCAAGGGGATTCCGTTACCGGTGAGAATTTGAACACTCTTCATGATTCTTCCTTCACTTCAGGTCTGCTGGGGTAGCGAAGGTACCGGCAACTGCAGTTGCTGCGGCGACTTCGGGGGACACTAAGTGAGTACGACCGCCACGGCCTTGACGACCTTCGAAGTTGCGGTTACTTGTACTAGCTGAACGCTCACCTTGGGTGAGTTTGTCGGGGTTCATCGCGAGGCACATTGAACAACCGGGCTCGCGCCAATCGGCGCCGGCGGCACGGAAGATTTCGTGCAGACCTTCAGCTTCAGCTTGCGTCTTCACCGAGTGACTTCCAGGCACAACCATCACGCGCGGAACGGTGACAGTGCGACCCTTCATCACTGAAGCAGCAGCGCGCAAGTCTTCAATACGACTGTTGGTGCATGAACCAATGAACACGGTGTCAACTTTGACATCGCGCAACAATGTTCCGGGTGTGAGGCCCATGTATTCAAGCGCACGAGCAACGGTCTCGCGGGTTGTGGGATCGGCGAAATCATCGGGTGACGGAATTGGTGCATCGATGCTTGCGACTTGTGCGGGGTTGGTTCCCCACGTCACTTGCGGCACCAATGTGCTGGCGTCAATCACAACTTCTTTGTCGAACTTTGCGCCGGCATCGGTGCTCAAGGTCTTCCAATAGGCAACTGCTTGATCCCACTCGGCACCCTTGGGTGTATGAGTACGACCCTTGAGGTATTCGAAGGTTGTTTCGTCGGGGGCAATGAGTCCAGCTTTGGCGCCTGCTTCGATGGTCATGTTGCAAACGGTCATACGACCTTCCATGGACAATGCCTGAATTGCTGAACCGCGGAATTCGATGACGTAACCAATGCCACCGCCGGTTCCGATGTTGCCGATGATTGCCAAGATGATGTCTTTCGCGGTAACGCCAGCGGGCAAGGTGCCGTTGACTTCAACGCTCATCCACTTGGGTCGGCTTTGGGGGAGAGTCTGCGTTGCGAGCACGTGCTCGACTTCGCTTGTTCCGATGCCGAACGCCAGTGAACCAAAAGCTCCGTGAGTTGCCGTGTGGCTGTCGCCGCACACAATGGTCATACCGGGCAAGGTACGACCTTGCTCGGGCCCGATGACGTGCACGATGCCCTGTAATGGATTGCCCATCGAGAACAACTCAACGCCGAACTCTTTGGCATTGTTGCGCATGACTTCAACTTGGCGTGCCGAGATCGGATCGGCAATGGGCAAGTGAATGTCGGCCGTCGGCACGTTGTGGTCTTCGGTTGCAATCGTGAGTTCGGGGCGACGAATTGAGCGCTTGGTTAAACGCAGACCGTCAAAGGCTTGGGGGCTTGTCACTTCATGCACGAGGTGCAAGTCGATGTACAAAAGATCGGGTTCGTCGGCTGCCGAGTGCACGACGTGGCTATCCCAAACTTTCTGGGCGAGGGTGGTGGGGTTGCTCATATTTTCCTCAATGATCTCGAGTGTGTAATTTCCCAATATGTTATTTCTCAGTATGTGGGATAGTATTCTTACTGTATGGACAGCATATCGGGCGTCGGAGTTGTTGACAAGGTCGTTGCGGTTATGCGCGCCCTCGAAACCAATGGCCCGTTGTCTCTGATTGAACTTCAAGATGCCACTGGTATGCCCAGGGCAACTGCCCATCGTTTGGCCTCGGCTCTTGAAGATCACGGACTGGTGCGGCGCGAAAGCAACGGCAAATTTGCTCTAGGAATGGGTCTGGTCAGCATGGGCAAAGCCGCATCATCGGCCTTGCCACTGACAGAAATTGCACGACCAGTGCTTGATGCGTTGCGCACGGCGACTGGTGAATCAGTTCAGCTCTATATGCGTGAGGGTGAAGGTCGTCGTTGCGTTGTCTCGCTTGAATCTCCGCATGGACTTCGTTGGATAGTTCCCGAAGGTTCGTTGTTGCCACTCAATGCAGGATCGGCTGGCCATGTGTTGGCCGGAGAACGCGTGGATAAGCGTGGTTGGATTCAATCAATTGGCGAACGCGAAGCTGGTGTGGCATCAGTGAGTGCTCCGGTGGTGAACGCGCAAGGAATGATTGTTGCAGCAATCAGCGTGAGTGGACCGATTGAACGTTTGTCGCGTAAGCCCGGCGAGCGCCATGGTGCGGCAGTCGTTAATGCTGCTCAGGATTTAGCGAAGCTCTTGTAAATTTCGCCGTACTCGTGTTGTCATTCCCACAGTGCGGGCATGACAACACAGACTGAAAACAATGCCGACGACATTCATGAACCCGCTCTTCTCGTTGCTCAGTTCATCGATGCATTAGTACACGCCGAGCTAGAAGATCCGTTTGAAATTGACCTAGCTCGGCTCTACGCGATGCCAGAAAATGAAAACGATGATTGGCAAATCGCACTTGAAGCAAACCCATACGAATTGATGTTCAATAATCCACGACCGCCGTCCACAAAGGCGGGCTGTTTGGTCGTCACAGGTTGGGCCGCTCCAACTGAAGCATCACCTACACGCGAGGTCGCGCCAACTTCGCGTCCGAGTCAACATCCAAAACGGCAGCGCGTGCGCGTGTGTATTGCAATTTGCGATGGAAAAATTGCCACGGTAATGCGGTCAAGCGATCAACCCGATGAAGTGAAGAACATGTCTGAACGCGGTATGGGCGGAATCCCGGATGTTCTCGAAGCTTGGTGGGACGGACGGTCTCGTTAATTGCCACCGAACTCTTACTAGTAAAACAATGATTACCTCTTGCAGAATTGTCAGACTGTTGGAATGAAAATTTCTCGACACATTGCCTTGGCAGCTGTTGCATTCACTTTGATGGCTTGTGGTTCATCGTCAGATGCAGATAATTCGACGGTTACTTCGCTTGCTGAATCTGGTGAAGAAACAACGACGACAGAGGTTGTGTCGACCGAGGTGCCCGCTCCAGATGTGCCTTCGAATAGTGCGTTGCCGGCACTCGGCGAATGCCCAAGAGCGGTCTTCCCAGATTTGACCGCAGTTACTGGACCTGGCGAAGAATATGCAATGCCCGAAGTGTCGGTTGAGTGCACTGACACCGAAATTGTGGTGATCTCAAACGGTATGCCGAGTTACATGTACGAACCCCTGACACCGAATGGACTGAACGAACAAGCGTGGGTGTGGCGTGTTCCGTTGAAGCCAACTGTGGCAGCAACGACCACTTCCATCACTGATGTTTTAGGAACTCTTGGTTTCACCACAACAGGTTTGCCAATCTATGGACCGACTGAAGGTCCAGTTCCCACTGATCAAGCATTTGGCGATCCGGTGTACAACGGGATTCTTGATACCTGTGGCGGTCATACTGGCTACAACGCCGACTATCACAATCATGCGTTGTATGCCGACGTGTATTGCAATCTCACCAGTTCGTTCATCATCGGATACGCACTTGATGGATTTCCAATTTACAACTCGGTCGGATGTCTCGATGTTGATTGTACCGAAACTGCTCAGTTCATCTCGGGTTTTGACATGACTGGTGATCCAACGTCGTATTCATGGAATGCGTATACCTACAACTCAGCAGGTAAGACAAACGTTCTTGACAAGTGCAACGGACGTATCGGGCCTGACGGAACGTATCGCTATCACGCAACTGACGCGTTCCCGTACATCATCGGATGTTTCGCTGGAACATCGACAACGCAAACCGGAAATGCTGCAGCCGACATGCCACCGATGGGAGGCAACGGTGGCAACCCGCCGCCGCCAGGTGGAAATGGACCACCGCCGAACGGCTGATTGTTAGAAAGTTGACAGCAGGTCGACAACGACAACAAGGTCGGTTGACTCTGGCAACTTCATACTCGAGTTCCCTTCGGCGCCAAATGCGTCAGCAAACGGAATAGTGATTTGACGTCGTCCGCCCACTTTCATTCCGGGTATGCCTTCAACGAGACCGGGCAACGAACCGCCTTCTTCAAGCAGAAGTGCAACCGGACTGGGGTCGCCCCAAGTTGATGCAAGTTCTTCGCCAGTCGCAGCGTTGAACGCAATGATGTGGACAAGGACATTCGAACCAGCTTTGGCTTCGGCGCCTTCACCTTCAACAAGATCGTCACTGACTAACGCATCAACATTCTCGGCACCTTCAATGGTGATCTCGGGTGCATCGGCGGGATCAATCGGCGGCACGATCGCAACGACATCAATAATGAACGAGATAGCGGAGTCTGGCGGAATCACATCACCAGAACCAGCTGAGCCATAAGCGAGATCTGCAGGAATATCTAACTGACGACGTCCGCCTGCTTTGACACCAATCAAGCCTTGATCCCAACCGTCAATGACCGCGCCAGTACCAAGCGTAACTGCGTACGGATCGCCACCGAAGTTGCCATCAAAACGGTCGCCATCTTTGCTTAAGACACCGACGTAATACACGTACACCGTTGAACCTTCAACTGCTGCTTCGCCTTCACCTTCGGTGATGTCAGTGATGACCAACTCGGTCGGCATCTCGCTTGGCAATGAAACTGTGGGCTCATCGATCAGATCAGCGGGATCAGTAGTGGCCGAGCCATCGGTTAATGAAGATGCATCGGTTGTCGGCGCACCAGTTGTGGTTGATGAATCGTCACCGCCACAGGCTGCGATCAAAAGAGCGGACGAAAGTGTGAGCGCAAGAAGAGCGCGTGATGTACGTGATGACATCTGCAACACGCTAGCCGTGTTGGGCTAACCATTCCGCTTCACGCCGACCCATTTCAGTACTTGGTGCGCCATTCGCAAACGGCCAGATTTCTTCTGAAATGCGCCGGTAGTTACCGCTTGCACCCAACTCGCCAAGAATTGCGTACAAGCCAAGGTTGATGCGCTGAATAAACACAAACGGTTTTGGGACTGTGGCATATTGCGCAATCGGGCTTGACCGATCAAAGGTGTGACGCACAATTCCGCTTGAGTATTCCGGTGTCCAGGTGATGTCTTGGTCTTTGCGCACTGGTTCGTAAAAACGGCCAAAATAAGTGCCGACATCGGCGGTTTCGACAGGGGCATCAAGCTTCAACATGCCGGCATTTTCTAAGACTGCGCGAAATGTGGGAATGTCACTTTCGTATGCGGCAGATTTCACCATTGAGATAAACGTATTCATTTCGCTATCGCTGAAATGCTTGACTAATCCAAAGTCGAGGAATGTCACGCGACCGTCTTCGTGAAAGATGTAGTTGCCCGGATGCGGGTCACCGTTGAATTTATGCATCCCGTACAAACTGCGAAACACGAATCGAAAGAGACACTCGCCAGTGAGATTCTTCTGCTCTTGATCTTGCTGCATCAATTCAGCAAATGACATTCCGTTCACGAGTTCGGTGGTGAGAACCCGTGAAGTACTGAATGCTGGAATGACTTCGGGGACGCTGATGTACGGGTGGCCTCGGTAGTAATCGGCGAAGAGTTGTTGATTTTGCGCTTCTCGTGAGTAATCAAGCTCTTCACGTATTCGTTCTTTGACTTCTTGCACCATGTCACTTGGGTCAAGTCCGCTAAAGCCTTGTTGCAAAAGCGAGCCTAAAAAGTCGGCGTTACGCAGATCTGCATCAATTGCTTTGTCGACACCGGGGTATTGCACCTTGACCGCCACGGCACGCTCTTTGCCAGTCGTTGGATCGATGATGACTGCTCGATGCACTTGACCGATGGACGCCGAAGCAATGGGTACCGGATCCCATTCGACGAAAATCTTGTCGGGAGCAGATCCGAGTTCGCGTTCAATGACTTCGGCGGCGAGATCACTCGACATCGGAGGTGCGCTGGCTTGTAGTTGTGACAGTGCTGCACGCATCGGTGCGGGTAAACCATCATCGAGGTAGCTGGCCATCTGGCCAAGCTTCATCAACGCACCTTTCATATTGCCGAGGCGTTCAGACACTTGAGCAGCAGTTTTCAATTCGGTTTCATGGTCAATTTCAATGCGACGTTCTGCTGACGAAAAAACCTTGCGCGCCGATGCAGTGGCATACGTTGCTCCAACGCGGGCGCCCAAGCGAACAATTTCAGCATTGCGAGTGGCCAATGTGCCACGACGAATTGCACTAGAAATCTTTGCAGCGCCACCGCGCTTCTTAATTAGGTAGTAGATGGCTGGTGCGCTCAAAGCAATGATGCCAGCGCCGGTGCGCTTCTTCATGACGAAACCTTCGGTTGCTCATCATTGTTTCGCTCAATGATCGAGTTGACACCCTCAATAATCATCTGACTCATCTTGGGTGCAAGGGCGACAATTGCATCGTGTTGGCCGTCGATGCGTACGGCTTGCGCTCGTGAAATTTCGGAATACAACTTCAATTGTCGATGCACAGGTATCACTGGATCACGCAAAGTGATGATGTGCGAAGTCGGAACGTCAATTTCTGGTAGCCACTCAAGTGCTGAGAAGTTGCCAATGGCGTGGCCAGCTTCTAAAACCATGCGCCAATCGTGAAGTTCAACTTGGCTCATCGCCCACGGCCCCCACTTCGAGGCTTTACGTCGCAAGAAGAGTCTTTCGGTGAGCCACTCTTGAGCGAATGGGGGTGTCAAGCGTGCTAACGCGCCCATTCCAGTGAGTCCGAGAAATCCCATTCGTTCGGCTCGACTGTGCGCGAAACTTCCGGCAGTTGCACACAACATCAATCCGTCAACAATTGATCGGTGGCGTTGCCACATTAATAAAGCAATCGGTCCGCCCATTGAATAGCCGACGGGAATGACTTTCTTGATTCCGAGTTCGTTGAGCAAACATGCAGCATCATCGGCGCAGTCGGCCAGACGAAATGGTTTGCGAGTGCGAATTCCGCGTCCGTGTCCGCGATGGTCAATAGCAATCACTCGAAAATGTTGACCGAGTGATTCGTAAACCGCAAACCAATTGAGATCGGCTGATGCAGTCCAGCCGTGCAAAAGCAACACCACCGGTGCCTCGGCGTGTGGGCCTGGTAGTTCACGAACGAACGTGGTTCCGCGACCTGGTAATTCGAATTCTCGTCCAGGTGGCAGTGGGGGAATCCCGGTTTCGTTGCTGGAAGTTTTTGAACTCAGGGCAGTTCCACGCTGATGATCGTCACGCTCAGTTTTGAGCCGTTCGGAGTTTCGTATTCGGCGGTCTCGTTAATGCCACGTCCGAGAATTGCTTGCCCAAGGGCCGACTCGGGAGTCATCGTTGCTGCGCCAGCAAACTTCTCTTCACGTGAACCGAGATAATACGTCTCGGGTTCGTCGCCATCAATCGAAAGGGTGACGAGCTTGCCGGGTCCGACAACATCGCCGTCTTCGGTTTCAACAAGTTCGTAGTTTTCAAGAATCGACTCAAGATGGCGAATGCGACCTTCCATGTGGCCTTGCTCATCTTTGGCGGCGTGATAGTCGCCGTTTTCCTTGAGGTCACCCATCTCGCGAGCACGTTCGATCTTGTCGGCAACTTCAATACGACCTCGGGTCGTGAGGTCGTGAAATTCGGCTTGGAGTCGCTCGAGGGCGGTTTTGGTGAGGTGGTGTACCTGGGCCATGCTCACAGGGTAACGCCAGGCGGTAAACCTTGCGATGGCAGGGTCAAGACTTGCGAGTTATCGCAGGACTGCGGGCTTCCCAAGGCCCAGAGTGGTCGTGAAATGTTTGGCTTGACCCCATTGCCCGTACGATGTGGATCTTATGGCAGCAACAACAGCGCACCGTATTGCCGTGATCGGCGGAGACGGCATCGGACCCGAAGTCACCATCCAGGCCCTCAAAGTGGTCCGAGCGGCCGGAGTCAACATTGAGACCACCGACTTTGACCTCGGCGGAGCCCGTTTCTTGCGCGATGGCGAAATCTTGTCTGATGACGTTCTGAATCAGTTGCGGGCCTTCGACGCCATTCTTCTTGGCGCAGTCGGAACCCCTGATGTTCCGCCCGGGGTCATCGAGCGTGGTTTGTTGCTCAAGATGCGCTTCGAGCTTGATCTGTACATCAACCAGCGTCCGTTCATCGGCACTGCGCCTGGCCATACCAAGCCACACGACTTTATTTGTATTCGTGAAAACACCGAAGGTCCGTACGTTGGCGAAGGTGGAGTGCTGCGTAAGGGAACACCTCACGAAGTTGCGACACAGGGCAGCGTTAATACGCGCATGGGTGTGGAGCGTTGTATTCGTTACGCATTTGAACTAGCAAACAAGCGCGAGCGCAAGCATGTCACTTTGGTGCACAAAACCAACGTGCTCACTTTCGCTGGCAACTTGTGGGAGCGAGCCTTCAATGATGTTGCCGCCGAATACCCGCATATCGGAACTGCGTATAACCATGTTGACGCCGCATGTATCTACTTCGTGCAAGACCCACATCGTTATGACGTCATCGTGACCGACAACTTGTTCGGTGACATTTTGACCGACCTCGGTGGAGCAGTCTCGGGCGGTATTGGTCTGGCTTCTTCGGCCAACCTCAACCCCGCTCGAACTGGCCCCAGCATGTTTGAACCAGTTCATGGTTCGGCCCCCGACATTGTCGGAACAGGCAAGGCCAATCCGACCGCAGCAATTTTATCGGCGGCCTTAATGCTCGACTTCTTGGGTGAAAGTCAGGCTGCCGATCGCATTCGTGCCGCCTGTGCCGAACCAGTCACCGGCAACACAGTCGAGATCGCCGATGCGATTGCGGCCCGAATTCAGGGCTAAGCCCAACTCGTTACCAACTAATCTCTCTAACAGAACTTTCGAACGGAGTCCGTAATGCCCACATTGATCCCCACCCCAAAAATTTGGATGAACGGCGAATTGGTCGATTGGGATAAGGCACAAGTACATGTGCTCACTCACACCTTGCACTACGGCACCGGAGTCTTTGAAGGAATTCGCGCCTACGAAACGTCGAAGGGAACGGCGATTTTCCGCCTCACCGAGCACATCGAGCGTTTGTTCCGCAGCGCCCACATTCTTGGTATGGAAATTCCGTACACCGTTGAAGAACTCATTCAGGCCACCAAAGACACCGTTGCCTCAACTGGTTTGCCGTCGTGCTACGTGCGTCCGTTGGCGTACTACGGCTATGGCGAAATGGGACTCAACACATTGCCGTGCAAAGTTGATGTGGCGATTGCTTGTTGGCCATGGGGCGCTTACTTGGGCGACGATGCGTTAACCAAGGGTGTTCGCATGAAGATTTCTTCATGGACGCGCCACGATCACAACACCATGCCGCCGGCCGCCAAAACAGTTGGTAACTATGTCAACTCATCGTTGGCCAAGGTTGAAGCATTGCGCGCCGGCTACGACGAAGCCATCATGTTGGCTCCGAATGGTCTTGTCGCCGAATGCACTGGCGAAAACATTTTTTGCTCTCGTAACGGCATCATCTTGACCCCGCCGTTGTCGGCTGGTGCGCTTGAGGGAATCACCCAGAACTCAGTGATGGAAATCGGTCGCGATCTTGGCATCGACATTCGCATTGACAATATTGCCCGTAGTGACCTGTACATCGCTGACGAAATCTTTGTGTGCGGTACTGCTGCTGAAGTGAGCGCAGTTGCATCGGTTGACGATCGCTCAGTTCCGGCACCTGGCCCAGCAACTACTGCCATTGGTCAGATGTATGGGCGCGTCGTGCGTGGCCAAGAAGCCAAGTACGCCCACTGGTGTGAACTCGCTAAATAATCACTATTGATTGGTAGTTATTGTTGATTTCGTCGGCGGGCCGCTAGGCCAGCCATGCATTCAAACGCCAGACGGTGTGCCACGTTCACGGTGAGATCGCTCACGTCGTACGCCGGTGCTACTTCAACGATGTCGATGCCGACAACATTGTGTTCAAGGCACAACGTGCGCACCATACGTAACAAATCTGCCGACATGATTCCACCAGGCTCGGGTGTTCCAGTTCCGGGAGCAAATGATGGGTCAAGACTGTCAACGTCAATTGAGAGATACAAACTGTCGGCGGCCGCCAAAGCCTCGGCAACTGCATCTTTCATCACCGCTTGAAATCCGCGTTGCCAAATTTCGTCCATGGTGTGCCAACGCATGCCTTGTTCGCTCATCCAGTCGAAAATCTCTTTGGGTGGCCAGTAGCCACGCAAACCAACTTGCACAAAGTTCCGCCCCGGAATTGCGCCTGACTCGATGAGTCGGCGCATCGGTGTTCCGTGACTTGCCAAATTGCCATACAGAATGTCGGCAGTGTCGGCATGTGCATCAAAGTGCACCATGCCAACGTTGCCGAATCCTTTGGCCTCAGCAACGGCAGTTGCGGCGGGCCAGGTGATGGAGTGGTCGCCACCAAGTGTGATCGGAATAATTCCGCGACTGGCAATTTCGCCGACTCGGGCTTTGATATTGGCCAAGCTGACATCGGTTTGGCCGTGTGGGCAATATGCATCACCGAAATCGACAACTTCGAGGTAATCAAAAATCTCAATACCCAAGTCCATGTGATAGCTGCCTGGTTCGTAGGCCTGTGAGCGAATGGCGCGCGGGCCAAAGCGAGCCCCGGGGCGGTTGGTGGTTGAGTTGTCGTAGGGCGCACCAACGATGGCGACATCAGGTTGCCATTCATCAAGTTGTGCGGGCTCAGTCAGAAATGGGCGCTGACCAAACGTGGCGAGTCCGCCGAATACGAAGCCAAGATCAAGTTGTTCCTGCATACCGGGGGAGAGTTCGCGCTTTGGTTCGGCCATTCCCGAACCTTACCGAGAATCACGATGAACTCGGAAGCATCAGAAATATCGCCTTGGCGTTGACACTGGGTGCAGAATCCTGTTGACTTACTAACTGTGAACGCCGTGACTACTTCCCGTAACACTGCAGCCATCATCATTATTCGCTAGCGCACGGGTTCGTTCTCGTGCGCAGTCAGCCGCCCACCGGGCGGCTTTTCTGTTTCTCGGAATGAAC
>SXGQ01243048.1_pt1 | contig 12132 bp, 5 predicted proteins | sample 3178371 | NCBI WGS metagenome assembly SXGQ01 (sample SAMN11356859, study PRJNA531348) | freshwater metagenome | isolation source: freshwater sample F1-20 | place: China: Fuxian Lake, Yuxi | collected 2017-12-25 | reverse complement strand
TCACTGCGAGTCACCAACCGCAATGCATCGTCCACCAACCTGACCGTGGTGGTCTATCCCCTTGGGGCGGCTACGGGTTATCACTTACTTAAGACCTATTCGCTGCCCACGAACCAGACAATGGACGTTTTTAGCGGCGTGCCCTGCGTGATGGAGGCGACCGACGTGATCAAGGTCACGTCCAGCCAGGCTACGGTTGATTTTTACTTGTCGTATCTGGAGATGGACCGGTCATGATCAGTAGACAATTCTTGGCAACATATTGGATAATCCAAGCTAATAACGCGTCCTTTCCCGGCGCGCGACCCGCTTCAGGGTCTTCGGCTCAAACTGGAAAGGACATCTATGGAAAATGAAGGCATCATGGGCTTGCCCGCAGGGCAGACCATGCAAAACCAAGGACCCGCAAAGCAGCCGATCTATGTATCGAGCGCGGACACCTACGATGCCGCGCTAACGGCGCTAGGGGCATCGAGCAATGACCCGGCGCAGGCTGAAGCGGTTAAGCAGGCCGTTCGCGAGAGCATTGACGAGCTTGATCTCAGCCCGACCGAGGTGGACTCGTTACTCGAAATTCTCGAGTACATGTCCCAGAACCCGAACGAGTACCCCCAGATCCGCCAACGGCTGATCGAGATGGGGATGATAGACGACGACGATCTGCCGGAGGCCTACGATCCGGCGTACCTCGGCATGGCCATCATGGCCTTGAACGAATATCAGGCGGCGGGGGTGCAGGGCGCCCAGGCCCCGATGGATATGGCCCCGGCCGTTGAAGGCCTTGGGCCGATGCCCATGGCCGAGGGTGGACTAGCCGACATGGCTAAGTACCTTGCAGCCCAGGGCCGCAATGGTGACTCGATCCTTGCCCACATCACGCCGTCCGAGGCGCGGCTGCTCAAGTCCATGGGCGGCTCGGGCACGATTAACCCGGAAACGGGACTGCCTGAGTTCTTCCTAAAGAAAATCTTTAAGGGCATCAAGAAGACGGTCAAGAAGCTCCTCAAGAATCCGCTCGTACGCATCATTGCGACGGTGGCTCTTGCTGCGGTCCTTGGGCCAGCAGCCATTAGTGCCGCAGGCAGCCTTGGTCTTACCGGCGTTGCGGCGGGTACTGCGGCGGGCGCTGCGGGTACGGTTGCTGCAGCGGGCTTGGGCGGCACCACTGTTGTTATGTCTACCGCGGCGGCTGCCGCGGCCTCGGCCGCTGCCGCTGTGGGCACCTCCGCTGCGATCAGCGCCATGGCGGGGGAGAAGCTCAACGCCAAGAGCCTCCTGATCAACGCTGCAACGAGCTACTTCGGGGCAGGCGGTACGATCGGTGGCGTCAATCCTGTTGGCAAAATCGCAGAATTCGCAGGCAAACTTCCAGGAGTAACTCCTGGGGGCGCCGTTGCGCAGGGCATCGGCGCAGGCGTCACCAGCGCAGGCATCGGCAAGTTGGCCGGCATGGGCACAGAAGAAGCTCTTGGCATGGGCCTGCAAAGCGGCATCATGACGGGCTTTCAAACCGCTCGCGCCAATGCGGCGGCCGCGAAGGCAGCACAGTCCCCTCAAATGCGGGGGGACACCTCTCCGTTCAGCTCGGAAGGCGGACCAGCGGCTGGACAACCGCAAGGGGGCACGCAGCCCGCGGGAGCGGCGGGGGCCGGCGCGACTGATGGTCCAACCTCCCTTATCATCAGGAGCAATGCACAAGAAGTTTTCCCGGCCGGGCAGGGCCCGACCTCGCCAACCTCGCCGGCCATGGGCGGCGACATGTCAGCCTTTGTGGCCGGTGGCGCAGGCGGCACGGGGGGCATTGCGCCGCAGGGCGGCGCTACAACGGCGGCCAGTGCCCCCGCGGATACGTTCTTCGGACGCGTTGGGCAGTTCTTCAACAAGCCTTCTACGGATTCCTTTACGGATGCTTTCTTGGTCAACCCCAACGCAACAACCACTCTTGGCAAATACGCCCCTGGTGTAGCCACCGCACTTGCGGTAACGGGCGTAGCGGGCGGATTTAAGGCCGGAAAAGCCGAAGAAAACCCGCTCTTCGATCGCAAGTACACGGGCGAAGACTACATCCGCGACAACCCGGAACTCTTCAAGAACCGCGTCGAGGCGACAAAACTCGAGCCGTACAACCCACTCGTGCCTACTCCGTCCTACGCGCAGCAGCCTCAAACAGGCGCGCAGCCTGGACCAAGCACCACGGGCCAGCCGCCGCAGTACACGGCGCCGACGCCGCAGGGCGTTCAGCAACCCTATAACGTGTCAGGGCTTTACGGCGTACCGTTGCTTTACGGCAACAATCAACCACAGTCGACTCGTCCGCCGGGCTATGCGCAAGGAGGAGCGGCCGTGAAGCCGGGCTTTAAGAACCCGACGCATGTGGCGCAGACCGAAGCGATGCTGTACGCAGGCCCACAGGCCGCGCAACAGACCGGAATGGCCATGAATTACCTCGAAAACAAGGGAATTATGGGCGCGCAAAAACTCCGTAAAGGCGGGCAGCCAACAAAGTTCCCGCGTAAGACCGGTCCGATCAACGGTCCGGGCACTGGAACGTCGGATTCGATTCCGGCGATGCTCTCAGATGGGGAATTTGTCTTTACCGCCAGAGCTGTACGCAATGCGGGGCAGGGTAGCCGTCGCAAGGGCGCACGTCGTATGTATAAACTCATGAAGATGTTGGAAGGCGGCAAGGTAAAGGAAAACTAAAATGGCAACCGCAGCAGATACATCTATTCAACAACAAATCGTCCGGGAAGCCCCGGAGATCGAGGCTTATAAACTTGACCTGTTGAAGCAGGCACGAGATCTGGCCACGCAGCCGGGTTTCGCGCAACAGATTCCGGGGTATCAGGTTGCGGGCTTCTCTCCTGCCCAACAGGCAGCGATGCGGGCAGCCGAACAGCAGGGCGTGGGGGCGTTCACGCCATACGTCACAGCGGCTAACGAGGGACTTGCTCGTGGCATGACAACGACGGGCGAGGCAGCGAACGTGCTTCGCGGTGCGGACACCCGTGGTCAGTTCACCGATGCGCAAGCAGCTATGCGTCAGGCGGGGGCTGCCGCTGCGGGGATGAGCGGCGGCATCAACCAGATTAATACGGGTCTCGGTTACATGGATCTGGCCGGTCAGCGCGCGCTGGCGGCAGACACGACCGGGCGCTTCGGCGCGGCGTATCAGGACATCGGCACCGGCATCAATGCGCTTGCCACTTCGCAGAACATGGCGGCGCGTGCTTCGCAGGCGGATCTGACTCCTGCCACGGCCGCGATCGGCCAGGGCATGCGGGGTATCTCTGATGCGCAGCGCATGGCCGCTGGTGCAGCAGGCGCAGACTTCTCCGGCTCGCAGCAGCTCCTGCAACAGGCCGCGCAGCGTGGTGCGGCGGCCGTGCCGCAGATGAGCGGTGCGCAGCAGGCGATTCAACAGGGCCTCGGAACGGGGCAACAGGCTATTTCCATGGCGCAGCAGGCTGCTGCGGCTCCGGGCATGGCGCAAGGCGTTGGCGCTCTGTATGGCGGCGCACAGCAGGCTGCGGCCGCTGCTCAACAGCCGGGATTCCAGACCGCACAGCAGGCAATCCAACAGGGTATCGGCGCCATCGGTGGCGGCACACAGGGCTACGATCCTTCGCGTGCTCAGTCGTTTATGGATCCGTATCGTCAGCAAGTCATCGACGAGACGATGCGGCAGATCAACCGTCAGGGCGAGATCGCGCAGCAGGGGCTTTCGTCGCAAGCCGTCAAAGCGGGCGCGTTCGGTGGCGAGCGCGAAGGCGTGCAGCGAGCCGAGATGCAGCGCGGACTGATGGAGCAGAAGGCGAGCTCGATCTCAAATCTTCTCTCGCAGGGCTACTCGCAGGCGCAGGCCCAGTCAATGGCCGCGTTTGAGCAGCAACAGCAGCGTGCGCTGCAAGGCGCGCAGGCCACGGGTCAGCTCGGGAGCCAGGCGGGACAAGTTGCCGCGCAACAGGCGGGACTCGGTCAGGCCGCTGCGGGCATGCTTCAGCAGGCGGGACAAGGACAGATTTCTGCCGCCGCGCAACAGGCGGGACTCGGTCAAACCGCGGCACAGCTTGCCGCGCAACAGGCGGGACTCGGCGTACAGGCCGGTAGCCAGTTGGGATCGCTCGAATCGCAGCGTGCGGCGGCCGAACAGGCGGCGGCTGGTCAAATCGCCAACATCGGTCAAACGGTGGGCCAACAGGCGCAGCAACAGGCCCAACTTGGACAGTCTGCGGCCGGTCTTTACGGCAACCTTTCGCAGCAGCAGATCGCTGCCGGTCAGGGCCTTGGTCAGTTGGGCGTGGAGCAAGCACGTCTTGGTCAGTCCGCGGCAGGGCTCTACCAGCAGGCGGCGCAGGGCTACGGCAACCTCGCTTCGCAACAGGGTGCCCTTGCTGGACAAGAGTCAAATATTCAGCAAAACGTCTCCAATTTGCTCATGCAGCAGGGTGCAGGACGCACCTCTGCCGCACAGGCGCTTGCCGGCATATACGGTCAACAGTCGGGGCAGTTCCAGAACATCGCGCAGGGCATCGGATCGCTCGCCGGTCAGCAGTTTGGCATTGGCCAGCAGATGTCCCAGAGCCTTGGTCAGTTGGGCGGCCAGATGGGTCAGCAGGGCTTGCAACAACTCGGTGTGGGCCAAGCGGCGCAGGGCATGCAGCAGTCCGACATCAACTTCCTCTACAACGTCGGTCAGTCGCAGCAGGCCTTCAATCAGCAGCAGCTCGATGCGCAGCGTGCGACGCAGACGCAGAAGCTTTACGCTCCATATCAGCAGCTTGGGTTCCTTTCGGATATTTACCGCGGTGCGCCGTCCACGCAAATGGCGACGACTGCGGCCAGTCAGCCTGCGGCAAGCCCGTTCCAACAGGCGGCGGGCGTTGGACTTGCGGGCCTGACGGCCGCGGCAGGCGCAAAAACTGCCGGACTTCTCGGTTAAGGGATTGAGGCATACATGAAAAATGAAATGATGGACGTCGAGAACGTCGGAATCATGCAGGGTTTCCTCGATCAGGTCGGGGAAAAAGAAGACGAACTCGAGGAAGAGGAAGGCTCGGAAGAGTCTTCTGCCGCGCGCGTGTTGAACCGCCGCCCCGATTCGCCTGAAATCCTCATGAATAACCTCCGTGGCGACATGCGCTCGGTCGATGCACGCCGCGAAGAACTCGCCGATCTCGTTGGCTACGAGGCCGCGACCGAAACGCCTGAGTCAGTGCTGGCAATGCTTCAGCCGGTACTCGCCCAGCAGGGCGGAATCGGCGCGTTGCCGCAATCAGGGCCCATGGCTCAAGGGCCACAGCCTCCGATGCCGCCGCCCCCGGGTGGAGCGATGGGAGGACCGCCTCCTGGGGCGCCGCCCCTTCCTCCTGGTGGACCCCCGCCGCCTGCCGGCGGCGACATGGCCGCGCTTTTAGCTTCAGCCGGCCCTCCGCCTGGGGGCGGCATGGCACCGGGAGGCCCTCCGCCAGGTGGTCCGATGATTGGGCCTGATGGACAGCCGATTCCGCCGGAAGGCATGCCGCCGATCCAGATGTATCGCGGAGGCGAGGTTAGGCGTTTTAGGGACGGGTCGCCCAATCCAGACGATGAGGACGAGGAGACCCAAAAAACTAATTCTTTCTACGACATGGCCGCGTTGTCGCCTGAAACGCTTGCGATGGCGCGACTCCGTGCTGAAAAAATACTCGGCCAAGAGCCCCTACGCGAACCAGGTCGCAGAGAGGCGATGGCGGGCATTTTGCCGGAATATGAAGAGCTTGCGGGCGCGGATCGCAACAGCATGCAGGCAAACATACTGTTTGACATCGCAGGCGCGGCGCTTAATTACGCAGGCAATCGCGGTCCTGGAGGGGAAGCTCTGCGGGGCTCCGCCCTCTCCAGGTTTGCGGGGGCATTCAGCGGCGTCCCAGCGTCCATGCAAAAAAGAATTGCTGAAATTGAAAAGAACAAACAGCAGTTGCGCGTCATGGCTCTTGATGCGAGCGAAAAAGAGATCAAACGGATCCAAGACTACAACTCCCGGCTTACCGGCGAGCAAAGCACGCTGGCGCTCAAGGTCCTTGAGGCCAAGGCCAAACAAGAGCGCGAAGCTAGGGGCGCTGGCGGGCTAGGATCAAGCCTTCCGGGGCGGACGCTTGATATGTGGGCAAGACTCGCTCCGGACTTTGCTGCGGGGCGGACGACACCTCAGCAAGAACGGACCATGTTGCTGACGTTGGATGACTACCTGAAGAGTTCCACTCGGGTTGACCCCAAGTCAGGGGAGACCATGATTGTCATGCCTCCGCTTTCTCCCGTGATTGAAAGAGCGTTGGCAAAACGAGAGATCCGCGTTGTGCAGGATCAGGACGACCCAACGGTGCGCCGGTTTGTTGCCTCTGACCCAAACCTGATGGATTACCTCCTGGAACTTCAGGGAGGACCGGGGGCAGAAGCCGCGCCGCCCACGGCGCAGGTGGCACGGCCGCCTATTACCTCGCCGACTCCGGCACAGCCTGTGACGCCGTCGGCAGCTCCTCCGGTGGCATCGTCCGGGGCGCCTCCCATCGCTGCTCCGAGAGAGCAAAGAACAGTACTTGGCGGAACGGCCATTCCGGAGAGCATTGATGCATCAAACGTCGGGGGCGTGCCGCGAACATCGCTGGTGGACAGCCTGTTTGCTTTTGGCTTTGCCCCTGGAGTTCGCCGTGCGCTAGGCAAATTGCCGGTTGAACCGGCAGGCCAGGCGTTCGGCAAGGACGTCGGTTTAGAGACCAATGCCGTAGCGCTGACTTCGTTCCTGCGGGATAAGTACACGGAGGCAGGTAGGGTACTCGCTTCTGAGCGGGCGGAAATATCAAACGCTATCAACACAATCCCCGAAATCCTACGCGGCAACCCTGCCGAAGCCTATCAACGAATGTCTTTCCTGACCTCGGAATTCCAAAGAATAAGGGATGACGCGCTACGTGTGGCGGCGGACCCCGTGGAGCTCGAGAGCCGTATTCAAAGCCCAAGGCTCCAGGCATACAACATCAAGACGCGCCAGGACTTTCTGCTCAAGGCCCAGCAATTCCAAGACATGATCGACGCTATCGGCATTCAGAGAATAATGCCGATTGTCGAGACGGAAGAAGATCTTGACAGGGAGTTGGCCCGCTGCGTTCCTGGGCAGCCATGCTACATTAGCGCTTATGAAAACGGCGCGTTTAAGTTGCTGGACATTTCACAGCCGGAGCAGTAATGGCAGATCCGTACCGCCTTGAAAACCTGACCCCAGAGCAGGTAAACCGGGCTAAAAGCCTTTATCGCTCCTATGGCATGACGTCGCTTCCCATGGACCGTGGTGCTGAAGCGTTTAACAGCCTGCCTGAGGACAAGCGTCGTCGGTTGTTTGAGGCGCTGCAGCAGGCGCCAGAAGAGGGGGCGGTTCCCGAAGCCCCTGTTGGAGAAGCCCCGGAGCGCGCGCCTGATGTTACGGTGACGCGCCTTGGCGGCCTCAGTCTCGAAGACACGCCGGTGCCCCTTACCGAAAGGATGAAGCAACGAGGCATTGTTGCTCGAGAGGTGTCTTTTTCAGACACGATCAATCCTAGGACGGGGGAGGTAACTCCTGGGTTTCGGCCCCCAAAGGCGGTTTCCATTACCGAAAGCCTTATCGACAGGGGCTATCAGGTGCGAGACGTGTTTGGGGAAGCGCCGTATGGGGAAGCGGCAAAGGAGGGGTTTAGGCGGGGCCTGGTAGAAGGCGCGGCAACGGGAGGCGGAGTCGCGGGCGGAATTCGTGCGGGCGTTGCACTCATGCCGTACGTGGCCTCGGTCGCTCCCCTGCTTGCCCCGTTTACCCCCGCGGTCACGGGACTTGCCGGATTTGCTGCTTCTTTGTTTGCTTTAGAGGCGGCGGAAGAGGACCTTGAGGCAAAGCGGCCAAAGGATCCCAGAGTGCAGCCTCTTTATGAAGGCATGAGGACATTTGGCGGCGGCCTTGTTGGTGGCCCCTCAGTGGCATACTCGTTGCCCACAGCGACTGCGCAATCTGGCAGGCTCGGACAGGTTATTGGGCAGCTGGGGGACTTTGCCCGAGCGAATCCGCATTCATTCTTTGCTCGCGAAGCGCTGATAAGTGCCTACGCAGGCCTTTATGGCGGCACAACTGTTGCCGTACTGCCTCCTGACCAGTATCCGGTGGCAGGCCCTCTCACACGGCTAGTTGCTGAGATGGGGGCGAGCGTCCTTAGCCCAGGAAAAATCGTTTTTGACGGGTTTATGGCAGGGCGGTCAGGCCTGAGTGTTAGCGCGGAACGTAAGGCAGCGGAGGCCATCCGTCGCGTTGTGCAGGGCGAGGGAGAGGATGTCAACCGCATCGCTGACGAAATTGCGGCCGCGCTAGCGGATCGCCCGATAGATCCGGAAACAGGGCTTCCAGTCAAGCTCACCTCCGCGCAGCTTATCGACTCCCGCGGACTGACGATGCTTGAGCGGACCCTTGCTCGAAACAACGCCGAGTTCTCCGCCGAAACCAAAGAAATGGGCGAACGCGGCTTCATGGTCTACAACGAGCTGCTTCGTCGTCTTAGGGACAGTGGGGATCCGAACCTCGTACGCACCGCGGCCAGGATGGAAGAGGCCCACCTCCAGAAGAACCTGCAGATGGCCATCGACCAGGCGACCTTTATCGCTGCAGAGAAAGCGCAAAAGCTGGGCCTACGCAGCGTCAAGAACCGGGCCCAAATTGCAGGAATCATTAACACTGAGCTCCAGAAGGTCATTGACGCAAGTCGAGTTACACAGAGCGAGCTCTGGACAAAGGCCGTCGTCAATGCGTTTAGGGTCAACAAGAAAGGCAAGGTTGTCCCTGTAAAAATCCCTGGCAAAAACCTGACTCAGCAGTACCTCGAGCTCTTTGCTGGCCCGACAAGGCCGACGGATAGCGCTTTGGCGATAGATTACGGGGCCGTTACCTCGGAACTTCGCGGCCTTGGGCTCGACGTTAAGAAGGCCAAAAAAGCGTACCGTACCGGAGCAAAGGATCCCGCGTATTTGGAGTTTGTTGAAAAGAAGCGAGATGGGGTAAGCCCTGCACTTGCGGGGGTAGAAATCCCAGACATGCAAGTCAACCGGCTGCTCCAGGTCATGGGCGAGTTTCGCGACAAGGCCCGGACAGCTCGCAGCCAAGGCCGGCCTGAGCTTGCGATGAATTACACCAAGCTAGCCAACGCCGTCTTGGATGACCTTAACGCTCTTGATGATCCCATCTACCAAGAGGCCCGCGCGTTCAGCAAGGCGTTTAACGACGTCTTTACGCGTACGTTTGCTGGCGAACTTGACGACATGGATCGGACCGGGAAACTTCGCATCCCGATTGAAACGATGGTCAGTCGTACAGTGCGGGGCGGGGCGGATGCCGCCTACATGCGCATGATGGAGATCACTGGCGCTGCGCGTTTCTCCGAAAAACTTGTTGCAGATGCGCAGTCGTACAACGTGGTCAAGGAGACCTATGCCCGTGAGGCCAAACTCCTTAAGGACAGCCTGGTCCGCGTTAAGCCTGTTGACATCAATGACGCACGGCAGGTCTCTGCCTTGGCGTTTACTGCGGAAGAGCGCGCTCGTGGCGCGCGTGCGGTTTCTATATCGCAGTTTATCAAGCAAAACGGCGGCATTGCTGATTTAGGCGGAGAGCTTGCTGCGCAAGACATCACCAACAAGTCGCTTCCTGGCCTGGTCCGCAGGGTACAGCGGATAGGGGGCCGAGCGATTGTTCCCCCCGAAGCAAGCATGGACGCCGTTCGTCAGCGCCTGTTTGAAGCCGGGTATTTCACCAACAAGACGGACTATAACCAGATCAGTGACTCGGAGATCATCGACGCACTGAAGCGGGACCTTTTCCAAGAAAAAGTCTGGACGGTGCGCGTTCGAGACAAGCTCTCCGGCGTACTTGGGGAACGCGAAGCGTTGGATGACTGGGCGTCGCAGGGAATCACCCCTGACATGGACGTGGAGGATATCGCCACACAACTGTTCCGTCTCGACGAAGCTGCTAAAAAACAAGGCCTTCCTACGACGGTGCCCAGTTCCTTGTTTGAAAAGGTAGCAGGCGAGTTCCGGCCGGCAGGGGGCATTGCTCCTTCTGAGATCGTCAACACCGTACTTGGCGCACAGCAGCGCATGTTGCGCAGCCTGGCTGCAGAAACCGTCGAAACACGAAAGATGGGCGACTCTTACGTTCGGCTCATCAACCCCAGCAAATTTCAGTCTTTTGTTGAGCGAAACGGTGACTTGATCGACGAGCTTGGGATGAAGGACGAGCTCAGTAGCGCTCTTCGAGCCCAGCAGGCGCTCGAGGACGTATTGGACCCGGGAAGCAAAGCGAACTACACGTTGCGCGGCCAGAAGCTGTTTGCCGACCTGCTCGACCGTGAAAACCCCTTCGACCCGGTGTTTAGTGCACTTGCTGGGGATGCCCCGGTTCGAGATGTCAAAGAGCTCCTTCTTACGATTTATAAGAGCCCACTGACTGGAGCGGAAAAGGCGCAAGCGAAAGACGGCCTTGCCGACATGTTGTTTGAATACGCCTACCAAAAAGCGGGCGGTGCAGAAAACTTTGATCCCAAGAAGTACGAGCGGGCGCTTTTTGGGCCGCTGCAAGAATCCGATCGCCGCGTATTCCCTTCATTGATAAGCCTGATGCGCCAAGAGGGGATAATCAGTCCGGAACAGGCCAAAAACCAACGGCGTATTCTGGACGCCTATTTGCGAATTCAAAAAACGATGTCCCCGGGCGCATTAGCCGGTCAAGAAGATCTTCCGACCGCGGCGATGAGCACGATAGAAGAGCTTGCCCTAAGCCAGGTCATGGCCCGTGTCGCGGGGCAAGTAAACCCCGGCGGTCCGGGTTCATTAAGCGTTGCCCAACGCCTGATCCGCAGGGGCGAGATGCTCTTTAAACGGGTGCCTACTCAGAAGCAATTTGCGATGCTTCGGGAAGCGTCTAAGGATCCGGCCCTAATGGAGCAGCTACTTCGTCGCGACCTTACTATGCAGGAAAAGCGCGGGCTGGCGTTCCGTCTCGCTTCTTTCTTGTTCTCCCCGACCGTTGCTCCGACGGCAGCGCAGCGTTACGTGAACGCGCCCACCGACGAGCAGCTAATAGAAGAACGGGAGGAAGATCGGCTACGCCGCGCCGGCAGTGCTGCACGGGAGCTGAGAAAACTAGACCGTTCGGAGCCTACTCGGAGTGCGCCGCGCCCAATTTCGCCCGCCCCGCCGGCACGCGGAATGCCTGGAATGACCCCTCCGGCGGGTGGCGCGCCCCCGGCTGGTGGAGGCGGGGGGGCTCCGCCGACCTCTCAGAGCCGGATGATGCTCCAGCAGCTCTTCCCAAACGACGCGATCATGGGAGCGGCGGCGATTCAGGCGGGGACGCCGCCGATGCCTGGCTAAAGGCTTCAACGCGCTTTAGCCACTCGTCCTTGTAACGGTCAAACTCGGCCCCCGTGGTGCTGAACTCCTGAGTGCCCCCCGTTTGCAGGGCGATCAGGACATAGCCGTGCTTGATTGAGGTGCCGTGCACAATGTCGTGCGCTAATGCGTACGCGGCAAGTTGATGGAAGTAGTCCTGGATCCACTCATGCTTTTTAGGCTTCAGTGACTGCTTAAAGTCGATAATCGAGGGATTCCCACGGTACACGCCAACAAGATCCGTCGTCCCTGCATACTTGTTAGGGTAATGCAGGCTCACCTCCGAGCCCCAAATCTCGTTTAGGTTGCGAAAGTACTCGTTTACGAGTCTGTACCCCATCTCATAGCCCTTGAGCATGAGCCAATTCGTCGGCCTCGGCAGATCCCGGTACGCCACCATGCGCTCAATGACATTGTGCATGTACGTACCGACCGTGGCCGCTTCGTTACGAATCCGGTTCGCTTCGGTCTCACCAACCCTCGCGGCCCACGCGTCAAGGCCAGCTTTGTCCTTAGTGCCAGAGAGGATCGTGGTCACGCTTGGCAATGCAACCGCATTACCATCCAGGTATCGCCGGCCTTCCGGGGAGTCGATCCGCTCGAGCTTTTCGTACTTATAAAGCCGTTTGATAGGGATTAGATCAACCATTTCTTGATGTCCTCTCCAAGTACCTGGGTCGAGATGTCAAT
>SXGQ01085247.1_pt1 | contig 12134 bp, 12 predicted proteins | sample 3178371 | NCBI WGS metagenome assembly SXGQ01 (sample SAMN11356859, study PRJNA531348) | freshwater metagenome | isolation source: freshwater sample F1-20 | place: China: Fuxian Lake, Yuxi | collected 2017-12-25 | reverse complement strand
TTCTCGCAGACCGACTTCACCGACGATCTGCAAGCCATCGCTGTCCCTGTCCTGATCCTGCATGGCGAGGACGATCAGGTCGTGCCGATCGACAACTCGGCGCGCAAGGCCATCAAGCTGGTGCGGGACGGCACGCTGAAGACCTATCCGGGCCTCTCGCACGGCCTCTTCTCCACGCACCCCGACCTCATCAATGCCGATCTACTCGCCTTCGTCCGCTCGGCCTGATGAGGCGAGCGTCACCGGCTCACCCCAGCACAGGAGACACGACCATGACCGATACCCCAACGGCCATCGCCGGCCCCGTCCGCAACATCGTCCTTGTTCACGGCGCTTTCGCCGACGGGTCGGGCTGGCGGGGCGTGTACGACGAACTCATCGCGCGCGGCTATGCCGTCAGCATCGTGCAGAACCCGCTGACCTCGTTCGCCGACGATGTCGCAGCGACCCGGCGGGTGCTGAACCGGCAGGATGGTCCGGCGATCCTCGTCGGCCATTCCTACGGCGGCAGCGTCATCACCGAGGCGGGCGCCGATCCGAAGGTCGCAGGCCTTGTCTATGTGGCGGCCTTCGCGCCCGAGGTCGGCCAATCCACGCTCGATCAGTACGCCGAGATCCCGCCGCCGCCCAACTTCGTGCCCGAAGAACAACCGGACGGTTTTGCGTACCTGGATGCAGACCGTTTCCACGCGGGCTTTGCCGGTGATGCCAATGCGGCCGACGCCGCGTTTCTGCGTGATGCGCAAGTGCCGATCGCGATGGTCGCGCTTGCAGCGCCGGTGACCGTCGCCGCCTGGAAGATCAAGCCCAGCTGGTACATCGTTGCGACCGAAGACGGCGCGATTGCGCCCGCGCTTCTGCGCAGCACCGCCCGCCGGATCGGCGCCATGACCACGGAGGTGCCTGGCAGTCATGTCGTGTTCCTGACCCAGCCGAAGGCGGTCGCCGACGTGATCGATGCGGCGGCCAGGGGTGCGGCAAAGGCCGCACAGGGCACCCGCGCAAAAGGCCCGCTCGCCGCGTCGGAGTGACGTCGACAGACCTGCCCGGCCCGCGCCACGATGCGGGCCGGCATGACCCTTCGCCTGCCGGACCCTAGGAAACAACAAGGGCGAACGTTGAAGCGGTCCAATCCCGGGGTCGGTGCTGAAGCGAGAAGGGACACAAGACACGATGCACACACTGCGTTGCGCTGTTGGCGAGGCGGGGACGTGACCGCGGACACCATCCCTCAAACGATATGCGGACTTCACCACGTCACCGGCATCACCGCCGACGTGCAAGCCAATGTCGATTTCTATGTCGGTTTCCTGGGCCTGAAGCTTGTCAAGCGGACTGCCGGGTATGCGGATGCCGAGCAGCTGCACCTGATCTACGGTGACGGCCTCGGCAGGCCCGGATCCTTGCTGACCTTCCTGGTGTGGGAGGCCAGCGGCCGTGGCCGCACCGGAATCGGACAGGTGTCTGAAGTGGCGCTTGCGGTTTCGGCACTCTCCCTGGGCGATTGGCTCACCAGGGCGCTGGCTGCCAACGTTCCGTTTGAGGGGCCATCGCGCGAGTTCGGGGAGCCGGTCCTGCGGCTGAAGGACCCGGACGGGCTGATCGTGAAGCTGGTCGGCGTCGACGTGCCGACATCGGCTCTTATACCCAACGCGCCTACCCGGCTGCGGGGCGTCACCGTGCTGACCGACAAGGCATCACAGACCGCAGAGTTCGTGACGCGTTTCGGTTACACGCACGCGCAGCGCGCAGGCCAGACCCAGCGCATGGTGTCCAATACTGATGTCGTCGACGTCAGGGAAGTGTCGGGCTTCGTGCCGTCCGTTCCGGGAGCCGGAGTGCCGGACCATGTGGCATTCCGCGCGCAGGATGCAGATGCGGTCCAATCGATGCGGCTGTCGCTCAAGGACCACGGGCCGACCGAGGTTCACGACCGGAAGTACTTCCTGTCGCTCTATGTTCGCGATCCCGCCGGCATTCTCATGGAATTCGCGACGGATGGGCCAGGGATGACCATTGACGAAGCGCCCGACGAGCTTGGCCAAACTCTATTTCTGCCGCCGCGGGATGTTGGCCGCGCCGACGATCTGAAGGCGATGCTGCCGCAATTTGCCCTTCCGGGCGAGGAGCGGTTCCCTGTCCGCAACCTCCCCTTCATTCATCGATTCAATCGGCCGGCGCACCCGGACGGTACGACTTTGGTGCTGCTGCATGGCACCGGCGGAAACGAAGCCGACCTGATGCCGATTGCCCGCCGCATTGCACCGCGTGCGACGCTCTTGGGGGTGCGCGGCCGCGCGACCGAGGAAGGAACCAATCGCTGGTTCCGGCGGATCAACGCCACGACTTACGATCAGCCGGATCTGCGCAGCGAAGCTGAAGCGTTCGCGGCCTTCATCGAAGGCGCCGTCACCGGCTACGCGATCGATGCAGAGAGGCTTGCCTTTCTTGGTTATTCCAACGGCGCGAATCTTCTGGCTACCGTCATCTTCCTTCACCCCGGTGTCGTGCGCCGCGCGATTGTGCTGCGTGGTATCCAGGTATCGGAGAACCTGGAGGCTGCGGATCTTTCGGGCACGCGCGTGCTGGTGCTCGATGGACGCGACGATCCTCTTGTCGGCGACGCGTCAACGCTGGCAGGCGACCTGAGGGCGCGAGGCGCGAACGTCGAGTCCCGGACGCTGGCAGCCGGCCATGATCTGTCCGGCGCGGATATCACCGAGGCGGCGCGATGGATTCGACAAAACCTTTCGGGCGCGGCGCCCGTTGAGGGGTCGGATTCCTCGGCTTGAGTGACGGCCGGCAATTGCGCCGCCATCGACAACACCGCAAGGCTTCCGCGCACAGGTCTCGTTGTTGGCCAGCAGTGCTCCTGGCCGCAGCTGCAAGCGCCGTCGGGTCGGTTCCACTCTCGATTCCGGCCGCCGCGCTTGCGTCAGAACTTCCATGACAGGTTCAACAGGACGTAGTCGGAGCTTCGCCCTCCGGCGCGCTCGAAGCTGTCGCTGGCGAACAGGTGGGCATAGGCGGCCTGCACGCTGAGATTGGGCGTCGCCGCCCAGTTCAGGGTGACCTGCGCCTGGTGGCCGATGAAGCGACCGCTCCCGGCCGTGCCGGAAATGGCGATGCCCGGCGGCAGATAGAAGGCGTCCGCTTCGCGACGCCGCCACAGGGCTGCGTAGTCGAAGCCGATGCGAAGGCTCGCATGGGGCTCGACGGTGAGGATCGGATGCAGGCCCATGATGTTCGATGGTGCAAACCAGCCCGCCTCGGACGTATAGGGCAGCTTCGGATAGGGCACGACGAAGGTGCCGACCCGACCGTCGCCCAGATTGCCGTCGCCGCTTGCGAGTCGGCGCGCAGGCCGAGCCGCGGGCGCCAGGACGCGACGGCGAAGGTGTATCCGACCTCGTTCGCCAGCGTCCAGGCGCGGATGTCTGCGCTGCCGAAGTTCCCGAACTGATAGGCGGCCTCAAGGTCCCAGTCCCAGGGGCCTGTGCTGCCGAACACGCGCGCGCCGACGGTGTGGCGCGTCTCGTCGGCGAGCCCCTGGGCGAGGCGAACATCGCGGCGCTCGTGTCCGAGGTAGTAGACGTCGACGCCGAGCCCGGAACCGCAGCGATCGGCGACGTTGCATAGGCCCCCCAGAACTGGTTCGTCCGGGTCGAGCGGTCGTTGAAGGCGTCGAAGCGGGGAATGACGGGCCGGGTGTAGAATGCGTCGATGCGCAAGCCGTTCTGCTTGGCCCAGATGGCGCGCACGCCGTCGAAGGATGCACGCGTGTTTGGCCCTTCTCGGGTGCCGACCATGCGCAACGACCCGAACGACAGCTCCTGACGACCGGCGCGCAGCGTGAAGCGGCCGTCGGCGATCGGCGCGCTCAGGTCGATGAAGGCTTGCGCGAGGTCGGCGTCATTGTCCTGGGTCGGCGCCAAGGGCAGGCGCTCGCCCCAGCCGCCATAGGCGCCCACCTGCACGAAGGCGCGCGCATTGTCGTTCAGGTGCAGGTCAACGTGCAGCAGCGCGCGCCCAAGAAAGTAATCCTCGCGCGGACGTCCGCCGAAGCCCAATCCGAGCCGGTCGTAGAACTCGTAACGCGCGCGCAGCTCGCCGCCGACGCTCAGGAACGACGGCCCCGGTCCAAGGGGGATGTATTTGAGGCCATCGAGCGGTTCGGTGCGCAGCGCCGGATCGGCAAGTGCCCGCCAGTCTTCGTCGAAGCGGTGCATCCGAGTCTGCGGCAACTCCGCCAACGCGACCTGGCCCAAACCTGTCCCGAGCATAAGGCCCGCAAGCGCGGACCACCATGACCGCGCACGCTCAGCCATGGCCCGCGTCCGGCCCGGACACTCCCGCCCACGGTGCGAAGGCCTTGCAAGGCGCGGGTTGCCCGGCACGCCGGAGGCGTAGGTCCAAGGCGACCCCGGTCATGGTCAGCGTGTTGCGGCGGGTCATCGCGTTTCGCCTCCTTGGGGAAGGCTCGAGCGCTTGCGATGACAAGCAGCAGCGAGCTGTGCTCGATGGCTAGCTCGACCGCGAGGCCGTCGCGGCTCCGGGCTTGTCGATCACACGCCGTGCTTGCGGCTGAAGGGCAGCGGCAAGCGGCCCTGCGGGTTCAGAGCACCTGAAGGATCATGGGTCGGACCAGCTTGGCCGGCGGCTGCTCTGTGACGACGACCGTTGCGTTCCGACGCCACGGACACCCGATCGCGGATCGGGGGCGCAAGCTCGCGAAGTCCTCGGTGGCGCTGGGCCGCATGGCATCGTGAAGCCGCTCGCCGCAAGGCCCGTCGTCGCTGTTGCCGAGAGATGCGGTGGCCGACGATGCGCCGCGGGAGCCAGCGTCGACCGTGCGGCTCCGGTGCAGCGGGATGGCATCGGCCTGCGCATTCGGCGAGGCGGGCCGGTTGCACCGGCCGCCGTTCCGGACAGCCTCCGGAGCTCCATGCGCAGGCCGACGTCACCGGCAGTGATGCGGCCGCAAGATCGGCGCGCAGACAGCAGCTTCGGCGCCGCGACGAGCGTTGCCGCCGGCTAGAGTGCCATTCGGGAAGCAGGTTGCGCTCTCGTCTCGAGCGGATCGCATGTGGAAGGGGCGGAGCCCGGCCACTCCCCGTCATCACGCCATGTGGCGCGCCCTACTCGGAACTTGGAGGATGAAGATGCGCGACGACACACCGGCCGAAACGGCGACCATTCATCCAGGTTCGGACCTGCGAGCGCGAGCCACCCCAGCGCCGCCCGGTGCCGACCTCATCGTGTTCAACGCCAACATCTTCACCGGCAATCTTGCGCAGCCCGAAGCATCCGCCTTTGCGGTCAAGCATGGCCGCATCTACGCGGTCGGCACCGATGACGAGATTCTCGATCTGAGAAACGCCGGCACGCAGGTGATTGATGCAGCCGGACGCAGGCTGATCCCGGGCATCAACGACGCCCACATGCACCTGCTGAACGAGGCCAACTACACCTTCAACGTCCGATGGGACGGCGTCCCCACGCTGCGCCAGGCAGTGGCCATGCTGCGCGAGCAGGCGGAACGGACGCCGGAGGGGCACTGGGTCAAGGTGATCGGCGGCTGGTCACCCTACCAGTTCGAGGAGAATCGTTTTCCCACCGTGGAGGAGCTGCGGAGCGCCGTGCCCGACCGCCCCCTGCTGGTGCAATACGCCTACAATCGCGTCTTCCTCAATGAGCCGGCCATGGACGCGTTTGGCGTGGGTACCGGTCGCTTCCCGGACATCCAGGTCATCGAGTTCGAGAAGGACGAGCGTGGGAGGTACACGGGCGTCGTCCTCGGAGACACGTTCGGCTTCCTCGCCCTGGAGACGCTGGTGCCTCAGCCGGATTTCGACGAACAGCTGAGCTCCCTCGTCCACACCATCCACGGCCTCAACCGCTTCGGCGTCACGTCGGTATTCGATTGCGGCAGCCGGGGCTACCCGGCCGCGCATGTGACGGCAGAGCGCCTCATGCGCGAGGGCCGCTTCAACCTGCGGCTCGCCTTCGTGGACATGCAGTTCGGCGACACCTCCAACATGGTGGACGCCGAGATCAGGGCCATCACGACGACCTCACCCATGGGCCCCGGACACAACCTGAACCCGTCCGTGCCGCATGGCCATGTGTTCCGCGGCGCGAAGGCGCTCGAGGCGGAGGTCCATGACCACGAGAATTTCGACCGCCCGGCCGTCATCCTCGAGCCCGCGCGGATCCATCTGCATGTCGAGCGGGACATCGCCAAGCTGGTGCGGCGGCGCACGCCCTTCCGCATGCACCTCAGCTACGACGAGAACATCACGCCCTTCCTCGACGCCATGGAGGCGTTGAACGCGACCACGCCGCTGGACGGGTTGAAGTGGAGCATCGAGCATGCGGAGACGATCAGCGTCGCGAACATCGCCAGGGTGAAGAAGCTCGGCGGCGGCATCGCCCTCGATCCCAAGATGGCGTTGCACGGCGATGCCTTCATCAGGACCTACAGCCGGGAGAAGGCCCTGGAGACGCCCCGCCTGCGCGCGCTCGTCGATAGCGGGATTCCGCTGGCGATGACGACCGACGCGTTCCGGGCCACCACATTCAATCCCTGGGTCGCGATCAGCTGGATGGTCTCGGGAAAGTCGGTCTCCGGCACGGACGTCCTTGCCGAGCACAATCGCCTCTCCCGCATCGAGGCGCTGAACCTGTTCACCCGGGGTGCCGCCTGGTTCACGGACGCGGAGGCCGAGATGGGCAGGATCGCCCCGGGCAACCTGGCCGACTTCGCCCTGCTGGACCGGGACTACTTCAGCGTGCCGGAAGACCAGATCAGGCTCGTGACCTCTGTCCTGACCGTGATGGGTGGCCGGGTGGTGTTCGGAGCGCAGGAGTACGGCGCCTTGGCGCCGCCACTTCCCGGCATTCTCCCCGAGTGGTCGCCTATCAAGTTCTATGGGGGCTACTACGGGGCCCGGTGATCGGGATTCGTCTGGTTCGTGGTCGCATCACGCCACGACGTCGATCACCCGTGACCATGACATCGCTGATGAAGGATGTCTGGGGCGTGGCATGACCGCGGTTTCGCATGTCTGCGCAAACTTGTGCAGCAAGCCATCGCCGTTCCATGTGGTAGCACTGGATAAATGCGGAGTTCCGCCCCGTCTTCTGCCCACATGGCTTGCCAAGGCGTTCGATCGGGTGTCGGCAATCGATACCCGCTAGGAGATGCAGCGATGACCTCATCTGCCAGCGCGGCGTTCACCCAGTGGTACTGCGAAGGCAGGGTGGGGACCTATGTCCGCACGCGGAAATCGCCTGGAGGAATCCTGGATCTGATCGAACTGGCGCGACCGGGCGGCGACATGTCCCGTCCGCCTCTCCCGGATCTCATCCTCTATCAGGACATGCAGGGCGGCAGCGGCGTTCGCGGTGACGCCGGGGGAGGCTATTTCGATGAAACGAGCAAGAAGGGCAGTCTCTACCTCTCTGCGCCCGACTCACCCAACAGGATCCATGTCTCGACCAGCCACCATCTTCGTAGCCTGGCGTTTGGCACGGCGCAGTGGCAGACCGTGATCGCCGAAGCGTCCGACGGCACGGTCACGCTGAACCATTTGCGGCTCTACAGGGGGTCATTTTCCTCGCCAGCCGTTCGATCGGTGCTCCGGAACCTCTGGGCCCTGTGCGACGAGGAGGGAACGCCGTCGCGTCTGTTGGCGCGGGCCGCAGGCTGCGAGATCCTTGCCGAATTGTTCCGGTTGAGCGGAACATCTTTCTTGCCGACGAAGGGAGGTCTTGCACCGTGGGCGAAGCGTCGCTGCCTGGACCTGATGCGGGCGCGTCTGGCCGAAGACATCAGTCTGGATGAGCTTGCAGCGGAGGCGCAGCTGTCGCCGTTTCATTTCGCGCGCATGTTCAAGCAGAGCTTGGGAATGCCGCCACGGGCCTACCTCACACGTCTCAGAGTGGAGAAGGCGTGCGATCTGCTTGAGAAGACGGATCTTCCGGTGACCGAGATTGCCTTCGTTGTCGGTTATTCATCCAACCAGGTCCTGGCGCGGGTATTCTTCAAGCATCAGCACGTGAGCCCCACCGAGTATCGCCGGGCTGTACGCGACCAGGCTGATTCGATCGCGCAGCATTGATTTTCAAAGTGATTTCTGCAGGCGTTTGCGTGAACCCAGCGTAGGTGGATGAAGTCCGACCCGGTGAAACTGGGTCACTTTCGCTTTCGCCTCCCTTTGCGCTCCGATCCGCTACTAGGGCACGGAGGGCATTGATGCCGCGACCGGCGGCGAAGCGCGGCGCGGCTTCACCGACCGTACCGACCGCGTGCTCGACAAGATCGACGCCTTCGTGCCGGAGGCGCGCTGGCTCGACGATGCCTGACGCTGATTACTGCGCCAAGAGAACTTGGCTCTCCTCCCAACTCTTTCCGAGTGGACCGTCGCTGCACATGACAATATTTAGCGAGCCGCTGCCGACTGGCGCAACGCGGTTCCCCGTACTCCGTCGAAGGCAAAGCCTGGGTGCTTCGCGCTGATTGCGGGTGCTTCGAGTCAGGTTTGCGCTGGCAGGTACTTGTCGCTCCGGCGGAGAGACTGTTTGTGCAGACTTGTTGCCATGTCCATTGCCGGCAACCGTCCAGAGCCCTGTTTGCGCGACCAACGATACGGACGCACTACGTGGCCTTCCTGATGCGTCGTTTCCTATTCGGCGTGCAAGAACACCAGTTCTCAGATTCTTCGCACATGGCACGCCACCTCCGAACAAGATGCGAATTTTCGGCTGCACCTCGCGCCAGGGGCTAAGGTCCGTCCATCGGTCTCGATGCCCTGAATGCCGCGTGACGCTGGACGCGAACCTTCCAGCCCGCTGTTGACCAAGACGGTCACGGTATCGATGTCGCGCAACTGCTGCGTCAAGTGCGGGTCGTCATCATCAACCATTCCTGTCACGGCTCGCTTCCGCAGTTCCTCGTCGCGCATCTGTCCGTGATCCTGGCTTTTCCCTTTCCGTTACGGACAAGCAACTGCTAACGTGCCTCGTCCGAGGTTCGGCCACCCCATCGCGGGCACGTCCGACCAGCGAGGCCGTTCTCCGGATGAGCGTCAGAACAATCAATCGGAGGAAGCAACCTTGGAAACGCGGTTCCGCTTCGTGGTGCCCGGCGCCATCCTGGCTGCCGTGGCCCTGTCCGGCCCGGTGGCTGCCCAGAGCCAGCCGGGTGCGCCCGGTCTCACCAGCGCCGCCGTGGTGACGGGCCGGGAACTGGTCTGGGACATGGCGTTCCTGCCCGACGGCACGATGTTCTTCACCGAGAAGTGCCGAGGCCTGTCGGTGCGCTCGCCATCCGGCACCATCACCCCGCTTCTCGGCATGAAGGACGCCCAGGGCTATCCCGAGACGGCGGCCGACCTGTTCTGCAGCGGACAGGCCGGCATGAGCGGCGTGGCGATCGACCCGGAGTTCGCCTCGAACCGCTTCATCTACGTCTACTCGGTGTCGAGCCTCACGGCTCCGGGAACCAATCGCGTGCTCCGCCTGACGGTCAATGCCGACCTGACGCGGGTGGGGAACCGGAACGACATCGTCACCGACATCCCCTACAAGCCGGCCGCCAGCAACCATCCGTTCGGCGATCCCGGCGCGCATAATGGCGGGCGCCTGCGCTTCGGCCCTGCCGACGGGTTCCTCTACGTGACCACAGGAGACACCCATAACGGCGAGGTGCCGCAAAGCCCGACCCGTGTCGGCGGCAAGGTGCTGCGGATCGACCGCGACGGCCGCCCCGCCGCCGGCAACAACGCCCCGCAGGGCTTCGATCCGCGGATCCTCACCTACGGGCACCGCAACCCGCAGGGCATCTGCTTCCGCCCGGGCAACAACCAGCCCTTCACGGCGGAGAACGGGCCCTGGCACAGCGACGAGGTGACGTTGCTGGTGGCCGGCGGCAATGGCGGCTGGGATCCGCGCCCGAACAGGGCCGGCCGCGGCGACTGCCCTGACGGATACTGCGGCTACATGCCGAACCAGATGGGCGCCGTTCCGCCAGCCGAGCGTGCGGCCTTCATGCCGATGACCGACACGCGGGCCTATCCCGATGCGATGAAGCCGGCCTGGACCAATGACGGCCTGTCGCAGGGCATGTCGTCATGCACGTTCCTGAACGGCGCGCAGTGGCGTGACTGGAACGGCCGCATGGTCGTGTCCTTCATGGGCATCGGCATCCATGGGACGCCTGTCGGCAACCGCCTCGATGTGCTGAACATCGCCGCGGATGGCGCCTCCGCCACCCGGACGACCGTGCCGCTGCCGATGCCTGCCGGCCGGTTCCGATCGGTCGTGCAGGGGCCCGACGGCAACCTGTATGTCGGCACCGACCAGGGCGACATCTACATGCTCAAGCCGAACAGCTGAGCCGGTCCCGCAATGGCCGCACCATCCTCCCGGGTGGTGCGGCCGACTTTCCTGCCAGGCGTGCAGCGCTCGCCGGCGCTCGTGCGTCCTGGCCGTTCGCCGCTTCCCGACCAGGTCGCCACGAAGCCGTCCAGCGCGGATGGCCCAGGATGAAGGCCGTGCCAATGATCGAACTTCGCTGCCTCGCTGCCGTTCTCGCCTTGCTCCTCGCGCCTTGGGATGCCTTCGCGAGCGCCGAGCTCGCCAGGGACAAGAACTGCGTCGCCTGCCATTCCGCCGAACGGAGGATGATCGGCCCGCCCTACAAGGACATCGCCGGCCGATACGCCAACGACGATGCGACGGTCCGCACGCTGAGCCAGCGGATCATCGAGGGAACGGCCGGGAACTGGGGCCAGATGCCGATGCCCGCGCAGCCCGACGTGTCGCAGGAGCAGGCCGAGGCGCTGGCGAGGTGGATCCTGTCCCACCGATAGCCGGCTTCCCGCCGGTGTCTGTCCCCCGCCGCCGGTGAGGCGCGGCGGCCACGCTGCCGTTCACGACCTCGTGCGCGGCTGAGCCGGGCACGGGCCAGCCTAGCCTCGAACGCCCTGCGCAGCGGCGCGCGGCCGTTGCGCCGCCGACCCGGCGGTGCCCATCGTTGAAAGCGGGTGCTAAAAGCGACCCGACGGGCGAGACAAGGGGACGACGAAAGCCGATGAGTCTTGGTTTGCGCGATGCACGCCGCGCCGAGCGGAGGCGCAGGCGCGCGCGGGTCTTCACGTTCTTCGCGATCCTGGGCGGGCTCGTGGTGCTCGGGTCGCTCGCCTACGAGTCAGGCAGCCGCCTCGCGCAGGTCGAGACCGACGGTCTGAGGCGCGAGATCGAGCAGCAGCGGCGGACGATCGCCTCGCTCCAGCAGCAGCTCGCGCAGACCGAGGCGCTCCGCCAGCAGGCCGAGGGCCGCGTGCGCGAGTGGGAGGCACGGTATGCGAGCGACGTGCCCACGGGGACTGCGCGCGAGCTCTTCCTGCAGCTTCAGCAGCGGCTGGGCGAAGGGCTGGCGCCCGAGCGGCTGAGGCTCGTGCTGCGCAATGCCACGGACGGCACGAAATGCGACGCGACGCAGGAGACGCGCCGGTTCCTGCTGGCCACGCCGCTGACCCGCGGCGGCCAGACCTCGGTGTCGTTCGCCGGCGCGATCGTGGTGACCGGCGAGGGCCAGTCCGCGCGTGCTCCCGACGGCGCGCCGCAGGCCTGGTACGACCCCGCCGCACCGGTGACGATCGCAGCGATCCAGCCCGGCGGCGGCCGGACCGAGACGGCGGGGCAGTTGCCGCTGGCCTTCTCGGTCGTGCGCGGCGCCAACGAGCACCGGTTCATGGTGACGGAGGCCGATCTGCGCGGCTTCGTGAGCGTGACCGCGGAGCGCTGCGACTACCCCTGAGCCGCCATGACGACGCTCGATCCCTTGCTTGATGGCGGATGCCGATCCCTGGCGTGACGTGGAGGGTGCGGTGGCGCGCTGCGGGTCCATGCTCCACGCGGTGACGAGCCGCGACGACACGGTTCCCGCCATGGCACGCCGCACGCTGGCCGATGCGCCGGCCGCATTGGTCGAGACCATTGTTGCGTGGATGGGGCGCCTGGCGGCATCCAGAGGCGGGCACCCTATCCAGAGGCGGGCACCCTGCCGTCAGCCGGTGCGGATCCACACCGCCTTGACGTTCAGGTAATCGTCAACGTGGTTCGGGCCG
>SXGQ01071340.1_pt1 | contig 12134 bp, 13 predicted proteins | sample 3178371 | NCBI WGS metagenome assembly SXGQ01 (sample SAMN11356859, study PRJNA531348) | freshwater metagenome | isolation source: freshwater sample F1-20 | place: China: Fuxian Lake, Yuxi | collected 2017-12-25 | reverse complement strand
TGTATCAATCATGTAGCAAAAATCGTGACCTTTACGGTCTTCAACAAATTTAATATAATTCTGTTGTTTGTACATTGGATATATATCCTCAATAATATCTTTAATGACATCAATTAATTGAAGGTTAGATAAGCGCTCTGTACCGAAGATATTGTAAACATCTTCTGGTTTATTGCTGAACAGAACCTCGAGAAGCGCTTTCGCATGGTCTTTGACATAAATCCATTCTCTTACATTCTGCCCATTGCCATAGACAGGAATTTGCTTCTTCTCTACGATATGCTTAAGAATAGTAGGAATGAATTTCTCGTCGAATTGACGCTCGCCATAGTTATTGCAGCAACGAGTTACTGTGATATCAAGACCATATGTACTCTTATAAGAGAGTGCAATAAGGTCAGAAGAAGCTTTTGATGATGAATAAGGTGATCGAGGATCGAGAGGAGTTTTCTCCGTAAATGGTTCAGCGTCTCGCGACTCTAAATGCCCATAGACTTCATCAGTAGATACATGAACAAACTTTGCTGTAGGAGCAATCAACCTCAGCGCTTCTAAAAGAACCGTAGTACCTAGAACATTTGTAGTTACAAATTGTGTAGGTCCTGAGATTGATCTATCTACATGTGATTCTGCAGCAAGGTGAATAATATGGGTAGGTTTAACTTTTTCAACGATGCTATCTACTACTCTCTTATTCGCTATATCTGAGCCAAAGTTTTGAAGTCTCGAATCTTTAGGTAGATTATTGATATCACTACCAATCTGAAGGTTATCGATATTTGCGATAATCTCTACATCTGTTCTCTTTAAAAGCTCTTCAATTACATGAGAACCAATAAAGCCAAATCCGCCTGTTACTATAATACGTTTCATTTAGTGTAATCCAATTATTTGTGTTGTTCTGTGTTCAATAGCCTCAATCAGATTTGCGCACTCTAGTAAATCTTGATGAGTGCCTCAATCAAACCAGAAGCCATCTAACTTGTGAATATTAACTCCCTCTAATTTATCGAGGTTCCTAATGAGGTCAACTATCTCTAATTCATTGCGAGATGAAGGTTTGAGCTCCTTAGCTAATTTCACTGCAGTATTTGTAAATGAATACAATCCAACTACTGCGTCATTTGATACAAATTCTTTAGGTTTCTCAACAATCTGTACAAGTTTATTGTCTTTAACCTCCACAACACCATATGCTGAGGGATTCTGTACACTATATGTAAAGATTGTATTAGGAGAAGCTTTGAGCGGTGTATTTGTGATGAATACATTGTCACCTAAGACAAGCACAACATCATCATCTCCAATGAATTTCTCTCCAATAATAAATGCTTCAGGTAAACCATTAGGAGACTCTTGAACCTCATACTTTATGTTCATCCCATAATCTTCGCCAGACTTTAACTGCTTGTTAAAAAGCATAAACTGTACAAGATCTGATACAATAATTAACACATCAGTTATACCCATACTCTTCAGAGTTTGAAGAGGGTAATAGATCATTGGTTTATTGTAAACAGGTAGTAGCTGTTTACTAATACTGTGCGTTAAAGGATACAAGCGTGTACCTTTTCCTCCTGCGAGAACAATTCCTTTTGTCATTACGGAAATAATAAGTCGTTTTTAATTTTTGTTAAAGCTTCGTTCAAAGCTTCGGATTCTGAACGGATATAGAAGTCGGGAAAGAGTCTTTCAAGTTTAGCATTTTTAAGAACACAATTCGATCTTGGAGCTTTAATATTTATATCCTTTATATCTACGAATTTCCAGTTTTTATTGACTAATTCAAAAAATTTCATTCTATCTACAATATACTCTGTATCTTTTGCTTCTGGATTTACAAAGTTAATAATCCCAATATCATTCGCTGAGATATTATTTATAACAATATATTCTATAAAATTACACAGATCAAAGATATACGTTTTTGAATTTTTATAATTTATTAAATTATCGTATAAAAGAATCTTAGTGATATAACTTCTTTCATGTAAAGAGTTAGAAAAAGGCATTCTCACTCTGATAGTACAACCATAATCATTAATCGTCTCGAAAGCATGTTTAGTCTTACTATAGAAAGAAGATTCATTAAACAATCCAAAGTTAGGTTCATCTTCCTCGATAAATTCTTTATCATACCCTGAATAGATGCAGCCGGATGATATGTGAATGAAGTTAATTCCAAGGGATTTGCACGTGTTACTAACAGCTAGAGGTGTAATGACATTGAGGTTCCAACACTCTTTCTTCTTTAGTTCTCCTTCATCTACGTTAGGTCTACCTGTAAACCCAGAACAATTAACAACATGCGTAATGTTATAATTGAGTAAAAATTTACGTAATGCAGATTGATCAGTATAATCCAGAGTTTTTCTTGAATGTAAAAAATAAGTAGCTTTAGCTTTATCAGCAAGAGAAAACAATTGACTACCTACATAGCCTGCTCCGATGATTAGAACGTTATTCATATAACTATTATAACCTGAATTTTATAATAATCAACAGTGATAATTTAAAAAACGTTGAGCTGCTTTAGCAGTATTACTACCTTTATTTTTTTGCTTAGATTTTAACCCACGAGCTTTAGAGCAGGTAATTTTACCTTTAATTTGTCTCTTTAATATACCAGGACGCACCGGCTTGTGAATATCTTCAGCATCCTCTTCTGCTGGCTTGCTTTCAACACTAGCTAGCTTAGTATAGTATTGCGGATCTTCTTTAAGGTGGTGTTTAACTATAATGGTAGCTATAGCCTTATATGATGTATGTTCTAGCTCAGTCTTAATACCCTTTGCTAGCTCTTCAGGATCATAATCTATATTCGGATCTACTTCCTTAAAGAACGATTTAAAAGCTTTCACTTTATTATTTATAGATTTTCTCTGATATAGTCTACAATATCGTTGTAATTACACTCTGTATTTTCAGCGATACATTCGTCTAGTTGTTCTCTAAAGGTTACAGACATTTCTGCTAATTCGTCATCATCCATATCTACCTCTAAAAGATCGGAAATACCATCTAGTGCTTCTAATATTTTATTGTGTTGCGATTCAAGTTTTTTGAGAAGAGTCTCTTTTTTCATCGCAGTTATTTAGTATAAAAAGCTCTATTTTATTCACTTAAAATTGTTTAATCTATAATCCTTGAGAATAGCTTCTACTTCAAGTTTAAGATAATTGCAGTGTATATCTACCCACTTGTTATCTTTAAGGTAGAAGACGACTATTTTTTTACATTTTTTATTAGTCATTTCTTCGTAGAGCTTAGCGTATAAAGACATTTGAAGAGCGTACACATTATGTTCGCAGTACTGTAAGTGTGAGATTGGTGCTTTAAAGTAATCGTTAAAGTCACTACTATACTTAAATTTTTTATTTGTCTTGAAGTCACTTATGGTAAAGTAATCACCTTGATCGTAGATCAAGTCTGATGTACCTGCTATCTTAAATTCATTGTTATGAAGTAGCAGCTCACTATTTACACCCTTAAACTTATCAATTGATTCTGATACAACGCTATCGTATGACTCATAAAGGTAATAATATTCATCATTTTTATCACAGCTGTTAATATAATTTTCCATTAACTTGTGAATTTTAGTACCTCTATCAGTTGCAACTTTAGTCTCTTGCTGCCACATCTCCAATACCATTTCTTTTGGTACGCCATTTTTATTTGCTACCCTTGTAGCATGAAGCTCTGCATCGAAAGGCGTCTTATACTTTCCCAACAGAGTAGTTACAGAGACATATTTTTCTTTTGTCTCAGTATTGGTATAAGTATGGGATGCTTCATCAAAATAGATCATTCATTATTTTAATATAAAAACCAAAAAAGGCAATAAATATAAGTATGGGTATTAAAATTTCCGATCTTCCTAGTATAGAATTACCATTCAGTGGTTTTGAGTTAATACCTATGGTTCAAACAGGCGAAACAAGAGCCAGTCCACTTACTTCTATATCTAACATTTTATCTAGTGCAGTACTTGCTAATATATTAGCAGTTTCACCAATTAACGAATTATCTGCTACATCGCGATCTACATATACCACTGTTAACTCAAATAGTGCTAATTGGTCAAATGCTTACACGACTACGCTAGCAAATAGTGCTAGATGGATGAGTACATTCACAACTGTTACTGCAAATAGTGCTAATTGGTCAACCGCCTTTACAACTGCTAATGCTGTAAGCGCTTCTTTAAGCGGTTATGCTCAGCTTAGCGCAGCAAATACATTTACTCAGACACAGACATTTGCTTCAAGTGCTATGAATATAGGTAGTATGCCTATTAGTGCTACTCTCACAAATAGCTTGTTTATAGGTATTAGCGCTGGTAATAATACCACAACTGCCTGCAATTCTATCTTTATAGGTCGAGATGCAGGTAGGGACGCTACATTTGCTCGGTTTTCTAACTTCTTAGGTAATGAAGCTGGTGATGTTGCTACATGTGCAACTTATTCTAACTTTTTAGGTAGAAGAGCCGGTGATATAGCTACATGCGCATGTAATTCTAACTTTTTAGGCTTTGGCGCTGGTCTTAGCGGTACACTTGCATGCAATTCTAATTTCTTAGGCAGGAATGCTGGTGTATGCGCTACACGCTCATCCAATTCTAACTTTTTAGGTTATTTTGCTGGTAATAATGCTACATGCGCATGTAATTCTAACTTTTTAGGTTATAGAGCTGGTTGCTGCGCTACAAATGCGCGGTCTTCTAACTTTCTAGGTAATCAAGCTGGTGGTGACGCAAGTAGCGCTCGTTATTCTAACTTCCTAGGTACTGAGGCTGGCCGTGGAGCTACATGTGCATATTTCTCTAACTTTATGGGTAACCAAGCTGGAAGAGACGCTACAAATGCATGCTTTTCTAACTTCTTAGGTACTTGCGCTGGTAATGGTGCAGCAGCTGCACGCAATTCTAATTTCATAGGCAGGAATGCTGGAGGGAATTCTGATGGTCAGTGTGCTACAAATGCAAATGATTCTAACTTTTTAGGCTATAACGCTGGTCTTCAAGCGACGTATGCAAACGATTCTAACTTCTTTGGTCAAGGCGCTGGTTGTGGCGCTACATGCGCTAGTAATTCTCAGTTTATAGGTTATAACGCTGGTAAAAGCGCAGAATGTGCAAATAAATCAACATTTATTGGTCGCTGGGCAGGGGCGTTTGCTAAGTACTCTTGCCAAGCTGTAATGATAGGGTACTGTGCAGGCTCTAATGCATATTGCGGTGCGTATAATAGTCTTACTTTTGCACAACCGGAAGGGGTAATGATTGGCGCGCATACGATTAACGCTGATGGTGGCGGTGTTTCGATAGGTCATGGTGCTGTTAGCATCAGTCAAGGTATAGCAATTGGAAAATCTGCTTGCGCTGCGTCGGTGTATAGTATCGCTATAGGTCGCGGTGCTCTTGCTTCAAACGGTATAGCTATAGGGAGATACGCTACTACTAATAGTGGGTACGATCTTGCTTTCGGTAGTTCAATTAATTCTCTTGCTCTAGCAGCGAGCGGTACATCTGGTAGTACATATATTGCTTCTTTACCTGTTGTTATTAATGGCACTAACTACCGCATACCGCTTTTAGCTACCTTACCACCACCTTAAAGATTATAGGATACAGAGTCATACCTATAGTATAGGTCTTTAAGTATTTCTTGACTATCGTCTGGTTGAGGCTTAACAATAGATCTAATTGTATGTAGATCTGTAAAACCATGCTCAGCATCATTTTCGATTGTGTACTGAACCACATTGTTAAAATCGTGTTCAAAATAATCTTTACCTAAAAACTCATATAACGCTCGTATAGTTTCTTTTGGTGAAGAGGTAAGTTGCATGTAATCAACAAAATGAAATTTGTGCTTATGACCACGGAAAAAGGCATCTTGAATACTATTAAATGTACCTCCGATAAGACCGTTTACTGACATCCAGTTGTTTATTCTCGATTCAATTGTATTCATCTCACCTGAACGAATCATAGGACTATTAATGTTCTTAATCTCTTTACGATATAGCTTCTCCATTGAAGCTATAATTTGTACAATCGGCCTGATTGTTGTAATGATTTTAATATCTTTTTGTAAAGCGAGTTCTACGAGTTCAATATTTGAAGCCCATCCTCTCGATTTATTAAACACGGTAGGTCTCTCAGTATCTGCGTGATATGATTGAAATAAATCTTTAAGAATACCTAATTGCTTTTCAGGTGTTTCAGATGCTTTAATAACTGGGTTTGTTTTCCAAAATTGATGGATTCCAAATACTAACTCAGATAGGCCACTTGTTGGAGTGACATGAAAATCAGGATTTTGCGCTAAAATATTGCATAAAAGCGTTGATCCAGATCTAGGCATTCCGTTTATAAAGTATATTTCTTTTTCCATCTTCAAGAGATATTTTATCATTGATTTTTTAAATATCAACTGTATATATTATGATATGCGAACAATCTTTCATATAACCGGTGGCTTAGGTAAACACGTTGCAGCTACTAGCGTTATTAATTCATACAAGTACGAAAACAAAAATGATGAAATTATTGTATGTAGTGCGTATCCTGATGTTTTTGAACATAATGAAAATGTAAGTGATAGTAGAGATCTCAATAGTTTAGAATATTTTTATAGAGATTATATCGCAGATAGAACTGATACAAAAATATTTGCGCAGGATCCATACAAGCAACAAGATCATATCTTTAAAAGAAAACACCTTACCGAAACATGGTGCGATCTTACCGGTACAAAGAAGTTTAAACAACCATCTCTCAATCTTAATTTTAGAGAAATAGAAATAGCAGGTAAGCGATTTCTCGGAATCGGGAAACCACTATGCGTCTTTCAGCCATTTGGAGGCAGTATACATACTCTACCTTATAACTGGGCGAGAGATATTCATCCTGATATCGCTCAAACAATAGTGAACATGTTAGTACAGAAAGGTTACCATGTTTTACATGTATGCAATCAATATCACCCACAGCTTGAAAACTGTGAAAGATTAGACGAACGTTGCACTGTTGGTATACTCGCAGCTATTATTCACCTATCAGCAGAACGTATTCTTATTGATTCATCACTCCAGCATATTGCTGCTGCACTTGGTAAACCGTCAAAGGTGATATGGAATGTTACATCACCTACTCTATTCGGTTATGGTATGCATACAAATATTCTTCCTAAAGCTGATTACTCTAAAGGTCATAGAAAATCCTATTTATACGATTTTGAAATCAGTGGTATTCCTGCTGAGTGTCCATTTAAAAAATACACACAGATGTTCGATGAAGAAGCAATTTATTCTGCGGTTCTTTCTAACCCTCTCTAGATCTGAGTAATATACACAACAAAGCATAAATATAATATATGTCAATCTTAACTGATAACAAAATTCTCTCTACCACACCTATGAGTCCTGAAGCGAGACAACAGAGACTTAAAGCTATTGCTAGTAACATTGTAGCTACAACGCGCGAAACGTTTAACTATCTTATTACCGTGCAACGTAGAGGTATTGATCTCGTTTGGGGAAATGAAAAATTTACTCCTCAAGAAATCCTTGATGAGCTCGGAGATCAAGCACCAGCTATCTTTGCAATGCATAGAGAGCTATCAGAGTTTATTACTGATGTTGCTGTTAATAATAATGTTCAAGCTGATCTTAAACAACCTACTCATAACTTTACTCTATCAGGTAATAGTATTATTGTAGGAGATAGACTCTAATAGTACTCGCCGTAAATATCAGTATTATTTACTGACATATCAAACACTGCTGTCTTCGATAGATCATCGACGTCGAACGGATAAGACTTAGCTTGTGAAGCACTCAATCCAGGTATATTAGAAGATATAACACCAGAGAACGAGTTTTCGAAGATTTGTTGATTTTGACGTTCGCCAGACAATACAGGTTCGAAAGAGCTTTCGTATCTCTTAGCTTTAACTCTATATACATAGTGCCCAAGTAATGGGTTAAGGCTTGCAACATCTTGATCTACTCTCTCTGTTATCTCAAACCATTTAGGACCTCTACCATTCGGTCTATCACAACCTAAAACTGTTAATTCTACAATATCTCCAGATTTAGGTTCAACTACTTGACCAAACTGAGCGTAGTTAATAAGACTGCTCATTGTAGTTGTAAAAGTAGTTATATGCAAATAACCTGTAAGTTCATCGTCACTAACAAAACCGAATTTCGATAAGCTTGGTGCACTCTCGTTTAATTCAACATACATTTGCATTTCGTAAGGTCCTAAGAACGGACGGGTAGGGTCTTCACCGTAAAGAACATCAGCAGCTGATATATTAAATGCATTTACGTAATAATTTATAGGTACACCGAAATTATTGATTATATCATTAAAAGAAGCTTCATATATAAGCTGCTCTGCTTGAAAGTTTCCAGGGTTAAAAAATTGTCCACAAGCAGGGTTTGCTACTCCAACGAATACGGTAGCAGGTGTGCATAATTGTCTATTAGTGTTGCAGGCCATATTATTTCTTCTTATTACGTAGTGTTCCTACTTGCATACCTTCTTCGTCTTCGACCATCTCTACTTCTACATCTGAACTACCTAGAGTTTTTACTCCTGGTTCAAAGGTTGTATCATATAGGTTCAATACAGCTATTAAACGCGGGCCTCTAAGTTGAACATTGTTAGCTCTACCAGTGCAAATGCTATCTACAATAGGATGTTTGTGAGTATATTCCTTTTTGAAGGTGTTCGAATGCTTTCTTGTAAGCGCGTTTCCAAAAGACTTACCGTTATTTGGAGCTTTAAGAGTTGTAATATTTAAAAACTGACTATTTTGCTTTGTAGCATACTCTATCAGATACTCTTTAAAACTAATCATACTATTATTTATACAAAAACGGGCTTAGTCTTTCAACTAAGCCCGTCTCTCAATTCCTTGTCTTAATTAAGAATTATTGCTCAAAAGCCGATTTACCAGGCTTGAGTGAACCTACTTTATTGGTTTTGCCCATGTTAGGTTGTTTAGCATTAACAAGAGCGTGTCCATAATCGCCATCAGCACCAACTTTGTTTGTGTAAGCTGAAGAAGCACCACCAGATTGCGCTTTAAGATTACCTACTTTGTTGTTTTTGCCCATATCTGGCTGTTTTGGAGAAGCTACTGCATGGCCCATTTCTTCTTCATCCTCGTCAGTATCAAGACCGTCGCCGAACTCATCACCATCGTCTTCACCACCCATTTCAAAATCACCTTCATCGCCAAGGTCTTCTTCACCGCCTTCAAGAACGCCCATAAGAACATCATGAAGTTTTTGTGCAGTAGCACGATCAAGTGTGAATGTAACTTCATCACCTTCACCGTCCATCTCGTCTTCAAGACCTTCACCTTCAATACCAAGAGCGTCAAGTTCTTGGTTTTCATCCATTTCAGAGCCCATAGGAGATGTACCGCCAAACTGCCCTGTAACGTTTTCGTATAGTTTATCAAAAATTGATTTGCTTCTCATAAAATTATTTATGCTTTCTTTGACTATTTTTCCAGTTTCTTTACCTTTTTTAATCGGTTTACCTTTAACAACTTTTTTTGTTACTTTCTTTTTAGTCTTTGGCTTTAAGGTTTCTTCATCTTCTTCCAAGTTATCAGGTTGTGATAATCCTTTAATATTATAAAGATTACCATCTAATTCTTTTTTAGACATTTTCTTTCTATCTAGCTTAGAAGGAACATAACCTGCTGTTTCTTGAGGACCGCCTTTAATAAGAGGAGCTTCTCCTATCTCACCAGTTTTACCTTCTGCTACTAGCTTACGCTTCATATCATTAAGCATACCACTATATACATGTCCTAACTTCGCAAAGTCATTTTTATTATACATATGTATATTTATACTACTCATGTCATAAATCAGTTAAAACAAGGTTATAATATCAAACACTATGAATATATAATAATGAATGGCTAGAAAGAACGATAAAACAGAGTATTACTTAGGTAACCCTAACCTACCTGCAGCTGATGCTGTTATAGCTTACGAGCCATGGATGATAAAAGAGCTCGGTAAAGCTAAAGATAATATTCTTTATTTTGCTGAAAACTTCTTTCATATTATCAATCTAGATAGAGGGCGTGAAAAAATTAAACTTCATCCTTGTCAAAAAAGAGTTATTCGTAAAATGAGAGATAATAGATTTTTTATTCTATTAGCTTCTAGACAGATTGGTAAGAGTACTATTATGACCATATACATGCTTTGGTATGCATGCTTTATGAATGACCAGCGAATTCTACTAGTAGCTAACAAAGAGGCTACTGCTATTGAAATCTTCCAACGTGTTCGTATGGCATTTGAAGAATTACCAATATGGTTGAAGCCTGGTGTTAAAGAGTATGGTAAAACTTCAATGACACTAGATAACGGCAGTCGTATAGGTATTACAACTACAACCGGTACTGCAGCTCGTGGTCAGTCTGTTAATCTGCTAATCATTGACGAGTGCGCGTTTATTGAATCACATCTAGTTGAAGAGTTTTGGAAATCTGTTTTCCCTATTATTACTTCATCCAAAAAGTCTAAAGTGTTTATTTGTTCAACTGCTAATGGAACAGATAATCTATTTCACAAGATATATGATGGAGCTGAAAAAGGTGATAATGGTTGGGGATATGATAAAATCATGTGGGATGAGGTTCCAGGTCGTGATGAAAAGTGGGCTTCCATCACAAAACAAGCTCTAGGATCTACAGAGGCTTGGTTACAAGAATTCTGCTGTATATTTGTTAATTCCGGCGAATCATCTATCGATGAAGAGTTATTCGCTGAAATGGCTCAGAAATGTACTGAGCCTAAGATGGTATTAGATGAAGGTAATTATAAAATCTGGGAAGAGCCTGAATCGTCGCGTGTTTATGTCGCTGGAGTAGATATATCAGAGGGTGTCGGGGTAGATGCATCTGTTATTCAGATATTTGATATTACTGACATAAGAGATATAAAACAGGTAGCAGTTTATCACAATAGACACATACCACCTTTAGAGTTTGCTAATAAGGTTCATACTGTCTTAAAAAACTGGGGGTCTCCATTAGCGTTAATCGAGCGTAATAATTGCGGGGCTCAAGTTGTAGATAGATTAGCTTTCGATATGGGGTATGAAAAGGTAGTTTCATACGGAGCAAAAGTTGCTAATAGAAATAAGCCTCAAATGGGTATGATAGCTCATACTAATACCAAATACAAAGGTGTTATGAATATGAGATATTTCATAAATGAGATGCGAGCTGTTACTATAGTTGATATTGAAACTCTTAAAGAGTTAAAAGATTTTGTTAGGTATCCTAACGGTTCTTGGAAAGCTAAGGGTGGTTATCATGATGATAGAGTCATGTCTATGATGTATAGCTTGTTTATTTTAGAAAAAGAAATAACAGAAAGATATTTCGATATTTTAGAGCTAGATGATCATGGAAAACCTTGTTCTATTGAACCTATGGATTTTGGTGTAGCTATGTTCGAAGAGCCTACATCTATATATAATGATTTTGAAGTAGTAGGCCTAAATAATACGTACATGACCCCTATCGTGTTTGGTATGGGTGGTTCAGATCAAGTATCTGAAATAGATTTTCTAAAACAAGAAGGCTGGTCCTTATATGAGTAATACTTATCAACAATCATCGCTAAACAAATCCAGAGTAGATAAGTTTAAACTTGTCTTTCAGGTTCCAAACGCTTTAAAAGGTATTAGTAATAATATACGTAGTAACAGTACAGTTATACAAGATACAATGCAGTTTGCTATATATGGTACGGTAGTTCCAACTATAACTGTACCTGCTTTAGAGATAAGATACTCAGGTAGTACACTATATAATTCTTCTCACAATAAATTACCTTACCCTCCTGTTACAGTTAATTTCACTATAGACAACGAGTATTCAAATTACTGGGTTATATATAAATGGTTAGATCTTTTACATAGCCAGGTTGAAGGTATATTCGATGAATCAGACGTTATTAGTAATGATAGATTCAGCGAGTATCAGACTGACTTAACTATCTATGGATTAGATGAGTTTAATAATGAGAGAATTAAATTCACATATACTAAAAGTTTCCCTACAGATTTAGGAGGA
>SXGQ01588536.1_pt1 | contig 12135 bp, 10 predicted proteins | sample 3178371 | NCBI WGS metagenome assembly SXGQ01 (sample SAMN11356859, study PRJNA531348) | freshwater metagenome | isolation source: freshwater sample F1-20 | place: China: Fuxian Lake, Yuxi | collected 2017-12-25 | reverse complement strand
GGGATGAACTGGCCGACGATGCCCGAGCCACTGGCCGCACTCCGCCCCGGTTGATCATCGCCGCAAACCACGCCGCCGGGATCGATCCCCTGCTCATCCAATGTGTCATGCGCCGCAAGATTCGCTGGTTCATGGAGGAAGCGCAGATGGCCTGGGGCTTCGGCTGGGCGTGGCGGCGCCTGCGGATGATTCCGGTGCGCTTCGACAGCCGCGACAGCGCGGGTCTGCGCGAGGCGCTACGACACCTGAAGGGGGGCGGGGTGCTGGGGATTTTCCCCGAGGGTGGAATCGCCCATCCGGCCCGGCGAGTGTTTCGGTTCCAGCCGGGACTGGCCACGCTGGCGGTCCGCACTAATTCGCCGGTGCTGCTCTTCTGGATTCACGGCACGCCAGACACGGACTACCCGTGGCTGTCGCTGGTGATTCCCAGCCGGACGCGGACTGAGGTGGTGGGCTGGTTTGAACCGCTCGCCGGGGAATCGGCCAATGAGTTCGATGCCCGGTTGCGCCAGGCGCTGGGGGCGCGCAGCGGCTGGCCGCTCTTGAATGAACCGCTGCCGCATCTTTCCAAGGGCCCAACGACTACTCTGGGCGCAGAATGATCAGCCGGATCGAGGGAACGCTGGAGCGCGTCGCTGGCGGGTCGGCGTTCGTGCGCGCCGGGCAGTTGATCTACGAGGTGCTGGTGCCCGCCGCCGACAGCCCGGAGCTGGCCACGCGCGTGGGTGGCGAGGTGTCGTTCGAGACACTCCACTATCTGGAATCGCAGGGCCAAGGCGCATCGTTCTGGCCGCGGCTGATCGGGTTTTCATCGAGCGCCGACCGCGAGTTCTTCGAACTGTTCACAACCGTGAAGGGCATCGGGGTGCGCCGGGCGCTGCGGGCGCTGCAGGTGCCATTCGAGCGGGTGGCCGAGGCCATCAGCGAGCGCGACGGGGCGTTCCTCTGCACTCTGCCGGAGATCGGCCGCAAGATGAGCGAGACGATCATCGTGGAGTTGAAGGATCGAATCGATCCGCTGCGCACCTCGCCGCGCGGGCGCGGCGCTGGCGGCCAGGCCAGCCGCCCAACATCTTTGGCGGCCGACGCCGCTGCGGTGCTGGTGCAGTTGGGCGAGCCGCGGCAGTCGGCCCGCGATCTTGTGGACCGGGCGATTTCCAGCAGCGAACAATTCACCTCTGCCGATGCGTTGGTAACCGCCGCATTGCGGTTGCGGAGTTCATGATCATGAGCGCACGCTGGGCGATGATCATGGCTGGCGGCAGCGGCACTCGCTTGTGGCCGATGAGTCGAACCGCCACGCCCAAGCAACTGATCCCGCTGTTTGGAGCGCGCAGCCTGCTGGAGATCGCCGCCGATCGGCTGGAGGGGGTGATCGAGCCGCCGCACCGGATGGTGTGCGCATCGAGCGCCTACCGGGAAATGGTGCTGGCACGGCTGCCCAAGTTGCCCCGCGACAACTTTCTCGGTGAACCAATGGGCCGCGACACTCTGAATGCCGTTGGGTTCACCGCGGCAGTGCTTGAAGCGCGCGATCCCGGGGCGGTGTTCGCGGTGCTGACTGCCGACCACATCATCGAGCCGCAGGGAGTCTTCGCTCAGGCGCTGGAGCGCGGCTTCCGACTGGTCGAACAGGACCGCAACCGACTGGTGACTTTCTCGATCACGCCTACGCACCCAGCGACCGGCTACGGATATGTGGAACGCGGCGCGGCAATCACCGGCCACGAAGGGTGCTTCCGGGCCGGGCGATTCGTGGAGAAGCCGCCCCTAGAGAAGGCCCAGGAGTATGTCGCCAGCGGCACATTCGGCTGGAACAGCGGCATGTTCGTCTTCAGCGCCGCGACGGTGCTGGAAGCCACCGGCTGGTTCCACCCCGCCAACGCCCCCTTGCTGGAGAGCATTCGCGCCGCAGCCTGCGGCGGCAATCTGGCGGCGGCAGTGAGCGAGGCGTACCCGCAACTGATCAAGACCAGCGTCGACTACGGACTGATGGAGCCAGCGGCCAAGGATGCGCGTCTGCAGGTCTGTCTAGTGCCGATGGCCGTCTCCTGGATGGATGTCGGCAGTTGGCCCAGTTACGGGGCGACGCTGGCCGCCGACGCCGCGGGCAACCGCGCCAACTGCGCGGCCACGCACATTGGTTCAACCGGCACGCTTTGCGTCAGTGATGACCCAAGTCACACCATCGCCACCCTCGGCTGCAGTGACCTGATCGTGGTGCACACTCGCGATGCCACGCTGGTGGTTCCAGCGGCGATGGCCGAGCAGGTCAAGGCGATGGCGGCGCAGGTGCCCCCGCCGCTGCGCTAGGCATGCGCTACCTGGCCATCGACTACGGCGACAAGCGCACCGGGCTGGCCGTCGGCGACGATGTCACCGGGCTGGTGCAGCCGCTGCGGGTGGTCAACATTCCCCGCGGTCCTCAACTGTTGGCGGCGCTCGTCGCGGCCATCAAGGACATTGCGCCAGATGCCGTGGTCGTTGGACTGCCCCTGAACATGGACGGCACGGAGAGTGAACGCACCAGAATCGCCCGCGCGGAAGCCGCGGCGCTGGCGGCAGTGAGCCCGGTGCCGCTGCACCTTCAGGACGAACGCCTCTCCAGTTTCGACGCCGAGCAGCGCTTGAATCGCTCGGGGCGCACCCACGGCCAGAAGAAGGCCATCCGCGACGCCCTGGCCGCCTGCGCAATCCTCGAAGATTTCCTGCCCAAGCCGCGGTGACTCGCTAGCCCACCCTCCGCGCCCGTGGAGCGGAGCATGCACTCCGCGGTCGAAACAGCGAGCCCATCTCGGTGTTTCGGCCACGGAGTTGGGGATGGGGTGGAGTTAGGCGTTGCCGCAGGCCGGACCGTCGAGATACCAGCGCAGCTCGCCGCCAATCGGCTTGATGCCCATGATCGGCAACTCTTCGAAGGTGTCTTTGCCAGCGGCCACGCGTTTCAGCATGCTGGCCTTCGCCGCGCCAGCCACCAGCACGGCGATGAATCGCGCCCCATTGATCAGCGGGTAGGTCATGGTCACGCGGGGCGGCGGAGTAACCGTGGGGCCATCACAGTCGGCAACCAGACGCTCGCGTTCATGCAGCACCGCGGTGTGCGGAAACAAGCTGGCAGTGTGGCCGTTGTCGCCCATTCCCAGCAGCACGAAGTCGAGCCGGTCGTGGCCCTTCTCGCGCCAAGCCAGTGTTTCGCGCAGTTTGGCCTCGTAGCGCGCCGCGGCATCGGGCACGGTGGCCTCAATCGGATGGGCTTGATCGCGCGGGATGTCGGCATGCTCAACGATGAGTTCCTCGATCTGCCGCCAGTTGCTCTGCGGTGCCGTGAACGGCACGCGCCGTTCATCGACCACCCACAGATGCGTGCGCCGCCACGGAAAGCCCCGCCAGCGCGGATCGATCATCAGCAGCCGATAGAGCGGGAACGGGGTCTGGCCACCGGATAGCGCCAAGTGAAAGTCGCCAAACTCGCGCACGCAGTTGAAGGCGTGGGAGAGCAGGTCGGAGGCTAGGGATTCGAACAGGTCTTCGGCCTGAGTCCGGGTGGCAACGGTGCCCGGCAGCGCCGGCGGCATCGGCCGCGCGGCGTCGGGCACATTCGACAATTCACCAACTAGCTCGTCGCCTGCGCCCGAGGTCATGAACGAATCGTAACTGGCGCGGCGGCGCGCCCGCGTTCACCAGATCAACTGCACCTGCACCCGCGCCAGCACCTGCCCGCTCTGGTCGAACTGGCCAGTGGCACTGGTGCCATCAACCAGAAAGTCGTTGGCGCTGCTGGTAAACGCTCCGACACCGTTGAAGGCGTAGTTGATGTCGGCGGAGAGCTTCACCCGCTGACCACTGATGTACCAGTTGGCGCCCAGACCAACGGCATTGAAGATGGAGTAGCCATTGTTGTCCATCACCGCCGGATTCGGATTGGGTGCCCCGCCATTGGGCATGGTGTCGGCGTCGCCGTACTCGTAGCGCGCCGTCAACTCCAATGTGTCAGAGATGAAGACACCGCCTTGCACCACCACCCCAAACTGATTGGCCACTTCCAGCCCGGCCGCAGTCGGCTCCACCTGGCGCCAGACGAAGTACGACATCAGACTGCCGCCAGCGAACTCAATGCTGACATCGGCCGTGGCCGCGACCACGAACGGGTTCTCCGCCCCGGCCGCGCACCCCTGAGTATTTTCTTTCTTCTCCACCTCAGCGGCCACGCCCACCAGCAGACCGGGGCCGTCCTTCACCCAACTGGACGGGTCCTTGAACTGCGCCCACCCGCCACTTGGCTTCCATTCCAGCCGGCTGACAAAGGCGTACTCGGCAATCTTTGTGGAATCCCACGCCAGATTGCGCATCGACCCGCTGTTGAAGTAGTTGCTCTTTACCTCGAAGCCGTTGAAGTAGCCACCAGTCACCCGCAGTTGCTCGGTCTCCCAAGACAGTTGCAAGCCGGCACTGCGCCCAGCGCCAAAGAAACTCTCGATCGAGGATCGGTCGACCAACATGGTGACCGTGTCCGAGAGCAGTGTTTCACGCAGGAAGGGCGACTTGAACTGCCCGGTCTTCAGCACCAACCCGTCGGCCATCTGTTTCTCGATCCAGGTGTCCTCTAGGGCGAACGCCGCCCCCTGGTTCGACGCAAACTCAATCTTGTACCGCCAGCTGGGATCAATGATGTGCCCGTCGAAGTAGAGCTTGAGCCGTCGGATCGCCGCCCCCCATGTGTCGACCGATTCGCCGGGATTGGCCGGATTGGAAGACCGATGGTCATAGGAGTAGCGGACCTGCGTATACCCGCCGATCTTCAGCTTCCAGTTTCCGTCATCGCTGCCGATGTAGAAGGAATCCTTCCAACCACCGGTGAGGCCGACTTCCTGCAGGCTCACCCGCGACTCGGCATCAGCCAGCACATCCCGCACCAGGGCGCGAACCTCTTCGGCACGCTGTCGAGTGAGCCATGGAGCATGTCCATCGCCCTGGGCGCGCAACTCGGCCAGATCAGCCCGCATTGCGGCTAGCTGCTGGTCAATCGCCTCCTGATCCTGAGCGGCAAGGCTCGAGGCGATCGCGGCCAGTGCGACCAGACTTGTCGTGACGATCAACCTCACGGCGAGAGGCTAGTGGATATCCCCCAGCACCGCCCGCGCTCACCACATCAGCTGAACCTGCATTCGCGCCAGCACCTGCCCGGACTGATTGAACTGTCCGCTGGAACTGGTACCGTCGGCTAGGAATGCGCCGGGCGGGCTGGCGAAGGCGCCCACACCCTGGAATGCATAGCCGATGTCCCAAGAGAGCTTGAGGAACTGCCCACTGATGTACCAGTTGGCGCCCACCGTCACGGTGCTGTTGTAGGGGTAGCCGTTGTTCACTAGTGTGCCCACCGCACCGGCGCCGCCGTTGGGCATGGTGTCGGCATCGCCGTACTCATAGCGCGCCGTCAGTTCGACATCATCGGTGACGAAGTACCCGCCCTGCACCACCAGCCCATACTGGTTGGCGTTGTTCATCCCGGCAACCCCGGGGTCAATCTGCCGCCAGACGAAGTAACTGAAGATCGACGCCCCCGGCCACTCGATGCCGATGTCGACGGTGGCACCAGCAACGAGAGGCTCGATACTCGGGTCGGAGGTTCCGGCGTTGTTGCCCTTCTTCTCGATCTCCCCAGCGGCACCAATCAACACACCGAACTCTCCGGTACGCCAGCCAGCGAAGTCCCGGCACTGAGTCCAGGTGCCAGCCAGCTTCCACTCGGCCCGGGCCATGAAGCAGTAGTCGGCGACTGTGGGCGAATCCCACGCCTGATTGCGGCTGGAGCCGGAACTGAAATAGTTGCTCTTGACATCGAAACTGTCGAACACCCCAGCGCTCGCTCGCAAGTGCTCGCCCTCGGCGGTCAATTGGATCCCCTGACCACGCCCGGCGCTGAAGAAGAACTCGGTGCCCGCCCGGTCAACCATGGTGGTCACCGAGTCGGGAATCAGCGACTCCCGCAGGAACGGCAGATTGAACTGCCCGATGCGCAGGGAGAGGCCAGGGGCCAGCGTCTTTTCGAGGTAGATGTCGTCAGGGGAAAGCACCGAGCCCTGGTACGAGACGAACTGCAACTTGTACCGCCAGGTTGGATCGACCACCGTCCCTTCAAACTGGAAGCGCATCCGGCGAATGGAGGCGCCGAAGGTGTCGACCGAATCTCCCGGCGCGGCGGGGTTGGAGGGGCGGTAGTCGAAGGCGTAGCGCACCTGCGTGTAGCCCTGAACATTCATGACCCAGTTGCCATCCTCGCTGGCGAGGAAAAATCGATCGCGCCGCCCAGCGGTCATGCCGGCGGCTTGAAGGCTGTCACGGGTGCCAGCATCAGCGAGCACATCGCGAACCAGTTCGCGAATCTCTCCGGCGCGCGCGGCGGTCAGCCACGAACCCTGCGGGTCGCAGGCCGCGCGCAGTTCGGCCACTTCCCCGCGCAACTCGGCAAGTTTCTGGTCGATCACCTGCTGCTCATCAACCGCCGTTGTCGGCACGACAACGCTAGCAACTAGAGCGGCGATGGATGCGCTCAGCATCAGCTTGGCTGCGAAGGGTAAGCGCGAGTTGTGAATACGCGCAACCCCCGGGTGATCCCGCGATCAGGCCGTATGCGCTGCTCAGACCCAAGCCGACGGGGCGTGAACTGCTTCCATGAGCATCGCCACCACGCGCTGCTGGGTCGGGTCGATAATCCAGAGCCAATCGTCGAACAGGAATTCAAATCGGGCGGCCAGCAGAGCGATTCGCCCCATCACCGTGAAGCCGAACCCGGCGCCGAAGGTGATCATCAGGTACCAGATGCCCACTCGCGCCGCCTTGCCGACCGCGCCCTTGTGCTCGACGCTGAAGAAGAAGTAGGTCAGCGCGCTGCAGACGCCCACGAAGATCAGGATCTGTTTCAGGCTGGCCCCAGTGGTGGCGGCCAGGTCGGTGGCACCATCGACGCTGCGGACCTGCACCAGCGGCTTGATGGTGGCGCTCACCTGAGCCATCAGGTCGCCCTCGGTGAAGCTGATGAACTTCAGTCCGGCGGTGGTGCCGACAATGAACGCCAGCGGCAGCAGCGACAAGTGGCCAGCCTTGGGAACCAGCCGCAGTAGCAGCAGCACCCCCAGCAGCAGCGGCACGATCATCCAAGGATTCGACTCCTTGGCGACATCCAATGCTGGCAGGAAGTTCTCCTTGGTCAGCGTGGGCAGCAGGCCAGCGACCAGTTTAGGAATGATGGCATCCCAGAAGCCGACGCAGCCCCAGTAGGCGGCGGAGACGCCGATCACCACCGCCTCGGCAACCTTGTAGAAAGGATTGTCGGCGTAGAGGAAACTGAGCACCGCCAGAGTGAAGAACGCCGCCACCCAGAGGCCGATGGTGCGCGACCAGCTGAGGTGCACCACTGTTTGTGTCGGATCGGCCTGCTCGGCGGCGTAGAAAACCCGCGGCGGGACCGGCTTCAGTTCCGTCCAACCGACCGCCCCGGCCGTGCCCGCTGGAACACTCTGCCACACCCCGGAGGCATCCTGCTGGAAAGCCACCGGTGTGTCCTTCACGTAGGACTTGCCCATCCCCTGCCCGGTGGAAGCGCGGATGACTAGCAACAGCGCCGCCACGAGGAGGATCACTCCCCAAATCACGCGGCGGCTCAAGGGGCACCTCCAGCGAGCGCGCGCCGCCGGCCAAAGTGGATGCAGTTTCCAAGAATGATGAGGCCCACCATCAGCAGGTGGCCGAACAACTGCGGCGCCATGCGGCGCTGAGCTTCCATGAATTGCGGGCCGATGTCGGCGGCCGGATTGCTTCCCTTGATGAACTCATTGACCAGCGACTCATACTCGGCGGCGCCCTTGATGGCCCCCAGCATCCCGCGCATCTGTCGCGGCCAGTACGGCACCATCTGCGGCGCCTGCACTCCAGTCACCCCGGAGACCAGCAGGATTTCATCGTCACTGCCCAGCGCGGGCGTGGCGATGTACTGAACCCACTCCTTGCAACCGGGGTAGCCCGCGCTCATGGTGACGATGCAGTCAAAATCGCTGGCGCTCTTGATCGGCGCCATCATCGGGATCTGGTCGACCGGCGTACCGCGATAGTCCTTGCTGAATGACTGGCGAAAATCGGTGCAGATCACCTTGAGGACGGACTCGTTTCCGGCCTGGAAGCCGAGGTTCACATAGTCCTTGCCATAAACCAAGTCGGGGTGCCCAGCCACGATTACCTTGCGGATGGTTTCGTCCAAGAGCGGCGGGGCTGGCGCCCACAGGGTCATGCAGTAGATGTCCAAGTCGCGCGCCGCGGCGTGGCGCACGAAGGCGGTGGCCATCGGCTGGAGTTCACCGGCCGAGGCGGGGTCAAAGTCGAATGACAGCAGAATGCGCGAGCCAGCTGGCAGCGACTGGATGGCATCGAACGCCCCGCGGGTGGTCGGTGTGGCAACCTCGGGGAAGGTCTTGCCGGTGATGCCAATGACGATGATCGGCACCGCCACCGCCAGCCCCATCGAGAGAAAAATCCAGCGCCGATCAATGCGGTCGAGCCGCTCGAGGAAAGACATTACGAGCCTCCCCCGAGGTAGGAGCGGTCGATACCCAGCATGATCTTGAGGCTGGTCGCCGCCACGCCGATGGCTATGCCGATGAGGATGGCCCGGTTACCTGCTGAGGCGAATACTTCCAGAATGGTGGTGGCCAGATTCTCCAGTCGCAGGAACGACAGCGACTCCGGCATCCAGCCGGTCAGCACCACGCCGGCGAAAGTTCGCCCGAGGAGGACGACGAACGCGGTCACCAGCAGCAGCGCCGCCTCGGTGTTCTTGGCCCGAAACGCTCGGAACGCGGCGCTGGCCACGAAGAAGGCCAGCAGCGCAAACATGGTCGAGGTGATCGGGCTCATCGCGTAGGAGTAGGCCCACCAGAAGGCGCTGCCGGAGGCGTCCTTCTCGCCGCTGAACGCCACGGTGGGGGCCAGTTCCTGTGGGTGCACACCGACCTTTAGCAGTCCAACCAACATGGTGGCGCCAAAGGCCAGCAGCACGATTACCGAGTAGCCCCAACCAGCGGAGCGCGAGGAGAGTCTCTCCAGATGCACCTTGGCTAGGTTGGCAGCGCCCAGCACGAAGGCGATGGCGGCCAGCACATTGAACCACTCGGCAACATCCTCGCCCCAACTCTGAGTTGGGCGAATGAAGTACGAGACGACCATGGTCGCCCCGGCCAAGAAGGTCAGCAGCATGGCGAACTTGCGAGTCATTTCAGGCACCCACCAACATACGGAAGAATCCTGTGGCTGAGTCGAGCGCCGCAGAGCCGGTGATGGCAGCCAGCGTGGCCGCTGCTACGGCCACCACCAGCACGCCGCCCACCAGCGCCTTGCAGAAGTCCTGGCCACGCAGTCCACCCATCTGATCGGGTTCACCGCTCAGGTAGGCGCTGGCAGCGAAGAGCTCTTCGCCGATCAGGGTGTAGTCGCAGGCGGCCACGAAGAACGGCAACTGGCTGCTCTCGGCGGTGCCAGCAATCTGAATGGCGCCGATGGCGTTGCCGGTCTCAGCCAGAATCAGGCTCTCGGCGAAGAACTGTCCGAGGTAGAAGCAGGTGGCCGGCTTCTTGCGCACCATCAACCCGGAGACATAGGCGGTGTAGCCGAATTGCTCGTCGGTGACGTAGTAGACGAGTTCGGGGTTGTAGGAGTCAGTCCGACCCACCGACATGTAACTGGCCTGCAGCGCCTCGCGGGCGGCGGTCATCACCAGCGAACGAGCGGTGGGTACCTCAATCTGGGCGTCGTATTCCGCGGTGGTCTTGCCGACCCGCGCCAGCACAGTGAGGCCAGCGATGGTCTGGACATTGTCCATGTCCTGAATGCCGGGCACGAACAGAATGGGGCGACCCATTTCGGTGGCGCGACCGACGGCTTCCTCAACGGCGTCCAGCCCGGCAATGTGGCGCACAGTCACCTTCATGCCGCGCCGCGCCCGGGCGATGTTCCACAGCACCAGCGCCGAAATCACCACCAGCCAGCAGAAGAGTGCCGACTTGTCGAAGTCGAAAGTGCTTTCAAGGAACCCCGGTGGCGTGTTGGCGATGGCGGCGACCTTCCCGGCGGACGCGGCGGCATCATCAAGTAGTCCGGCGACCATGAGGCCGCACAGCGCGGGGGTCATACGCCGGGCAGGCTACAGGCTCAGCGCACTTGGGGCTACCGCGACACGGGGACGAGCCAGTGGCGGCAGAAGAGGTGTTCCTCAACTCGCCCCGTAGCCATCTCCCAGATCTGCCTCGCGGTGTGGCGACTGGTGATGTCGACGCGCGATGACACAGCCCCCGGCGGCGCCGCGGCGCTGATGGTCCGCGTGAGGATGAGCAGATCACCAGTCGAAGCCGCCTCGGGCGTTGGGCCGTCCATCGGAAATCCAACAACTTCGGCGCCGGGAAGCAGGAATCGCTCCTGTTCTGCCACCGACCGGAAGTTCTCCGGGGCCCAGACCCGCTTGCCCCGCGCGGCGGAGATGCCGCCTTCGTCCCACACTCCCAGTGGCGCGTCGAAGACTGAGAGGAACCCGGCCAGCGCCAGATAGAGCAGGAGACAGGCGGGCGCAACACCCACCGCGCTCCAGCGCGGGCGAATCGCCGCGGTGATGCAGAACGAGATGCCGCCAGCAATAACCAACCAGTGCCACCAGTCGAACGCGCTCACGCCGAGCTCCCGCGCCAACAGCACCGAAAGCCAGCCGATGCCAGCGATCACCAGCCCAGCCACAATCAGGGCGATCACGAACGCATTGCGGCCGACCCATCGCCAGTGCGAGGCCATCAACACCGCCAGTGCGGGCATAGCAATCAGTAGGTAGCGCTCGGAGCGTTGATCGGGGATGCAGAACACCAGGAATGTCACCAGCACGAACACCCATAGCATCCGATGCTGGCTCGACACCTCGCTGCGGTGCTTCCACGATTCGACACACACTCCGAACAGTGGGATTCCGAGTACGCCGGCGTTGATGAAGAACCCGGCGGCTAGGCTCCAGAGGCTTGAACCGCCCCAAAGAAGGCGCGCCAGATAGTTGCCCTGTCCCATCTTTCCGGCATTCTCACGCAGCACAAAGTCGCGCCACACTTGCGCCGGTTCGGGGTCGAGGGCGAACCACAGCGCGAAGATCGCCAGCGCCACCACGCCAAGGATGACCAGCCCGCACAGGCGAGTGCGAATGAACGCGCGTGCGTCCCACCGGACCGATTGCAGATGCCAGCAGGCCAGCGTCAGTCCGATCGGTGCCAGTTGGGCGAACGACTTGGTCAGCAGGGCGAACCCGGCCAGCACGCCGACCAGCAGCGGCCACAACCAGCGCGACTCCAACGAGCGCGGCAGCCACATGATCGTGAGTGCCACGCAGGCGAACGACCAGAACACTTCCGGCGCGTCGGTTAGGTACGGGCGGCCGTAGCGGTAGGTGCCTAGGAATCCGAGGTAAACAAGCGCCGCCATCACTGCCGCCAAAGCGTCGCGGCGATTCATCCGCCAAGACAGCCAGCCCACCAGCGCGGCGGTGGCCATGGTCCACGCCACGCTCGGCCAGCGGAGACTCCAGAAGCTCCAGTCGCTGCCCCCGTCGGTGGAGATGATCCCCTGCCAGAACAGCAGCGGCGGCTTGGTGTTCTCGAGGTCTGCCAGTCCCGATCGCAATGGCAACCAGTGGCCGGTGGCGGCGGTCAGGCGGGTGATCTGCGCATAGACGAGTTCGTCGCCGTTGCGCGGAATGTGCTGCGAATCGAGTCCGAACAGATAGGTGGACAGCGCCAGCACCAATCCCGCGCCAGCCAGCGCCAATGCCAATCGCGATTGCGCCAACTGCGTGCGCTCCGGGTCCAGCCCTTCGGTGCGCACATGACGGAATGTCCACAGATCGTTCACCGCGAAGTTCACACCGGCGGCCAAGGCGATGCTGGTCAGGTTGGCCAGTGAATACCCCAGGCTCGCCGCCAGCAGATTCGTACCGGCGATGGTCAGCAGGATGCCAGCCCAGTTGGCCACTGCGTAGCGTCCATACTGAATCCAGATCGGTGCAACAGTGAGCCGACTGAAGTCGCGCCAGGTCCAAGCGCGATTGAGCAGGAAGTTGCT
>SXGQ01327580.1_pt1 | contig 12135 bp, 12 predicted proteins | sample 3178371 | NCBI WGS metagenome assembly SXGQ01 (sample SAMN11356859, study PRJNA531348) | freshwater metagenome | isolation source: freshwater sample F1-20 | place: China: Fuxian Lake, Yuxi | collected 2017-12-25 | reverse complement strand
GATGATGCGCGCTTCGTGGCCGGGCCCGACGTGGGCTTCCGAAAGCGAGCCCCCGCGCGCGATCCAGGCGCACGAGGATCGGGGCTACAGCGGCGCCTCCTTCAGGCAATCGACGTCCTGCGGTGAGGTCGCATAGGGGTAGAGGGATGCCTTGCGTGTCGTCTTCACCAGAGGGCGGACATGCGGCGTAACTCGTTTTCGAATCATGCACTTCTGCACTCACGCACCGTCTTGAAGATCAAATCCGTGGAGTTCGCCGGGGCCATCGGGCAGCCGGGACAGCCGCCGCCGGAGAGCGCGCGGGGAATGCCGCAGGTGGCGTTCTCGGGGCGCTCCAACGTGGGCAAGTCGTCGCTCATAAACCGGCTGCTGGGACGTACGCGCACGGCCATCGCGCGCGTGTCGGCCACGCCGGGCAAGACGCAGGAGATCAACTTCTACCGCGTGCGGGCGGACCTGGGCGACTTCTTCGTGGTGGACCTGCCCGGCTACGGCTTCGCGCGCGCGCCGGAAGAAGTCCGCAAGAAGTGGGAGAAGTTCATCCACGCGTACCTGTCGCGCGGCGAGGACCTGGTGGGCGTGGTGCAGCTGGTGGACCTGCGCACGGGCGCCACGCCCGACGACCTGCGGTCCGTGGACTACCTGGCGGAGCTGGGCCTGCCCGTGCTGTTCGCCTTTACCAAGGCGGACAAGCTCACGGCCACCAAGCGCAAGGAAGCGTTCGACAAGACCGTGCGGGAGCTGCAGATCGAACCCGACCAGGCCATCGCCTTTTCCGCCCTCAAGGGCGACGGGCGCGAGGACCTGCTGGAAACCCTGGGCGCGCTCCTCTTTCCTGGCGGCGAGGAGGCCCCGGAGGCCGGCGAAGGCGGCGGAACGGAGGCGGACGTCGCAGGCGAGCCGGACTGACGGCGCCACGTCGTGGCCTGGCACGAGCGGTGCGAAGACCCTGGGCACACCTGAGACAAGGAGACGGCCATGCGTAGCATGATGCGAACGATGGGCGCGGCGCTGGCCGTGCTGACGATGGCGGCGTGCGCGGGCAACCAGCCGGGCGACGAGGGCCCGTCGGACCGCCGGGCGGACCAGTCGGTGCGCGTGGTGGTGCAGAACGACGGGACCATCCCCTCGCAGATCCGCCTGTTCCTGGTGCCGGCGGGTGGGCAGGAGATCATCGTGGGGACGATGAGCACCCTGGGCACGGAAACGCTGACGGCGCGCGCGGCGATGATCTCCGGGCAGTATCGCCTGCGTGCGGAGGGCGGCACCCGGTCGACGCTCACGTCCCCGGCCCTGCAGCTGTCCAACGGCGACGTGGTGGTGTGGGACATGCGCCGCAACATCGTGCAGCGGCGGTAGCCGCCCTCCTGCCCCCATCCGCGACAATGCCCCGCCGGACGCTCGGTCCGGCGGGGCTTTGTCGTGTCTTGATCCAGCGCGTGGGTCAGTCCGCGGCGGCCGGGGCAAAGCCCGTCACCCGCACCACCAGGTGGTCGCCGGCCGTCGCGCCGTCGGGATCCCACTGCAGCAGGGTGGGCACGCCGTACGTGGGATGGTAGGCCACGCTCAGCACGTCGCCGTCACGCCCGATGGCGTCGTTCACGGCCCGGAACAGCTCCTCGACCGTATCGTAGGGGCCAAAGACGGATTCCGATGCCGGCGTGCGCTGGCTGGGATCGTTGCTCTCGTACCGCCGGTCCACGACCGTCCCGTCCTGCACGGTCACGCGCACGGCGCGCAGCTCGCTCGCGGGCGCGCAGGCGCAGGCCAGCTCCAGCACGTAGCCGTACGACGTGAGCGCCGCGTCTTCCCAGCGGTCGTGGGCGATGCGGTACTGCTCGCGCTGCACGTCGTCGCCGCCGCTGATGAGGTCCTTGCAGCCTCCCAGTGCCGTCATCAGCAGCACCGGCGCCAGCACCGTCCGGACGGATCCCGACCTCATCGCACCCTCCAATCACGCTTGCCACGCGCCCGCGCGGACGCCGTCCGCCATCATCCAGCCCGACGATACCGTCCGCGCGCCGGTGAGTTCCACGTAGGATGGATGGACGACGCCGTCCCGTGCCTGCGCGGCATCCACTCGCAACGTCCGTCCCGCGCCTGCTGTGACGTTGATGATGCAAGGGAGGATCGCCCGGGAAGGCTCGGTTCGAGCACGGGCCAGAAGCTCCTTCCGTCGCGCCCGCGGTGCATTCCACGTCAGCGTGTGGGCGGGCGGTCCTTCAGGATGACAACCGCCGCGCGCCATGCGGCACCTTCGCACTCACGCACTCACGCACTCACGCACTCACGCACACGCACTTCCGTCATTGCAGCCACGTCTTTTCCGGCCGGCCGCGGGTGGCGGCGGCGTCGCGCAGGCCAAAGAGTTCGCGCGAGAACGCGTCCGCGGCCGCCTGGAAGGCCTTGCCGCGCAGGTCCGTGGGCGAGGCGCCCAGAAAGGTGCGCAGGGCGTTGCGCAGGGCCGTGTCGCTGCTGTACCCGCTGGCGGCCGCCACGGCGCCCAGGGTGCGCGCATCGTCGTCCAGCATGTCGGCCGCCAGCAGGATGCGAAGCCAGGCCAGGACCCGGCGCGGCTGCGGCAGGTCTGCCCGCCGGCACCAGCGCAGCACCGTACGCTCGGTGACGCCAAGGGCCTGCGCCAGTTCCGCGCCCCCACCCGCCACGGCGGCCGTGTCTGCCGCCACGGCCAGCAGGGCGCGGGTGCGCGTGGGCGTGGTACGCGGCAGGGCCCGCTCCAGCAGCCGCGTCACCAGCCGGCCCTGCACCAGGCGCAGCCGCCGCCGCAGGGCCGCGGCCGTATCCTCGCGCCCCAGTTCCACGACGTCGGCCACCCCCCAGCGCGCCAGGGTCTCCAGGTGGGGCACCGTGCCGGGGGTAACGGGGAGCGCCGCCACCACGGTGGCCGAGGGCAGCCCCCGCAGCAGCGCGTGCAGCCGCGGCGAGGGGTAGCCGGGGCTGCCGGCGTACGGATCCACGATCACCACGGCCGTGGGCGGCACCCGCGCCATGGCCCGCTCCAGGGCGTCCCAGTCGGGGAGCGTCCACAGACGCGCGGCGTCGCCGGCGGCCTCGCGCAGGGCGCCGGCAAGGCCCTCTGCGTCGTGCATCAGCAGCAGAGGACGAACGGAAGCCAGCATGACGTGTCGGCTGGGATGTGGTCGATTTCCGTGGATTGATTTGACTGGGTGCACCGGCTCTGTGCACTTTGTTGCCGCCGCGGCGCCGCGGCACACTTCCAATCCCACCCCTCCGGAGGCCGCATGAAGACGTTTCGCCTGATCGCCCTGCTTGCCCTGGCCGCCCTGGCCGCCTGCGCCGATCCCATCACCGCGCCCACTCCGGACGGCTCCGCGCTGCATGACACCGGCCAGGGCCAGATGGGGGGCGGCACGCGCGACGGCTAGCTGCGTCGCGCGCACCGACGAAGGCGCGCGTCAGCCCGGAGAGGCCTGCAGCGATGCGACCACGCGGCGCGCGAGTTCGCCTGCTTCGTGGAACACACGGTCGCCGTCCGGATGGCGCGGGACGGCGGCGGGCCCGGTGACGCGTGCCGAATCCATCACGGCACCCACCTCCAGCAGCAACTGCCCCAGGCGCCGCTCGTCCGCAAGTGCCCGCGCACGGCTGGCCGCCAGTTGCGCGCGCGCCCCGTCGCCGGCAGACACGGCACCACGGGCCAATGCCAGCCATCCCTCGGGCGCAAAGGCATGTTCGGCGTTGGCGTCCAGCATGGACGTCGCCTCCGTCCAGTAACGATCAAACCGCGCGAGGTCGCTCACTCCCGCCGCCGCGCGCGCGGTGCTGGCCAGGGCCAGGGCCCGGTCCGGCCCACCCGGAAAGAACGGCAGCACGGCTTCGAGCACGGGGAGCGAGCGCTCAAAGTATCCGCAGAGAAACCAGACGATTCCCAGGTCGTACGCGAGTTGCGGAAGCCGTGGATGGCCCGCGCCGTAGCGCTGCAGGGCCAAGCGCGCGTAACGCTGCGCCTGCGCGTAGTCGCCACTTTCCGTCGTAAGCACGAACAGGTTGTGATACGCCGTCCCCTCCAGCTTTCCCAGGCGGCGGCGCACCGTGGTGCGGAGGGCGCGGTGGGTGAGCGTGCGGGCGGCGGGCAGGTTGCCCAGGTGCTGGTACAGGGTGCCCAGGCTCAGGTAGGCCAGGGCGTACGTGTGCCAGTCGCGGCCCCGGGCCAGGCGAACGCTCGTGCGCAGCCAGGTTTCTGCCCGGGCGTACTCGCCCCGGTCGCGGGCCAGGCGGCCCACGGAGTAGGCCAGCCGCGGGTGGTCCGGCGCCAGGCGGGCGGCCGCCTGCGTGAACGCGAGCTGGACAGCCGTAAAGCCGCGCCGCTCGCCCCAGCGGGCAACGGCCCGGCACGCGTTCACCAGCCGGGCATAGTCCACCTCACCGGGGCGCTGCAGCAGCTGCGCAACCACCAGCAGCGGCCCCCACAGCTCCGGCTCGGCGCTGGAGCCGGCGATCTCGCCGGCGCGCGCGGCCGCCGCGGCCGGGGCAAAGAGCGTGGCGCGGTCCGCGGGGGCCGCCTCCGTCCAGGCCGTCACGTCCCGCAGCGACTTCCACAGCACGGCGCCCAGGGCACCCGGGTGCTCGCGCAGCAGGGCAGCGCCCTCGAACGGCTCGCTCTCGGAGAGCAGCGGGGGTGCGGCCAGGTACGACGGGCGCGAACGCCGTGCGGTCTTTCCGGCCGGAGAGGGCATCCGGGGTGCTCCGGGACTGATGGTGGGGGGCAGACGGGCGGGATCGAGGCGGAGGAGCCGCTACTTTTGACGCGTAATATTAGGCCCAGGCCCCGCGCGTGCAACGTGCACGTGTACCCCGGCCGCCGGGCGGCGGCGGCACCCAGGAACTGAACGCCGGCCGGGGCGCCGGGGCAAGGCTCGTGGGATGGAAACGGCGCCGGCGCCCCGGGCTGCTTCGTGCGCTCGTTTCCAGCGCGCGCCTCACCTGCGTCCTGCATCAACGCGCAGATCGCGCCGGGCCTGACACCCGGAACCCCGTCGGCGTGTTCCATGGGCGGCAACGGAAGGGCGATCGATTTCCGTTTCTTTCACGCCATCCGCAAGCCTGTTTCATCCTACAAATGATCCACGTCCCCGCTGAAACTTGTGTAAAGAGCAGAAGTTGCGCTTCCTCACGTCCTCAAAAATTCACATTTCGAGTCTATAGTTGACGCGGCGCATCTGTCGTGGATCTCAACGGGGCGAAGAGAAATGGAGATGATCCGCAGCCGCGGCCGACGTCCCTGGAAGTCCGTGGCGCGGGCTCCCTATCCCTCGTCCGGGACGCGGCCGACGGCCAGGCGCACGGCAATGCCGCCGTTGCTGGTGCGCAGCGCTTCCTCCAGGGCGATGCCGACCTGGCGCTCCAGTCCCGCGTCCGGGGACAGGAGGGCGAGCATCCAGCCGGGGCAGCGGGAGCGCAGCGTGCGGCCCAGGGCCGCGTACAGGTTGCGCAGCGGGTCGCGCTCGCCCACGCGCACGCCGTACGGGGGGTTGATCACCATCCACCCCGGCCCGGCCGGCGGCTCGACGGCGGACACGGCGCGCGTGGAAAAGTCCACGTCGTCCGACACGCCGGCGCGACCGGCGTTGGCCGTGGCCGCGGCGATGGCGCCCTCGTCGCGGTCCGAGCCCAGGATGGGCACGGACGACGCCGGCAGGATCTCGTCACGCGCACGGTCCACGACGGCATCCCAGCGCGCCGCGTCAAAGTCCGGCCATGCCGCAAAGGCGTACGCGCGCGGCGCGCGGGACGGGTTCGCCAGGCCGGGGGCGATGCGGCGTGCCAGCAGGGCGCCCTCGATGGGGATGGTGCCCGAACCGCACATGGGGTCCACCAGCGGCGCCGTGCCGTCCCAGCCGCTGCCCAGGAGCATGGCCGCGGCGAGCGTCTCGCGCAGGGGCGCACGGGCCAGCGCCTGCCGGTATCCGCGCAGGTGCAGCAGCGCTCCGGATGCGTCCGCGCGGACCGTGCACGCGTCGCGATTGAAGCGGACGATGAACAGCTGCGCATCTCCCGTCTCGTCCCCGCCCTCCTCGTCGTCCCTGCCGGCGCCGGCGCGGACGACGGGTCCCACGCGGTGCTCGATGGCGTCCAGCACCCGCTGCGCGATGGCGCCCTCGTGGTAGAGCTTGCTCTTTTTGCTGGTGACCCGCAGCCGCACGGCGCCGCCCGCGGGGACCCAGCGCTCCCACGGCACCTTGCGGGCGTGCCGCTCCAGCTCGAAGAAGGTGCGGGCGCGGAACGCCGCAGCGAGCACGGTCACGCGGCTGGCGGTGCGCAGGCGCAGGTTGGCGTCGTACAGCTGCTCCCGGGTGCCGCGCCACGATACGCCGCCGGGCTCGACGGTGCCGTCCATCCCCAGCGCGCGCAGCTCGGCGGCGGCCAGCGGCTCCAGCCCCGGCGCCGTGATGGCGAACAGCGGCAACGGCTCGTCGTGCGTGGGCATGCGGATGGGGATCGGGGCGTCGGCGGTTCGGCGGATCCACGTCCATCACCAGACGCGGAGCGGCGCGCGAAAGTAGCCGCCTTTGCGCCTGTCGACAATCCGTCGGGTTGACCACGGCGGCGGATTGGTGTAGCGTTGAGGCACGTACATACCGCGGCGGGGACGGCCCCGGGCGCATCGAGCAGACATGATGGGGACGACCCCACACCACCCGGAGGCGAGGGATGGCGTGGATCGTCCTTTTCGTTGCGGGGTTGTTCGAGATCGGCTGGGCGGTGGGCCTCAAGTACACGGACGGCTTTACGCGTCTGTGGCCCACGCTGGGCGCTGCCGCGTCCATGGTGATCAGCCTGGGGCTGCTGGGCGTGGCGCTGCGCACGCTGCCGCTGGGCACCGCCTACGCCATGTGGACGGGCATCGGCTCGGTGGGCACGGTGCTGCTGGGCATCGTGCTCTTCGGCGAGAGCGCGAGCGCGCTGCGGCTGGCGTGCGTGGGCCTGATCCTGGCCGGCATCGTGGGACTCAAGCTGGTGCCTGCCTAGGGAATAGGGAATAGCGGGTAGCAACAGAACAGCCCTCCTCCGGCATCCGGAGGAGGGCTGTGGTCGTCGGGGGCGCGATTCTCCCGTTGCTTTCGCGTCCCGTCCATTCCAGAGACTCGACGCGCCCGGTGTGCGGGGATGACTACGCGCGGATGCGCCAAAGATATTATCAGCCGCAATTTCAAGCTGTGGGATCTCTCTACGACCACAGGACGGTTGCCGCACAGACCCAATATCCTTACTTTCGGACAAACTGCAGCAAACTTCTACACCTTTGTTCACGGAGCGCGTCGTGAAGAAGATCCTTCTCGGCCTGTTCAGCGCAATTACGCTCGCATCGGGAGTTTCGCTGGTCTCCGCACAAGCCGACCCGTCTGGTGGGTGCAAGCCGATCCCCCCAGGGTGCAGGCTGATCTCGAAGTGCGAGTGCGTCACGAACAGCGAAGGGATGACGTTTTGCTCCGATTTGATCCAATGCCCCGCCCCGGGCTGATCTCCGATCCAATCGCCGAGAGAACCGGAACACCTGCTCACGCGGCGAGTCCGGCCTGAGCGCGAGGCGTGCCCATGCGGGATCGGGCGCGCCTCCCATCATTTGTCAGATCCCGTCCCCCCTCGCATCGGCCGGGTAGAGATCCATGGGGAAACACCGCCTGCTCAACGGCGCAGTCGTGGTCATGGGACTCGCCGCGCTGATCACGACCAGCCTGGCCGTGCGGAAAGCGCTTGCGCCTCCTTCCCCGGAACCGCAATACGATATCCCCGAGCGAGTGGACGAGTGGAAGCGCTTTCAGCGAGGAGGCAGCCGGATCGGACCTGCAGACGCAGCGGTGACGATCGTGGAGTTCTCCGATTTCCAGTGTTCATACTGCAGGGTCTACGCGGAGCGCGTTGATCGTCTTCGTCGAGCGTATCCCGAACAGATCACGCTCGTGTTCCGGCACTACCCGATCACCGACAGACACCCTCATGCGTACAACGCTGCCCTGGCGTCGGAGTGTGCGCGTGAGCAAGGAAGGTTCGAGGAATATCGCAGCGTGCTGTTTCGGAGCCAGGCGCACATCGGGGCGGTCTCGTGGAGCGAGTTCGCGCAACGCGCAGGCGTTCCCCAGATGGAGCATTTTGCGCGTTGTATGTCCGACCGCCGTCATGCCCGTCGGATCGCGGCGGATATGAAAATGGGCGAGCGGTTGGGAATACCCGCCACCCCGACGATCCTCGTCAACGAATGGAGGCTGGTCGGGGTTCCGGAAGAGCAGACGCTGGCCGGGCTGGTGCGGGATGCGCTCGATGGGGCGGCGGCCACCCGGAAACGGGGTACAGCCGACCGGTAGGACCCATCCACGCTCAGGGAGCGACGGGCGGGCGGGCGGCTGCGCGATACCAGCGGCGCCACCCCGAGAAGGCGCGGGCCTCGAAGTAGTACAAGCCGGCGGACCCGCTCCGCCGCCAGAAAAAGGTCTCCTGCGTCAGGAGCGCGCGCCCATACTCCGGATCAGGGGGGACATAGCTGGCCTCTCCGCCCGCATCCTCGCGCGGTTCTGGGGTGTGGAAGCGCCAGCGCGCACTGCTCAGCGTCGTGTCCGGGCGCAGGACCAGGGTCCCCTGGATTTGCCCCGTCCTGCGAAGCCGTTCCCGGGGACAAAATGCGATCACCATCCGGTCGGGGCTCTGGCTCACCAGGGACAAGGTGTGCGCAGAGCCAAAGAAATCGGTCGAAAAGTCCTGCGCAGACGCCTGATCGAGAACACGATAGGTCCAGTAGGCCGTTCGCTCGCCGGCACCGCCCCCGCCCCGGGTCGCATATCCTGAGCGGGACATCAGGTCTGGATGTGCGAGCACCAGAGCGCCCGTGGTCCATCCAGCGCTGGCGGCTCCGGCCTCTGGATCGTACGCGTCCGATTTTTCGCCCCGGCCGACCCGGCGTTCCATGAACGCGTAGATCAGCACCGTGTCGTCATCCGGCTGCCAGTAGCGGCTACGCATGCTCGTCCACAACGCTCGCGCTCGAGGATCATCCTGCATTGGGCATCTGCGACTGGCGGACGCCTCGACGGTAAGGGCCTGCAGCGAAACCGCCTGGACATCCATGGTCAACAGGAGCGTCGTATCGCGCGCGTGGATTTGCACGGTTTGGGTCGCCAGGCCGACCCGGCGGGCGGTCAGCATCACCATCTCGCCACCATCCTCACGCGCGACCTCGAAACGTCCCTCGTCATCCGTGCGGGCCGCCGCGGTGCGACGTGAATCGAGCCAGAGTTCGATGAGAGCGCCCGTCACCGGTCGCTGAGCCCGGTCAACGACGGTGCCTTCCACCTGCGCCGCTCCCGGCACGGTGCCGAGCGTTGCCAAAAACAACGTGGCCCCCAGGATCCAGCTGAACGGGCAAATACGGGGAGATGCCTGCCTCATGTACCACATGTTCTTCAAACGAGTGTCCCCCTCTCGGGGCTCCGGTCGGTAGTCTGGAAACAAACACCCGCGTGCGGGGCGAGCAACCCCGCCCAGAAGGCGGTGGATCGGTTGACCCACCGTCTCACTCGTCGCCCTGGCGGCGGGTTGCCCGGATCACTTTCAGCCAACACGCCCGGACGTGCTCACTTTCCCTGCCATGACTGCCATGATCCCGCGCCTCGCGCTCCTCGCGTTGATCGCATCCGTGTGCGGCTGCACAGGGGATCGCGACGCGGGGCCCGGGCGATCCGGACAACAGGAGGACGACGTTGTCGAGACGGAGCAGGGCGCCTGGAACGCAAGCACCGCGTGGACTGTAGGCGCTGAGCCCACGCTGGAGATCGGCTCCGAAACGCCTGGCTACCAGTTCGCGGGGATCAGGGGTGCGGTCCGGCTGTCGGACGGCCGCATCTCGGTGGGAGATGCAGGCTCGAGCGAGGTCCGCCTGTACGACCCGGAGGGCAAGCTCATCTCAAAGATCGGACGCGCCGGGGGTGGGCCAGAAGAGTTCCGGAGTCTTGGAAAGCTCGTGCGGGCAGCCGGAGATTCCGTGGTGGTTTTCGACGCGGCATCGCGCAGGGTGAGTGTGCTGGACCGCGATGGCCGCGTCGCTCGCACGTTCACGCCGCACGCGGCCACCGCAGGGGCGCGCCTGGCCGGCGTTCTGGACAATGGCTCGTTCGTCTTCGGTGTCCCACTGGCGCTTCCCCCGCGCGCCGGGCTGTCGCGGGACACCATCGCGTATCTCCTCGTTTCGCCGGACGGCTCCGTCGCGGATACGCTGGGGATTGCACCGGGCGGGCAGCAGTTCCAGCAGGCGAACGGGAACCACGTCGCACGGCTGTCGCTGCCTTTTGGCCCCACGGCAGCGGCCATCGCGGGAGGCGAGCGGATCGTGTTCGGTGCGACGGATCGCTACGAGCTTCACGAATACGGGCCCGATGGAAGTGCGACCAGGATCCTCCGCCGCAAGGTGGTACCGCAGCCGTTCACCAATGCGCACGATCGGCAAGCGACGGAGGGGTTTCCGCCGCAGATTGCGGCGAGGCTCGCCGAGGTCCCGCGGCCCGCTCAAGTGCCAGTGTTTGCTTCGATGTTGATGGACGGCCAGAACAACCTCTGGGTAAAGGACCACCCATCACCCCAGGCGGTCTCCGTCGCCTGGACCGTCTTTGATCATCGCGGAAGCATGCTGGGCCAGGTCCAGCTTCCCGTAAATTTACGTATTACGGATATCGGTGACGATTACGTGCTGGGTGTTTGGCCGGATGACCTGGGCGTGGAGCGCGTACGGATGTACCCCCTGCGCAAACCGTAGTCTGGCTCGATGCTCGGGGCTGAGCGTGCGGAGGGCGTTCGTGCCGAGAGGAGCGGACGCCCGCGCCTGCCGGCACAAGCCTCACCACGTCTCCGTTGGGATATGCCAATAACGACGACAGCCCTCCCCCGGCATTCCGGAAGGAGGGCGATTCTATGATTGCTTTCGCTCCCAGCCCCGCCCCTCACGCCTCGATGTCGTACTCCTTGAGCTTGCGGTACAGCGTCCGCTCGCCGATGCCCAGCATCTCCGCGGCGCGGCGGCGGTTGCCGCGCGAGTGCAGCAGCGCGGCGCTGATGGCCTCTCGCTCCATGTCCGCCATCGTCTTGCCGGGGCGGAACACGACCGTGCCCTCTTCGCGCTCCGGCTCCGCGTCCAGCTCCGGGAACGCGGCCGGCGGCGGGCCCAGCTGGATGGCGGGGGCGAACGGCACGTATCCCCCCGGCGACGGGATGACGAACGAGCCCCTCCCCGGGCCCACGGGCACCTCGTCGTGCTGGCGCGCGCGGTACACCTCGAACTCGCGCCGCAGGTCCTCCATGTCCATCCGCAGGTCGAACAGCGTGCGCAGGATGAACTCCAGCTCCGGGCTGGGGGCCGGGGGGCTGCCGGGGGCGCGGTCGCCGTTTCCGTGCCGCGCGCCGGCCAGGGACACGGGCACGGGCAGCAGCGTGTCGCGGCGGCCGTAGCGCACCTCGGGTGGGATGTCCTCCGGACGGATGACCCGCCCGGCACTTCTTCTTACCTACACAACAAACTCAGATGCATGGCCTGAAAACCAAAGCACATGCAAAGTAACAAACCTACTTCGCAGGCACTGTCTTAGGCCGAGTAATCATCTCGAAGTCGTCCGATCGAAACGGCGTCACAGGCAATCCCTGCTCGTTAAAGAGATTACACACAGGATTGTCAGCCCACGCATACCGCACCGCAATCGGTTTCCCAACCTCCGAACTCGACACCTCAATCACCCCCTTCGCCAAATCCATAATCTCCCCCTTCGCCACGTGCCAAACTCGGTCCTCCCCACACACCACAAATCCCCGCGCCTCCAAAACATCAAACGGTCGCAGTTTGCTCCCATACAACTCTAAAGTCACGCGAGCCTTGCCCCCTTCAAATACACACTCTTTCAACTCCGGACTCCGATACGAAAAGTTCATCCCGTAATCTTTCACCAACGCCCACCGCACCAACCGCCCAGCCACGTCGTACTTGTTCCGCGGGTGAATGTCGCGCCCCTCGCCGATGTCCGTAATCACCGCTTGCCCTGTGTTCGGCAACCGCATCGTCAGCGTTTGCGCCTCCCGCAACTCCGCCCAATCACTTTCTCCAGCAGCCTTCTCGTCTTT
>SXGQ01488744.1_pt1 | contig 12136 bp, 14 predicted proteins | sample 3178371 | NCBI WGS metagenome assembly SXGQ01 (sample SAMN11356859, study PRJNA531348) | freshwater metagenome | isolation source: freshwater sample F1-20 | place: China: Fuxian Lake, Yuxi | collected 2017-12-25 | reverse complement strand
CATCATGATCTTGCCGGCATTTGGCATCATCAGCCACATCATTCCCGCATTTGCCCGTAAAAGATTGTTCGGCTACGCATCGATGGTGTACGCGACATCGTCTATCGCGATTTTGTCTTTCATCGTGTGGGCGCACCACATGTATGCAACAGGCATGCCCGTGACTGGTCAGTTGTTCTTCATGTACGCCACCATGTTGATCGCAGTGCCAACCGGCGTGAAGGTTTTCAACTGGATCGCTACCATGTGGAAAGGTTCGATGACATTTGAGACCCCCATGTTGTTTGCGGTGGGCTTTATTTTTGTGTTCACGATGGGCGGTTTTACTGGACTGATCTTGTCCATGGCTCCTATCGACACACAAGTACAAGACACGTATTACGTCGTAGCCCACTTCCACTATGTGTTGGTGGCAGGTTCTCTGTTTGCTATGTTTGCAGGCTTTTACTACTGGTGCCCCAAATGGACTGGCGTGATGTACAACGAAACACGCGGCAAGATCCATTTTTGGTGGACATTGATTTCGTTCAACGTGACCTTCTTCCCCATGCACTTCTTAGGTCTAGCTGGTATGCCACGTCGCTATGCTGACTACCCCATGCAGTTCACTGACTTCAACATGATTGCTTCAGTGGGCGCTTTCCTCTTTGGATTTGCGCAGGTGTATTTCTTCTTCTTCATCGTCTTGCCAGCGATGTTGGGCCATGGTGAAAAAGCTGCCGCAAAGCCATGGGAAGCTGCTGAAGGCTTGGAGTGGGAAATTCCATCGCCAGCTCCTTTCCACACCTTCGAGACACCTCCCAAGCTCGACGCTACGGCAACCCGCGTGATCGGCTAAAAGCAATGACGCCAGAGCAACGCAAGCAAAATCTTCGATTAGGGCTAATCTTGGCCTCTGTCGTAGCTGTTTTTTTCATTGGCTTCTTTGCCAAAATCATTTTGTTGAATCGCTGATCGCATGGTTCCTATCCGCCAAAATTTGTTGATGCTGAAAAAGCTAATCGTGGTGGCGGTTGGTATGTTTGCCTTCGGTTATGCCTTGGTGCCGATGTACCGCGCAATTTGTGAATTTACGGGTATCAATATTTTGGCTTTGGGTGAGCGTGAAGTCTTTGGTTCTGGCAATGCCCGTGCAAAGCCGACCAACTCGCAAGTTGATACCACCCGCACCATCACAGTTGAATTCGACGCGAATGCACGTGGTCCTTGGATGTTCAAGCCCGCGCAGTCATCCATGCAAGTTCACCCTGGCGAGATGATGACGGTGATGTACGAGTTCCAAAACGTGCAAAACCGCGTGATGTCCGCACAAGCCATCCCAAGCTATGCCCCACGCCAAGCGGCGGCGCACTTCAACAAAGTAGAGTGTTTTTGTTTCAACCAATACACCTTGGCGCCTGGCGAGAAAAAGCAATGGCCTGTGGTGTTTGTGATCGATCCAAAATTGTCAAAAGACGTGTCGACAATCACTTTGTCATACACATTCTTTGAAGTAGGTTCTAAAACACCTGCTGCACCTGTAGCGGTTGGACCGACCGATACAAAAATAGGGGCTGGCGCTTGAGCAAGCTCCAATCTTTGAAGCGTTCGGTGGTTGCCGTCGCATGGTCGTTTTTAGGAATTCGCAAAAGCAGTGAGTTCCAAGAAGATGTCGCAAAAATCTCGCCTTTGCATGTGCTTGGTGTTGGATTAGTGGCAGGTCTATTATTTGTGGCCGGGTTGGTGCTTTTGGTCAACTGGGTCGTTGCAAAGTAAAGAAGGAAGAAAAAATGAGTAGCAACTCACATGGCACCACGCCTTACTACTATGTGCCCGCACCCTCGCGTCACCCTGCGATGGCTGCTTTGGGTTTGTTCTTTGTGATCTTGGGCGCTGGCCAATGGGTCAATGGTGCTGACTGGGGCAAATACTCTCTGTTCTTTGGCTTGGCATTCTGGTTGTTCGTGCTGTACCAGTGGTTTGGTGACGCCATCGCAGAGAGCGAATCAGGCCTGTTCGGTCACAAGATTGACTTGTCTTTTCGCTGGAGTATGAGTTGGTTCATATTTTCTGAAGTGATGTTCTTTGGCGCATTCTTCTCCGCCTTGTGGTGGGCGCGTGTGCATTCGGTCCCCGAACTCGGCAATTTAGAAAACTCATTGCTGTGGCCTGGTTTTAAGGCGGCTTGGCCATCTGTTGTCGCTGGCGCTACTGCTTCTCCCGCCGGCATCATCGAGCCTTTTCAGGTGATGACACCTTTCTGGTTACCCACGATCAACACTGCTTTGTTGTTGAGTTCTGGTGTGACATTGACTATTGCGCACCATGCTTTGATTGAAAACAAGCGTGACACGACTATCAAGTTCATGTGGTTAACGGTTGCGTTAGGGGTTGTTTTCTTGTTCGTGCAAGGTTACGAATACAGCCACGCTTACAGCGATATGAACCTCAAACTCACTTCTGGCGTGTACGGTTCTACGTTCTACATGCTCACAGGTTTCCACGGTTTCCATGTATTCTTGGGCATGCTGATGTTATTGGTCATCACCCTGCGTTTGCAAAAAGGCCATTTCACTTCAAACAAGCATTTTGGCTTCGAAGGCGCCGCGTGGTATTGGCACTTTGTGGACGTGGTGTGGTTAGGCCTCTACATCTTGGTGTATTGGCTGTAAAGCAGGCTAGCAAAGCGAATGAAGGCCGCGTGTGCGGCCTTTGCTTTTTGTAGCAATCTCTGAAGGGGGCTATAAAAATGTTTAGCGACCAGCCTCAATACCTGTGGGATGAATGTAGCCAAGTTGCCAAGCAATCAGCACACAAATAAATAGAAAGATCGAGATACCGACCCTAAGCCCCAAGGCTTTGACCATATTTTTGGATTTAGGCTGATCACTCGGGCCAGAGCGCATCATAAAAATGAGCGCAGAGGCCAAACTGCCCAAGATAGCTAAAAATGCAAGTGCAACAATGAATTTCATACAGGACATTATCTCTGCCCCGCGTCAACGCTCTTTGTTGGTGGTCACGATGGCCACATTGGTGGGTGTGGCTTTGACGGTGTGTTTAGGGGTGTGGCAGTTGTCACGTGGCCACGAAAAAGAGGCTTTGCATGCAGCCATCATGGCGCAACAGGCGCAGCCGGCACTAGACACTGCGGCCGTATTAAAAGACAGAAGTGTGTTTGCCCAATTGCACCAAGGCGTGAGTCTAGAAGGCCGATGGTTATCTCAGCACACGGTGTATTTAGAAAACCGTCCCATGCAAGGACGTTCAGGTTTTATTGTGTTGACCCCGATGCAATTAGATGGCGGCACAACTGTCTTGGTGCAGCGCGGATGGATACCGCGCCACCAACAAGACCGCACTTTGTTGGCACCTGTTGATACACCGCAAGGCCAAGTGCAAGTGAGTGGCCGCATTGCATCAGGTCCATCCGAAGTCATGGGCTTGGGTGAAACCTCTTTGAAAACAACAGCACAGACCACAGGGCAATCGCCCATTAGGCAAAATCTAAAACTTGTTGAATTCAGCAACGAGATCGGCGTCTCACTGGTAGGAACTGTTTTACAAACCGATTCTGATGCTGACGGTTTGCAACGCAATTGGCCGCAAATCACGGCTGGCGTAGAAAAGCACTGGGGCTATGCCTTTCAGTGGTTTGCATTGGCTGCTGTGCAGTTACTGCTGTATTTTTGGTACCAATGGATAAAGCCTTATCGCCATGCAAGATAAAAAAACTCCCGACACATCGCACCCACTAGGCATGACCGTCTATGACTTGCCATTGCCTGCAGAGGTGGTGCAAGCGGATGCTAAGCGCACCAGCATGGGACGCTTGAATATGCTGTTGGTCTTATTGGCTTGTGCAGCGCCAGTTGTGGCCTCTTACATCACTTACTACTGGGTTCGACCTGAAGCGCGCCGTAACTATGGTGAATTGATCCAACCTACGCGCCCCACACCTTCGATAGCGGTTGCGCGTCTGGACGGCAACGATATGAAGTTGACCGATCTTAAAGGTCAGTGGTTATTGGTCAGTGTTGCTGGTGCTGCCTGTGATGAACCGTGTCAGCAACGCTTGTATTTACAGCGACAAATTTTGGTGGGTTTGGGTAAAGAGCGTCCACGCACAGAATGGGTATGGCTGGTCAATGACAAGGCAGAGATTCCCAATACCTTGCTGCCAGGTTTAGAGGAAGCCACCGTTCTGCGTGCAGACCCCAAAGCGCTTGCGCAATGGTTGCAACCAGAGGCCAACAAAAAGTTAGAAGACCACTTGTACATGGTCGACCCTATGGGTGAGTGGATGATGCGTTTCCCAGCGCAACTCAATGCCGAAGGTGCATTAAAAGTAAAGCGTGATATTGAGCGTTTGTTGCGCGCTTCCGCCTCATGGGATGGACCTGGCCGATGAACTCGCTTTATAACTTTGCTCCAACACTGCACCTGCTGATCTTGGGCGCTTTGGTGGCCTCCGTGCCTTTGGGCTGGATGTGGTTGAGAAAGTCTTCTGCCTCCAATTCACAGCGGGTGGTCTGGTTCACACAACTGACCCTTTTCATCACTTTTGATTTAGTGTTGTTTGGTGCTTTTACGCGTCTGACCGATTCTGGTTTGGGTTGTCCTGATTGGCCAGGTTGTTATGGATTTGCAAGCCCGATAGGTGCAGTCAATGCCATAGATGCAGCGCAAACTGCTATGCCTACTGGCCCTGTGACGCACCAAAAAGCATGGATTGAAATGATCCACCGCTATATGGCTATGGGGGTAGGTGGCTGCATATTGACCTTGGCATGGTTTGCGTGGTCGAAGCGGTCGCCAGGTTCCAACACCAAATTACCAACCCTTACTTTGTTATGGGTCTGTGTGCAAGGCGGATTTGGTGCGCTCACTGTCACGATGAAGTTATTTCCAGCAATCGTCACTTTGCATTTACTTGGGGGCTTGGTGCTTTTGGCCTTGTTGACCATACAAATTTATCAGCAGCGCCAAGTTACACCAATTGAAATCTCCTCGAGACTTTATGGAAGTGCATGGATTTGTGCCGCATTGCTGTTGTTGCAAATCCTTTCTGGCGGATGGGTGAGCACCAATTACGCGGTTTTGGCGTGCAACACCTTCCCGCAATGCCAAGACAGTTGGTGGCCTGCGATGGACTTCTGGAATGGCTTCACGTTATGGCGACCTTTAGGTCTTGATGCAATGGGTGGGTCCTTGACCTTTGAAGCTTTAACGGCTATTCACTACGTGCATCGTTTAAGTGCTTATGTCGTTTTCATTGCTTTAGGTGCTTTGGCATGGCGACTACTGTCTGTGAACGGTGCAAAGCATCTTGCAAAAGTCTTAGGCGCTTTGTTGCTTTTACAACTCCTAACTGGGCTTTCTAATGTTGTCCTGGATTGGCCCTTGATCGCTGCAGTAGTCCACACGGGTGGTGCTGCAGCACTGTGCATCACTATGGTGTGGTTGCTGTGCATAGCGCGTAAACTGAAAACTGTATGACCGACAACTTCTCTCTGATGACCCGTTTGCGCCAATTCAATGCGCTCACCAAACCGCGTGTCATCCAATTGATTGTGTTTTGTGCATTGATAGGCATGGTGCTCGCTGTGCCCGGCGTGCCTACTTGGGATGAAGTGCAGTTGGGTTTGTGGTCTTGCGTAGGTATTTGGTTTGTAGCGGGTGCCGCAGCCGCCTTCAATTGCATTGTGGAGAAGAAAATTGACGCGGTCATGAAACGCACCGCATGGCGACCCACTGCTAAAGGCGAGTTGTCTGACGCAGAGACCTTGGTTTTTTCTGGGCTGATGTGCGCATTTGGTTCATGGCTCTTGTACGTGTGGGTCAATCCACTCACCATGTGGTTGACCTTCGCCACGTTTGTGGGCTATGCCGTCATCTACACCGTCATCCTCAAGCCCTTGACACCACAAAACATCGTGATTGGTGGCGCATCTGGCGCCATGCCGCCTGTGCTGGGTTGGGCTGCGATGACGGGTGATGTCGGGCCTGAAGCACTGATTTTGTTCTTGATTATTTTCTTGTGGACGCCGCCGCATTTTTGGGCGCTTGCGCTTTACCGCGTGGAGGATTACCGCAAATCAGGATTACCCATGTTGCCCGTGACCCACGGTAACGAATTCACCCGTCTGCAGATATGGCTCTACACCATTGTTTTGTTTGCAGCGTGTTTGATGCCTTTTGTCTACCGCATGAGCGGTTGGTTTTATTTGATCGCCGCTGTTATTTTGAGCCTTGGTTTTTGTGGCTATGGTTGGGCTTTGTGGCGCAACTACTCTGATGCGTTAGCGCGCAAAACATTTCGCTTCTCGCTCATCCACTTGAGTGTGTTGTTTGCAGCCTTGTTGATAGACCACTATTTATGAATACCCACACCCAACGCCGTCCAATGGCAAGCCTGGCGTTTGGACTCGCCCTTGTCTGTGGCTTGACGCTGTTTAGTGCCTGCAGTCCAGACAAACCCAAATTCAACGCCATCGACGTCACGGGTGCAAACTATGCGAAGGGTTTTTCCCTTAAAGACCACACAGGCCAAGAGCGCAAGTTAACGGACTTCAAAGGCAAAGTGGTGGTGGTATTTTTTGGCTACACCCAATGCCCCGACGTATGTCCCACCACCATGACTGAACTGGTAGAGGTCAAACGTTTATTAGGTGCTAACGGCGAAAAGCTTCAAGCTGTATTCATTACCGTAGACCCTGTGCGTGACACGGCCGAGTTACTCAATGCCTACGTCACCAACTTTGATCCGAGCTTTGTGGCCTTAATCCCCTCGTCCGAACAACTGGTAGAGGTAGCCAAAGAATTCAAGATTTACTACAAGAAGGTCGATGGCAAAACGCCTACGAGTTACACCATGGACCATTCCGCTGGCAGTTATATCTTTGACGCCCAAGGCCAAGTGCGTTTGTTTAGCCGCTACGGCAGTGGGGCGCAGGCGATTGCGCAAGACATCGCTGTCTTGCTAAAGCCTTAGGCGTATTGGGCCAAAGCCGCCTTCATTTTTTTCATGGCGGCCACTTCAATTTGACGGATGCGCTCTGCGCTTACACCGTACTCAGCTGCTAGTTCATGCAGCGTCATACCGCCTGAGCCATCGTCTTGCACCTTGAGCCAGCGCTCTTCGACCACGCGACGGCTGCGCTCGTCGAGTACTTCTAGGGCGGCTGCAATACCGTCAGATGCCAATACATCGCGCTGGTGCGCCGCCATCATGACGGTGGGTTCGTGGTTGACGTCGCTTAAGTAAGCGATAGGGCCAAAAGCCTCTTCGCCTTCGTCGGTGGGTGTGGGGTCGAGCATCACGTCGCCACCTGACATACGCATTTCCATTTCTAGCACTTCTTCTGGTTTGACCTTGAGTTGTTTGGCGACAGCATCCACCTCTTGCGGGTTGAGCGTGCTGCGGTGCATATCGGAATCGCTGGCATCTGCATCGGCCTTGAAGCCTTGCTTCATCGAGCGCAAATTAAAGAAGAGTTTGCGCTGGGCTTTGGTGGTTGCCACTTTGACCATGCGCCAGTTCTTCAAGATGTATTCATGGATTTCGGCTTTGATCCAGTGGAGGGCGTAACTCACCAAGCGCACGCCTTGGTCAGGGTCAAAGCGTTTGACAGCTTTCATCAGGCCGATATTGCCTTCTTGGATAAGGTCGCCATGGGGTAAGCCATAGCCTAAATATTGACGAGAAATCGACACCACCAAACGTAAGTGAGAGAGCACTAACTTACCGGCAGCCTCAAGATCATTATCGTTCTTCAGTTTACGGGCGAACTCCTGCTCTTGCTCTAAGGTGAGCATGGGCATGCGGTTCACCGCGGAGATATACGCGTCTAAATTGCCTAGCGATGGGACCAGAGCCCAAGGGTTGGCAACAGCCAATGTGGAACTTGATAAGGTATTCATTTGTAGTCCTTTCGGGTACTTATGACGATTTTAGCACTCTGCTGTTGGGAGTGCTAACTTTGTGTCTTTTTGCCCTTTATCTGACCTGTGAGCAGCAGAAATAGGGCGTCACTGCAACAAAGCTTGGGCAAATTCTTGGGCATTAAACGTCTCCAAGTCTTCCACGCCTTCGCCCACACCAATGAAATAAACCGGCACCACACTCCCGCCAGTTGCGACGCGAGACTGCCCCCACAGGGCGATGGCTGCCAAAACTCCGCCTTTTGCGGTTCCGTCCAGTTTGGTAACTACCAAGCCGGTGAGGCCCAAGGCTTCGTCAAAGGCCTTGACTTGCGCCAGTGCGTTTTGTCCAGTGTTCCCATCAATGACGAGAAGTACTTCATGTGGCGCAGTGGCATCCGCCTTTTGGACGACGCGTTTGATTTTTTTCAGCTCTTCCATCAAGTGGAGTTGGGTCGGCAGCCGCCCGGCGGTGTCTACCAACACTACGTCTTTGCCGCGCGCCTTGCCAGCAGAGACTGCGTCAAAACTCACAGCGGCTGGATCGCCTCCCGCCTGCGAGACGATATCCACCGAATTGCGCGTGGCCCAAACACCCAATTGCTCTTTGGCTGCTGCGCGAAACGTATCGGCTGCAGCCAGCAAGACCGAAGCACCGCTCTCGCTCAAATGGCGGGTGAGTTTGCCAATGGATGTGGTTTTGCCCGCACCGTTCACACCAGCCACCATGATCACGGTTGGAACGTGTTCGCCCACAGTCAGTGTTTTTTGTAACGGTGTGAGCAATTGCGTGATCGATTGCTCCAACAGCGCTTTGACTGCCGCTGGTTCTGTGGTCGATGCCTCTTTCACGCGCTGCTTCAAGTCTTTCAAAAGATATTCGGTAGCGGCGACACCGGTATCTGCCATCAAGAGCGCTGTTTCTAGTTCTTCATACAGCGCATCGTCAATGCGCGCCCCCGTAAAAACGCTGCTAATGCTGTGGCCTGTGCGTTGCAAGCCTTTGCCCAAGCGCTGCAGCCAACTCTGACGTGTCTGCGTGGGTGCTTGTTGAGGCTCTGTCTTTGCAGGCTCTTGCGGAGATTTTTTCTTAAAAAAACTAAACATGTGTGGGGTTTCTAGAATCAAGCATTCTATGAAACCGTTTACGCGCCCAATATCTCCCAAAGATAAGCCTGCATCCGCGCACAAGGGCGCTGGAGAAGTCCGCATCATTGGCGGGCAATGGCGACGCACCAAATTGCCCGTGGCGAACAAATCAGGCCTGCGTCCTACGCCAGACCGTGTGCGTGAGACATTGTTCAATTGGTTAGGACAATCTTTGCTCGGATGGAAATGCGCGGATATCTTTGCGGGCACTGGCGCATTGGGGCTAGAAGCGGCGTCTCGCGAAGCCAGTGTGGTGCAACTCTGCGAGCAAGACACTGTGTTGGTAGAGCAACTCCAAGCGCATATCGATCGCCTCAAAGCATCTGCGGTGCATGTTCAGCGAACCGACGGTGTGTCTTGGCTTGCCAGACAAGCGCCCCAAAGTTGGGATCTTGTTTTCATCGATCCGCCTTTTGAGAGCGCATTGTTTGAGCCTGCAATAAAAGCTGCTGCCCAAAGCATTAAGCCCGATGGCTGGGTCTATTTGGAATCCCCTAAAAAATGGGATGACGCCGAGTTATCAGCCCTAGGTTTACAAACCTATAGATATTTGAAGGCTGGCAACGTACATGCGCACTTGTTACAACGGATTGCATAATCGCTTGCATGCATATCAAAAATCTCAGGAGCCGCTATGTCTGAACCCGTGATTGCCATTTATCCTGGCACTTTTGACCCAATAACCTTGGGGCACGAAGACATCGTAGCGCGCGCTTCTAAATTATTCGATACGGTCATCGTGGCAGTGGCTGCTGCACACCATAAAAAAACATTGTTTTCTTTAGATGACCGCCTGTCCATGGCACGCGAGGTATTGAAAAGCAATAAAAAAGTCAAAGTGATGCCGTTTGATGGCTTGATGCGCGACTTTGTCAGAGAACAGCACGTCAAAGTGATGGTGCGTGGCGTGCGCATTGGCACCGACTTTGATTACGAATTCCAACTCGCTGGCATGAACCGCCAATTGATGCCCGATGTAGAAACTGTGTTTCTAACGCCTAGCGCTCCGTACCAATTTATCTCGAGCACATTTGTGCGAGAAATTGCATTGCTCGGTGGCGAGGGTGATGGCAACAACTTGGTGTCTCCTGCTGTCTACCAAAAACTGATGGTCTTAAAAGCCGCCAACGTGTCCGCAAAAAAATGACCGACTTTTTATTGATTCGCCATGGAGAAACCGATTGGAACCGCGAACTGCGCTTCCAAGGGCGGATCGACATTCCGTTGAACGATATAGGTCTATTGCAAGCCCAACGTGTAAAAAAACGTTTCACGCAGACTCTCGCGCAATGGCGCGCTGACAAGCGGGAAATCCATGGTGTTGTCAGCAGTGTTTTGCAACGCGCACACCAAACAGCGCAACCGGTTGCTGAACTTTTAGGTTTTGAGCCTGTTTTAGATCCTGGCTTGCAAGAGCAGTGCTACGGTATTTTCGAAGGACTGACCGCACAAGAAATCAAGCTCCAATACCCCGAAGCGTGGGTCCAATGGTTAGCATTCAATTCCCAAGTGGCTGTGGAAGGCGCTGAGAGCGCGCAAGTCTTCCATGACCGCGTGATGCTGACGATGAATGAATTGGCCGCTCAGTATGTGGATGGCCATGTGGTGGTGGTCACGCATGGCGGCGTGCTCGACATGGTTTGGCGACATGCACAGCAACACACTTTGGATGGAAGACGTGTTTGCGACATCCCCAACGCTGGTATCAACCATGTGTCATGTATCGATGGCCAATGGAAAGTTGTGAGTTGGGCAGATACCGCGCATTTGGCAGATTTACCGCCTCAACCCGTCTATCACCAGACACAACTCAAGGCATAAGGCGGAAACATATGGCTTTGATGATCACCGACGAATGCATTAACTGCGATGTGTGCGAGCCAGAGTGCCCGAATGAAGCTATCTTTTTAGGGCCTGAAATCTATCAGATCAACCCCGACAAATGCACCGAATGCGTGGGCCACTTTGACGAGCCGCAGTGTGTGCAAGTGTGTCCTGTAGCCTGTATTCCTATTCATCCTCAACATGTGGAATCGCAAGAAACTTTATGGGAAAAGTTTCGTCGCTTGCAAAACCAAGCGGCTTCTTAATTACACAGCCTCTGGTCGTGGGGGCTTGGGCCTTGGCGGTTTGGCTGTGTGCACCAATTGTGTGGCCATCACCATATCCCCAGCTAATAAAAATGGCACTGCAGAGCGTGCACGTGATATGCAGTCCTCTATGGCGCTACGTTGATCGGGTGCAGGTTTTTTGAGAACCCAGTTAGCGACTTCTTCTTTCACACCGGGGTGACCAATGCCTATGCGCAAACGCCAATATTGGTCAGTACCAAGCTGGGCGTGGATGTCACGTAAACCGTTGTGGCCTGCATGGCCGCCACCGAGTTTGATCTTGGCCTCACCTGGCGTAATGTCTAACTCATCGTGTACGACTAATATTTCTTCAGACGCTACTTTAAAAAATTGCGCCAATGTACGAACCGACTTGCCAGACACATTCATGAAGGTTTGCGGTTTGAGTAACCACACTTGATGGCCTTGAAAACTGGTTTTGGCAACCAAGCCATGGTAGCTGCGCTCCGCATGAAATGGTGATTTGAGATCTTGCGCAACCGCATCTAGCCACCAAAACCCCGCGTTGTGGCGCGTGTCTTCGTATTCAGGGCCAGGATTGCCTAGGCCAACAAACAACTTGATCATGTGGCAAATTATCGGTGAGGTTGAAGTGATAGCCGCTAACAAAAAGGCCCACCGAAGTGGGCCTTTGTTGCAAGCAAATAAAGTTTACTTTTTGGCAGCAGGAGCGGCAGCAGCAGGAGCGGCCGCCGCAGCGGCTGCAGCTTGCTGAGGAGTTGGCTCTTCGGCTTTGGTAGCAACCACGGCGACCAACACAGGGTTGGATTTGCCATGGGTAACAGCGACCACGCCAGCTGGCAAGGTGATGTCGTTGACATGCAAAGAATGGCCTTTGGTCAATTTGCTCAAATCGATGGCGATGAACTCTGGCAAGTCTTTAGGCAAGCAAGAGACTTCGAGTTCGGTCATCACATGGTTGATCAAACACATATCAATTTTTGCAGCAGGTG
>SXGQ01056893.1_pt1 | contig 12136 bp, 14 predicted proteins | sample 3178371 | NCBI WGS metagenome assembly SXGQ01 (sample SAMN11356859, study PRJNA531348) | freshwater metagenome | isolation source: freshwater sample F1-20 | place: China: Fuxian Lake, Yuxi | collected 2017-12-25 | reverse complement strand
CGTGCAAGTTATTGGGCATAAGGTTTGTCTCGTTCAAGGGCGCTGGCCTTGGGCCAGGCGCTGTTCTATGTCGCGCAGCACCTCCGGCAAATCGGCCACGGTGTCGATCACGTAATGCACGCCTGCGGCTTCAAAGACGGGCGTCACGCGCGCGCGCACCACTTGGCGTGCGGCGGCATCGGCACGTTCGTACTCGGCCAAGGTCAGGCCGGCGGGGCTGCCCGACAAGGCCAAGCCCACGGTCCACATGCCCGCGTTCAGTCCCTCCGCAATGCCGGGCACGGTGTCGTCGACCTTGACGCAATGCGAGACCGCGCCAATGTGCAGGCTTTGCACATTGGCCAACGCCATCCAAGGGCCGGGCCGGGCGCCTGCGGGCAGGTCGTCAGCGCACACCGTGCAGTCGGGCGTGTAGCCGCGCTCGGCGGCCAGTGCCATCAGGCGCTGCATGACGGGGCGTGGGTAGCCGGTGGTGGAGCCGATCTTGAGCCCTTGGCTGCGCAAGCTCTGCACCACTTCCAAAGCGCCGGGAATCAAGGCGCTGTGCTCGCCTACGCGTTCGATTTGCAGCGGAATGAAGGTTTCGTAAATGTGGCGCACGTCACCTTGTGACATGGTGCGGCCAAACTGCGCGGTCCAGCGCGGGCCCACATCGGAGTCTTGGCCCAAGGCTTCGATGTGTTGCCACTTGCCCAGGCCCATGGGCCTGCGTGCCTCTTCCAAGCTGAGCTTAAAACCATAAGCCTGTGCAAAGGCATCGACAAAAATTTGGGTGGGGGCAAAGGAGCCAAAGTCGACGATGGTGCCGGCCCAGTCAAAAATAACGGCTTCGAGTTGTGGAGTCATAAGTATGTTTGAAACGATGGTTGTCAAAGCGCTCAGCGCAGGCTTACCGAACGCGCCAAGCCTGTGTTTTTCGTCGCAACTGGTAGGTCAACAGACTGTGCAGTAATTTAACCGCTGCAGAGGTCGCCACAATCACTACCGCCATGGCGGCAGCGGCGGCGGTAAAGCCGGCCTCGTCCATGTGGATGATCGATACCGACGCCAGATTGGTGCTGGAGCCGTACAAAAAAATCACCGCCGACACCGTTGTCATGGCGTTGACAAAAAAATAAATACTGATGTCAAGCACCGCGGGCAGACAGACCGGCACCGTGACCCGCCTGAACATGCGGCTCACAGACACTTTGAGCGATGCGGAGACCGATTCAAATTCGCCATCGAGTTGCTTGAGCGCGGTTGTCGCAGTGATGTGGCTTACGGTGTAAAAGTGCGCCACCGAATTCAGCACCAATATCGTCAGCGTGCCGTAAATGAAGCCCAACGGGTGGCCTGGTGCATTGAAAAAGAAAATGTAAGCTAAGCCCAACACCAGACCCGGCACCGCCATGGACAGCATGGCCATCAGGTGTGTGGCGCTGCGCACCCACACAAAGCCGCGAGTTTTCTCCATCACGTAAGCGCCGATGAACACGACCAAAGTGCCCGCCACTGCAGTCCATGCGGCCAGGCGAAGCGAGTTGAAGTAGGCCTTCCAGCCTTCGCTGTCGAATTCCTCAAACTGGTAATTGGTCCAAGTCAGGTTCAGGTTGTAAGGCCAGCGCGTGACCAAAGAAGCCCACACTGCCATGCCCAAGATGAGCAGCAAGATGCCCCCACCAAGGCGCAAAACAACCATAAAACCCAGTCGCGCGGGGCATGGCGCACCGGCAGCAAAGGCACCGAGCGGCCATTGAGCAAGCCCACTTGGCGGCGCTGAACCCACCGGTCTACGCCAAAGGCCAACACAGCGGGCAACAGCAAGACAAAGCCCACCACCGCACCCATGGAGAAGTTTTGTTGACCAATAACTTGCTTGAAAATGTCGGTCGCCAGCACGTTGAAGCGCCCACCAATGACTTTGGGAATGCCAAAGTCGGTGATGGCCAATGTGAACACCACAAAGCCTGCGCTGATCAGACCGTATTTACTGCCCGGTAAGGTGACTGTGAGGAAGACTCGAAAGGGCGAGGCGCCCAACACACGGGCCGCCTCGTAGTGCCGAGCATCAGCCATGCTCAAGGCCACCACCAAAATCATCAGGGCATGAGGAAAACAGTAAAACACCTGGGAGATCACGATGCCCAATGGGCCGTAAATCGTGCCGCCCATGAGCCAGCTGTTGAGCAGGCCTTGGTTGCCAAACAAATAAATCAACGAAATGGCAGGAAGCAATGACGGGGCCAAGATAGGAATCAAGGCCAAAGCCTTGAACAAGGTTTTGCCGCGCATGGCGCTGCGTGTCAGGGCATAGGCGTACCCATACGCCAAGCTCAATGTGATGATGGCCACCAGACTCGAGACCCACAAACTGTTCCACAAAGGATCTGTCAGCGCGGGGGTGGCAAAGTAACGGGCGTAATTTGCCAGGCCCACCCACGCACCATCGGCATTTTCAAAGCTTTTGCGCAGCAAGCTGCCCAAGGGTAGAACCAAGGTCACCAGCAACCAAAGACCCATCAGCAGCACGCCTAAGCGCATCCACGCGTCGTCGCGGTCCAGCCGCCGCCATGGCGTGGCCATCAGAGCTCCTTGGCGCTGGGGCTAAACACACGCAGCCTGTCGGCGGGCAGGTCAACGGCCAGGTGGGGTTGGCTGTGCAAACCCATGCGCCAGGCTTGGGCGCTGGGCACATCGGCCCACAGGGTCTGACCGTTCAAGGGCAGGTGCATGCGCACGCGGCAAAACGCACCCAAAAACTCCAGGTCTTGCACTTTCGCGGCGTAGCGGTTGGTAGCCTCAGCAAGCGGTGTTTCACCTGCGTGCAACACGATGTCTTCAGGCCTCAAGGCCAGCGTCACGCTGGCACCGGCCGTCAAAGCGGGGCTGGACTGGCAGTGCAGTTCGATGCCGTGCCAATTGAAGCGCCCAGGGGAGACCCATTGCGCCTGCAAAGGGTTGGTCTTGCCCACAAAGTCGGCCACAAAGGCGCTTTGCGGCTGTTGGTAAATGTCTTGCGGTGTGCCTACTTGCTCAATGCCACCTTGGTTCATGACCACAATGCGGTCGGCCAAGCTCAAGGCCTCTTCTTGGTCGTGCGTGACCATGATGGTGGTCACGCCTAAGCGCTGGTGCAACTGGCGCAGCTCGCCTCGCAGATGCGCGCGGACCCGCGCGTCCAGCGCGCTCAACGGCTCGTCAAGTAGCAACAAGCCGGGCGATGTGGCCAAGGCCCGGGCCAGTGCCACGCGTTGCTGCATTCCGCCAGAGAGTTGCGCCGGGTACTGCTTGTCCGATGCCGACAAACCCACCAAGGTGAGTAACTCGTCGACACGGGCTTGGCGTTTCTCGCGCAGCCAGGCCTTTCCCTGCAAGCCGTAGCCCACGTTGTCGCGCACATTCAAATTGGGGAACAAGGCATACGACTGGAACACGATGCCGAAGTCGCGCTGCGACGGCGGCAGGCCTGAGATGTCGCGCCCTTTTTGCACAATCGCCCCGCCGTCTTGCTGCTCTAAGCCCGCAATGATGCGCAGCAAGGTGGTTTTGCCGCAGCCCGAGGGCCCCAAGAAACACACAAACTCGCCGGGCTGGATGCTGAGCGATACATCGCGCAGCGCCCAAAAATCGCCAAAGCGTTTGCTTACCTGCTTCACTTCAAGGTAGGGGGCTGTCATGATGTGGTGTGGGGTTGCCAAAATGAAAAGGGGGGCGCTGTGTCAGCGCCCCCGAGGTGCGACGGGCTAGTCGCGCAGTGCCCAGCCCATGCAGCGCGGTTTACCGAGGTGCCGACTTGCTGTCGTACCGCTTGGTCCACTCAGCCAAAATGCGGGCGCGCTCAGCACCCATCTTGGCCAAATCGATCTTCACCATAGCGGTGTCGGCGCTGGGTGGGTAGTTCGGTGGCGCTGGGTTCATGCCAGGGTAACCCACGATGGCGTAGTACTTACCGTACAGCTCATAAGCAGGCTGGGTGACGGCAAAGTCGGCCAGCTTTTGGGCTGCGACCAAGTTTTTGGTGCCTTTGACAATCGCAGTGGCTTCCATGTCCCAAGGAGAGCCTTCTTTGCCCAAGATCACGTCGATGGGGGCACCGGCGGTTTTCTCGCGGGCGCCGCGCATGTCAACGCCAATGCCCACCACGCGCTCACCTTTGGCGGCTTGAACGCAAGGCGCAGAGCCGGAGTGGGTGTAAACCGCGACATTTTGGTGCAGTTTGTCCATGAATTCCCAGCCGCCTTTTTCACCCAACAGCTGCAGCCAAGCGTAAACCGCTTGGTAACCCGTGCCCGAAGACGCAGGATTGGGCATGACCACCGAGTCTTTGTAGATCGGCTTGATCAGGTCAGCCCATGACTCGGGCTTGGGCATGTTCTTTTTGCCACCTTCGACGGTATTGTAGCACATTACCGCCAACCAAGCGTCCATGCCGGTCCAGGTGGTGGGGTTCTTGCTGCTGCGAAACACGGTCTTGAGTTTTTCAACGCCTTTGGGGCTGTAGGCGTGCAGCATGTTCATGGAGTCGAACAAGGCGATGCTGGAAGCACCCAGGCCCCAAATCACGTCTGCGCGTGGGTTGTCTTTTTCTGCCAAGATGCGCGCGGTCATGATGCCAGTGGAGTCCCGCACCCAGGCGATTTCCACATCGGGGTGGGCGGTTTCAAAGGCTTTTTTGTAGGGGCCTAATTGGTCGTTTTCCAAGGCGGTGTAAACAGACAAAACAGTTTTTTGGGCAAAGGCCGGCAGGGCCAATAAAGTGACCAGCGCGCCGGTCAGCATGGTTTTAAATAAGGGGTTCAGTTTCATGAGGGCTCCGTTAAAAAATCGATCGGCGTAATGTTTTTATCCACACGGTCATTGATGACTCAATGTCAGCATATGCAGCGTGTGTTTCAAATTAATGACAAAAGATTGATTTCAACTGCGCATTTCAAATGAGTTTTTGCCGGACCTTGGCGGTGATCCATTCGCTGAACACCACCGTGACCAAAATCAAAATCAGCAGCATGGTGACTTTGGGCCAGGCCAGTGTGGCGAGAGCCCCCTCGAGCTTGACGCCAATGCCGCCCGCGCCCACCAAGCCCAACACGGTGGATTCGCGGATGTTGATGTCCCAGCGGAACACACTGATGCCCGCTAACGTGGGCGCGACCTGCGGCACCACACCCCAAGCCATGGTCTGTGCCCTGGATGCCCCAGTCGCTTCAATGGCCTCGACCTGATCGGCGTCGATTTCTTCAATAGCCTCGTAAAGCAGTTTGCCAATGAAGCCAATCGAGCGCAGGGCAATGGCCAAGATACCGGCCAGCACACCAGGCCCCAAAATCGCCACCAACAACAAAGCCCAAATCAACGAATTGATGGAGCGAGAGGCCACGATGAGAAACAGGGCAACCGGGCGTATGAAAATGGCACTAGGGGTAGTGTTGCTGGCGGCTAAAAAGGCGACGGGCACAGCCATCAACAACCCCAACAAGGTTCCCAGGGTGGCGATGTTGAGGGTCTCCCACATCGGCCACCACAGCTCGTGCACCGAGGACCAAGCCGGCGGCAGCATGCGCGAGCCGATGTCTTTGAACTGCGTGGGCGCGTCGGTGACAAAAGCCCAGATCGTGTCTTGCGTCATGACCTGAAAGGTCCAGACCACAAAAGCTAACAGCAAGACCCAAACCATGAACAGCGCCAATTCAGACTTCGGCGAGCGTTTGCGCCACGTCGCGGCTTTCAACGAGCTGTTCATTGGATGTACTTTCGCAGACGACCCGAGCTGTATTCGGCGAACATGACGATGATGATGATCACCCACAAAATCGCGGCTGCAGAGTCAAACTCATAGCGGTCCATGGCCGTATTGAGGGTGGCACCAATGCCACCGGCTCCCACAATACCGATCACAGCAGACTCTCGAAAATTGATATCGAGTCGGTACAGGGACAAACCCAATAATCTGGGCATAACTTGCGAAAATACCGCAAAGTCCAGCACTTGCAGATAGCCCGCACCCGTGGCCCGCAAGGCTTCGAGTTGAGAGGCTTGGATTTCTTCGATGTCTTCGGCCATGAGCTTGGCCATGAAACCGATGGTCGCAAAGGTCAAGGTCAAGAACCCCGCGAAGGGGCCAAAGCCGAACATAGCCACCAAAAAAATGGCCACGATAATTTCATTCAAGGTGCGCGACGCGGCAATGAACGCGCGGCACACCAGATAGATCCAGGTTGGTGCCAGATTGCGCGAAGCTCCCACCGCCACAGGGATCGACAAGAACACACCCAAGGCGGTGGACGTGACGGTCATGGTCAAGCTTTCCTGAAAGCCCAAGGCGATGTCACCCCATCGGCTCGAAAAATCCGGGTACAAAAAGCCTTGTACAAATGCCCACCCCCGCTCCAAGCCCAGCACCATACGGGCCCAATTCACCTCGACTGAGCCAATGGCCAAGACCAAGTAAACCAGCGCGCCAAGATACAAGGCCCAACGCACGCCTGCATTCGAGATAAAGGGCGGTGGCGCCCAAGTTCGCAGCGAGGCAACGCTGCCTGCTTGAATGCCGCTGCTCATGCCACGCTTAAAACTACATCGTGTTCAACTGCTTCTTTGTGCCCTTGATCTTGCATGCGCTGGGTGATGGCGGTCCAATCTTCATCACCATAAATGCGGGTCAATACGTCCCGATCGACTTGCGTCGCCGGACCATCAAACACCACACTGCCCGCCCGTAAACCAACGATGCGTGGCAAAAATTCAGTGGCCAGGACCACGTCGTGGATGTTGACTATCGCGGCCAATCCCCGCTCTTGGCAGAGCTCCAAAATCAAACGCATGATCTGGCGAGAAGTCTTGGGGTCCAAGCTGGCTGTCGGTTCATCCACCAAAAGCAATTTCGGGCTTTGCATCAAAGCGCGTGCAATGCCCACCCTCTGGCGTTGACCGCCCGATAGGGCATCGGCCCGCTTGTTTTCCATGCCACCTAAACCCACCCGCTCCAGCAAGGCATAGGCTTGCTGAATGTCTTGGGCTTCAAAACGACGAAACCAGCTTGCCCAAAACCCGGTGTAGCCCAGACGACCCGATAGCAAATTTTCCATCACGGTCAATCGCTCAACCAGTGCGTATTCCTGAAAAATCATGCCAATGTGGCGTCTAGCCTGCCGCAGGTCAGACGAGCCCAAGGCCCCCAAATCGCGGCCATCCAGCTCAACACGCCCCGCACTGGGTTGCACCAACCGGTTGACGCAGCGAATCAAGGTGGATTTGCCTGCGCCCGAGGGCCCAATCAAACCCAAGACCTCTCCCGAACCCACACTCAAACTCACGCCCTTGAGGGCCAAGTCGCCAGTGGGGTAGCGCTTTTCCAATTGTTGCAACACCAGCATATTCAACCCTTATTTGCAGGCGTAGCTGACGTTCATAGCCTGATCGATTTCACGCACCACAGCCCAATGCTGTTTGTAGGTGATGGGCATGAATTTCTCTTGTGGTGGCTCTGCTTTGTTGAACTCGGCCGCCAAAGTGGTGCCCTCCCATTTGAACGAGAAGAAAGCTTGTTTGATCTTCTCTGCCAGTTCGGGCTTCAAGTTGTAGACATAACCGTAGCCCGTGGTGGGGAAAGACTGTGACTTGTAAATCACCTTGGTCTGCTCTGGCTTGACCACGCCACGGGCTTCCATGCGTGTTTTCACCGAGTTGGCAATGGCGGCTGCAGGGTAGTCTTTGTTGGCAACACCCAAAATCGAGTTGTCGTGCTTGCCGCTGAACACCGGTGTGAAATCTTTACCCGCTTCCATCTTGAACTGCTGGCGCATCAAGGCAGATGGTGCTTTGTAACCCGAGTTGGAGGTCTCAGCCGTGAAGGCCATGCGCTTGCCTTTGATGTCTTCGATTTTCTCGATGCCACTGCCGGGATGGGTGATGAACTCCATCTCGTAGCCAAAGCGGTTGTCTTTGGAGGCCATCATGGCAAAGGGTACAAATCCGGCGCAGTTGACCGCGATGGGGTTAGAGCCGGTGTTGAAGCCCGAGACGTGCAATCGACCAGCGCGCATGGCTTCGAGTTGAGCGGCGTTGCTTTGAACGGGGAAGAACTGAACCTTCTTGCCAGTAACTTTGGACAAGTGGTCCAAGAAGGGCGCCCAGACAGGGGCGTAAACAGCGGGGTCTTCAACAGGCGTATATGCAAAGACCAAAGTGGCTGGATCAATCCACTGCTTGGGGTCGGCCGGCGCATCGGCCACCATATCTCCGTTGCCATCTTTGAAACGGGCATCCATGGCTTGCGCTTGTAAAGACAACACGGCAACGGCACCCACAACCCAATTTAAAAAATGCATTCGCATGGTTTACCCTTAAAGATTAATAAAAAATTGATCATGCAAGCGCTTTATGACAAAAATATGAAAATACCCAAGTGAGATTTCAGCGAGTAGCCGCATGAAAATACCTTGATTTTCAAGCGACTTCATGAACCAGCGCTGTCTGAGGTGACGCGGGAATAGGATAGATTCACTTGCTTCGTTGATTCCACTAATTTGCACTTGTGCTGCGGTAGTCTTTACCATGGTCAGGGTCGCCGTCATTGATCTGGTTTATGCTAAAGACAGAAATTCTGGTTTGCATAAGAGGGATTTTTCATGGCGCTGACCACTACTGATATTGTTGAATTGTTCGAGACGCGTGCCACCGAGCAGTACGGAGGCGAGGCTGTCAATCAGCGCGAACATGCATTGCAATGTGCGCATCTGGCCGAGCTGGCCGGAGAGGACGACACCGCTGTGGTGGCCGCCTTGCTGCACGATCTCGGACACTTGCTAGGGAATGCGGCGGAGTCTGCGGTCGATGATACGCAGCAGCGGGATGACTTGCACCAGCATATTGCCATTCCGTTTTTGCGTGGTTTGCTTCCCGATGCTGTGATCGAGCCGATTCGAATGCATGTCGAGGCAAAGCGCTATCTGTGTGCAGTTATTCCCACCTATTGGGAGAGTTTGTCACCGGCTTCCAAACGCAGTTTGGAATTACAAGGCGGGCCCTACACGGTCGCGCAATGCGAAGCGTTCATGAGTCAGCCATTTGCAGATGTGGCCGTACGACTGCGGCGTTACGATGACCTGGCTAAAGATCCGCAAGCCGTCACGCCTAATCTCGCTCATTTTCAGTTAAAGCTTGAATCACTGGCATTGGTGTGATTGGCTGGAGGTGTGTCTCTTCTTTAGAAAATGCTTGAACCCGTGACATCGGAAGCGCGATAGAAAAAATAGAACCTTTACCTACCGTGCTTTGTATGTTGATATATCCGCCATGGCGTTGAGCCACGTGTTTAACGATGGCCAGGCCCAAACCTGTGCCGCCGGTTTCACGCGAACGGCTGCGGTCTACGCGGTAAAAACGCTCTGTCAGGCGCGGCAGGTGTTCAGCTTCAATTCCCGGACCGCTGTCCTCGACGAAAAATTCAGCACTACCGTCCTTGAGTCTCCAGCCAGCACAAATTACGCCGCCATCTGGCGTGTAACGTACAGCATTGCTCAACAGGTTAGACAAGGCACTCAGTAGCTCTGATCGCGCTCCCGCCACCAGAAAGCTTGGCCCTTCAATGCTGCGGATGTCATGAGGCGGATGGGAGATCGCTTGTGACAAGCCTTTGGCTTCTTGCAGGGCTTGGGCGAGTAAGTCCTGGCAATCTAGCCACTCGCCCTGGCCGGGTGCCGGACTGCCCTCGAGGCGAGACAGCGTTAGCAAATCACTCACCAAACTTTGCATACGCAGTGCCTGCTGACTCATTAAGCCGAGGTAGACATTGCGCTCAGGCTCTTGAATAGGCAGAGTTTGCAGAGTTTCGATAAATCCGCTGAGAACAGTTAAGGGTGTGCGGATTTCGTGCGAGACATTGGCCACAAAATCTTTGCGCATTGCTTCTGCCAGTTCTACTGCAGTCACATCGCGGGTGAGCATCAGTTTGCGACTGCTTCCATAAGGGTGAATTTGAATGGATATGCGTGAAGGATGTGTTGCACTTGCCCGCACGCCGTTGATCTGGATTTCTGCGCTGAAGTCCGCATTGGCAAGGTAGGCAGAAAAAACAGGGGACCGTACCAGGTTTTGTACATACTGGCCGATGTCGCGTTGGGGATCAACACCCAATTGGTTGGCTGCGGTCAGGTTGACCCATTCAATCCGACCTGAATCATCGAGCAGCACGACGCCGTTGGGCGATGCTTGAATTGCGGCCAGAAAGTTAGACAGCCTGATGTCACTTGACAGCCGTTGCTTTTCTAGTTTTTTGAAAACCTTCCTGCTTCGGTCATACATTTCTAACCATAAGCCGTTGAGTCGCGGAGAGCTCGATAAATCAAAGTTGTTCAGCCAAGTCAGCAGACGGGCTGCGCGCACTGCATCCCAGGCGCTCCAAACAACTGCGCCACATGCCGCGCCGGCAAAAGTTAAACCTGGAGAGCCTTCGAAAAGACCCCAGGCAGCGCCAAGGGTGACGAGGCCCAGCAGTTCAATCGGGCGTCGCGTCATGCCGCCATGACTGGCTTGCCTTGAACGGTCAATCGATAACCCGCACCTCTGACGGTTTCCACCATGCAGGATGCATCACCAAGGGATTCGCGCAGTCGCTTGACATGGACGTCAACCGTACGCTCTTCAATAAACACATGATCTCCCCACACCTTGTCCAGTAAAGTGCTGCGGCTGTGCACCCGCTCGGCATGCTTCATCAGGTAGTGCAAAAGCTTGAACTCCGTCGGTCCGATTTTGAGTTCATGAGACTGGAATGAAACCCGGTAGGTGCTGGCATCCAGTATCAGTTCTCCCACCTGTACCGAATCTTTGATCGTTTCGGGTGCACGTCTGCGCATGAGCGCCCGGATTCGTGCAAGCATTTCTTGCGTTGAAAAAGGTTTGGTGATGTAGTCATCAGCACCGGCATCAAGACCTTGAATTTTGTCAGACTCGTCGCTGCGGGCTGTCAGCATGATGATGGGCACAGATTTAGTGCGATCGTTTTTACGCCATTGTCTAGCCAGTGAAGCGCCGCTCTCACCAGGAAGCATCCAGTCCAGCAGAATCAGATCCGGCAATACGGCATCGACTTCCCGCTGGGCGGCAGAGCCGTCGTAAACAACGGTTGGCGCAAAGCCGTTATGCCGCAGGTTCACAGCGATCAGCTCAGCAATAGAGGGTTCGTCCTCCACCACCAGAACTCTGGGCAATTTTCTCATTTGACGACGGACTCCACTTGGCTCATTGGCGTGTGACGCACATCCTCGCCTTTGACGATGAAAATAATTTGTTCTGCAATGTTTTTCGCGTGATCGCCAACGCGCTCAATCGACTTTGCGAGGAAAAGCAAGTCAAGGCTGGGCGAAATGGTGCGTGGATCTTCCATCATGTAAGTGATCAGCTTACGCAAAAAACCGTTGTATTCGTCATCGATTTCGTTGTCCTGCTTGATGATGGCCACGGCCATGGTGGTGTCAAGTCGAGCAAACGAGTCAAGCGTTTTGCGCAGCAGGGCAGCGGCCAGATCGGATGCCACGCGCAACTCTGAGCTGGGCAAATTGCGAGGCGTGCCGTTTTGTATGATGGATTTGACCATGCGTGCAATGCGCGCGATTTCGTCACCTGCACGCTCCAGATTTTGGGTGGTGCGTGAAATCGCCATCAGAAAGCGCAAGTCACGTGCCGTCGGTTGGCGCCGTCCAATGGTGGAGATGATCTCGTGGTCAATGCTCATCTCCATCTGGTTGATAACAGCTTCTTTTTCGAGTACCTGTTCTGCTGTTTCCAAACTCAGATGCACCAGCGCATAAATGGCTTGGTGCAGCTGAGCTTCAACCAGTCCGCCCATCTCCAGGACATGGGTTGAGATGGAGTTGAGTTCTGTGTCGAACTGGCTGGAGATGTGTTTGTCGCTCATGATTAACCAAACCTTCCTGTGATGTAGTCTTCTGTTTCTGTACGTTTTGGCTTGAAGAATATCTGCTCGGTCGCACCAAACTCAATCAGTTCACCCAGGTACATGTAGGCAGTGAAGTCACTGCATCGGGCAGCCTGCTGCATATTGTGAGTCACGATGGCAATGGTGTAATCTTTTTTGAGCTCATTGATCAGCTCTTCTACCTTGCCGGTAGAAATCGGGTCCAGCGCGGAGGTT
>SXGQ01102658.1_pt1 | contig 12138 bp, 7 predicted proteins | sample 3178371 | NCBI WGS metagenome assembly SXGQ01 (sample SAMN11356859, study PRJNA531348) | freshwater metagenome | isolation source: freshwater sample F1-20 | place: China: Fuxian Lake, Yuxi | collected 2017-12-25 | reverse complement strand
GGTTGGGGGTTGGGGGTTGGGGACGCCACGATAGCGCCAACGCGCACCTAAGGCGCCACCTTTCCGCCCCGTTTACATCCCGCTTCCACTTCCCTCTCGGGTAGGGTTGGCACTGCGTGCCAACCTAGTTGCCGCCCTCGGCGGATAGCGGTTAGCATAACCCTTACCCCTCAACCCACCTCTTTTCGCCCTGCGAAAAAGAGTGGTGCTCCCGTTGGGACTCGAACCCAAATCGCCGGCTTCGGAGGCCAGAATTCTATCCATTGAAATACGAGAGCGTCCCGCCATCCAAACAAGCGGAGAGCTAGGGAGTCAAATACTTCCCGAAATCAGCTATTTGGCGGGCTTTCCCGACCCCGCTTTGGCGGCATCCTTCACCGCCGCAGGCTCCGGCTCCATGCGCTCAGGCACGGCGACGATGCGCGGGACCTTGCGGTCCGGGTCGGGCACGATGAACAGGAGGTGACGCTGCCCTGGCTCCTTAACCCAGCTCGAGCGCATCAGGGGCACGCTCTCTTCCTCACCTTGTTCGGGTGCCACATCGACGAGCACGTGGTAAACATCGCCGGGCTTACCGGGCGGCAATTGGATCGCGGTCTGACGCGGGGCGACGATCGCCTGGGCGGTGCCGAGCTTGGAGTAAAGGGTACGTCCGCTGAGGTTGAACCAGAGCACGGCCCCTTCCGGAGCCTTGGTGCGCGAGAACTCCACCGGAAGCATGCGGAAAGCCAAGGGACCGGCTTCACCGGTAGGCAAGAGCACGACCAGCGGGTCATTCATGCTGTCCGGGATATCCACGAACGGGGCGTTCGCCGGCAAGGGCTCGTCTTTGGTCGGAGCCTTGGAGGCCGCATACACACGCACAGCGCCGGTACTCAGCCCCAACCGCTTGGTCGAAATCGAGAGGCGCGGCAGATCGACTTCTTTGATTTCCTTCCCAGCTACCAGGAAAAGGCTGGCGGGCGCATCATCCGGCGCCTGCACGTAGAGCAGACGCAACGAACGGGCGGACGACCCCTCCTGCGCCGAGGCGACGGCAACCAAGCAGGTCAGGAACAAAACAAAGGGGCGGATCATAGGTCTTTGGGAGCCAACCAACGGAAAGAGACGAGACGCACCCGGCGGCCGAGGACGACATTCACGCGACGGTTATTGGCGGAGGTCGGCAAGGTGACATCTCCCAGCGGGGCTTCATGCGCCGGCACGGTGGCGTCGACGTAATCAGGGATGCGCTGATACACGGCCTCACACCAAACCTTGGCGTTGGCGCCATTCACCAGCGGCGAAGTGCCCATCGCACGGACGACGAAGGTTTCATCGCGGACGCTGATGACGGGCGAGAGGCGGTCGAGCACATCAGCTTGGCGCGGCCAGCCCGGGAAACCATAGGTCGAGGAGCCTTCGGCAGCCTTGGGATGGAGGTAATCGCCCTTCGAGCCAGCTCCCGAATTTGTCCAATCGCCAAGCGGGAGCTGTTGCTCCAACCCACCGAAATCTCCAACCTTGCTCGTGGTCTTACCGAGGGTCTTCGCGCTCACGGCGGGATTGAAACTGTTGCCGGCATTCTCGAGCGCCTTCAGGGCCGTGCCCAACGCGCCGCTCAACGAAGGGTCCAAGGGGTTGCCGGGCTGCGGGGCCGCCAGCTGGCGATTGACGAATTCGGAGAGCGAGAGGAACGGGCCACGGGCCTTGACCTGCTTCACGATCTCGACGGCGAGTCGCTCGAGTTGCGCATCGGACAGCGCGGCGAAACCCAGCACGGCGCCGGAGGACCCACCCGAGGTCACGGGACCTTCATGGGAAATCGACATGCGCGCCAAGGGGTTGGTCGCGGTGGCCGTACTGACCGAGGAATTGCCGGGCTTGATGTAAGGCACGGAAGTCGACCGCAGGTTGCCGAGCAAGGCACGCCAAGCGACGACCGAGGTGCTGTTGACGTTGAACTGACCCGGGACGCGCAGGGTGGCGGCCACCCGCTGATAGGCGACGGGCTGGACCGGGACGCCGGAGAATCCGCTGGCACCGGTCACGGCGAGGTCGAAGAGCGGAGCCTTCGCGTTCGGCAGGAACCAGGAATTCGGCAAGGTCGTGGTGCCGGCGGCAAAAGAAGCCCAACGCTTCTTCATGCTCTCCATGACGGTTTGGTTCCAGACGTGCTCTTGGCCCGTGGACGGACGCAGCGAGGCCCAATCGGTCGGCAGCGGGGCCAGGGACGAAAAGAACCAATCGTCGAAGAGGATGTGGTTCAGGCAATAGCTGTCATCGTGCTGCAGGAAGGCCTGGTGAATCTCATCGCGGCTGCGCAGGTTGCCCGCCATATCGATCCAGCGGCCGACGGCGTCGTCGGGCGGCAGGATCGGCGAGGCATCCGCATTGCCGATCAGGCCATGGTGGAAAGGCGGCGCGGGGTTGGTGGCACGGATGTCGCAGCCTTGCAGGCCCGGAATCGACTGGACCGGCTTGACCGGCAGCTCGGCGACGGCGGCGCGCTGCAGGCCGGAGGTCGGATCCAAACCCGTCAGGATGAAGCCGCCGTAATTGCTCGTAGGGTCCGACTGCGGACCGTTCAGGTCCGCGAAGCCCGTCATCGGCAGGAAGTAGAGGTCATACGGCGCATTCACCGGATTCATCGCCCCCGCATACTGCACGCCGCTGTTCGCCGAAGAATAGAAGCCGCCGACACCTTCCCCATACTGACCCACCATCGAAACGGTGCTAGTATCGGCGACATTGGCTGAAGCATAGGGGAAGGCCGTGAGGACTCCGGCGGACTTCAGGCCGATCTCCGTGTAAGTCGTGAAGGGCGAGGCCTGCAGGAAGCCCTTTGAGACGGTCTTCACGCCGGTGCGGTTGTTGTACTGCGCGACTCCATCGTTCGAGAGGCGCAGGCCGAAGGCGAAGGTCCCGAAGGCACGCGGGGCCGCGGCCGCTTCCCCCAAGGTCTGCTGGAAGGGATACGGCGCGTCTTGGCCGTAGAGCTGCTGGAACTGGGTGGTGCTCGTACCGACGAAACTAAAGCGGACCGGAGAATACTTATAATTGACCGGAAAGTAGTCGTAGTAGATGCCGTCGCGGGCGACGGTGGTGTTATCGATGTTCTTCAGCAGGCGGTAACTCAGGAGGCCGCTCCCCGACGCAGTGCCAGGAAGGGCCATCTGCCAACCCGACCGACCGCTCGCGACATAGCCCGGCGTGAGGTTGTAATTTCCGCCGGAACCCAGGGCGATCGGGATTGGACTACCCTCGTTCATCGCGAAGACGCGCGTCTGTCCCGGCTCCAGGGTAATCTCAGCCCCGCCGCCAATGATCAGGTTGACGCCGCCAGAAAAATAGGGGCCGACATGTTGGGTCACGTTGAAACCGGCCCCATCGCTGCAGTTGATGTAGATGGGCAGGGACTGCCATTTGCAATAAGCGCGGAAACTGGGGACGGTAAGGCGGACGTTGAAGGGGTTCCAAAGCGTGACGACGGGTTGCGCGATGAACGCAGGCGTGGAACCCGTGGCGGACGAAGCGAAGACGTACTGGATGCGGGCGATGAGCGGGTGGCGGTGGATGCGCTCGTAATAACTGTACAGGTCTCCCGCGTTGGTCGCGGCCACCGGCTGCGGCGGCAGCATCGTGGTGACGTTGGCGAGCTGGGGGTCGGGATTGGTGACGTACTTACGGTAGTGCAGGCAGTAGTCGGTGAGGTAGGCCCAACTGCGGATCGGCGGGAAGGACGAGAGGGCCGCGTAACCGCCGAAGTTCGTGCCTCCGTCCGAAGCGACCCCCGCCGAGGTACCACCCAGCGAACCGTAATCCGACCACCAATACATCAAGGCGTGACGGCGACGATTGCCGATGCCCGGCTGAATCGATGGAGGCCAAGTAGGGTAATCCGAGACTGGACGCTGGAAGGCGAGGTCGTAATCCGGATCGCCGCCGTTGCGCGGAAGTTTCTGCGGCTTGACGCGGAAGAGCGGCATCTTGCCCTGGCGGCCGGAATCGATGGCGTTCGCCCAATCCCACGTTTCGGTGAAGAGCGAGAGGTCCTTGCGCAGGCCGCCGGTCGCCGTGTTGGTCAGCAGGCCTTCGCCGTAGAGACTGACGTCATGGAAGCCGGCCTTGGTCAACGGAGTCGGGGTCGCGTTCTTCAGCGCATCGGTCAGGCGAGAGGCGTCCGCCGGCGCCGGCAGCAGCGGCACCGTCGGCGTCGACAGCGGCTGATTGACCGGCATGGGGACGGCGTTCGCGATGAGCGCGGGATAGCCGATGGCTTCGAGGTCCGGCGCACCGAAGGTCTTCGCACGTTGGGCCCAATCCAAGTTATCGGAACCGGCCGAAGCCGTGGCGGCGTTCGGGATGATGAGGCGGACCTTCTGGTTCTCGCCGCCGACCCACCAACAGAAATACCCCTGGGAGCCGTCGGTGGTCGCCGTGGCCGGCTGGCCGTCCACGAAGGAGATGGGCGTCGCGTGAATCTGCCGGACGGCTTGTGGATCGGTCGCCGAACCGACGAGGGGAACCGTCCCGGCGTTCGCGACGACCGAGGGCGGCGCGGGTGGCTTGACGGCCGTCCCATTGGGCAGCGTGAAGGTGGCGTTTCCATACCCCATCTGGTTGGAGAGCATCCAGCCCAAGAAGCGCGCCGAGGGAGCGGTGCTCGTATTGAAAGCCTTCAGCTTCGAGGAGTAATCGGGCTTCTGCGGACGGCCGGCATAACGGCTATTCGGCCGGATGTCGTGGTCGTTGCCCTCCCAACTGCGCCAAATGCCGAGCACGGGGTACTCGAAGGGATCCGCGCCCGGATTGGAGACCGAGGAAAGAGCGGGATCGTCGTAGAGGGAGGCCGGCGCGGAGACACGCGTGTCGGGACCGAGGCGTTCCTGCAGGGCGGCGCCCGCCAAGCGGACGGCGCCCATCGCGTTCAGGCGAGCCACGGCTTCGGCCTGCTTCGTCATCGCCAGCGAGGACTCTACCTTCAGGAACGAGGCGAGCACGATGACGACCATCACCATCATGGTCATCACGACCATGGATAGGACGAGGGAGAACCCCTGCCGCGGGCGGGGAGACTGTAAGGGGGTAGACTTCACCGTAACGTTGTTAAAATTAAACAACCCCTCAGGCCGTGACCAGCGAATTACCCTATTTGAGCGAGAAAGACGTCTCCATCCCGCCGCCCTGCCCTTCCTGGCGGCTTACTTCGCCGGCAAGTTTCGATCGGCAAAGTCGAGGTAGTGCCGCCAATCCTCGACCGTGACGTCGTGCTTCCCGGGACGGTTGTGGTACCCGAGGTCCTTGCCGACGGCCACGCCTACGGCAGGTTGCCCCGAAACGCCCAGGCCTTCGCGGCCGAGGAGTCTGAAGACCGGCTCGGCATGGAGAGCGCCCAGGAACTCCCCCTTCGGGTCCGCCCAACGGTCTTCGACGGCGCTGGCGACGTAGAGGGGACGCGGGGCGATCAGCGCCAGGACGTAATGCTGGTCGAGCGGCATGCGGTCCTCGCGCTCGGCGTAAGTGACGTACTTGGGCGCGAACCAATGAGGGAAGCCACGGCCTTTGTAATATCCGGCGATGACGCCGACGGTCTCTCCGAAGATGCGCTTACCGAGCGCCGCGCCCCCGCAACCGGACTCATTCGAGACGACGAACGCGAAACGGGTGTCCTGCGCCCCGGCCCAAAGCGAGGCTTTGCCGAGGCGAGAATGGCCGATCACCGCGACGCGCTTGGCATCGACGGCAGGGTCGCGCTCCAAGGCATCGAGCGCGCGAGAGAGGCCCCACGCCCAAGCCCCGATGCAGCCCCAATCGTTGTCAGCGCGGACCGCGGCGGGATCCTTCGAAGCATGAGCGGCGCGGATGCCTTCCTTCCACCCTTCCGGATGATCGGGCTCGAAATCCCCGCAGTAGACCGTGGCCAAACCATAACCACGGGAGACGAGGAGCTCGGCCTGCCAACGCGATGCCTGCAATCCGCGGCCTTTGTCGGTGGCGCGGTTGTTCGATGAGACCTCGGCCCACTGCTTCGACACCCACGTGGAGGGGAGCAGCACGGCAGGGTCGTTCACGGTCGTGTGGTTGCCGCCGAAATTAAGGCCGAGAAACACCGGCGATGGCGCCTTCGCGCCGTTCGGCAAATACAGCAGCAAGTCGAAGACGAGGCCGTCCTTGCCGTTGGGGCGCACCTTGTACTGCGTCCGCGTCGCCTTGCCGCCGAGCGCGTTCTTATCGCTCTCCACGACCTCGATGAGTGGCGCGCCTTTCGGTGCGGCGGCGGCCGGGGTCACGCCGTAGATGTGATCCTGCACGAGTTTCATGACCTCACCGCGCCGCGTCTCGTTCCATTCCTGTGCGGTGGTCACCTTGTGGCCATCGTTCGCGATCAGCACATCGGGGACCGTATACGGAGGCACCTTCGCCTCATCATCGATCGCCGGAGGCATGACTGCGGCCAGGAACAGCAGGGGGAGGAGCATGGCGCGACAATGGGCGATTTGGGCTCCGTGAGGAGCCAAATCAGATGGGGGTTGCGGGTCGGGGGTTGCGGGTCTCGGGAAGTGCGGTGGCTTCGCCATCTGCTTGCACTCTATTTTCGGAGAACAGCGACGAGGGGTGATACCAGGAAATGATCGCTCCAACCACTTACCGCCAACCCTGGCGAGGACGGCTCGCGTCCCTACCCAAAGGCACACGCGGCAGTAGGCCGCAGCCATTGCCACAACCCTCACCCCGCAACCCACAACCCTCATCGGGCTACGGCCCGCGCTCCCAAACTTCGAACGTATACTTCAACCCATCGACTTCGCCGTCCTTCGACCAGGCAAGTTTAGTGAAGTGCCGCTTCCAATCCGCGGGGAAGAATCGGTCGCCGGGGAAGTCGCGATGGATGCGCGTGATGAAAAGCTTGGAGCAGAGCGGCAAGCCTTCGGCATAGATGCGTTCGCCGCCGGTGATCCAGGTCGGACCCGTCCACGGCAGCGTCTCCGCCAAGGCCACCGCGGCCGGTAGGTCGGCGGTCCGTTCCGCCCCGGGGAACACCTTGGCCGGGTCGCGGGAAACGACCACCGTTCCCCGCCCCTCCAAGGCCTTACCAAGTTCCGCATAACAGGCGGGCCCCTCGATCATGACCCCGCCCGCGGTCTGGTCCAAAAACCACGCCAGGTCCTCGGGAATGTGCCAAGGAAGGCGCCCTTCTCGCCCGATTACGGCGTTTTGGGCGACGGCGACGATGCACTGGATGGGCTTGGCCACGCCGCAGGCTTAGGCGGAAATCGGGCCTGTGCAAGCGCAAGGGCGCATCCCTCGACTGATTGACAGCGGCCAAAGGGCTTACCAAGGTGGCGGGATGATTACCTGGCTCCAAAGCGCCACCTCCAAGCATCACCGCCTGATCTTCAGCGTCCTGCTGGTCGTGGTCGTCGGCTCCTTCGTGTTCTACGGCTATGGCAACAACGGCGCTACGGATACGAATACCCGGATGTACCTCGGGTACGACCTGAACAACGCCAAGCTCCAGACCCGCTACCGCGACTCCCTCGCCTTCGCGAGCTTCACGGGTCAGCGCAATGAAGGCCGATCCTTCTTCCAGTTCGTCGCCGAACTCAGCCTCGCCGACTCGCTCCACATCCCGAACCCAACCGACAGCGAAGTCCGCAAGCTCGCCCTGCTCGCGACCGCCGGCGCCGACGGCAAGGAGAACCTCGATAACCTCAACAAGTTCGTCGACTACGCCACCAAGGCCCTCAACGCCTCCGACGCCGAGACCCGCGCGCGTTTCGAAGCTTACCTGCAAGACGCCTGGCGCGTGAACAAGTCCGTCGCCCTGCTCTCCGGACCCGGCCACGCCACCACCGCCCAGATCAAACGCCTCATCCAACGCGAAAAGACGCTCTGGACGGTCGACGCCGCCACTTTCTCGAATGCCGGCTTCAAGGCCACCGTCGCGGACGACGAGGCCAAGGCCAAGGCCGCCTTCGAAGCCAACAAGGAAGCCTACCGCCTCCCCGCCAAGGTCGAGGTCACCGTGGTGTCCTTCACCAAGACCGAACCCGATACTTCCACGATCACCGATGATGAAATCGTGACCGAAGGCTACAACGTGGCCGAGAAGTTCAAGTTTGAGCCCGGCAAGATCAAGGAACAGTCCCTCGCCCGTCGTGCCGATATCGAGAAAATCATCCGGGCCGACCGCGCCCTCCGCAACCTCGCCGGCAAGATCGGCGAAGAGTTGGGCGACAAGTTCCCGACCGAGTCCCACAAGGCCGATTCGAAGGCCTTCACCGAATGGCTCAAGGCTCAGGGCGCCAAACTCACGACCCTCGCCGCTTACGAAGTGAACAACCCCCCGATCGACTCCAAGGTCCCCGCCGAAGCCCTCCGCCTCGCCGGCGAGTTGACCGAAACGGAATGGCGCACCGACATGTTCCGTGCCGAGGACGCCGCCATCTTCGTGCTGCTCAACAAGCGCATCGAATCCCGCCTCCCTGCCTTCGAGGAAGTCAAGGCCCTCGCCCTCTCCAACTGGCGCAGCAACGAGCGCGCCCGCCTCCAAGCCGAAGAGCTCTCCCGCATCTCCAAGCGCCTCCAGGAAGACGAGGCCGCCGGCAAGTCGTTCACCGAAAGCGCCAAGGCCCTCGGCCTGACGACCTCCACGCCCGCCCCCTTCACCGTCGTGACGACCCCCGAGACCCTCGCGGGCATCAACGAAAGCACCGGCCAAGTCCTCGAAGTCGCCGGCGTCGGCAAGATCACCACGGGCATCCGCACCGGCAACGGTGACACCGTGTTCCTCCGCGCCGCCAAGGCCGAGAAGCCGAAGGACGACGCCACCGAAGCCGAGGTCAAGCAGCTCGTCGCCCGCTTCACGCAGCGTAACGCCTACTTCACCGCCCAGGGCCTCGTGCAGGACCTGACGGAAGTGCCGGAAGAGAAGAAGTAAGCGAAGGCGAAGCCTTCGCTTCGAGGGTTGGGGGTAGGCTAGGGGCTTTCTCTTTAAGCCCTAATGGATCCTCCATAAGGCTTCGGAGTTGGTGCATCTCATTCGCGCATCTGCACGTTCGGGACATGGATTCGCATGAACCATCTTCCATCAACGACTACCGAGACCTGCTGGCCTGGAAAGAAGCCAGAGGCCTTGTCTTGGCGGTCTACCGCACGACGCGAAGCCTGGTCGCCAACGACAGACCTTTGGCCGACCAGATGCGTCGTGCGGCGATCTCAATACCTTCGAACATTGCCGAAGGGGATGCACGCGGCGCCAATCGTGATGCCCTGCGATTCCTGCTGATAGCTAGGGGCTCGCTGGCTGAACTCGAGACTCAGACCCTGCTTTGCCTAGACCTCAATTACATCACGCAAAAACAAGCGGACGAACTGCAGTCCAAATACAATATGACAGGCAACCTGCTTGGAGGGCTAATCCGCTACCGAGCGAAACAAGAAGCGCGAAGGCATGGGCGTTAACCATCCCTTCGTCGCGTCCCTACCCCAAGGCTCATGCGGCCGTAGGCCGCGACCATTCCGCAACCCACACCCCTCAACCCCCATGGGGTGACTATGGCGTTTTGACTCCTCACCGGAGGCAAATCGCCCATAGTCACCCCATGCTGCTCCGCCCCCGCATCGTCGCCCTCCTCGCCTGCGTCTGCGCCTCCCTGGCCTTCGCCGCTGAACCATTGTTGCTGCCCCGACCCAACGCGGTCGAGCTGAGCCCGGAAACGTTCACGGCCACCGAGCTGACGGTATCCTGCGAATCCGAGGCGGAATTCGCCAAGGTGCAACGCATCCTGACCGCCGACGGAAAGCTCACGCAGGTCCGCCGTTCCGAAACCAATCCGACCCTCCGCGTATCGCGCTTGAAAACGTCCACCTACGCGCTCCGCATCCAGCCGAAGGTCATCGACCTCGCCTACGGTCCCGAAGATCAGCTCAACGCGGCCCTCACGACCCTGCGCCAACTGGCCTGGGCCGCACAGTCCGGTTGGTCCGTCCCCTGCGGTACGATCAGCGATACGCCGCGCTACGGCCACCGTGGCTTCATGTTGGATGAATCCCGCCACTTCACCGGTATGGCGGGCGTGAAGCGCCTGCTCGACGCGATGGAGCTGCTCAAACTGAACGTGTTCCACTGGCACCTGACCGACGAACCGGGCTGGCGCATCGAGATCAAGAAGTACCCGAAGCTCACGACCACCGGCGCCCTCGGTAACTTCACCGATAAGGACGCACCCGCCACGTTCTACACGCAGGACGACGTCCGCGAAATCGTGGCGTACGCGGAGGCCCGCGGCATCACCATCATCCCGGAGATCGACATGCCCGGCCACGCCGCCGCCGCCAACCGCGCCTACCCGGAGTTCTCCGGCGGGGGTTCGAAGAAATACCCCGACTTCACCTTCAACCCGGCCAAGGCCGAGACCGACGCCTTCCTCAAGGACATCCTCGCCGAGGTGCGTACGCTCTTCCCGAAATCTCCGGTGATCCACCTGGGCGGCGACGAGGTGCACTTCGGCTGGGAACAGTGGCCCAAGCTGCCCGAGGTCAAAAAGCTGATGGCCGACGAAAAGTTCACCAAGCTCGATGAGGTCGAGGGCCGCTTCGTGCGTCGCATGGCCGACCACCTTGCCCCGACGTGGACGCAGGTGGGCCTCTGGGACGAGGCTTCGCGCTTCAACCTACCGCCCGCGAAGACGCTGCTCTTCTGGTGGCGCCACGACAAGCCGCAGGGCCTCAAGGACGCCGCGGAAAAAGGCTACGACATCGTGCTCTGCCCGCGCATCCCGCTCTACTTCGACTTCGTGCAGGACGGCGCGCATAAGTCGGGCCGCCGCTGGGCCGGCAAGTTCGCCGAGATCCAGGCCGTACATGCCTTCCCGGAATCCCTCGGCGCCACCCTACCCGCCAACGCCAAGATCCGCGGCCTCCAGGCCAACCTCTGGACCGAAACCGCCGTGACCCAGGAACGCCGCGACTTCCTCACCTTCCCCCGCCTCCTTGCGCTCGCCGAATCCGCCTGGACGCAGCCCGCCCGCAAGGACTTCCCCCGCTTCCAACAAGCCTCCGCCACCGTCATCCCGCACCTCGAAGCCCTCGGCCTCAAGCCCTGGAAAGGCGCCGCGGAAGTGGCGAAGTGAAGCCGAGGCTTTACTTCGAGGGTTGAGGGTTGAGGGTTGAGGGTTGAGGGTTGAGGGTTGCGTGAAAGGTAGGGTCAGCACTGCGTGCTGACCTAGCTGCCTCGGGTAGGGGCGCGACTGCGTCGCATCCGTTCGCCCACTGACGGAGACTATCCACCCACCCGGCTATTCTCGGCTCAATCCGCTCAACGGACGCGACGCAGTCGCGCCCCTACCTCCTTCACTTCGCCGCCTTCGCCCAAGAGTCCTTGAGGGTGACGGTGCGGTTGAAGACGGGCTGGCCAGGCTGGGAGTCCTTGGTGTCGGTGCAGAAGTAACCGATGCGCTCGAACTGTACGCGGGTGCCAGGCGCCACCGCGAGGAGCGCGGGCTCGACCTTGCCGCGGATGGCCTGCAGCGAAGCCGGATTCAAGAGCGTCCGCCAATCGGAGCCTTCCGGGATGTGCTTCATGTCCTCATGCGCGAAGAGGCGGTCATACAGGCGGACTTCGACATCGCCGGCCTGCGCTTCGGAGACCCAATGGATCGTGCCCTTGACCTTACGGCCGTACGGAGCGTCGCCGCCACGCGTGGCGGGATCGTAGGTGCAACGGACCTCGACGACCTTGCCGGCGGCGTCCTTGACGCAACCGGTGCAGGTGACGAAGTAGCCCCAGCGGAGGCGGACCTCCTGTCCAGGGGTGAGGCGGAAATACTTCTTCTCCGGGATCTCCATGAAGTCCGCCCGCTCGATGAGAAGGGTCTTGGAGAACGGCACCTGGCGGCTGCCCGCGGCCGGGTCCTCGGGGTTGGTCTGGGCCTCGAGCTGCTCGCCCTGGCCTTCCGGGTAGTTCTCGATGACGAGGCGGACCGGATCCAGCACCGCCATGAAGCGGGAGGAGGTCTTGTTGAGGTCGTCGCGCACGGCGTGCTCGAGGAGTGCGACGTCGGACAGCGAGTTATGCTTGGTGATGCCGACGGTCTCGCAGAACTTGCGGACGGCGGCAGGCGTGTAGCCGCGACGGCGCATACCTGAGATCGT
>SXGQ01671111.1_pt1 | contig 12139 bp, 11 predicted proteins | sample 3178371 | NCBI WGS metagenome assembly SXGQ01 (sample SAMN11356859, study PRJNA531348) | freshwater metagenome | isolation source: freshwater sample F1-20 | place: China: Fuxian Lake, Yuxi | collected 2017-12-25 | reverse complement strand
GATGGGCGCGACAACGACGACGACGGCGCGATCGACTGCGCCGACTCGCAGTGCGCGGCCTTCCCGGTGTGCGTCGAGACGGTCTGCGATGACGCCCTCGACAACGACGCGGACGGCAAGGTCGACTGCGCCGACCCGACGTGCGCGGGCAAACCGGCCTGCCCGCCGACGCCCGAGAACACGCTCGCAGCCTGCACCGACGGGATCGACAACGACGCCAACCGCTTCACCGACTGCGCCGACTTCAGCTGCTCCCGCTCGACCGACGCGGCCATCCTCGCGGCCTGCGCCGAGCGCGCCGAGAACTCGGTCGAGCGCTGCACCGACGGGCTCGACAACGACGGCAACGGCTTCACGGACTGCGGCGACTTCAGCTGCTCGCGGTCGACCGACCCAGCCGTCCTCGCGGCCTGCGCCGAGCGGCTCGAGAACACGCTCGCGCGCTGCAGCGACGGGGTCGACAATGACGCCAACCGCTACATCGACTGCGGCGACCGCGCGTGCTCGCAGTCGACGGACCAGGAGATCTGGGCGTACTGCCAGGCGCGCACCGAGGCGACCCTCGAGAAGTGCCGCGACGGGGTCGACAACGACGGCAACGGCTACGCGGACTGCGCGGACTTCAGCTGCGCCCGCGCGACGGACGCGGCCATCCTCGCCCACTGCGAGGCCACCCTCGAGAACAGCTTCGAGAAGTGCAGCGACGGGGTCGACAACGACGGCAACAGCTACGCCGACTGCGACGACAACAGCTGCCGCGAGAGCGAGGACCCGACCGTGCGGCGCGCCTGCCAGGAGAGCGCCGCGGTCAGCCCCGACGAGGCCAATGCCCTGTGTTCGAACGACCTCGACGACGACGGCGACGGCTTCGTCGACTGCGAGGACTGGGACTGCGCCTGGAACCCGGACGTCACGGTGTGTGCGGGCCAGCGCGTGTGCGAGTGAGGCGGAGAGGACCATGAGACTGCTGCAAACATCCTTCTGGGGCGCGCTCGCCCTCATGTCGGCCCTCGTCGTCCCGGCCCGCGCCGAGGATGCGGCCTGGCCTCAGCCTCCCGCCCCGGCCGAGGCCGCCCGCCCCGCGACCGAGACGGCCTGCGGGGACCGGTCCGACAACGACGGCGACGCGATGATCGACTGCGCGGACGCCGACTGCGCCGCGACCGACGCGTGCCAGCCCGACGGCGGCCCGGAGAACACGGACGCCCGCTGCAGCGACTGGATCGACAACGACGGCAACGGCCACGTCGACTGCGATGACGCGGGCTGTCAGTCGGCGGACATCCGCGCCTGCCGCGGCAGCTGGAACGAGGGTGGCGGGAGTGGCGGCGGCGGCGACAACGACGCCGACGACACCAGCGTCCTCGAGGGTCTTCAGGCGGGTGAGACCGTCGAGGACCTGATGGGGCGCTTCGGCGACAAGGACGGTGAGTCGACCAACGAGCTCTGCGCCGACGGCGACGACAACGACGGTGACGGGCGCGTGGACTGCGCCGACCTCGGCTGCCGCTTCGACCCGAACGTGCAGGTCTGCCGCGAGACCCCGGGGCTCCGCTTCTCCGTCGTCTCGCAGCTCACGCAGAGCTACGACTTCGAGTCAAAGCTCGCCGACACCCGCTTCACGGCGCTCCAGCTGCGCGCCTTCGGCCCGATCCCGCTCATCCAGGACTCGTTCTTCCTGCTGTCGATGCGCACCGAGCGCACCCCGCGCCTGACCTTCGCGATGTTCCAGATCCCGATCGGCGGCGGCCACTACCTCAACGTCAACTCGGGCGGCGGCACGCTGTCGACAGCCCTCATCCGCTCGCAGCAGAAGCAGCTGCTCATCGAGCCCCCGTTCTACCTCTTCAGCGCCTTCGAGCAGGGCAACGGCGCCTCGGCCGAGGTCGGCGGCCCCGTCGACGCGAAGGGCCTCTTCGAGTACCGCGTCTTCGTCGGCGGCGGGTCGGGGCGCTCGAACGGCAACGTCGGCGGTCGCTACTTCACGTATGACAACACGAACTACACCTTCACCGTCGGCGCGCAGCTCGGCATCGACCTCATCGGCTTCACGTCCCGCTGGGACAACCCGATGCTCTACACCCCGGTCCAGACGGCGCTCGGCCTCAACGTCGGCCTGAAGTACGACCAGCGCGCCCAGGAGCGCTACCCGGCCGCCAACCTGCGTGGCGTCTTCCGCCATGGCCGCTTCTACGTCGAGGCCGAGACCTACATGAAGCAGGAGCTCGCCTTCGACAGCTTCCAGCTCGCCTACAACGTCGGCGCGGGCTTCCTCGTGTGGCCGAAGCACCTCTACCTGACCGCCGACTACGGCCAGTACCTGCCTGGCGAGATGAAGAACCCGCCCGCGGTCGCCGAGACCGACCTCCGCCGCCAGCTCGCCGAGACGCAGGCCCGCGCCGGCCTCCACTGGTACTTCTGGCGCAATATCGGCGTGCTGTCGGCCATCTACACACACCGCGACGTCGAGGCCCTGCGCGACGGCGACCCGGGCACGAAGGAGCGCGAGCTCAAGTTCGTGGGCCAGTACCGCTTCTGAGAAGCCGCGCCGACCTCGCCCGGGCCCCCACGGGTCGGCGCGCCGTGACCAGCTCGGTCGGGGCGCGGCAGGGCCTCGGCCGAGGCCGGGGGCCTGCCGCGAGGACCTGCAAGGCCCCTTGAAATCCGCCGCGACCCGGTGCACATCGTCGGGGCGCAGGCGGTCGTCCCCGCTCCCGCTGAAGCGCACGACAGGATGGCACGTGGGCTCGTGCCAGAGGAGCCGCCATGACGACGCGTTTGACCCACTACACCGCCGACGGCCTCCAGGGCGGCGTCCGCGACCCCGCCAAGGGCTATGGCCTGTACGCGACCCGCCCCATCCGCGCGGGCGAGGTCCTGTGCGTCTGGGGTGGCGACGTCCTCGACCGCGCCGCACTCGACCTCCGCAGCGAGGCCCACCGCATGCACTCGGTGCAGATCGACGACACGCTGTACATGGTGCCCTACGGTGACGCCGAGCCCGCGGACTTCGTGAACCACTCCTGCACGCCGAACGCGGGGGTGAAGGGTCAGGTCGTCGTGGTCGCGATGCGCGACATCCCGGAGGGTGAGGAGATCTGCTTCGACTACGCGATGACAGACTCGAGCGATTACGACGAGTTCCACTGCCGTTGCGGCGCCCCGGACTGTCGCGGAATCGTGACCGGGCGCGACTGGATGCGTCCCGACCTGCAGCGGCGCTACAAGGGCTGGTTCTCGTGGTACCTGCAGCGCCGCATCGACGCGATGCTGGCGCGCGAGGCCGCTGGAGAGCCCGGGTGACACGCACGCCGGGGTCTAGTCTCGATGCGGCCCTCGCGGCCTGGCTGCGCGCCCTCGAGACCTGTGGCGAGGCCGGGTCGGTCGGAGCTGCGGTCGAGCCCAACGTCGAGATCGCGCGAGCGAGCGGGCTCGGGCGCCACGCGGGACAGGTCGTCGAGGTGATCTCGGGCGCTGACAACGTCGCCCGGTGGCTCGCACTCACGCCACCTTCGCTGCGGTTCAGTCTCGACGGTCCGCCGCGGGTCTCGGATGCGGACGAGCACCTGTGGGAGGTCGACTACGCGGTCGAGGCCGACGACTTCCGGAACGGCGGGACCTGGTCGCTGCGCCTTGGACCGCACGGCCGCATCGCCTTCCTGCGCCATGTCCCGCGCCCACTTGGCGAAGCCGCGGCCGACGAGGTGCGGGACACGGCCGCGTGGCGCACGTATGTCGCACCCCTTGTCCCCCACGCGCATGACCATGACCCGCATGATCATGCCGACCATGCGGACGGTGATTCGTTCCGTGGAGAGCGCTGATGGATCCGACGATTGCTGCCCGCATCACCCGCTTCACCGAGCTGAAGGCCCGCATGCCGCACTCGGAGCTCCCGCGCTGGAGCCTCGCGCAGGCCCTCGAGGCAGCGTCCGACGGGCCGGCGGCGGTCACCGAGTACCGCGAGCTCGTGCAGCTCAAGCCCGACTACTGCATGGCATGGCTGCGCCTCGGGGCGCTCCTCTCGGCCCAACCCGCCGACCACACCGAGGCGCGCGAGGCCCTCGAGAAGGCCATGTCGCTCGCGCGCGCCCAGGGCCACGAGGCCCCTCGGACCGAGGCCGCTCAGCTGCTCGCGGCCCTCGACGACGACTGACAGAACGTCAGCCTACGACGACCTCGGCGGGCTGCCCGCGCAGGCAATGGTCGCTCGCCATCGAGGCGCCGTAGGCCCCCGCTGGCCAGAGGGCCAGGATTTCGCCTTCCGTGACCTCCGGAAACGGCACGTCGAGCGCGAAGACGTCGTTGGCCTCGTTGATGTTGCCGCCGATGTTGACGCGCTGCGGCCCACCCGCGACCTCCGGGATGGGGCGCCGTGGCGCCTGAACCGGGATGAAGAAGAGAGGTATCCCGTAATGCGCCGCGTAGAGGTTGACGGCGTGGCCTGCGTCCACACCGACCCACGTCGCCGTCGCGCGAGGCTCGACCGTCGTCACCTCGACGAGCAGCACGCCCGCCGCGGCCGTAATCCACGTCCCGGGCTCGCAGACGACCTCGACGTCGGACGGAACCTCGACGAGGGCCCGACGGATGGCCGCGGTCCACGCACCGAGCGACAGCGGCGCATCCTCGACCCGCTGCGGCCAGCAGAGCCCGCCGCCCACGTTGACCCGCCTGACGCCACCCACCGCCCGGCAGGCCTCCGCGAGGCGGGCGTACCCGACCTCGGCGGCCGCCGCGTCCCCCGCCTGCATCCCCCAACCGAGGTGCACGTGCAGCTCCTCGACGACGAGCCCGCGCGACCGCGCCTCGCGGGCCGCGTCGACGACCCGCTCACGGTCAAAGCCGAACTTGGCGTCCCCATAGGCGAGCTTCGGGGAGCCGCCCCAGCCGACCTTGACACCCGGGTTGATGCGCAGGCCGATGGCGTCCGTCGCGCGCCCCGGTGTCTCAGCCCAGCGACGGATCGCGGAGAAGGTGTCGAGGTTCGGCACGACGCCCGCCTGCGCGACCTGAACCAGATCACGGTTTGACAGCATGCCAGCGGTCAGTGAGATCCGCCCGCGCGGAAATCCCGCCTCGAGCGCGCGCAGGACCTCGCGCGGCGAGCAGGTGTCGAGGTCGATGTCTCCCTCGCGGAGGACCGCCGCGAGGATCTCGGGGTGGCGGTTCGACTTCATGGCGAAGCGGATTTGGAACGGCCGCCCGAGCCCGCCGAGCGCCTCCCGCAGCTCGGCAAAGCGCCGCGCAAGACTCTCACGCCCGTAGACGTAGGTCGGCGTCCCGTGCCGCGCCGCAACCTGCGCAAGCGAGACGCCGTCAAGGTGGAGCGCCCCGGCGATCTCTGTCAGGCTGCCCCCGCCCCGGGCTTCGTCCCACACCATCCTGCACCTCCTGCGCGATGCGCCTCAGCCTGCCATGCCCGCACCCCCGCGTCTCGCGGGAATCGTGCCGCAGGCATTTCCTGTCTCCCCAATCTCACCACAAAAAACATCCTGTGCACCCGTCCGACAACGGCGCGCGGACGCGTCCCTCTGACCCGCGACCGTTGCGCACCCCACACCCGAGCACCCGGAGGTCCATCATGAGCCCGACCGACACCCTCGTCCGCGCCCGCGCGGCCCTCGCCGAGGCCGATGCGCTCCTCATCGGGGCTGGTGCTGGCATGGGGGTCGACTCCGGACTCCCCGACTTCCGCGGCCACGATGGCTTCTGGAAGGCCTATCCGCCCTACAAGGCGCTCGGCCTCGGCTTCCAGCAGCTCGCCAACCCACGCGCCTTCCACGACGACCCCGCACTTGGCTGGGGCTTCTACGGCCACAGACAGGCCCTCTACGCCGAGACGACGCCCCATGCAGGCTTCGCGATGCTGCGCGACTTCGCGGCGGGCCTGCGGCACGGGGGCTTCGTCTTCACGTCGAACGTCGACGGTCAGTTCGCGAAGGCTGGCTTCCACCCGGACCACATCGTCGAGTGCCATGGAAGCATTTATTATCAGCAATGCATGACTCCATGCGGCCCAGACATCCGCATCGCTCCCGCGGCGCCCGCGGTCGACCTCGCCACGATGCGCGCGCGCGCCCCCCTGCCCCGCTGTCCAACGTGCGGCGGCCTCGCCCGCCCAAACATCCTGATGTTCGGTGATTGCGGCTGGAACGCAGCCCGCACGGAGACGCAGCAGGCCCGCTTCGACGCATGGGTTGCGCGTCTCGGGAGCGCCCGCCTCGTGATCCTCGAGTTCGGGGCGGGTACAGCCATCCCGAGCGTGCGTCTGACAGGCGAAGGCCTGATGTCGGGGCGCGCGGGGGCGACGCTCATCCGCGTCAACCCCCGCGAACCAGAGGGGCCCCCTGGCACGCTCTCGCTCGCGATGGGGGCGCTCGCCGCCTGCGAGGCCTTGCTCGGGCGCCGCGATGCCTGAAGGCGACACCATCCACCGGGTTCGGGCCGCCCTCGCACCCCACCTCGTCGGAGCACCGCTCGTCGCCCTGCACGTCGACCGTGTCCCGTGGCCTGAGGCCCGGACCCTCACGGTGACGGCCTGCGAAGCGGTCGGCAAACACCTGCTGCTGACGCTCGCGCGCGAGGGCCGAGACGTCCATGTTCTCCGCAGCCACCTCGGCATGAAAGGGACCTGGCACAGCTACGCCCTCGGCGAGCCCTGGCATCGCCACCCTGACCGGGCGCGGCTCATCCTCGCGACCGCGGCGCGCGTCTTTGTCTGCTTCGACGCGAAGGAGGTCGCGCTGACCCGCGCCACCGCGCAGCAGCCCGGTCAGGTCGCCCGGGTCGGGCCAGATCTGCTCGCGGCCGAGCCCGAGCTCGACGCCGTCGTGGCGCGGGCCCGAGCCGCGGGGGGCCCCAGTTCCGCCATCGCGGACCTGCTGCTCACCCAGTCGGTCGCGAGCGGGATCGGCAATGTCTACAAGTCCGAGGTCCTCTTCATGGCCGGGGTCGATCCGTGGCGACCTTGCGATGCGCTCCCGGACCGCGCCCTGCGTGAGCTCTACGCCCTCGCCGCGGCCATGCTCGCCGACAACACCGCGCGCGGCGGCTGGCGCATCACGACGGACGCGCGGGCCTGCAGCCACGCGCCGCTCGCGCGCCAGACGCACCTGACGCCGCCGCGCGGCCTGCCCCGACACTGGGTCTACCGCCGCGCCGGCCGACCGTGCCTCGTCTGCGCGACGCCCATCCGCAGCCGCCTGCAAGGCCCGATGGCGCGCATGACCTACTGGTGCCCTCAGTGCCAGGCGGCCACGACGGATCACTGACGTTTCGTCAGTTCATGCACCTCAGACGGTGGATGTGCGGTGGGGGTGCAGCGGCCTCGCAGGCGAGATGTTTCTGGACAGGCGTACGGTTCGGGCGGATCGGTCGTCCGACACGATCGCGCCGCCGCGCGCCCCCGGCAGCGTGGGCCTGCGACACACCCGCCCGGAGGTTCGACCATGCGTTCGTCCATGCGCACCACCGTGACCCGCCGCCTGAGCCCGGTCGCTATCGCCATGGCCCTCGGGGCCTGCGCCACGCGCGCCGAATACGTCGTCGAGGGGACCGAGCGCTCGATCGGCGTCGACGGCCTCATCACGATCGCGCCTCAGGCCGAGGACGTGAACCGGGTCAAGGTCGAGCTCGAGCACCTGCCGCCACCCGAGCGCCATGACCGCCGCATGCGGACCTTCGTCGTGTGGCTGACCCCACCCGACGGTGCGCCGGTGCGGGCTGGGCGCCTCGCCTACGACCGCGACAGCCGCGAGGGACGCCTCGAGGCGACGACGCCGAACGACGCCGTGCACGTGCAAGTGACAGCCGAGCGCGAGTCGGACGTGAACGCCCCCTCGGACGTCGTGGTCGTCTCACGCCATGTCGTCCTGACGCGCTCCCGGACCGCGCGGCGCTGAAGGCGCAACGCGGCGATCAGGGGGTCGAGAGCTCGACGACGGCCCGCAGCAGGCGGTAGGCGGCGTGCCACTGCGGTGTCGCGAGGAGGTCACGCGTCAGCGGAACGGTGACTCGCTCGTCGTTCCGGAAGGCGTGGAGCTCGGGGCCGCCCGCCTGGACGGCGTGACCTGCGCGGGCGACCGGGAAGCCAGCGCAGATCAGGCTGTCGACGAGGGCCTGACGCAGCCCAGAGTCGAGCTGCCCACCCAGCCGGTCATTCTCCCCGTCGGCACGGTGGACGTCGAGGGTCATCGCGCCGTCACCCCAGAGCGCCAGCTCGACGCGCCCGTCCGTGTCGTCCGGCTCGACGAAGAGCAGCTCGAGGCTCGCGTCCGCCTGGCGCAGGTGTCCAGCCCAGCGGCGGGCCTCACCCTCGACCGGCAGCGCCCGGACTGCACCCGCGACCGCGACGAGCGCGAGCGCATCGCCCACGTCGATCCGGTCGCCAGGCGTCAGTTCGGCGCTCCGGCAGGGCGCTCCATGCAGCGTACAAGCCGCACCCCTGTTGGCGACGGTGAGCGTCAACCCGGCGTCGGACCAATCGAACTGCAGGTGTTCGGGCATCAGGCCAGCGAGCCGCAACTCGACCGGGCCCGAGCCAGCGACGATGCACGGGTCGCGCCCCGAGAGCGTCATCGCGGCGAGCACCCGGGTCTCGGGCGACGTCACGTCGGCGGCCCGGTAGACGAGGGTCCACGGGGCACCTGGCTCAGCGGGCAGGGCCGTGCCCGAGAAGGCGTCGGCGGGCTCGACGGGCGGCTCGGCGTTGGCGTCGAAGATGCGGACGCGCAGCGGCAGAAGCCCGAGCCGGACCACGTCGTCATCGCCGAGCACCGCGTGGGCGATGCGCTCGCCGTGCACCCACGTGCCGTTCGTGCTGCCGAGGTCGCGCACGACGACCTGGCCGTCCTCCCAACCGAAGGCGGCGTGCACCCCCGAGATGCCATGATCGACGAGGCGCAGGCCCGCGGCCGACTTCCGGCCGACCGAGAGGGTCTGGTCGGTTGGGAGGCACACCTGTCCCTGGCCACCGTTCTCGTTGAAAAACAGCAGGTAGGCGATGGGCGCGTGGCGAGAGGCGGGCACGTCGACAGGCGGGTCGGAGGGCGGCGCCTTGCCCGCCATCGACGCCTCGCTGAGGGTCGCCCGCGCCTTGGCGCTCGACTGGGAAGGCGCGTCGTCGGCGCGCGCGACGGCCTCGCCGAGGTCGGCGGCGACGGTCGACTCCACGATCTCCGGGGCGGGCGGAGTCGCGGGCGCGGCGGTGTCGATGACCGTGATCGCGAACGCCACGGCGCCGCAGCGAAGCACGTCACCGTCGGCGAGGCCCGACGAGAGGGGGATGCGAGCGTCGTTGACGAAGGTCCCCGTCTGGGAGTTGAGGTCGCGCACACGGAACGCGTTGCCGTCGCGCGAGATGCGGCAGTGACGGGCCGAGAGGCTTGGGTCGAGGACGCGGAGGCGGGCCATCTCGCCCGAGCCGATATCGAAGTGGTCCTTGTCGACCTCCACCACGCGGCCCACGTCGGCGCCGTGCGAGAACCGGATCGTCATCTTCGTCGTGACGGGCGGCGGTGCCGGCTCCTCGGTCGCGGCGACGGCCTGCACCTCGGCGGCGGGCAGGACACGCGTATCCGACGCCCAGCCATTGAGCTGGCGGAGGCGCTCGATGCGCTCCTCGATGGCGTCCGCACGCGCGTCCCCATCCTCGGGAAACGCGGACGCGTCAGGCTCCCTGGTTCCGTTGGTCATGGGTCTCGACTCCGTCGATCGGGTGACGTGTGCGGGGCCGCCGATGGCCTGGTTCAGGCCGACTCGGACGGCGCACGGAGCCGTCGCGCCCATGACGCGACCCCCGAGCAAGGGGGAGTGTAACGCGACCGCCGCCGCTTTGCATCCCTGACGCGCATCGAAGCCGCCGAGACCGCGGGAGCGCCTCGAACGCCCGCCTGCATGGCGGCGTTCAGCCGCGACCTGGCGCCACGATCACCCGCCCGGCGAGGGCGCGGCTGAGGGTGTGATCGTCAAGATATTCAAGCTCTCCACCCATCGGGATGCCCGTCGCGATGCGCGTCACCCGAACCCCGAGGGCGCCGAGACGCCGCGCCAGATAGACCGCGGTGGCCTCGCCCTCGACGTCGGCGCCAGTCGCGAGGATCACCTCTTCGACTGCGTCCCGGGCGAGGCGGCTCTCGAGGTTCTCGAGCCGCAGCTGATGCGGTCCGACGCCCTTCATCGGCGCGAGCGCCCCGTGCAGGACGTGATAGCGCCCGCCGTAGCTGCGTGCCCGCTCGAGGGCGAGCACGTCGACGACCCCCTCGACGACGCACAACGTCCGGGCGTCGCGCGACGGGTCGGCGCAGACGGCGCACAGCCGCGCCTCGCTCAGGTGGTGGCAGTCCTCGCAGAAATGAACCCCGTCAAGGACGGCGCGCAGCGCTGCGATGAGATCCTCGGCGTAGGCCCGCGGCCCGGAGAGGATGTGGAAGCTCCAGCGCAGACCCGAGCGGGCGCCGACACCTGGCAGCCGCGCGAGGAGGGTCGAGAGCCGTTCGAGCGCCCCTGGCAGCTGTCCGCCCGTCGTCATGTCCCGACTCCTCCGCTCAGCGCCCGACGCCGAGCTGCCGCAGCACCGACGCGAGCGGCCCGAGCTCACCCTCGATCGCCTCACGGGCGCGCCGCAGCGCGTCATTCGTCGCCGCAACGACGAGATCCTGCAGCATCTCGACGTCGGTCAGGGCGACTGGGTCGATCGCGACCCCGAGCACCTGCTGCGCCCCGTTCACCGTGACCCGCACGAGGCCGCCGCCCGCCTCGCCCGTCAGCCGCTTCTGGGCGGCGCGCGCCTGCGACTCGGCGAGCCGCGCCTGCATGTCCTTGGCCTGTCCGAGCAGACCCTGGAAGGCCCCGTTCTTCATCAACTCGTCAAAGTTCATCGGTCGCCGCCTCGCTCCGCTGTCACCGTCACGGCCCCAGGCACCCCGCCGAGGTGATCCTGCAATGCCACGACGAGGGGGTGTCCGACCAGCTCCGCGCGCATCGCCTCGGCGCGCGCGGTCTCCCGGCCGAGCCGTCGCTGCTGGGGGGTCCCCTCGACGACGGGCACCCGGCGCACCTGGACCTGCCGGAACGGGGGCGTCAGGACCGCGGAGAGCACCTTGGGCAGCTCGTCAACCCGGCTCGCGAGGCGACGCTCGGTGACCTCGCCCGCGACCTCGAGCGTCAGGGTCTCGCCGTCGACGCCGCCGACCGCCACGTGGTCGAGCATGCCGACGAGGATCGGATCGGCCTGAGCCGCGCCGCGCAACCGGTCAACCGCCACCTCCCAGGCCGCTGCATCAAGCGCGACCGGGGCCGCCGCCGCGAGCCGCGGCTCGGGCGGTAGCTGTACCGCCAGCGCGGCGCCCGTCTGGATGACAGCGGCTGACGGCGACCGCGGCGCCTGGATCGGGAGAGCGCGCAGCCCGCGGCACTCGGGGCCCAGGTCCTTTGCCTGGGCCTCAGCTTTTGGGAGCGGCCCTCCGCCCTCCCCGCGAGTCAGCCGCCGCTCGAGCTCGGCGAGCCGCTGCAGCAGGCCCTCGAGCGGCGCCACGGGGTGCAGACGGCACATGCGGATGACGAGCATCTCGAGCTCGAGCCGCGGGAACGACGCCTGAACGAGCCGCTCGGCCGTCTCGACCGCCATCCGCAGGAGTCGGGCGACGTCCTCGGGGCTGGTCTGTGATGCGAGCGTCGCAAGCGCTCCCTGCTCGTCGGGGGACAGCTCGGTCGGGGCGTCGTCGCCTGCGACCTGCACCATCGCGAGATCGCGCAGGTGATGAACCAGATCAGCTGTGAATTTGCGGAGATCAACCCCAAAATCGAAGGCCTCGGTGATGATCCGGAGGCCCGCTCGGGCGTCGCGCGCGAAGGCGGCCGCGAGCAGGCGGTTGAGCCACGCGCGGTCGGCCACGCCGAGCACGGCCGAGACGGCCTCGAGCGTCGCCTCCTGCCCGCAGGCGCTGATGACGCGGTCGAGCAGCGACAGGGCGTCGCGCATCGAGCCCTCGCTCTCGCGCGCGACGAGGCGCAGGCCGGCCGGATCGATGCGCACACCTTCGGCCTCGAGGATCTCGCTGAGCCGCCCCACCATGATCGGCATCGGGATACGTTTGAAATCAAAGCGCTGGCAGCGCGACAGGATCGTCACCGGGAT
>SXGQ01167196.1_pt1 | contig 12139 bp, 13 predicted proteins | sample 3178371 | NCBI WGS metagenome assembly SXGQ01 (sample SAMN11356859, study PRJNA531348) | freshwater metagenome | isolation source: freshwater sample F1-20 | place: China: Fuxian Lake, Yuxi | collected 2017-12-25 | reverse complement strand
TCATCCACCTTGCGGTGGGGTGAGTTGCTCCACGCGCGAATGTCGTGCACATGACATTCCATCGCGCCGCAACTCGCCGCTCGGCCGGGAATGCTGGTCGCCAAAGGCGTTGCCATCATTTCCGGAAAAATAGTGAGGAGGTCAATGCGCACCTCCGTGTTCCTCGAAAGGCGTTACTCGCCCTTCGGGGTCTCCTCTGCGGCAGCCGCTGGTGTCGCCACCACGGCTGGCTTTGGATGTTTGGAAACTTTGCTGCGAACAGCCAGCGCCTTGATCGCGGCCGCCGGAATTGTTCCACCAGCTTTCTTGATCATGTTGGCCGCGGTTTGAGATGGCTGCGCGCCCATCTTGAACCAATGCGCAACGCGCTCCATGTTGAATTCAAATTGTTTGCCTTCGGGACCGGCTGGATCGAACCAACCAAGTTCCTCGATCACCGTTCCGTTGCGAGGGCAGCGCTTGTCAGCGGCGCACAATCGATAGGTTGGACGGTGAATTCTTCCGAAACGCTTGAAACGTAATACGACCACGTGAGTTCTCCATCAGCCGCCTCCTCGGAACCAGTTGATCAACGATCAACTTGTCAGTTCCGTATGTCGGTGGGGCGGGCTTTTCAGCTCGCCGTGCCGCCATAACGGTGGGCAGGTGCGAATCGACAATTGTAACCAAAGTTTCATTTCACGCCAACGGCTTGGTGAAATTTGCTTTTTCAGAGGATGCAAATGCCCCAAAATAAGCCGTTATGCGCCAAAAATCATGGAAATGCGTTGGGCGTACTCAATGGAAATCTGGCGGCAAAAGCGTTCGATGGGTGAAAGGAACCCCAGCATGCTGAGCGCGAAAAGGGCGAAAAATCCGTACTGCATCACGGGCGGGCTTTCAATAATGTCGCGGGCGGGGCGTGAAAGGCCGGCAAGAATTTTGGAGCCATCCAGCGGCGGCACTGGAAGCAAATTGAAGGCGGCTAGGAAAAAGTTCAGCCAGCCGCCAGCGTAAAAAAAGATTTGCAAATTTTCGTAGACCTTCGTGTTCACGGGTCCACGCGCCAGCCAAATTCCAAGCGCGGTCAACGAGATCAACGCAAGTGCGATGTTCATGAGCGGGCCCGCGAACGCAACCGCCGCTTCGCCGCGGCGACCCCATCGAAAGCGGGTTGGATCGACGGGCATCATGCCCCAGGCGAAACCGACCAGTAGGAAAAAAATCAGAGAGGCGCCACCCATGTGCGTCATTGGATTGAGATTCATGCGGTCCAAGTCACGCGGCGTGTTATCGCCTTGCCAAATGGCGGCCCAGCCGTGGGCAAGTTCATGCAGCATAATGCTGAGCAAAACCCAGAATATCCAACTGGCCAGAAGCACTGGGTTGCTTTGATAAAGATCATGGACCCACCAACCGCTTTGCATGGCGCAAGAGTAGAAGATGTTCCCAAAGTGTGTTGGGCAGTTGAAATAAATTTATCGCGTTGCACCGGCCGCAACCATTCGCCTTCACGCCATGGATGTGCAAGCACTCAGCGCGCGGAATGATTTAGCCTGGGGCGTGGATGCGTTCACCAGCCACGCAGGTAAAGCGGATATTTGGCTTGTGATTGGACCAATCATTGGTGAGTGGATCGCGATCAAGCGACACAATATCGGCGGCAAGACCCACTTTGAGCGTGCCACAGCGATCGCCGACGCGCAGACACTTGGCGGCTTGGTTCGTGAATGCTTGCAATGCAATTTCCGCGTCAAGACTGGAACGATGTTCAGTGACGGCGCCCGCAGCGGTGGCGCCGGCGATGGCGGTTTGCATGGCTTGCAGGCAATCGGGTTCCACGATTGGCCAGTCGCTGCCAAAGGCAAGTCGCGCGCCGGCTTCGTGAAATTGCTTGAAACAAAAAAAACGATCCATGCGAGCGGCGCCCAGCCGCGGTAGTGCGGGACCAGCGTCGAAATATTTATGCAGTGGCTGCATGCTCAGCCAACGATCTTCGCAGCGGGCAATGTCAATGGGGTGCGCGGTTTGTCCATGTTCTATGCGCAGCGACTCGCGCGCTCGCACGCCGGATTTTTCAGCAGCGTCAGCGGCGTTCAGCGCGGCACGCAAAGCCGCGTCGCCAATGGCGTGCATGGACATGCTCCAGCCACGCGAAAGTCCCTCGCGCAACCAATCCGAAAGTTTTCCCGACTCCGCCAATTCAACAAACATGCCAAGGCTTTCGGGCGCGTCGCAGTAGGGTTCAAGCATGCGCGCAGTGCGCGAGCCAAGCGTGCCATCAATGAAACTTTTGAAACCAATGATGCGCAGCGCGTCGTCGGCGGCCACACATTCGCCCAGACTCCAATCTATGGGCCACTGGCGGTCCAGAATGGTGGCAAGAATTCGTATATTCAATTCATGGCGCAGCGGCGATAGGGTTGCGATGATGTCGCGTGCATATTCCATGCTGCCCACCGTGGCAATGCCATGGGCATGCAAGTGGCGCGCGGCGGCGTGGGCCATTGCACGCAAAGCCTGGGAATTTGGCTCTGGAACGCAAGGAATAGCCAGTGTCCACGCGGCTTGTTCCAGCAGCAGTCCAGTAGGGTTGCCCGCCGCGTCGCGCGCAATTGTGCCGCCAACAGGATCCCGCGAAAGATCATGGCGTTGCGCGATGATGTTCAGCGCGGCGCGATTGACAACGCACACATGTTGATCCATGCGCCAGGCAATAGCGGGGCGGTTGCCACATGTCGCCAGCCAAGTTTGATCGGGCATGCCGTGGCCAGAATTTTTGAGCGCGTGGTCCTGCGTATGCATGGACGCGTTGGGCTTGGAATTTTTTTGCCAATTTCCTTGATCCCAACCGCTCGCTTCCAGCCAGACATTGTCAGGGAGCGCTTCATGCTTGGCGCGGATCACGCGCTCAAATTCTTCACGCGATGAAACGCCGGCTAGATGCGCGTGTGCAAGAGCGCGCCCGCCAAGCAGAAAGTGCACATGTGAGTCAATGAACGCGGGACAGGCGAATTCGCCGCCGTCTATTTCTTGATCAACGGCGCCCGCGTCATCCATGGCCACAATCTTTGACCCATCCATGGTGATTGACTTGGCAAAGGGCCGCGACGCGTCACCTGTCCAAATTCTTTTTGCCGTGATCCGTGTGCGTGGCATCGGTTGTATCGTAGAGGCATGCGCAATCAACTTTCAATCGTGTGCAATAGATTGGTGGCGACTTTGTTCATGGGCGTACTGGTGTCATGCGCCGACAACGCGCCCAAACCCAAGCTTCCCGCGGCGTTTCCTGCAAAAGCTGCCGCAAACTCGGATGCGCTTCCCGCGCCTGCCGGCGCGGCGACGAATGCAATTTCATCCGCAAAACCAAATGCCATTGATCCAGCGATACCCGCGCCAACTGTTGCCGCCGATCCACTCACCAGTAGCGCCACTTCAAACGCGTCAGTGATTGAATTGCCAGCGATCACCATGCCCAAGCCCGCGGCGTGGACTTGGGTGAAGCCATCCATGCAGTTTCGTACTTTGCAATACAAAGTGTGTCATCCTGGGTCAGGTCAAGCTGCGCCGTGCGCGGACTTGATTGTGAGCGTGTTTCAGTTGGGCGATGGCGGCAGCGTGGACGCCAACATTGATCGCTGGAAAAATCAATTTCAAAATGCCCAAGGCGCGCCTGCGCAACCAACACGCTCGCAGCGCATGGTGGCTGGACTTTCTGTAACGCGTGTGGATATGAGGGGTGCGTGGAAGGGCATGGGCATGAGCGAGGCTCAAACTAATTTTGAGCAGCTCGCCGCGGTCATTGAGTTGCCGCGAGAAACAATTTATATTCGCATGGTTGGTTCGGAGGCCACCGTGGAATCCGCGCGAAAAGATTTTGAAGCCATGGTGGATGGAATTGCGCCGCGTGCGCCGCTTGGGAAGTGACCGCCATAGCCCGCGCGAAAAATAAAAAACGCGCGGAGTGAAATGAATTCAATGCGCGCGTTTGGTTTGACTGAATCAGATCACTTTGCCGCGGCAAATCGCTTGTTCACTTCGTTCCAATTCACCACATCCCACCAACTCTTCAAGTAATCCGCGCGGCGGTTCTGGTACTTCAAGTAGTACGCATGCTCCCACACATCCACGCCCAAAATGGGCGTTCCAAGGGTGTCAATTGTTCCCTTCATCAAAGGATTGTCCTGATTGGCGGTGCTGACCACTTCAAGCGCGCCGCCTGGTTTCACAATCAGCCACGACCAGCCGCTTCCAAATCGCTTCATGCCGCCATCGGCCAATTTGGCTTTGAAATCTTCCATGGTTCCAAAGGCTTGGGTAATGGCCGCGCTCAACTGCGCGCTCGGCGCGCCGCCGCTGCCCGCTGGCGCCATGATTTGCCAGAACATACTGTGGTTGAAATGTCCGCCACCGTTGTTGCGCACCGCGCCACGAATGGCCTCGGGCAGGGCGGGCAGCGTTGCGCACAATTCCTCGATTGATTTATTTTGCAGATCGGCGTGGCCCTCAAGCGCTTTGTTTAGATTGTCAACATAGGCCTGGTGGTGCTTGGTGCGATGGATGACCATGGTCTGTGAATCAATCGATGGCTCAAGCGCGGCCTCTGGATACGGAAGACTTGGAAGTGTGAATGGCATGTGTTGCTCCTTCTGAGTTGGGGGGTGGATAGTTGACGCGGTGTTGTTGGCCACGAATAGTGTTTGGGTGAGTCCATGCGACGAGAGCGCCGTGAACGCGCCAATCCCAACAAGGGAGTGGCGCAAAAAACTTCGACGATCCGCTTTGTCGCACATGCCGCTAACAATAGGGCGCGGCGAGGTATTGCGCCACACGCGCCGCGAAATTTGTGAATTTGCCGCGCTTGCACAATCAACGCAGCGCGCGCGGTGGGCAATCACCATGGCATGAAATTGCAGGGCGGATTGCGTACTCTTATTGCATGCGAAGCGAATATCGAATTATGGATGCCGCGGGCAATCGCGCGCGCGAAGGCCTGCGCACGCTGGAGGATGTCCTTCGATTCGCGCTGGATCAGTCGGATTTATTGCGCCGAGCGAAGTCCTTGCGCCATCGATTGCGCGGGGTATTTGAACGATTTCCCGCAGGATTGTTGCACGCGCATCGCGATGCGGCAGGCGACGCCGGCCAACATGCCCGCACGCCGCAAGAAGTGCAGCGCACGGATATGCGCGCCGTAGCCGTGGCCGCGGGCAAGCGCGTGATCGAGGCGCTGCGAACGCTTGAGGAAGTTGGCAAAATTCTGGACGCCGAGTTCGCCAATCAAATAGCCGCCATGCGCTATGAAATGTACGACTTGGAACGCGACGCCGTTCTTGCCTTTGGTTGCTCCGCACGATTTCAGCCGCGCGTGTGTGTGTTGCTCAGCGAGTCGCTGTGCAAGCTTCCGTGGATGGATGTGCTGCGCGGCGCACTGGATGGTGGTGCCGACATGATCCAGGTGCGTGAGAAGAAGATGTCCGATCGCGAGCTCATGGAGCGCGTGCAAATGATTATTGAAGTGGCGCGACCTTGCAACGCGCGCGTGATCGTGAATGACCGCGTAGATATTGCGCTGGCCAGCGGCGCTGACGGCGTTCATCTGGGAACAGGGGACTTGTCCATTCGCGCGGCGCGTAAAATTGCAGGAACAACCTTGTTGATCGGAGCCAGCACGCACAACGCCGCTGAAGCGTTGGCCGCCGTGACCGAGGGCGCCGATATGTGCGGCGTGGGCGCCATCTTTGCCACGCAACGCAAGCCCGATCGCGCGCCTTGCGGCGAGGCGCTTGTGGTTGATTTCATGCGCCACTATCCCAACACGCCGCATTTGGCGATTGGTGGAATTTGCCCACAAAATATTGAACAACTGGCCGCGATTGGCTGTCGCGGCGTCGCCGTGAGTGGCGCGGTGTGCGCGGCCGACAATCCCGCGGCGGTGGTTGCGCAATTGCATCAAGCGCTGTCGTCCACATTGTCGGAGCGCGCCTCATTGTGAATCAACTGAACGCCGCGTTGACCTTGCTTGGAACGGGAACAAGTTCGGGCGTGCCTGTAATTGGTTGCGATTGCGCAACATGCCGAAGCACCGACCCGCGTGACAAGCGGTTGCGTACCGGCGCTATGTTGCAATTCACGGACGCAACCGGGCAACCGCGCGTGATCTTGATTGATGTTCCACCCGACCACCGCGAGCAAAGTTTGCGCGCGGGCATTGACCGCTGCGACGCCATTTTGGTGACCCACGGACATGTCGACCATATCTTTGGCCTTGATGAAGTGCGCCGCTACAACGCCATGATGCGCCAGTCCATTCCGGTGTACGCCGACCATGCAACATGGGAGCAACTTGAGCGCGTCTATCGCCACATTTTTTTCAGCAAGGAAAATAAAAACGACTCCTTCGTGGCCTCGCTCACGCAACAACGCGTGGAGCACGGCGCGCAACTGAACTTGCACGGCATTCGCGCCACCGCCTTTACCTTGATGCATGGTCGCCTTCCCATTCTTGGTTGGCGCTTTGATTCGCCGCACACCGATCCACTGTTTCCAATTGCCTATTGCACCGATGTGAACCACATTCCACCTGAGAGTTGGCCGTATTTCGATGGTGTGAGCACGCTCATTCTTGACATGTTGCGCCCTCGCTCCCACCCGACCCATTTCACATGCGATCAGGCCATTGCCATGGCCCAGAAAGTAGGGGCGAAACAAACGATTTTTGTGCATATGACCCACGATATTTTGCACGGCGAATTTGATGCCACGCTGCCCTGCGGCATGCGCCTGGGCTTTGACACCATGCGAATTTGCTAGCCAGAAGGCGCGCCCATCGCCGCCAAAATTCGCTAAACTTCTTGCCCCATGGCGCAGATCCGCGAAATTAAAAAACGAATGGTCGCTGTCCGAACTATTCAACGCATCACCAAGACGATGCAGATGATCGCCACGGCGAAGTTCACCGCAAGTCTTGCCCGAGCAAAGTCCAGTCGTCCCTATATGGAGCGCATTCGTGAATTGGTGGCAGAAGTGGCGGCACGCGCTGGCGATGACAGTCATCCGCTGTGTCTTGCGCCCGCCAAGCCCGCTGGCAAAGAGCTTGTTCTTGTCATTGCCAGCGACCGCGGTTTGTGCGGCGCGTACAACGGCTATGTCCTGCGCACTTCGCTGATCGCATTGAAGGGCGTCAAAAGTCGCAATGCGCAAAGCGTTGTTGAAACCATCGGTAAAAAAGCAACGGCCTTTTTCAAGTTTCAAAAAATTTCGGTCGCGCAGAAGCACCATTTTGGTGATCGACCAACATTTGAAATGGTGGAGCCTTTGGCCGAGCGTTTGATGAGCGAGTATTTGGCGGGTCAATACGACGCGTGCCGCGTGGTGTATATGAAGTTTGTCAGCAACAGCAAACAGGTTCCTGAGACCATGCAATTACTGCCCATGCGCGTGCCGACCGCCGCCAAGAACGAAACCAAAAGTGACAGCAAGAGCAGCCATGCGCTGTACGAATTCAGCCCCAATGCCGGCGAATTGCTCAACGATTTACTGCCGCGGGCCGTGAAAATGAGTTTGTTTCAAGCCGTCATTGACGCCATTGTCAGCGAGAATGTCATGCGCATGGTCGCCATGAAGGCCGCCACCGACAACGCTTCTGGTATCGCCAAATCTTTGCACCGCAGTTACAACCGCGCGCGCCAAGGTCGCATCACCACCGAGCTCACTGAAATTATTTCGGGCGCCGCCGCGCTTGAATAACTTGAATAAATAAACGCGTATGGCGCGCAGCGGCGTGCGGGTGAAGTTGTGCGTTGAGTTGGCACTACCGACAAGTTGACGAACAAGTTGACGAGAAGTTCACTAGAAGTTCATTTGGCATTCGCATTGCAATGTGCCACCGTGACCAAATGCGTTCAGCAAGCGCAATTTGCACATGCCCATTTATTGTGGCGCAGGCGCTTTCTCAGGCGCGTCAGGTGGCGCAGGAAATCCAGTCTCAAGCACATTGCCATCGCGTGTCCAAGCTTTCAGGCCGCCTTCGAGCGTGTAGACATTGCTGAAATCAAGTTCAATTAACCGCTTGCTGGCGGCTTTGGCAATGGTGTCGTCGTACGAGGTGTCGTACACCACAAACTGGTCGTACTTGCCAAGCACAAGTGCGGCCTCTGTGGTCATTCGCGGGAAAGGCAAATTAATGGCGCCAGGAATATGGCCCTCGGCGTATTTTTCTGGACTGCGCGGATCCACCCACACGCTCAAAGGCGCGCGCTTGATCAGGCTGCCTGGTTCATTCATCAGTTCGACGGCCTTGAACGGTGTCACATAGATGATATTTTTATCGCTGGTGCTTTTGGTACACGCCGCAGCCGCAAGCAGCGCAACAAATATGGTCGCAATCGGTTTCATGCCTCCATTCTCGCCGCTTTTCACGCGCACGGCAACTGTGAAAATTCATTTTCAATACTGATTTGCGCCTCAGCCGCAAAATTCTGGTTGGTCTGTCTATGCTTTCATTCAATGATCTCGTCCTTGCCTTATCTTTTGCTCAGCATGTGCATGCTTGCCGCGGGAGCGCGTGACTGCATGGCCATGCAAATCGCCAAAGCGCCAGTCAAGGCAACGGCTGCGGGCTGGGTCAAACTTTCCAGTGGCCAGACCGCGGCGGTGGTGCGCTTTGAAATTGAACATGGCTGGCACATGTACTGGACAAATCCTGGTGACAGCGGCGCACCGCCTTTGGCGAAGTTGCAAGCGGCGAGCGGCTGGACTTTGTTGGAGCCAATTTTCCCACGACCGTCCATTTTAAAATCGACAAGCGAGACGAACTTTATCTATGACACCACCTGGGAATGGCTCTTGCCTATGGCGGGTCCCGCGGGCGCGTCTGCGCCAGCGTGCTCTGTTGAGATTTCCTGGATGGTGTGCAAGGAGAACTGTCAAATTGGCCGCGCGCGCCTTGAGTTTGCGGCGGCCACTGAGCCAATTCCCGCGGCGGGTGACGCGCGGCTTGGTCGCTCGCTTCCCACCACGGGCGCGGCGGCGACTTTTAATTCCAAAGATCAAGTCATCACAATTTCCGCCAGCGCTGGCAACGCAGTCAACACAACTTCTCAAACGACCGCCGCAACGATGGCTCGATTTATCCCCGATGTCATGCCTGGAGTGTCGCCCAAGTTCAGCGGACCATTTCAAGCGACGCTGAGCGATAACAAATTCACGCTTGCAATTCCATTGGAAATCCAGCCTGAGAATGCCCTGGGCAAGCCGCTGGTGTTCCAAGGATTGTTTCTGTACGGACAATCCAATGTGGATCGCTGTGAAATCATCCATCTTCCGATGAATATCGCCGCGCCTTCACCCTGATTAGTCCACGATATGACAAACGCAGTTGGCCACTTGATGTGGGCTATACTATGAAGCCGATATTTTCTGTTCAGTTTTTTTATAAATTTTCCACGAAAGGATTCACTCCATGAAGCACTCACGACTTACTGCGTTGCTCGCCGGCTCAGCTCTTTTGTTTGGTGCCGCCACTTTGACCATGGCCGACGACACCAAGAAGGACAAGAAGCATGACAAGGCCGCCGACTCCACCAGTGACAGCAAGGAAAAGCGTGTCAAGGTTGGTGAGCAAGTTCCAAATTTCACCATGACGGATGTCAATGGAAAAAGTTTGCAATTCAGCGATTTTTCAGGCAAGCCCGTGGTCATGCAATGGGTCAACCCAGGATGCCCAGTGTGCGTTGAAGTGACCAAGGCGGGGCGCGTCACCAAAATGATCGCTGACGCCAAGGCGATTGATCCCAATGTTGTGTTTGTCATGGTCAACAGCACCGCGGCAACCGCCAGCGATCCAAAGGCGACCGCCACCTACTTGGCCGACAACAAAGTGGTCGCCAACGCCGAGGTGATCGATGGCAGCGGCGTGATTGGAAAAATGTTCGATGCCAAGACCACGCCCGCCGTGTTTGTGATTGATTCAAAGGGCATGCTGGTATACGGCAGCGCCTTTGATGACAGTTCCGACCGTGGAGCAACCGCGGGCAAGACCAACTATGTCATCAACGCGCTCACTCAACTCAAGGCTGGCGAAAAAGTTTCGCCCGACAAGACCAAGTCCTATGGCTGCGGAGTGAAATACGCCAAGAATCAAAATGGCTGATTTGCCGCAACATGTATTGTAAAAAAGAAGGAGCCCGGCCTTGCGGTCGGGCTTTTTTTATTTTGACTTCGAACAACATTACACATTCAGCGGCATGATGACATAGGTGAACTCCTGACCAATCCGCAGCACGCCGGGCTTGTTTGTGGCCTTGAGTTCAATGGTGACTTCTGGCGCGTCGATAATTTTAAGCGCGTCCACAATGTAGCCAGGGTTGAAACCAACCTCAATTGGCTCGCCTTGGAAACCATTCAGCGGCATGGTGATTTCAGAATCGCCAACATCGGGCGAACTGCTGGATAGCGTGAGTTGCGTGGCGGTGAAATTCATCTTCACGCCCTTGCTCTGCTCGCTGGTCAACAAACTGGATCGACGAACGGCAGCGGTCAACGCCGCCACATCGCATGTCACGCGGCGATCATGCTCCTTGGGAATCACATCGTCAAACGGTGGAAATGTTCCCTCGATCAAACTAGTCACCATCTTCGCGGCATCGGCGCCGCTGCCAATGGTGAACACAAGGCGTCCATCGGCCTTGGCAATTTCAATTGGATCCTCTGGATCAAGCGCCAAGCGATTCAGCAAATTCAGAGCCTTTGTGGGCACAATCACGCTTGAATCGGTTTCAGTGGCGGTCATGCAATCGCCCTTGGCCACGGCCAGGCGGCGACCGTCGGTTCCCACCAGGCGCAGGCGCTTGCCCACGCGTTCAATTAAAACGCCACCAATGGCGTAGCGGTTATTTTCGACTGCGGTGGCGAATATGGTTCGACCCACCAACTTGCGAAAAGTCGCGGCGCTGACAGTGCATTCCGGCTTGCTATTCAACTGCGGCGGCGTTGGAAACTCCTTCGGGTCGTAGCCGTTGACATTAAAGCGCATGCCATCGGCCTTGATAGACAAGATCGATTTGTTGGATTCAAACGCCAAGGTTGCGCCGGCGCATTCCCGCGCGATTTGCGACAGACGCTCGGCCGGCACCAATGCCTCGCCTGGCGATTTCACATCAACGCTGCCCACCGGAATTTCAAGAGCAATGTCCTTGTCGGCGGCTTGCAGGTATAAACGATTGTCTTTCGCCGTTAATTTAATGCAAAGCAGGGCAGGCACATTTCCGCGCGTCGCCACAACGGCGGCGGCAATCTGCACTGCTTCAACAAAGGCGGCACGGTCGCAAATTAGTTTCATTTGATCAGCCATAAGAAGTGGTCCAAGGGCAGGAATAGCCCAACTTGGAGTGTAACCAACAGAAAAAAACATGTTTGACCACCTTGCAAGGTGATTTGCAAGGTGATTTGCAAGGGGTGACGCTGGCGTCTTAGGGGGCTTCCATGCTTTGGGGACGCATTCGACTTGCGGGCTTGCAGCATCTACGATTCGGACATGATTCTGCGCATTCTTAAGTCGGTCAACCGCGCCTTTCCATTTCTGGTGTTGTTTGGCTACATAGGCGCGTTTCTGTTGGCGTTTATCTGCATATTTTCATTTCCCTTAGGCGCGTTGGTGTTGGTCATTGGCAGCGTGCTGAGTTTGGCGTTTGTTGTGTTCTTGGGTGAAACCCTAAGCGGTATCGAAGGCATCTTGACGCGCCGCGCGCTGAAAAAGAATCGTTGTCCCGCGTGCCGCATGGGGCCCATTCAAAAAAATACCGACTTCCATCAATGCCTAGCTTGCGGAGCGCGCTTTCAATTTGATGGCGCGCAAATTTTGCAAGACGAGCAAGAGCTCCAGCCAACACCGCTTGGCACCAAATTGATCTCCGCGGACTAATAATTTGTGTGTCGATGGCGTACCGCGCCACAATCAATTCAACGGCGATCAACCTGGGGGCCTGCGCCAAAATGATTTTAAAAACTTTATTGTTGACCGCGCGTCAATCGGCTTTGGCCTGGGCCAACAATTCATCGCATTGCTTGGCCAAGTCCGCGCGACCCGTAAAGATAATCATTTCGCCGGCGGGCATGACCTCAATCACAATTGGCGCGCCATCACAACAGATGGTGATTC
>SXGQ01162346.1_pt1 | contig 12141 bp, 16 predicted proteins | sample 3178371 | NCBI WGS metagenome assembly SXGQ01 (sample SAMN11356859, study PRJNA531348) | freshwater metagenome | isolation source: freshwater sample F1-20 | place: China: Fuxian Lake, Yuxi | collected 2017-12-25 | reverse complement strand
TTCATCATGTAAAACATTGCTTCCCCATTTTCTCCACCATTCTCTAAATTTAATTGCTCTTAATGCTTTATACTCTTCCGAGTCCTTTGGTTTGTACCAGATTGTCCCGTCAGGTAGTGGTATCTCAGCTTCTATTTCCAATCCGTCTTTGAACCTACTTCCTCTACAGGTCATATGGTATACAAAAGAATCTCTTGATTGAATTAATTTATATCCTGCTAAACACATTCGATTAAATATATCTGAATCTTCTAGTTCCATTGGAGCAAATAATGGGTCATGACCGCCTATAGCTTCAAAATCAGATTTAAACATTAACCATGGAGCAAAAATACCTTGTGTAGTTTGATTTTTATATAGGATTTGATTCTCTTTTACAAATTCTAGAAACTCCTGTTTACTAAACTCTTCCGGCTCTGTTCCAAAGAGTCTTACAAATTTTTCAGGACCTGGTGGATGTAAAGGAGGTTCAGCTCTAGTTGCTGCTACAACTGTCTTTTCTTTTAAATGCTTAAGTAGGTTCTCCACATATCCTGGAGCTACTATCATATCAGCATGCAGTATACTGAACACCTCTGTTCTAGATATCTCAACTCCTTTATCATATAAAATTGTATGCCCTTGTCTCTCTGGACCTTCGTTTCTATATTTGATTATATTATCTCCTTCTAAAGATTGAATCCAATCCCAGGTACCGTCTGTTGATGCATCATCTAATAGAATAATATCATGTTGATTTCCATAATGTTCTTTAATGGAACCTACTGCTTGTTTTAAGTATTTTAAATTGTCCCTGGATGGAATCACAAAGCTTATTCTCATTTGTCTTTTTATTTATTTTTATAGTACGCTAAACACCTACGTATTCCTTCTTCGAGAGATACCTCTGGTTTATAGAAAGTTAACATATTTGTGTTATCCGAGCATCTATAAGATACTCCTACGGGTTTATCTTTTCTATGCTTAATTCCATTTCGAGGTTTCCATTGAGCTACTTTGAATACAGTCTCTGCTAAATCATTAAAAGATATAGGTACACCGTTTCCTAAATTAACAGGTACCTGTATGTTGAGCTCTACTGCTCTGAGGGTAGCCTTAACTATATCGCTAATATGTATAAAATCCCTAACCTGTGTTCCGTCTCCCCAAATTTCAAACTCATCAACTCTGTTTGCTACTCGTTTAATAAAAGAAGGAAAAGGATAATCTAAGTCCTGTGTCTCACCGTAACCACTAAACGGTCTAAATATGTATACATCAATTCCGTACTGCTTTACAAAATGAGCTAGATACTCTCCTGAAAGTTTTGCCCAACCGTAAGTAAAGTCTGGAGATTTTATATCCATTAGGTTAATATCATCTTCTCTGAGGTTGTATGAGGTATCTCCTTTCTGGAGGTTAATCGGGTATGCTGCTGAGGAACTATAGTATATAACTTTTGTCTGCTTAGTCCTAACAACCCAGTTAAAGAATTCGGCATCTATAGATAAATCAGTTGCTACAGATAATGGATCGTTTTCAATAGTCTCTCTTCCTCCTACAATCGCAGCTAGATGTATAATTAAATCAAATTGTTGATTACATACTTTAAAAAAATCTCTACAGTCAACTCCTTCTTTGATATCTACTCCGGTTACATTAGCTCCTTCTTTTTCGAAATACTTTACGTATTCCTGTCCTACAAATCCTTTATGTCCTGTTATTAATATTTCCATTCTGTATCTTGTTTTGTAACTGTGTGCTTAATTTTTGTATTGCATTCATTGACTGGTTTTTGTACTGTACATATAAGTCCTCACCGATTTTTGTTTTCGTATACTTTCTTTTTTTTGGATGTTGAAAATTATGTCCTTTTATTTGATTTGGAAAATGTAGTTGACTTACTTCATGTAACTGTAACCATAGTTGTAAGGCTAGGTCTTCGTGAATAAAATGTAAATCTTCTGGTAGGATTGGGGTGGGTAGACCTTTTGATACAGTTGTTAAATTACCGTCTATCTTTACCACTGGTAATTCTAATAGAATAGTAGGGAATACTTTATTAAAACTATTTAACTGCTCCAGAGATATGTAACCCTGGCCTAAAGGCTCTATTAAACTTAAATCAGAAGTACAGGATATACCTTGTAGAAGTATATGCTCAACAGGTAACCATGAATTGTCCCACATTTTTCTCTGTGCATACGAAACTACATGTGGCTTGTCATACTCGATATTACCTAAGTTGTAGAAAAAACACTCTGGAAGTAAGCAATCAGATTCTCCCCATATGTAGTAGTCGTATTTATCTCCGTAATTTTCTCTTCTCCAATCCCCTATGTTGTAGAAGCTATCAGAATTTGTCTTATGTATAATCTCTACTTCTCTACTCTTAAAAATAGAATGATTTTCTACTTGTTTTAAAAGTTCTCCAGGTAAGATATCCCCAATATCCTCCAAGTAGGTCTGATGGTTAAAGCAAAATTTTAGATCTACACAGCAGTTACTCGCATTGTCTAGAGCTAGTTGAAGTGAATCTAAAGTTTCATATACCATATCCACTTCGTACCACATAATGTGCATATGGTATAATATTTTTTTTCTCATACTGATCTTATTATATTTACAACTCGTAAAGATGAATACCCATCTCCGTATGGGCATATAGTATCAATATAGTAATTATTTTTCAAAGATCCAAATATTGATGATAGGTTTTTTGGAGATGCACATAAGTGTAGATGACCTGTCTCTATTGCTTCCGGACGTTCAGTAGTAGTTCTACATACAATTACTTTCTTGTTAAAAAAAGATCCCTCTTCTTGCAATCCTCCTGAGTCTGATATTACAAGTTTGCATTTAACAAGTAGCTCAAGTAACTCCTTATGAGAGAGGGGTTCTACCACTTTTACTTTCTTAAGTAGGTATCTATGTTTCTGCACATTTGGATTAGGGTGAATAGGTAGTATAAATTCTAACTCAGGATTTTCATTTGCTAGTTTTTCCAACTCTATGAACCATTCATCCATCCAGAAGTGATTTTCTCTTCTATGTAAAGTTACTAATACTTTGTTTTGATATTCGCAATGGTCTTTATATACTACTAAATTATCTAAGACAGTATTTCCAACTACAATGTTTGTTCCAAATACTTTTTCACTCTCTAAATTAAATTTAGAAAGCTCTGTAGGTGTAATATTTATGTCTGCTATTCTTGCAATCATTTGCCTGTAGGCTTCTTCTGGGTATGGATGTTGCATGTTATAGCTTCTTAGTCCTGCTTCCAAGTAGTAAATTTTTAACTGCCTATTAAAAGCTGCCAGTGCACAAGCAAAAGCAGATGCTGTATCTCCTTGAACTAATACTGAATTAAAGTCTCCTTTAGGAAACTGTAACATGCAATCTGAGATAAGCTGGTCTAATCTATTCTCTGACTCGCCAACTTCTATTCTATAGTCTACCTCTATGTCTTTTAGTAAATCTGGATGCTGTCCTGTAAATAGTAATTTGTATTCATTCTTATTCATTAAACCTACTATAGGTTTTATCTTCAACCATTCTGGTCTTGTTCCAAAACAAAGTAATATCATATGTTATATTTTTTTATGAAGTCACTACAGACTCCTTTACATTTACTTAAATCATCATTGTAGATTTCTGGCATGACTGCTATTGAATCTACTATAGGCTGCTTGCCTGGATAAGCCCAAATGTGTCTTTGGCTTGTTAGAGTTACAGTATCTTCTTCATGCCAGAAGTAGTTTAGATCTTTCATTTCCTTGACCCAATCAGCATACTGCAGAGCAGGAATGTTCTTACAGTGAATCCATAACTTGTAAAGTCTCTGCTCTAACCACTTAGTTGATACTTCATATTGAGGTTCATCATGTCCTAACATAAGTCTGTCATCTACTGCCCAAAGATCAATCTCAACATCATAACCTAATTGTATTGCTTCATCAATATAGTCTGGATGGTTCTCTCTCTCAGGAATTTTTCCATTTATGTTTCCTCTGTGTGATATTAATTTCATACTTCTAATTGATATTCTCCTGTATAACCTGTCGGTACTGATACTCCTTTATTATCTTTACTATACTTAAAATTTGGGAAACTACAAACTCCTACTTTGTTTTGCTTTAAGTGGTCAAGGAGTCTTGCTTCGTTGGATGCATACGCTACATTAGGTTCGTGATGATTTACCGTATAGTAATCAGTTACAAACTTAGCTATAATATCCATAACGTAAGCAGAGCCTATGTAGAACTCATCATTCAACCATGTACTCGGTTCCCATTCTTTTTTATGAAAGGAGTGTGCAGAGCAGTAGAGTACGTCCTTTTCTAAATTAAAAAAATCTATATTAAGTTTTTCTTCAATGAGTAAATCACTTCTACTTTTGATATAAAAATCATACTGCCTAGGTACACTATCTATCACACTCTTTAGATTCCAGAACTGCCAAAATCCGGATTGACCCGGTGCATCGTTTCTGTATTTACTCCAATTTGTTTGTAAAAATTTTATGTTAGGTGTTATAAATATATCTTTTATAGGCCATCCACTGTTAATCCAATCTTGCTTATAATGGTCAAAGCAGGAAACAAAAGTATCATACGAACCAATCATATTTAATTGATGTTGAATGATACCTTCATTTCCTCTATATGGACCTGCCATTAATATAGCTACTTTCATAAATTATTTTACACAACTAAAGTAAATCCAATTTGGGTGAATATCACCCGGACCAACAGGCCCAATTGTATATTGAAAATCTTTATATCCCATTTCCAATAAATCTTTTTCTAATTGCTCAGGTGTTTCAATACAAACATCACATGCTCTATTTGAACTTTCAGCATCATAGTAGTTTTCATAGTAACCAACCGTCAATGGTGACGGAGAACCAAATCCCATTTGTGCTGTAAACATCCCACCCTCTTTCAAAACACGGTGTATATCTTTCATAATAGAGTATCTAATATCATAAACACATATATGTTGTAGTGCTATTGTACTCATTACAAAATCATAGGTATCTGATGTAACTATACTAATATCAGTTCCAGTTGATGTATATAATACAGTTTCAATTCCTCTATTTGATGTATATGATTGAGCTTTTCCAATATTAACAGGAGAAATATCAACACCATCCAATCTCTTAAATCTACCATTGTATTTTACAATGTTTCTACCAGGACCACATGCAAAATCTAATCCAATTAATTCTGATTGATTGTTCAATCGTTGAAACAAATTCTCATAATCATTCCAAACATTATGAGAATCAAACGAACCAACAACAGGTTCTCTATTTTCTTCTGACCATTCTGATGCTAACCCATTATATAAATTGAGTTGCATTTGTGTGTATTTGTTTTCTTTATTTATCATTTTTATAATTTTCTAAATAATATTTTAAATCTTCCGGTGTACCCAATCCCCACATTGCTTTTGTGTTGAATGTTCTAATCTCTTTGCAGTCTCCAATTGCTTCATTGAATACTGGGCAGACATAGAACTCTGTATTAACTCTAATGTCTTTCTCAATCATTTGCTCTGCATACTTTACAAAGTCAGATCCATTCTTCCAATAGTAGTATCCTACTGTTGCAATATCTGAGATTGGATTCTTTTCTGCTACTTCAGTTACTAATCCATTATCATCTATTTTAGCAAATGACCATTTAGGATGTGTAGCTGTAAATGTAACTATTCCTCCATCTGCATCTGTCTCTTGCATTTTGTACATAAACTCATTTGAATCCCATTCAACAAACTGATCAGAGTTTGCAAAGAATAGAGGTGCATCTGTATTGATAAACTCTTTTGCAAGTAAGGCTGTACAAGCTGCTCCTTCAGTAACTCCTTCTGTCTCTACAATCTTACATCCCGGGGTGATTAAGTTTAGTAAAGTGTCTAAGTTGTATTTCTCTTTGTGTGCCTTCTGTACTACATAAATGTAGTTTGCATCTAAGTTTAGATTCTCAACAACTACTTGAATCATTGGTTTACCTTTTACTTCAATAAGAGGTTTTGGGAAAGTGTAGCCTGCTTGTTCAAATCTAGAACCTGCACCTGCCATAGGAATAAGTACATTTAACTTACTGTCCTTCCATTTTGGTATTGTATTCATTTTTGGATTGTTTAAGTATTTATTTATATTAATATAGGAAACTTCTTTTGGAGATACAACTCTCATTATAGAAGCTTTGCTTCTTGCAGCTGCCAATAATCCAAAAGGAGAATCTTCTACTATTAATGTCTCTTCAGGAAGAACTTCTAACATACTCATGGCCTTCCAGTAAATTTCTGGATGTGGTTTGCTTGTCTTTACGTCTTCGTTTGATAATATCAAGTCAAAGTATTCTATGATTCCTAACTTAGATAAAACTGTCAACACAGTTCTTCTTATACTGTTTGAACATACTGCCAACTTATATCCTTCTGAGTTTAGTTTACTCATGCATTCTATTAGCTGAGGAGATGGTTGTAGGTCTTTTAGTTTCTGCAATGTTAGTTTCTGTTTTTCATCCCAAACCTTTGTATAAAGTTCTACAGGTAATCCTTTCTCCTTTGTTAGCATCTTAAGTTTTTGATTTGTCTTTAGACCATCGTACTTACTTAAGTGTTCGTTCCATTCTATTGCATACTCTTTTCCTAATGCCTCATTGAGTGCATCAAAGTGAATATTCTTTGCTTCAACTAAGACTCCGTCCAAGTCATACACTATTAACTTTTTCATATTATTCCTCTTATTTCTTTATTAATATTACATTCTTCTAATATTTCTGTAAGTTCTACTGGGTATTCCATAAAGTTCCACTTACCTTTCACAATAGCTGTAGCTGTGTATGGGTACACTTTACTGTCAAAATGATGCATACCTCTCTTACTCTCTGTTCCCATATAACAAACGTAATCATTACCCTTCTGCTGTACTAGTCTCTCAAACTCCCAAATACTATTTGGACCAACTTCTTCCAATAGTTGAAGTAAGCTATGTGTGTGAATGATTGTAGGTTGAATAGAAAATTTAGAATAAGTTGTATGAACAACAGTTGAGTCAAAATAAGGTCTTCCTATAATAGTGCCTACTGGTATTAGTTTTATCGAGTGAGCTGTTCCTTCTTCTACGTATTGGAAATAGTCTTCTAATTTATCATACAGAGGAGTGTCATATAAGATCATATCCTCATGAAGGAATAGAACGACTTCTCCTCCTATCTGCGTTATACATTCAGATAGTCTTTCAGTGTATTGTTTAGTCTCATCATAGTAGATTGGATTACAATTCTCTGGTATATTCTCACTGTACTTATTTACACAGAAGTATAGTTTTGTGTCTGGAAAGTACTTTCTGAATCTGTTTAGGAAGGGTTCCCATACATCTGAGTAATCGGTATGGGTGTATAATACTGTTACTATTCCCATTGTGTTGGTAGGTTTATTCTGTTGTTCCATAAATCTTTTTGTATCATCCAGTATTTGTAATAAGCTATTGCATTTGAAATATCTCCTGGGTTGTTTTCTATCTCTCTTGCAAATTTGTCATAGGAGCTACCTATGTGGAAGTCTTGTAAGAAGTCTTGATAAAGTGTTGTGAATTTCCTCATAACATCTCCTGACCCATAGTACCACATGTCTGCTGGTCCCATGTGAAAATGATTCCAATCTGCTACATAAAGTCTTTGTTGTTCTATTTGTGGAGAGAAGTTTATACACTGTACAGCGTAGGGATTTCCTCTTCCTGGACCTGATGTTGCCCTGTTTATTCTTCCTAAGTCAAATCTTGCTTTTATTACTATGTCATACTCCTTTGATACAGTAAAGGGAAGATTCATTACAGCCTCCACACTGTAGAGGTGTGACAATACTGTTTCTGGTTTTCTTGGACAGTTAAGTAGACTGTCAAGGTTTCTTTCCTGTACTATACTGCTAAAGTCTCTTTGCTGTTCAAAGATACTTCCTTTCGGTTTATACAACTCTTCTATACTATGTCTGTTAGCAAGATCCCAACTATGTACAAAAGTATCTACATTTCCCCTAGAAAGTATATGCTCCTTGATGTGAGCATATCCATCCAACCCTAGGGAAGTGTTATCTGTTAATGAACTAAAGTATCCATGTAAGCAGAGGGCTATCTTTTTTTTCATGGTTATTGTATTTCATCTTACTTGTTGAAGATTGTGCTATCTACATCTTCCCATGTAGAGAATATGATAGGAAACTCTTTCCAAGACTCCTTAATACCCTGCACTAACTCTTCAGTGGCTAGTCCCTGTACTACTATTGCTGTTGTATCTTTCATATCTTTCTATACTCCTTAAATAATGTAAACTCAGTTAGATCTCTATAGCCATTATTCTCTCCCAGATCTGGGTTGCTTATTTCCATGTTTTGCATTAAAGCTAATCCATGAGCTGCTTCTTGAGGAGTCATATACATATTCCATCCATTAAAGTCAATATCATCTTCATGGTACATTTTCTCATGTCTTCCTTCATACCTTGCAGTTTTAAACCATTCTACTGCTTCAAGACTATCAGTTAATATCATTCCTCCTTTTCCTATTTTCAATATCTTTTTAATATGAAAAGATAGAGTCATAAAGGATCCCGGTATGTACATTCCTTGTCTAAACCTTTTTGCTGCATCATAGATTGGATAAGGGTTTAGTTGATAAGTTCCTACCCAATCGTTTGCTGTAGAGTCAAATACCGGAGTTCCTCCTGCATGTATAATAGACTGCGGTACACTTAAATAGGTCTTGCTTGGGATGGTAACTTCTTTTACCTGTAGGTATTTACATACTAACATTAATGCACTTGTGCAGCTATCCACCGATACTGCGTAAGGAGCTCCTGTATAGTGAGCTACTTCTTCTTCAAACATTCTTACAATTTTGAAGGGATTGTGTAAACATTTGTAACTACTCATCTTCTTTTATTATTTCTATACATAATATATTCTTATCATTAACCATTACAAGTCTACCATCTTTGGTTTCAAACTTAGTAAATTGTCCTTGCTTTAGGCTATGCGTATCTACGTTTTCAAATGTTCTCTTTTCCCCATTAATAAAATGTAGTATCTGAGAAACATATCTTCCTTTCTTGTTTATGCTTGATTTTAAATTTATCATTTTCTCAGTATATAGAATTGTTTTTGAAATCCGCAGCTTTCAAATAATTGTAAACTTGCTTGATTATCTATCTTTACTTTTGCAAATGCTGTTGGAAACTCTTTCATAATCTCTTCTATCATAAATTTACCTACTCCTTTTTTTTGATAAGAAGGATGGGTACATACTCTGATATCATCGGCGATTACACCTACAAAACCTGCTGGATGTTTATCTACTAGACATATCCTATAGTATTGTGCATTGTTTGTCATATACCTTATTTGCTCCTCTTCTGTGATCTTTACTTGATCAATAAAGCCACTCTGTACCTCTGGATTACTTCGCAGTAGTCTTACAAATTCCCAATACTCTTTTGTGCAGTGAACTAATTCCCTTACCATATGCAGTTTCTTTTTAAATCATTACCTGGTATGTTGTACCAGTATTCTTGTAAGTAACTCCTCTCGGTAGGCATATTCATAAAAGGAGTTAAACATGTTCCAATATCTAAATACGTATTTGTCTGATTGTATTTAAAAAGTTCGTGAATTGCTAGGTTACTAAAGGTTGATGCACTAAACAAAAATAACTTACCTTCAATATTATTTTTACCAATCCAGCTTTTAATAGTATCGATCTTATCGTAATCATTTACCATTGCATTGTAACCTACTCTAAAATCTTTAGTTACAAATTCTAGTTTATCTAAGTTTGCATCTCTATGACATACCATAACAGTATCATATGTCTGCAGTACTGGGAGTATTTCTTCTATAAAGGTAGGATAATTTGAGTTAACAAATAAATTTGCCCATGTTAAAAACTCAGTATCTGCTCCATGTATCTGTATCTGTTCATCAAATGCATCTACTCCTACACAGCATTTACAACTAATACCTTTGTAATAATTATACTGTTGATGTTGAAAAGCTTCTATGAGCCTATCCCTATGTACTTTATGTTCGACAGGGTTAAAGTGTTTATGATCCTGAGCTTTATACGGACCTTGTATTACTCTGTCGCCAATCTTTATATACCCATCTCCTAAAATCAGTTCTTTATTTTGTAAGATATACAACTCACCATCTGAATATCTAGCAAATGCAAATGGCTCTCTATCCATAAGTTTTTGCTTAAATAACTGTATATGTTGTTTGAAATCTTTCATCATGACTCTGCTATTAATTTCCAACCTTTTCTTCTCTGCTCTACAAAATAATTATGCATTGCCTGTTTAAAAGGTGCTCCAGTAATTGTAGCTTGGTTAGTCTCCCATAAAGAGTTTATATCACAACCATACTCAGCTCCCTTTATTGATCCCCACATTTCTATATCGTCTTTTGGATGTGGCGGTACAAATGTAGGTAGGTTTCTATACTTTTGCAACATATAACTAAAGTGCATATCTTCTCCACAAATATCATACCTAGGGTCTGGCAGCTCTCTCCAATAATCTGAAAGCCACTCTTTCTTAAAGAACCAAGAATGTCCTACTAAGTCTACCTGTCTTACATCTTCGTTGCTATTAACCCATCCATGCCTTTCGTAATACTCGTAATAAGAGCATTGTGGGTGGTTTGCGGGAAGAGGATTGGGGTAATATAGTCCCACAGTTCCTAAAAGTCCTTCATGAGTTTTCATTGTAGTTAAACAGTTTTCTAACCACTTACTTCCTGGGATCGTATCGTCATCAAAAATGCAAATATATTCCGATTTAGCATTTAAGGCAAAGGCAAATCTTGCCCAGACTCCAAAGTTTGCTGTACAGTATGCTGTCGGTATTTTAGTTCCTATTTCGTAATTAGGATCTGATGTACCGGGATTGTTGTACCATAAAAGTATTTCATCAGGCTTTACTGTCTGGTTCTGTAAAGCTTCATACTGCTCATCTAGGTTGTCACCTCTTCTATATCCGTTCAATACAACTGTTATACTCATCTACTTAATATATTACTTATTTTCTGGTTAAACAACTCCTGGCTGAAGTATATTTTATAATTATCCTTTGCTGTAATGCTGCATTGTTTATAAAACTCTTCATCTTTTTTTAATCTCTCAGCTAGCATTACTGCTCTCTCTACATCCTCTACATCTACTGCTAGGTCTGGGTGACAAAGTCTTTGTGTGTCTACTTTTTCATTACCTATACAAGGTATTCCAAAGTAAGCACAATTTAAGCTAAAAGTTCCAGCTGCTATGGTTGGCATAAGATGTACAGCATATTTGAATGAACTTAATTGACGCATCCAATCTGTCCAATATACTCTAGGTAGGACATTGATTAGCTGGTCCTCACCTACTCTGCTTGCGTGAGATGTTTGTCCCCATATTGGAACATCGAACCTTTGTGCTACTGTAAAGCTTTCCATTCCTCCATACCATCTAGTGAAATTCCCTCCTACAATAACCTTTTCTTCTCTATTAGATTGAATATCTTCTACTATAGAATCAATCATTAGCGTAGGAATAACATGCACAGGTACACTAGGAAACATTCCTTTATAATACTTTACATCGTGCTCGTTGTGTGCAAAGATACCGTCATATGATATCATCATATTATAGAAACCAATCTGATCTATCATGTCATAATCGTTCCACCACCAATGTGGCCCTTCTTGAATACAGTATACTTTTTTATTGTCTAGTTTTAATTCCCCAACTAAATCTCCTGCCAGTATCTCACTTACCGGGTTTATACCTTTTACTGCTTGTAACCCTTCTGCGCTTAGGTACACTCTTCCTTTAGGGAAAATAATAAAAACATGATCGTAACCTTTTACTTCTTTGTACTTATGTATATGTTTATGATCAGCATCTAGAGCATGCATCCAAGCAAATTCGGTTCGCATATTATCATGCGTCTTTGGAATTTTCCCATCAAACCCCATTTCTGTTAAAAATGCTATCTTCATAAAGTATCGTAGTAATTATTCTGTCTTTCTTGACGTTCAATTGTCTTTGGATGATATAAACAATAATCCTCCTCTGACGGTAATGTAGACATTATTTTATAACCCGTCAGCACT
>SXGQ01055944.1_pt1 | contig 12142 bp, 10 predicted proteins | sample 3178371 | NCBI WGS metagenome assembly SXGQ01 (sample SAMN11356859, study PRJNA531348) | freshwater metagenome | isolation source: freshwater sample F1-20 | place: China: Fuxian Lake, Yuxi | collected 2017-12-25 | reverse complement strand
TCTTGGCTTACGGTTGGAGTCCATCGGGGGCTTGGCAGTTCTGCATACGATTTTGGTCTTTACGATCAGGGTATTTGGTTGCTTTCGCGCGGACAATCCCCATTTGTCACGTTGATGGGTCGCAATCTTTTTGGTGACCATTCATCCTTTATCTTGCTTTTTATCGTTCCGATCTATTGGGTCACAACCGCTACTTCTGTCCTGTTCGTAATCCAATCATTCGCACTCGGTTTTGGTGCTTTACCGCTATATGCGTATTCACGAAAAGCCTTGAATAGCGACGCGATGGGTTTCGTTTTGGCCGCTGCATACTTGACGCATCCCGTGGTTGGCTTAACCAATGTCGAGAATTTTCATCCAGATTCATTTTTAGGCCTGCTCATCGGTTTGGTGCTGTGGTCTGCTTTGGAAAGGAAATGGAACTGGTATTGGATATCTGTGGTCCTTGCACTGCTGGTCAAGGAAGATGTTGCGCTGGTCGTCATTCCAATCGGACTGTGGGTTGCCCTCCGACGTGATGTTCGACGGGGACTAGCGACAGTCATTCTTTCATTTGCAACAATGATGCTTATGTTTTTTGTCGTGATGCGCTCGTTTACTGGCATTGCGTTTCGAAACTCATGGCGTATCCCATTCGGCGGTTTCGCTGGGCTTTTTCGGGTCGCATTTCGTCAGCCGCTGGAGTTGTGGAAGTACCTCACAAGCGACGATCGTCCCACATATTTGTTCCAACTTCTCTCTCCGACGGCTCTGGCCTTTTTCGCTGCACCCAGTGTCGCTCTCACGAGCGCAGCCGTAATCGGCGCAAACTTGATCAGCACCTTTTGGTATCAACACCAGATTGGCTATCACTACTCACTAGTCATCGTGCCCAGTTTGATGTTCGGAACCGCCTACGGCATTGCGAGGGTTCCTGGTGCATATCGCAAACGCATAGTTGGCGCTGTTGCTCTATGTTCACTTGCTTTCGGTTATTGGCTGTCTCCGCTTCCGGCCGCTCGCAGCACAGTTGGGGATTGGTCGGCATCGAATCCTTCGGTAGTTGCGGCAAAGGATCTTTTCGCTGTTATTCCGGACAACGCGGTTGTCAGCGCGTACCATCCGCTTACCGCCCAGCTTGCGCGAAGGGAGCGCATTTATTCTTTCCCCAACCCATTTCAGAGGTCGCTCTATGGGGTGGATGTCTTCGCGAGAGGAGATCGGTTGCCGTTTGCTGAAGAGATCCAATATGTCATGCTGCCCGCGGTGCTTGACCAATCCGCAAGTGAGGTGTGGTCTCAGGAATCACCAAGATTTCGCGTGGTCGGGTCTAACGCTTGGTGGATTGTCTACAAACGTCTGTAGTCCTGCTATATTTTCAACGGTCGTTAATTGAGCCCCGTGAGGCTCAAACGAAGGGATAACAGTGAGTTCTTTTTCAACGTCGAGTGTTGCCGTCATGACTGGCCCCGATGTGCATCGTGCGTTAAGCCGAATAGCCCACGAGATTGTCGAGAAAAATCATGGTTCTTCCAACCTCGTCTTAGTCGGGCTCCAGCGTGGTGGCGTTTGGATTGCCCAGGCCCTCGCAGCGAAAATTTCCCAGATTGAACCCGAACGTATAGTGCCTCTCGGAGTCATTGATGTCTCGATGCATCGCGATGACATCGATCTTCGTCCCGCAAGCCAGGTTGCGGTGAGTGATATTCCCTGCGACATTACTGATACAACGGTTGTTCTCGTTGACGACGTGTTGTTCACGGGGAGGACTGTGCGGGCGGCTTTGGAGGGCTTGAATAGTTTCGGTCGACCGAAATGCGTGCAACTAGCCGTGTTGGTTGACCGTGGACACAGAGAACTACCGATACGACCTGATTTCGTCGGCAAAAATCTTCCCACAAAAAATTCGGATGAGGTGCTCGTTTCATCCGATGGTGTGGTCGTCACTGCTGGGGAAAGCCGATGAAACACGTTCGTAGCATCACCGAAATTGGCAAGGCTGGAGTGCTGACAATTATTGAGCGTGCAAAGCAGATGGCGGAGATTAACTCGCGCCCCATACCCAAAGTTCCTGCCTTGCGCGGTAAGACAGTAGTGAGTTTGTTCCTAGAGGATTCAACGCGTACCCGGTTGAGCTTCGAGACAGCAGCAAAAAGGCTTTCTGCGGAAACGATGAACTTCAGTGTTTCTACATCAAGCGTCAACAAGGGTGAAAGCCTGCGTGACACGATTGAAACGATTTCCGACATGGGTGTTGATGCATTCGTGGTGCGTCACAAATCATCTGGTATTCCTTGGCAGATTGAGCAGTGGACAGAGGCCTCAATCATTAATGCAGGGGATGGAGCCCACCAGCATCCAACTCAAGCTCTAGTCGATTGTTTCACGGTTTCAGAAGCGTTTCACGTCAATTCATTTGAAGGATTGACTATTTCGATCGTCGGCGATATTCGACACAGTCGGGTTGCTCGCAGCAATGTGGAAGCCTTTGCGATGCTTGGTGCCAATGTGGTCATTGTCGCGCCGAGCACGCTTCTTCCGCCTGATGTTGGACATTGGCCTGTCGCTATCTCGAACGATATCGATGATGTAATCGGCACGACGGACATTTTGTACATGCTTCGATTGCAGAGCGAGCGAATGGATCAAGGTCTCATCCCAAATCTTTCGGAGTATGGAGTCCGTTTCGGTCTCACCGAAAAGCGAGTCAATCGACTGCCGACTAAATCTCGAATTATGCACCCCGGGCCTATGAACCGCGGAGTTGAGATGCAAGTTGACCCCTCTGATCTTTCGCAATCGTTGATTCATCGTCAAGTTGCAAATGGAGTGTCAGTACGAATGGCAGTTTTATTCACTGCACTCACCCTGAACGACGATCGGGATGGTGCAATACAAGGTCTTACGAAGGAGGCAACACAGTGAGCGTTGTATTTCGTGGTGGAAACGTTGTGACGAAAGATGGCGTCGTGGCTGCCGATCTGATGGTGCAGGATGGTGAAATTTCGGAAATTGGTTCGGTCCGCTCGGCCAATGAAGTCATTGATATTTCTGGCCTCACGGTTTTTCCTGGTTTTGTTGATCTGCATGCACACTTGCGAGAGCCGGGTAGGGAAGATACCGAGACGATAGAAACGGGCAGTCGTGCCGGAGCATTGGGTGGATATACCGCTGTTGTTGCAATGCCCAATACCAACCCGGCTCAGGACAATGTTCCAACAATCGAATTTGTCCGATTACAGGGCCAACGAGCCGGATTGCTTGAGGTCATTCCAAGCGGATGCATCACCGTTGGAAGAGAGGGCAAGGCTCTCGCGCCGTTGGCGGAACTCGCGAAAGCAGGCGTCAGATTGTTTACCGATGATGGTTCCGGCGTTCAAGATCCTCTGCTGATGCGACGAGCAATGGAGTATTCCAAAGAGTTGAACGTGGTGTTGGGGCAGCACTGCGAAGTTTCGTCACTCACGCATGGGGCTGTGATGCATGAATGCGGTTGCTCGTCTGATCTTGGAGTGCCAGGCTGGCCGTCGATTGCCGAGGAGCTCATGGTTCATCGGGACATCGAACTAGCACGACTTACGGGTGCGAGGGTTCACTTCCTCCATCTCTCCACAGCGGGCAGTGTCGATTTGGTGCGCAAGGCGAAGTTAGACGGTCTTCCTGTAACGGCTGAAGTAACACCGCACCACCTGTCGTTGACCGCCGAGTTGCTCCGAGGGTTTGACGCAACGTTTAAGGTCAACCCTCCATTGCGCTCAATGTCCGATATCGATGCACTTAAAGCGGGTTTATTGGATGGAACTATTGATGCAATCGCCACAGACCATGCGCCGCACGCTCGTCGCGATAAGGAGCTTCCTCTCGATCAGGCCCCTTCAGGCATGCTTGGGTTGGAGACTGCCTTAGGTGTCACTTGCACATCGCTCGACCTCGATCCGTTAGCAATTGCACAAGTGATGTCGGTCGCACCAGCAAGGATTGCTGGAATTGCGGATAGGCAAGGTAACTTGCCGCGGGTGGGAGTCGCTGCGAACTTATGCGTCGTCGATCTCAATGCATCTTGGGTGGTCAACCCAGAAACCATGGCGAGCAAGAGCGCTAATACTCCCTTTGTGGGAAGGCAACTGCGTGGCAAAGTGGTTCACACAATGTTCAAAGGAAATCTGGTCGTGCGTGATGGTAAGGCGCTGAAATGAATGTTCGAGAAGGCGCGCTTGTTTTGTCGGATGGATCAGTCTTCGAAGGCGATTTGATTGGCGCCGAGCAAACGACTGCATCTAGCGGCGAAGTGGTGTTTCATACCGCAATGACGGGATATCAGGAAGTCATTTCCGATCCGTCGTACGCCGGACAAATCGTCACTTTCACGACGCCGCACATTGGAAACTATGGAACCGTTGCCGCGGATGATGAAAGCCGTGCAGTCTTTGCTCGTGGAGTGATTGTCCGTGAAATGACGCGACGCAGAAGTAACTGGCGAAGCACCGAAGACTTGGACGCGTATTTGAAGCACCTGAATGTAAGCGGCATTGCGGGTGTCGATACGCGTCGACTCACACGAATTCTTCGTGATACTGGCGCAATGAGCGGCGCTTTCGGTAGCGCAAGCGCCGAAACGTTGCTGGATGCGGCGCGGGCCGAGCCGGGCACAAGTGGTGTTGACCTGGTGTCTCAAGTTACGACTGCTCGTCCGTATGTAATAGGTAGTGGACATCACAAAGTTGTTGCCATTGATTTCGGAATCAAGGCAACGATTCTTCGTTGCCTTAGTGAAATCGCAACAGTGACAGTTGTTCCGGCGTCAACATCGTTTGATGAGATTGCCTCCATGACGCCGGATGGGGTCTTCCTATCCAATGGCCCTGGTGACCCGGAAGCCGTAGCTGGCGCACCACAAGTGATCTCTGAACTTGTCGGAAGTGGCACACCGGTATTCGGTATCTGTTTGGGACACCAGTTGTTGACACTTGCTCTTGGAGGTAAAACCTTCAAGCTTCCGTTCGGCCATCACGGAGCAAATCATCCGGTGCGAAACCTTTCAACTGGTGCCGTGGAGATCACTAGCCAGAATCACAACTTCTGTGTCGATCCACTTTCTCTTTCAGGAATTGCACAAATAACACACACCAATCTCAACGACAACACCAACGAAGGCATGCGAGTGATCGGAGCCAATGCTTTCAGCGTGCAGTATCACCCAGAGGCCGGGCCAGGGCCACACGACAGCAGATACCTGTTCGCAGAATTTAAAACAATGATGGAGCAGAAGTAATGCCTCGTCGTAGTGATCTAAAAACCATTCTGATTATCGGCTCGGGCCCGATTGTCATTGGTCAGGCATGCGAGTTCGATTATTCCGGTACTCAAGCGTGTCGTGTTTTGCGCGAGGAGGGTTACCGAGTCATCTTGGCCAACTCGAATCCTGCCACCATCATGACCGACCCAGACTTTGCCGACAGAACATATATCGAGCCACTTACGGTCGAGGTATTGAGCGCCATCATCGACCGCGAAAAACCCGATGCAGTTCTGCCAACTCTCGGCGGGCAAACTGCCCTCAATCTCGCAATGGAGTTATTCGCAATTGGGAAAGTTGGCGTGTCTGGAACACCAGAATTAATCGGCGCGAATGCCGAGGCAATTGCAACGGCCGAGGATCGTGAAAAATTTAAGTTGGCAATGATCGAGATAGGTCTCAAGGTTCCTCGTAGCGGCGTTGCTCACAACATGCAAGAAGCAGAGAAGGTTTGCCTCGAGATTGGTTTACCGATCATTATTCGGCCCGCCTATATTTTGGGCGGTCGCGGCACGGGCATTGCACACACGCCAGAAGAATTCACACGACTTGCGGCAAATGGAATTGCTGCCAGTCCCATCGGAGAAATTCTCATCGAAGAATCAATTGCGGGCTGGAAAGAATACGAGTTGGAAGTAATGCGCGATAAGGCCGACAACTGCGTCATTATCTGTTCCATCGAGAATGTTGACCCAATGGGTGTGCACACCGGCGATTCAATAACCGTCGCCCCCGCGATGACGCTTTCGGATGTCGAGTATCAAATGATGCGTGACGCAGCGTTTGCTTGCATCCGAAGAGTGGGTGTTGAAACTGGCGGATCCAACGTCCAGTTTGCAGTCAACCCCAAGAACGGTGACCAAGTTGTCATCGAGATGAACCCCCGAGTTTCAAGGTCATCCGCTTTGGCGTCGAAGGCAACTGGCTTTCCAATCGCCAAGATTGCCGCAAAGCTCGCCGTCGGGTACACGCTGGATGAAATCTCTAACGACATCACCAAGATGACTCCAGCGAGTTTCGAGCCAACTATCGACTACGTCGTGACCAAGGTTCCCCGTTGGGCGTTCGAGAAGTTCCCCGGAACTTCGGGTGTGTTAGGTACGCAGATGCAGAGTGTTGGCGAAGCCATGTCGATTGGTCGCACCTTTCCCGAAAGCCTTCAGAAGGCCCTTCGATCTCTCGAGAACGGCCACATGGGACTTAATTGCGATCGGTCAGAGACTGCTTATGACGGAATGACTGACGACGCGATGTTGAAGATGATTGCGATTCCCACTCCCGAGAGGTTGTTCCAAGTAGGTGAGTGTCTCCATCGTGGACTTTCGATTGAACTTGTTTACGAATCATGCAAGATCGATCCTTGGTTCCTCGACCAGATGATGAGCATCATTGAAGAGCGTTCCCATCTGTCTGCATTGACAACAGCAACAATGACGGTTCGCGACTGGAGACGTGCGAAGCGTCTTGGTTTTGCCGACGCTCAATTGGCGTATCTCTGGTCTGCAACAGAGGACGAAGTTAGAGCTGCTCGTATTAAGGCCGGAGTGATACCTACCTATAAGGCAGTGGACACTTGCAGCGCGGAGTTTTCCGCCGAGACGCCGTACCACTACTCGACATACGAAGATGAGAACGAGGTACGTAGTTCAAGTAAACCTCGTGTCATTATCTTGGGTAGCGGGCCAAACCGTATTGGTCAGGGAATCGAGTTTGATTATTGTTGCGTGCATGCCAGTTTTGCATTGCGCGAGGCTGGATATGAAACAGTGATGGTCAATTGCAACCCCGAGACCGTATCTACTGATTACGACACATCTGATCGTCTGTACTTCGAGCCCCTCACTCGTGAAGATGTGATGAACGTAATCGAGGCAGAAAGTCGTGCATCCCAGATTCCTCCACGTGTCATTGTCAGCCTGGGCGGACAAACACCGTTAAAGCTTGCCAATCTGATCCCCTCCGAATTGATCGCAGGAACACATCCCTCGTCAATTGATTTAGCCGAAGACCGTGAAAAGTGGAGTGCGTTGTGTAATTCATTAGGTATCGCTCAGCCGCCAGGCGGTACCGCCTTGACTTATGAAGAGGCGCTTATCGTTGCGAAGCAAGTCGGATACCCAGTATTGGTTCGTCCAAGTTATGTACTTGGTGGCCGTGCAATGCAAATCGTGCATGATGATGCCCATCTGCAGCGTGCGATGCAGGAAATCGCGGCGGCAGGAAGCCTCGGACGAGAGGGTGGATTGTCATTCGAGCGCCCAGTGTTGATTGACAGGTTCCTTGACGACGCGACCGAGATAGATGTTGATGCGATACGGGATTCGGTTGGGGAGGTGCTCATTGGCGGAGTGATGGAGCACGTTGAAGAAGCCGGCGTTCACTCCGGCGATTCGGCCTGCGCGATTCCACCTCCGACTCTCGAACCATGGGTGATCGAGGCCGTCGAGTCATACACGCGAGTGATTGCTCAAGCCCTGGGAGTTATTGGTCTCATCAACGTGCAGTTCGCCGTCGCCGGTAACGCGGTGTACGTGATCGAAGCTAATCCTCGAGCAAGTCGCACAGTTCCATTCGTCGCGAAGGCTACGGGTGTCTCGTTGGCGAAGGTTGCTAGTCGTGTGATGCTCGGCGCAAGTTTGGCCGAACTTCGCACCGAAGGCGTCTTGCGAGCGCCGGTGAATAACGGTCATGTTTCTGTGAAAGAAGCCGTGCTGCCATTTAATCGTTTCCCGGAGGTTGACACAGCGCTCGGGCCCGAGATGCGAAGCACTGGTGAAGTCATGGGTATCGATTCAACATTCGGTCGGGCCTTCATCAAAGCCGAAACCGCGGCGGGCACTCGTTTGCCCACAGTCGGAATGGTTTTTCTTTCGCTGAACGATAAGGACAAGCCAAGTGGCTTGGTTGTGGCCAAACGGCTACGTCAATTGAATCTTGGCATTGTTGCTACATCGGGAACAGCGCAATATCTAGAGCGTTTCGGCTACCCAGTAGACCGCGTCGTCGGAAAGGTTTCGGAACAGAGCGATTCTTCTGCGTCGCGTGATGATGCTGTCGATCTCATTTCGCGTGGCCAGATTGCCTTCGTAATCAATACGCCCAGGGGTCGCGGTGCGCACTCTGATGGTGAAGCAATTCGAAAGGCTGCCAATATTTGGCATGTTTCGTCCGTCACCACGATAAATGCTGCATTGGCTGCGGTTCAAGGTTTGGCCGAACAACAGGAGCATCCATTAGAAGTTCGGTCGCTTCAGGAATACCACCAACGGTGAGAGGGAAAAGACACTTCGATCACTCGGTGCGAGTAGACAATGTGGAGTTTAAGTCGCCGGTTTTGTTGGCATCAGGTACGGCTGGACATGCCGACGAACTTGAACCATATTTTCCTCTCAGCAAGATCGGGGCAATTGTCGTCAAGTCGATGTCGTCTTTCGAGTGGGCGGGTAACAAAGCCCCTCGTCTGCGTCCGACCAACGGCGGCATGCTCAATGCGGTTGGACTGCAGGGCTTGGGGGTCGCGCATTGGATCGAGCATGACCTGCCTCGCTTGAAAAAAGTGAAGGCAACGATTGTCGCAAGCATTTGGGGATTCAGCATCGATGACTACCGATCTGCGGCCTCGCTGTTGTCGGAGGTATCAACAGATCTCGCTGCAATAGAAATCAATCTTTCGTGCCCGAACATTGGTTCAAGCAGTAAGGCAGCAAATACCCATCACGGAATATTCGCGCACGATGAAAACCTCTCTGCCGAGATTGTCAGGGTGTGTTCGGTGGCCAAAGTGCCGCTGTGGGCGAAGCTCAGCCCCAATACAGATCGCGTTGTTGATGTCGCTGCGGCAGTCTCGGATGCGGGTTGCAACGCGGTGACGTTGATCAATACTGCTTTGGGCCTAGCCATTGATGTGGAGAAGGGATTGCCAGCACTTGGCAATGGAGGCGGGGGACTTTCCGGAAGTGGCATACACCCGATAGCGGTGCGGACAATCTTCGACGTCCGAACTCGATTGCCTCGACTGCCAATCATCGGAGTTGGCGGAATTGCCAACGGCGAGGATGCAATTGAAATGATGATGGCTGGGGCTTCATGTATCCAAGTGGGCACTGCCACGTTCGCAGATCCGCGTGCTGCGATGCGTATCGATCGTGAAATGCGTCAGTGGGCACGAAAACATGGAGTCAACAATTGGTCCGAAGTTGTCAACGCCGCCCACAAAGGCGGATTGGCATCGAAACAGCGATAAACTTAGGCAATGTTGACGCCTTCTTTGTCCGAATTGCGAGATGAAATAGCAAGGTTGTGTGACGATGTTGCTGACGGTCGGCTGTCACTACAAACAATTTTCACAGGTGTTGGCGACAAAAATGCCCCTTTGGCCAACAATTACGTATATGTGGTGAAACTTATCGAACGAATCCCGAGTGTAGGGAAAGTTAAGGCCCGCAGAATTCTCTCCGAACTTAACATTTCCGAACGCTGTCACGTTGGAGATCTCACCACAGAGCAGCGCTCCATAATTGTTGAGCAGGTCGAGCAATCGTGAGTTCATTGATCATTGTTGTTTCGGGCCCCGGCGGCGTTGGCAAGAGCACCATCGTTGAAGCTCTTGTTCGTCGCGACGAACGTTTGTGGTTAAGTCGGTCCTGGACCACTCGCGAACGAAGGCCGGGCGAGGCTGAAGACGCTTATGTCTTTGTGACCCGTGAGCAATTTCAGAAAAGGATAGAAGACAAAGGGTTTCTGGAATGGACAGAGTTCATCGGCAATATGTACGGAACCCCAAACCCCGAGGCCCCATCGGGTCGTGACATCGTTCTTGAAATTGAAGTCGATGGCGCCAGTCAAGTGAAGAAAATGCATCCAGATGCAATGTTGTTGTTTGTGCTTCCCCCAACGCGTGAAGAGCAACGTGCACGTTTGCAGGGCAGAGGAGACGTCGAGCAAAAGGTGGAAGAGCGGTTAAGAAAGGCCGAAGACGAGGAACCCATTGGCAAGGCCCTTGCGGATTTCGTTCTGATTAATGACGACTTGAACGCGACGATTGACGAGATGCTCGAATTAATCGACGCTGCACGTGCCAAACGCGCCTAAATTTCTCGTTTTTGCCCCCGAATCTCGCGCTAGAGTGAAGTGCCTTGGAGTTTGTCTCCCCCTATTTTTATGTAGTGAAAGGAACCCCACGTGGCCACTGAAGACACCATGATGAACCCACCGCTCGAGAGCCTGATGAAGCGCACGTTGTCAAAGTTCAGTCTCGTTACCTTGTCCGCTCGCCGTGCTCGCGAAATCAATTCGTATTTCAACCAGTTGGGTGAAGGTCTGGGAACAATGGTTCCGCCGCAGGTCAGTTCCACCTCACGCAAGCCTCTTTCGATTAGTTTCGAAGAAATTGCCGCCGACAAAATTCTCAGTGTTCCGATGAGGGCATACGAGGAGCCAGAGGCCGATGCAGACGCTGCCCTTCTAGAGGTTGCGGCCGATGCTGTTGTGGAATCATTTGAAGCCGCCGATTTGCCAACCGGTGAGGTTGTTTCCGACGCCGAGTAGCCCTTTCTACTAGTGTCTGATCGTCGTATCAGCAACTGAGGAGTACTCGTGAGAAACTTTACTTTCACTTCGGAGAGCGTTACCGAAGGGCACCCAGACAAGATGGCCGATCAAGTTTCGGATGCCGTCCTGGACGCAATTTTGGCTGAGGACCCACAAGGCCGCGTCGCCTGCGAAACGCTCCTCACTACTGGTTTGTGTGTTGTTGCGGGTGAGATCACTACTTCCGCTTATGTCGACATTCCGAAGTTGGCTCGCGAAGTAATCAAAGACATTGGTTACGATAACGCGCTGTACGGCTTTGACGGCAATACCTGTGGCGTCATCGTTTCCATCGATGAACAGAGCTCGCACATTGCGCAAGGCGTAGACAAGAGCGAGGAAGTTCGCGCGGGTAAGAGTGGCGAAGACAAGCTCAACAGTCAAGGCGCTGGTGACCAAGGAATGATGTTCGGTTACGCGTGTGACGAGACGGCAGAGTTGATGCCTTTGCCCATCTGGCTTGCTCACCGCATGGCCGAGAAGCTCTCCGAAGTTCGTAAGTCGGGTGCTGTTCCGTACTTGCGTCCAGACGGTAAAACTCAGGTGACATTTGAGTACGAAAATGGGAAACCGGTTCGACTCTCCACCGTGCTTATCTCCACGCAACATGCCGATGGGCAGCCTCGCGACACGGTGATCCGCCCCGATTTGATTGAACAAGTGATTCGTCCGGTCATTCCAGCCCAGTTTGCAAATGACAATTACGCCGTTCACGTCAACCCGACAGGCGATTTCGTCAAGGGCGGACCACACGCTGACACCGGCCTAACTGGTCGCAAGATCATTGTTGATACATACGGTGGTATGGGCCGACACGGTGGAGGTGCATTCAGCGGTAAAGACCCATCCAAGGTAGACCGCTCCGCTGCTTATGCGGCCAGGTGGGTTGCTAAACATGTGGTTGCATCGGGCGCCGCATCACGTTGCGAAGTTCAAGTTGCGTATGCAATTGGTATGGCTCAGCCCATCAGTATTTTGGTCGAAACATTTGGTACAAATACCGTTGACGAGATCAAAATTGAGCAAGCAGTTCGAACGGTATTTGACTTGCGTCCAGCAGCAATCGTGCGCGATCTCGACTTGAAGCGACCCATCTATCGCAAAACGGCCGCTTACGGCCACTTTGGTCGTGAGCACGCAGACTTCACGTGGGAGACGTTGTCTCGCCTCAAAGAATTTAAGGCCGCAGTCAAACTCTGACAACTATCGCGCGTGTTGTTCCCGATGTCACTGGCATCGACAAAGTGTTCGACTATGTCGTACCCGAGGACATGGTTG
>SXGQ01641513.1_pt1 | contig 12144 bp, 7 predicted proteins | sample 3178371 | NCBI WGS metagenome assembly SXGQ01 (sample SAMN11356859, study PRJNA531348) | freshwater metagenome | isolation source: freshwater sample F1-20 | place: China: Fuxian Lake, Yuxi | collected 2017-12-25 | reverse complement strand
GTCGTGCGCCGCCTCCGCCCGCGCGGCCGCGGCGGCGGGATCGGCCTGCACCGCCGCCAGCGCCCGTGCCAGATCGTCGGCATCGCCCGTGACGAAACGGAGGGCGAAGCGGTCGTCGGCGCCGAGGCGTTCCACGAACGGGGGAATGTCGCTGTGGACAAGCGGCGAACGGGCGTGGAGCGCCTCGAACACCGTGCCGCTGAAGCCCGCCTCCGAGCGCGACGCGGCGAGCGTGCCCCCCGCGCCGCGGTACAGGCCGGCGAGATCGGCGTCGGGGACGAAGCCGAGGGGGTGGTAGTCGACGCCATGGCGGAGGCCGTGGGCGAGGAGGTCGCGGCGCAGATCGGCCAGTGCGCCGTCAGCCGCGGCGCCGGGGCGTAGGGCCTCGGTCCCCTTCCCGGCGATCACCAGCGGCCAGGGGGTGCCGCCAGCGCGGCGCATGCCCGCGAGGGCGGCGACGATCGTGTCGAGCCCCTTGTGGCCGGTCGCATGGACGGCGAGCCAGTAATGCGGCGGGAGGCGATGGGCGGTGCGCACCCGGGCCGCCTCGGCGGCGGTCGGATGGAACGGCTCGGGGAGGAAGTCGGCAAGGTGGACGACGGTGCCGCGCTCGGGGGGCAGGCCGTAGCGGGCCCGGGCGTGGTCGAGCGTGTGCCGCGAGGAGAAGATAACCTGTGACGAGGCGTCGATCAGGGCGCGCGCTTCGGCGCGGAAGCAATCGCCGAACCAACCATCCCAGCCGAGGGTGTCGAAGGCGAAGTCGTGGAGGGTGGGCACGAGGTGGGCCGGCAGGTCGACCTCCTCGTTCGTGAGGCGGAGCGTCCACCAGGGTTGCGGGAGCCAGACGACGTCGGCGCCCGCGGCCTGCCGGCGCAGCGCGGCGAAGAAGCGGTCCTGGTTGTCGTGCAGCCAGTCGCACAGCGGCACGCCGGTCCGCCCGCGGATCTCGTCGCCGCAGAGGGGCTCGTAGAGGCCGGCGGGCCAGGCGATCGGCCGGCCGTCGCTGTCGACCGGCTGGGAGACGACGCGGAATTGCCACCGTGCCGGATCGGCGGTCTCGAGCCAGGTACGGAGGAGCCGCTGCACCAACCGGTGGACACCGCCGGAACTGATGCAGGCGGCGTGGACGAGCACCTGGAGCGGCCGGTCGGCGGTGGGGCGGCTGCTCATGCGGCGGCAGCCCCGCGCGGCGCCGGCTGTTCCGCCTCCGTCACCTCGCGGAGCACGGCGAGCCAGCCGGCGGCGGCATCGGCCCATGTGGAGGCCTGAATCCCGCGGAATCCGGCCGCCTGAGCCGCGATGAAGGCGCTGCGATCGGCGCCGATCCGCGCCAGGATCGGGAGCAGCGCGGCGGGATCGGCCGGGTCGACAAACGGCATCGCCTCCCCCAGCGGGGCGAACTGCTCGACGAGGGAGGGGATCCGCGAGGCCACCGCCGGGCAGCCGCAGGTGAGGGCCTCGAGGAGCGGAAACGACCCCTGCTCGTAGAGGGAGGGGACGACGGTGGCGAAGGCGTGGCGGTAGAGATGGCCGAGGTCGTCGCGCGACACCTTGCGGAGCACGCGCACATGGTCGGCCAGCCCGAGGCGGTCGATCTGCCGGGCGAGGTCGCGCGGGCAGCTGCGGATGCCGGTGAACACCACCTGCCACTCGCGCTCCCCGCGGCGGTGCAGGAGCGCCAGGGCGTCGACGAGGAACGCGTGGTTCTTGTAGGTCTTGAAGCGGGCCGGATAGAGGAGGAACGGCGGGCGCACGCCATCCGGAAGGGCAGCGGCCGCGATCCCGGGGGGACCGTCGTCGCCAGCTGCATGGTCCGTCCCGCCGAGGATGTCGGCCGGAACCGCCGGAGGGATCACCCGGGTGCGCTCCAGCGGCAGGCCGAGCGTGCCGACGAGGTCATGGCGGCGGATGAATTCCGACATGCAGGCGACCACGCGTGCCCGTGCCACCTGCCGGTCGACACGGACCTTGAATTCGCGGACCTGCGCGGGCGACATGATCCCGGGGAAGTGGTAGCTCACCAGATCGTGGATCACCGGCACGGTCGGTCGGTCGAACGATTGATCGAGTCCGACGTAGGGGAGCAGCCAGACATCGCAGCCGACGATGATCCGCTGCCGCGCCGCCTCGCCCACGCGATCGGCATGCCGCTGCCAGTCGGCGAGCAGGCGGTCGACACGCCGCGCCAGCGGGCGGTCCGGGCCTTGATGACCGACGTACCGTCGGATCTTGCGCGCGACCTTCACCTGGGTGCGTGTCCACCGGCCCGGATACGGCTCGGTCACCACCGCGATCCGCCCGGGGGCACGGGCGACGGCCGCATCGAGCACGTGGGCATCGCGCGGGTTGGCCTTGAGGGTCACATGGCAGGTGGGGTCGGCGACGAGCAGCCCGCCGACGAGGTTGTCGACGAAGACGCCGATCCCCTCGCTCGGTTCGAGCGTGAATCCGTAGTCGCACCAAATGCCGATCCGCACCCGTCGTCCTCCCGTGCGTGGCCGGGGCCGCCTCGTGCCGGCGGGGTGGTATCGCGGTAGCCGTGGCCGGGTCAAGCGCGGCGTGGCGAACGGCAGACGACCGGGCGAGAGCGGTGGAACGGGCAGGCTGGGGGGATCGCACCCTGACAGGCACCGACCGCCACTCCCCCGCCCTGCTAAATTGGGCACCGCGAGGACGCCCCATGCCGCCTGATGAGCCGCAGCGATCGGGAGAGCAATCGGCCGGGTTCGAGCCGCCGTGGTGGCTGCGGAATCGGCACGCGCAGACGATCCTGCCGACGTTTCTCCCGCGCCCCGATGTCGACCACGCCGCCGTCCTGCGCCGGGTGGACCTGGCCGACGGCGACGCGCTGGCGATCCACGACGATTCCCCCGCGGGCTGGCAACCGGGGGGCAGGGTGGCGATCCTCTCCCACGGCCTCGCCGACCATCACCGCAGTCCGCTCCTGGTCCGGCTCACGGCCAAGCTCACCGCCCGCGGGGTGCGCGTCTTCCGCTGGGACATGCGCACCTGCGGGGCGGGCATGGCGTGGTCACGGCGCCCCTACCATGCCGGCTGCTCCGGCGATCTGGCGGCGGTGGTGGCGGCGGTGCTCGGCTGGTGCCGGGCCGGCACATCCACCGATCCCGACCTGACGCTGTTCGGCGTCTCCCTTTCGGGGAACGTCCTCCTCAAGTACCTCGGCGAGCGGCCGGCGGCGGTGCCGGCGGCGGTCGGCCGGGCGATTGCCGTCAATCCGCCGATCGATCTGGTGTGCGGCGTCGAATCGATCGGCAGCCGCATCAACCGTGTCTACGACCGCCACTTCACCGGTGTCCTGATCAAGCACCTCGAGGCCTGGTGGGAGGTGCGGCCCGATGCCGTCCGCCCGGCGGGGGGCGAGCGCCCGCGCACGCTCCGTGGCTTCGACGACTGGTTCACGGCGCCGGCGATCGGCTACCGCGATGCCTTCGACTACTACCGCCACGCCAGTGCCGCCCAGTTCATCCCTGCGATCCGCACGCCGACGACGATCATCACCTCGCGCGACGATCCGCTCGTGCCGTTCGAGATGTTCGCCGCCGAGCGAGTCGCCTATCCCCCGGCCGTCCGCCTCGTGGCCACCGACCACGGTGGGCACGTCGGCTTCGTGGGGAAGAAAGGCAACGACCCCGACACCCGCTGGCTCGACTGGCGGGTGGTGGAGGCCGTTACCGGGGAGCCGGTGCAGCCGGACGAGCGCGGATGACCGCGGCGCTGCCGCGCCCGACCGGCGGCGGTCACTTCTTCTTGCGGAACCGGCCGCCGTTGCCCTTGTCGCGCGAGAGGGTGTAGGCGATGAGGTCGAGCACCTCCTCCTCGCTGAGGGTGTCGATGAGCCCCTTGGGCATCAGCGACTGCGACGAGGTCTGGATCTCCTCGACGTCGCTCCGCGGGATCGTCACCGCCTTGGTGGCATCCTCGGGGTCGGTGACGACGGTGATCGAGTCAGCCGATTCGGCGACGATCCGGCCGGTGTGGGCCTTGCCGCCACGGGTGAGGACGATGCTCGCCTTGTATTGGTCGGAGATCACCTTGCTCGGCTCGACGAGCGCCTCGACGAGGTCCTTCACCTGGAACCGGCCGGCGGCCTGGGTGAGATCGGGGCCGGTGGCGCCCCCCTCCTCGCCGAAGCGGTGGCAGACGATGCACCGGGCCGCCGCGAAGGCCCGCTTGCCGTGGGCGAAGTCGCGGTCGGAGTCGAGTTTGTCCGCCGCGGCGGCGAGCACCGCGTCGGTCGTCCACTGTCGTCCCGGACCCTCGGGCGCGGGGAGCGGCGGTGCCACCCACGGCTTCCGCGCGCCGAGCGTCTCGAGGGCCAGTTTCTCGTTTTCCGAGAGCGTGGCGAGGCTCTCGGCCTCGATGTTGGCGAGGAACTTGCGGTAGCTGTTGCCGCCGGCCCATTCCCGGGCCCGGGCGAACCATTCGTAGTAGCCCTTGCGATCGGCCATGGTCCACATCGACTTGTCGGCCGCGGTCCGCAGCACGTAGGCGTAGTGGATCTGGAGAAGGTCGCCGCGCTTGTCGAGCACCGAGCGGACGGCACCGCCGTAATTGGCGTTGCGCTCGATGAGGCGCGCGAGGTCGGCTTCGCTCGGCGCGAGGTTGGTGCTCGCGGCCGACCGGCTCGGCGCGGCGAGCATACCCACCAGCTTCGGCACGATGCCCGGTGCCTTGACTGCCACCAGCAGGCTCGAGAGCTGGCGGTCGAGGTCGAACATGCCCGACGGGAACAGCGGACCGAGCCGGGCCGCGATCCGCGTTGCCGCATCGGCCGACGGGGCGCCGAGGCGCACCAGGACGAGTTCGTAGGCGCGGGCGAGGTCGAGCTGCCGATCCGCCGGCAGCGCCGCCACGTCGATCCGGTCGAGGGCGGCGAGGATCGTCCCCTGGGCGGGCGGATCGGCCTGGTGGGCCAGGGCGATCGCCCCCTCGATCAGCGCCACCGGATCGCCCACCGCGAGCACCCGCTCCTGCCAGCGATCGACCGGTTGGTGCTCGAGCGCCACGCGGGCGGCAGAGCGGATGAACCGGTCGGAGTCGCCGAGGTGCCCGAGGGCCGTGGCCACGGCGGCGTCCGGATCGGCGGCGGGGCGGTGGAAGGCCTCGAGGCGCTGCCGCAGCGCCCGTGCCTCGGCCCCGCGTGGTTCGGTGGCGGTCACCGGCGCGGTCGGCTCGGGGCCGCCGTAGGTCACACGGTACAACTCCCCCTGGCCCCCGCGGCCGCCGACGGTGAAGTACATCGCGCCGTCGGGGGCGATCGTGACGTCGGTCAGCGGCAGCGGCGTGCGCGAGAGGAATTCCTCCTTGGTGCCCGCGTAGGTCGATCCCTGCGGCTCGAGGTGGATCGCGTAGATCGTGCCGAATGTCCAGTCGCAGACGAACAGCGCCTTTTGCTCCTTCGCCGGGAACTTCGCCCCGTAGCCGAAGGTCACCCCGACCGGCGACCCGGGCCCGATGTCGACCAGGGCCGGAAGGCTGTCGGGAAAGCTCGCCGGCCACTTGCCGGTGCCGCTCCGCCAGCCGAGCTCGCTGCCGCTGGTGGCATGGTTGACGCGCGTCGGGCGGTACCACGGCGTGCCGAAGTCCCATTCCATGTCGGCGTCGTAGACGAACATCTCGCCGTCGGCGTTGAAGGCGAAGTCGTAGGGATTGCGGTAGCCGGCGGTCCAGACTTCCCACGCCTTCCCGTCGCGGTCGGTGCTGACGACGTACCCGCCCGGGGCGAGGATCCCCGCGGCATGGCCGTTACCGTCCCACATCCGCGTCACGATCTGGTCTTCGTCCCAATTGCCCGGCAGGCGGCTGCTCCCCTCCGGAGCGAAGGCGACGCGGCGCTGGTTCGGCCGGATGCCCCCCATCGTCTGCGGCTCGGTGACGTTGTTGACCTCGAAGGGCACCTTCGTGTGGTTGCCGCAGATGACGAACAGCCGCGTGCCGTCGGGCGCGAGGCGGATGGCGTGCGGCCCGTGCTCGCCACCGCCGTCGAAGCTGCGGAGCTTTTCCACTGCGTCGAGGGTGTCGTCGCCGTCGGTGTCGCGCACGCGGTAGAGGCCGCTACCCGGCCCGCCGTTGCAGACCACGTACAGGCTGTCGAAGGCCCACAGCAGGCCCTGGGCGCCGGTGAGCGGCACCGGGATCTTTTCGACCACCGTCGGCCGCGAGCCGTCGAGGGGCGCGGGGGTGATCCGCACCAGCCCCTTGTCACCCTGATCGCTGGCGATGAGGCGCCCCTTGCCGTCGGTACCGAGGCAGACCCAGCTGCCGAGCTCGTCCTTGGGGACGACGAACAGCCGCTCCACGCGGAACCCGGCGGGAACGGCGAACGGTGGTTGGACGCCGTCGGCGGGGACGGCAGCCCCGGGAAGCACGGTCGGCATCGTCTCGGCGGCCTGATCCCAGCGGCCCGGGGAATCGGCCGCGGCCGCGGTGGTGGCGGCCAGGCAGAGCATCATCACCAACGCGCGCATGGGACTGGCCTCGGGGTTCGGGAGTGAACGGCGCGGGCGGCATGTCGGGCGCGGGCCCGCGACCGGACCGAGATTATGATACCCACCCTCTTCCCCCGCGAGGTCGATGGACGGAGATGAGCGAGCCGACCGATGGATCAGACGCGCGGTTGGCCGTCGGCGACCGCGTGGTGAAGAACCCCGCCCGCTGGCGGCCCAACGCCTTCGACTCCTGGGGCCGCGGCCAAGGGGTGGGCGTCATCGTCGAACCCCCGTTTACGCTCCCGCCCGACGAGGTCGACGTCCGCTGGCCGGCCGGCCGCTGCTTCGAGTCGGCCGATCAGTTGCTCCCCGCCCCGGACCGGGAATGAGCCCCTCACCGGGCAGGACCGCGCCGCAGGAAGGCCGCTGCGGGCGAACTATACTCGTGGGGTTCGCGCCACCGATTCCCCGCAGGAGGCAGGCATGGCCCGGTCGATCCACCCGTCGTTTTCATTCCCCCTCGCGCTGTCGGTGTGGTTCATCGCTGCCTGCGGAGGCGCCCTGCGTGCCGCCGAGGAGGAGGTGCTCTGCCGCTGCCACCACGGGCTCACCGCCCACGACCACGCGCTCCACGAGGCCGCCGCCGCGGCCCGCGGCGAGTCGGCGCCGCGCCAATACGCCCCCGACCGCCAGGTCGACATGCTCCACATCAGGATCGACTGCACCCCCGACTTCGCCCGTCATTCCGTCCGCGCCACGACGTCGCTCTCCTTCAAGCCGATCGCCCGGCCGCTGACCACCCTCCGGCTCGACGCCGTCGATCTCACCGTCCACCAGGCGCGGGTCGTGGCCGGCGATGCCGACGTCCCCGTGGCCGACATCGCCGTGTCGCGCGACGCGATCCTGGTGACGTTCGCCGCGCCGATCCCCCCCGGCCGCGAGGTCACGCTCCATGTCGACCACTCGGCCGAACCGCGCCGCGGGCTCTACTTCCGCACCCCCGACATGGGCTACCCCGCGGGTGACACGCATGTCTGGACGCAGGGGGAGTCGCACGAGGCCCGGCACTGGTTCCCCTGCCATGACTATCCCAACGAGAAGTGCACCACCGAGATGATCTGCCACGTCCCCGCCGCGATGACCGTGCTCTCCAACGGCCGGCTCGTCGGCGAGGAGGTCGACGCCGCCACCGGGCTCAAGGCGGTGCGCTGGCTGCAGGACAAGCCGCACGTCAGCTATCTCGTCTGCCTCGTCGCCGGGCATCTGGTGAAGCTTGAGGGGAAGCACCGCGACGTGCCGCTCGCCTTCTGGACGCAGCCCTCGACCGCCGCCGTGGCCGCCAATTCGTTCCGCGACACCCCCGGGATCATGGCCTTCTTCGAGGAGGAGATCGGCGTCCCCTATCCATGGGCGAAGTACGACCAGGTGACGATCCAGGATTTCGTCGCCGGCGGGATGGAGAACACGAGCCTCACGACGCTCACCGACCAGACGCTGTTCGCCCCCGCGACGGAGAACATCCGCACGACGCGCTCGCTCGACGCCCACGAGATGGCCCACCAGTGGTTCGGCGACCTGGTGACCTGCAAGGACTGGAGCCATCTGTGGCTCAACGAGGGGTTCGCCACCTATTACTCCCATCTCCATGCCGGCAGCCTCTTCGGCCGCGACGAGCTGCTGTACGGGCTGTGGCTCGACGCCGAGAACAAGATCCTCCCCCAGGCCGACGATCCGCGGCCGATCGTCTTCAAGGGGTACCGCGACGCGCGGGAGCAGTTCGACTGGCGTGCCTACCCCAAGGGGAGCTGGGTGCTGCACATGCTCCGCAACGAGCTCGGCGCGGATCTCTACCGCCAGGGGGTGCGCACCTACCTCGAGCGCCACGCCTACGGGACCGTGACGACCGACGACTTCCGCCAGGTCCTCGAGGAGGTGAGCGGCCGGCCGCTCGACCGGTTCTTCGACCAGTGGCTCTACCACGGCCGCCATCCCGACCTGAAGGTGGACTACCGCTGGCAGCCGGAGGAGAAGGCGGCCCACGTCACGGTCCGGCAGACGCAGCCGGTCTCCGCCGACGTCCTCCTCTTCGCCTTTCCCGTCACCGTGCGCTTCGTCCTCGCCGACGGCACCGTGATCGACCGCCGGATCGAGATCGACGGGGCGAGCCGCGAGTTCGACTTCGCGCTGCCGGCGCAGCCGGTGCTCGTGCGCTTCGATCCGGACTCCACCCTCCTCGCCCGGGTCGACTTCGACGTGCCGGAGGGGATGCACCTGGTGCAGCTCGACCGCGCCGACGATCCGATCGGGAGGATCCGCGCGGTCAAGGCGCTCGGCGTCCGGAAGACGCGCGGCGCGATCGAGCGGCTCGGCCGCGTGCTCCGCGAGGATCCCTTCCGCGGCGTCCGCGAACAGGCGGCGGCGGCGCTCCAGGCTGCCGGCGGCGACGAGGCGCTCGGTGAGCTGGAGCGGTCGCTCGACCAGCCCGACGCGCGCGTGCGGCGGCGGGTCGTCGAGGCGCTGGCGGCCTTCTACCGCCCGCAGGTCATGGAGCGGCTGCTCGGGGTCGTCGCGCAGGAGGCGAATCCCGCGATCCGGGCCGCGGCCCTCGAGGGGTTGGCCAAGTATGGCGATCCACGGGCCCGGGAGGCGATCCTCGACGGCCTGCGCAGCGAGTCGTTCCGCGAGGAGGTGGCCGCCGGGGCGATCGCCGCGATCGCCGCCGGGCACGACGATTCGCTCGTGGAGCCGCTGGTGCGCACCGTGAAGGCGCGGGGCGACGGACTCCCGCCGCGGGTGCTCGCCAAGGCGCTCGACACCGCCGGCCGCCTCGGCAGCCTGCGGACAGAGAAGGACACGGTGCGCGAGTTCCTCCTCGCCCACGCCAACGATTCCCGGCTCTCGGTCCGCACCGGCGCCATCGCCGCGCTCGGCGAGCTGGGGGATCCGCGTGCCCGGCCGGTGCTCGAGGGGTTTGCCGCGCTCGGGGCCGACGACCGGGTTGGCAAGGTGGCGACCGACGCCCTCGAGAAGCTCCGCCAGCGTCAGCCGCTGGTACCGCAGGAGGTGCAGGAACTGCGTGGCGAGCTCAAACGCCTCGCCGACGAGCAGCGGAAGCTCCGTGGGGAGGTCGAGGGGGTCGACCGCCGGGTAAAGGAGAGCGCAACGCCTCCCGTGCCGCCGCCGACACCCCCGGCAGCGAGCTCCCCGGCGCCGCCAACGCCCTGACCGCGGCCGAGCGTCAGTCGAGCGGCTCGGAGCGGAACGCCGCGCTGAGATAACGGAAGGCGCGGCTGGCATCGAGTGCGTGCCGCGACAGCTCCTTGGCGGGGTCGCCGTCCTCCAAGGCGTGCTCGAGCTCCTCGAGGCGGTCCTGGTAGAGGCGCGACTTGGCACGATGGTAGTCGCTGACGCGGCCGGACCGCAGGTAGGCCCCGACCACGAGGCGCCGGTTCCAGCCCTCGCAGACCGGGATCCAGTCGGCGGCCCGTTTTGCGTCGCCGCTGATGGCGCTGGTCACCGCCTCGACATTGGCCGTGGAGAGCTCCTCGAGCGCGACCTCGGGCGGCGGGTAGTAGGCGTAGCAGCCGACCACGCTGGCGGCGACGATCCCCCCCAGGCAGGCCAGCGCCAGCACCGGCGCGGGAAGGACGATGTCGTACCTGCCGACACCGCGGTCCTTTTCCGGAACGCGCAGCAGCCAGGCGTCGACGCGCCTGGCTGGATCGCAGCGCCGCAGGGTCGCGCCGGCGAGCATGAGCACGCCGAGCAATCCAGCGCCGATCCATTCGTGCGGCAGCGTCTCCATCCGGATCCGGTGGAGGATGTCGGCGGCAAAGCCCCCCGCCGGTACCGTGCCGGCGCCGTACGGGCCGCAGAAGCGGTCGAAGGCGTGGGTGTGGCCGGCGTCCTCGGCGTCTGCCGGATAGAGCGGCCGCTCGATCCCGTAGGAGATCGCCAGGACCACCGCCACCATCAGCACGAGCCACACGGCGAGCTTGCGCCAGCCGTAGGTGAGCCACATCCAGGCGACGAGACCGAGGTTCATGCCGGCGCCGAACGAGAGCAGCGCGAAGGCGGCGCCGATCGAATTGCCGTGCTGGAACATCGACCCGAGCTGTCCCATCACCGTCATCGGCGTGGCATAGGCCGGCAGGGCGACGGCGGTCATCAGCAGCGGGGCCGCCCGGTTGTCGTGGCCGAGGACGTTCTGGAGCGTGCCCGGCGGGAGCAGCGCCGCCAGCAGGCCGACACCGAGCAGGCCGATGCCGACGAGCACCGCCGTGCCGCTGACGGCCTCGCGGGCCATCGCCACAGCGATCGCCAGCATCCGCTTCGCCCCCGGCGGCGCGGCGGGGGGCTCGACGACCGCCAGCTCGGTCCCGGGAAAGAGCTTGTCGAACAGCCCCCCGGAGAGCATCACGACCACCAGCGAGCAGGCGGCGAACGCCATGATCGACAGCGGCTTGGAGAGCGTCAGGCCGTAGAGGATCGAGAGCGGATCGAACAGCGGGCTCGACAGGGCGAACGCGAAGATCGTCCCCACGGCGATGCCGCTTGCGCGCAGCTGCCGGCAGATGGGTATCACGCCCAGGGAGCAGCCGGGGAGGACCATCCCGATCAGCCACGACTGGACCAGCGACGACAGCGAATTGGAGCCGAACAATCGCCGCGTGTGGACGCGTCCCAGCAGCTTGTCGAGGACCGCGGCAATGCACAGCCCGGTGAGGATGAACGGTGCCCCCTGGAGCAGCGCCTGGACCACCCGCAGCACGATTCCCCACAGCAGCGCCATTCAGGGCTCCTCCGTGGGGGTGCCGGGGGGGAGCGTGGCGACGATCGCCGCGAGACTGTCAGCCGTCGCGGCGAGGTCGGCGGCCAGCGCCGCGGGGTCCCCGGGGGCGGCGAGGTGAGCGCTGCCGCGCGCGGCGAGGGCCGCGACGTCGTCCCAGGCCGACCGACCCAACGTCGTATCGGCGGCAAGCTGGGGGATCCAGCGGAGGATGTCCCGCAGCTCCGCGGTTGCCGTGGCGGCATCCGCCGGGGCGGCCGTGAGGCGGGCGGCGCGCACACGGATCGCAGGGAGCGCGTCGACGAGGCTGCCGGGGTGGTGCGCGGGCCGCTGGTGTGTCGGTTCCTCCACCGCCCGAGGCGGCAGGGATCGACCACAGCCGGAGTTTCCCAGGGCCAGTGCCACCAGCGCGCATGCCGGGATGATGAGACGGTGTCGGTTCATGGCTGGACCGGGACCTCCACCTGGCGGATCAATCCGGTGACGAGCGCCGCGGCATCCCCCCGGTCGAGACCGAGACGGACGGCGAGCACCGGTTCGGCGACCGCCTGGATGTCGTCGGGGGCGACGAACCCGCGCCCCGACAGCCAGGCGCGTGCCTGGGCGACCCGTTGCCACGTGAGCACGCCACGCGGACTCGCACCGAGGGCCACGTCGGGATGATTCCGTGTGCTCCTGGCGAGATCGACCAGATACCCCTGCACGGCGCCGGAGACGGGCACGGCCGCCACCCGGCGCTGGATACCTTCGAGTTGCCCTCGATCGAGCAGCGGGTGGTCCGCGTCGCCCTGCCGGCACTGATCCTCGACGGCCGCGGCGAGCATCGCCACCTCGTCCTCACGCTGCGGATAGCCGATCTCCAGCTTCATCGCGAAGCGGTCGTGCTGCGCTTCCGGCAGCGGATAG
>SXGQ01235151.1_pt1 | contig 12144 bp, 14 predicted proteins | sample 3178371 | NCBI WGS metagenome assembly SXGQ01 (sample SAMN11356859, study PRJNA531348) | freshwater metagenome | isolation source: freshwater sample F1-20 | place: China: Fuxian Lake, Yuxi | collected 2017-12-25 | reverse complement strand
GGCCAATGCCAATACTGCCAAAAAGGGCAGCATAACCATTGCCTAGACATGCGTTTTTTTGGAAGCGCTATGCGCTTTCCGCATGTGCAAGGCGCGTTTCGTCAAATCTTGGTGATAGATGCATCTCAAGCGCATCCACTCCACGATTCCTTGAGTTTGTCTCTTGCCGCATTGGCCGAGCCTTTGTGTGTCGGTTTGCACGCCATCCAGCGCGCCGGCAGCGTGTTTGGTAAACAAGTGTTGGTAACAGGCTGCGGTCCGATTGGCACTTTGTTGATTGGCGCTTTGCGCCGCGCGGGTGCTGCGCGCATTGTGGCGGTAGACATTGCAGACACGCCACTCGAATGTGCCCGCGCCATGGGCGCTGATGAAGCCATCAATATCGCAAAACAGCCTGAAGCGCTCGCGCCTTTCGCGGTGAACAAAGGCGTGTTTGACGTAATGTTTGAAGCTTCCGGCAACGACCGCGCGCTGCGCAACGGGCTCGATGTTGTCGCGCCTCGCGGTGTGATCGTGTCGATTGGCTTAGGGGGTGATTCCACACTGCCACTCAATCAATTGGTCGGCAAAGAGTTGGAGTTGCGCGGCACGTTCCGCTTCCACGAAGAATTCGCAGTGGCCGTTCGTTTCCTCAACGAAGGATTGATCGATGGCCGTCCTGTTATTTCGCACGTGATGGACTTTGATGATGCGATCCATGCTTTTGAGTTGGCTAGCGACAAGAGCCAAGCTATGAAGGTTCAGATTAACTTTGGCGCAGAGGCACTTGTATGACTACATTTCAAAAAACCATTCTTTTTACCGACACCGATGGGCGCGCACGCTTCAAAGAGGAGACCGTTCCTTTGACAGAAGGTACGCCGCAATCGCGGTTATCGGCTTTGATGCCCAGTGGAGGCTATCAGCTTCGCCATAGCCCTGTGGGTTTTCGAAGCCAGTTCCATTGCAGTCCACATGGTCAGTGGGTATTTATTTTGAGCGGCCATATGGAAATTGGTTTGCAGGATGGCAGCTCACGCGTGTTTAGTGCGGGTGAACATTTCTATTCAGTGGACACCTTACCTGCAGGTGCAAGCTTCGACGAGAAAGTACACGGGCATTGGAGTCGCCAGCTTGGCACCGAACCCTTGGTTACTTTTTTCGTACGCGGTTAACCCGTTGCAAATTCGCATAACAAATATCCATTTGTAACGGCTTTATCACCCAACGCCATGGCCATTAAAAACATGCTCGGACACACGCTCGATTTGTTGGGCGAATCCATCGTGTCTGGCCACTACCCGCCTGAGAGCGCGGTGCCACCTGAAACTGTTTTGTGCAAAGAGTTTGGTGTGAGCCGCACAGTGATCCGTGAAGCTGTCAAATCATTGGTGGCCAAAGGTTTACTCAGCACAGGGCCGAAAGTGGGAACGCGTGTTTTACCTGCAGACCAATGGAATTGGTTTGACCCCAATGTAGTGGCGTGGAAATCAAAAATGGGTTTGACGCGTGAGTTTTTACGCGACCTACAAGATTTGCGGCGTGTGATTGAGCCTGCTGCCGTCAGACTTGCCGCGGAACGTGCGACTGCGCAAGACATTCAAGATATAGAAGCCGCTTACGCGGGCATGAAACACGCCATTGAGTTTGGCGGTGACTATGTCACACATGACTTGCTGTTTCATCAGGGCCTCTTGCGTGCTTGCCACAACCGAATGGTTGCGCAAATGAGTAAAGCCATTGGCGCACTTTTGCGCACCAGTTTTGAAATTACCACTACGCGCCCTAACGGCATGGCGCTCTCGCTGCCTTTGCACCGCGCCGTGCTCGATGCGGTGATTGCCCGCGCACCAGATGCCGCAGAAAAAGCGGTGTTGGTGTTAATCGACAGCGTGCGCGAAGACATTGAAACCGTTTTGGACTCCAACCAAAAGTTGCCGTCCGTCTCTCAACCAGCGTTGTCACTGCGCGCACCGCGTGCTGTGCGCGAGCATTCCCCTCGTCCTTAAGGAGTTTTCACCATGCGTTTATTGATCACCGGTGGCGCCGGTTTTGTAGGTTCCCGTCTAGCCCGCACCTTGCTTGCCAAGGGCGAGTTGAATGGCCAAAAAATTGAGCATCTCATCTTGGCAGACCAATTTCCTGCGCCAGCAGATCTCTCCGCCGATCCGCGTGTCAATGTGAAGACTGGACCATTGCTAACGCATTGCAAAGAATTAGAAACAGAAGCTGTGGACGGCGTGTTTCACCTTGCCTCTGCTGTCTCAGGCGAGTGCGAAGACGATTTTGAATTGGGCTTGCGCTCTAACCTCGACAGCACCCGCGCGTTGCTAGATGCCTTGCGCAAAAGAACTGAAGGCGGTGCCAAGCCCACGCGCTTGGTGTTTTCAAGTTCTGTTGCTGTGTTTGGTCCTGACGATGCGTATCCGATGCCTGCCATCATTGCTGACGACACCTTGCCAACACCACAAACCTCTTACGGTATTCAAAAACATATTTGTGAACATTTGATCGCCGACTACACACGCAAAGGTTATATCGATGGGCGCAGCGCGCGCTTGATGACGGTGACGGTGCGCCCTGGTAAGCCCAATGGCGCAGCGTCTTCGTTTTTCAGCGGCATTATTCGTGAACCATTGGCTGGTATTCCATCGGTGTGCCCCGTGTCGCCCGATGTTTTGCACCCCATGGCGTCGCCTCGCTCTACCATTGAGAGCCTGATCAAAGTGTATGAATGCACACGCGAGGCTTACGGTGGTCGCACTGCGTTGAACCTACCTGGCCTTGATGTCACAGTACAAGAAATGCTCGATGCCTTAGAGCGCGTTGCGGGACCTAAGGTGCGTGTATTGGTAACGTTCCAACGTGACGAACGCATTGCAGGCATTGTGTCGCGCTGGGCCAAAGGCTCTAGCTCGAAACGCGCTAACAGCTTAGGACTGTTTGCTGAAAAATCTTTTGACGACATCATTCGCCAATACATCGCCGACTGCCAAGCCGGCCCTCAGGCAGCAACCGCTTTGAAAGGCATGCAATGAACAATCTCGATTTAAAAGGCCGCGTAGCGGTGATCACTGGCGGCGCACAAGGTATTGGCTACGCGACCAGCGAGCGCATGTTGCGCTCTGGTGCCAGTGTGGTGATGTGGGATATCGATGCCGGCAAATTAGAAGAGGCCAAAGCCTCTTTAGGCAAACTCGGTAAGGTCAGCGGTTACGTGGTCGAACTCACCTCGGATGCTGCAGTGGGCGCCACCACCGCACAAACCATCCAAGACAGCGGACACATCGACATCTTGGTGAACAACGCTGGCATCACCGGCGGTAATGGCACCACATGGGATTTAGACCCGGAAGTATGGAAGCGTGTCATCGATGTGAATTTGATGGCGCCCTACTTCACCTGTCGCCACATCACACCGCATATGGTGTCACGCGGATGGGGTCGTATTGTAAATATCGCCTCTGTCGCTGGCAAAGAAGGCAACCCCAACGCCAGCCACTACAGCGCATCGAAAGCAGGCGTGATTGCGTTGACCAAATCACTGGCCAAAGAAGTCGCGACAAAAGGTGTGTTGGTCAATGCGGTAGCACCCGCCGCCGCCAAGACAGCCATGTTTGCCACCATGGCGCAAACCCATATCGATTACATGCTCAGCAAAATCCCAATGGGGCGTTTTGTAGAAGTCGATGAAATCGCTGCGATGGTCAGCTGGTTATCCAGCGAAGACTGCTCGTTTACAACGGGCTCTGTATTTGATATTACAGGCGGACGTTCGACGTATTAAGGGTTTAAAAACCTAGCCCTAAGTGCAAGGGCAAATACACCGCCATACCACCGATGATGGTCAGCAGCACATCGCGTTTAGCAAAGTAAATCGCTACGCCTGCCGCTGATGCAAACAATCGTGCGTCTTGCCAGGTGGTGATCAGCGCGCCTTGGCTCATCACAATTTCTGGCACGACAACAGCAGATAAAGCGGCAATCGGTGCGTATTGCAAACCTCTTTGTGCCCAATGGGGAAGTTGCCAATCTTGGTTTGACAAAAAGAAAAAGCTACGCGCGACCACGGTCACCACGCTCAAACCAATGATCACGCCGAGCATCCAGAGCTCATCCTGGCTCATGCTGCATTTCCTTGGATGTGCGGCTTGATACGCTCAAGACTCAAACACAAGATAACCGCAGCAGCAATGGCAACCACAATATTAAGTTTCAACGGCAAGGCATAGGCCATCACTGCCGCGATGCCCGCCACCGCAGAAGACACCATACGCAATCGCGTACTAGCCAAAGAACATTGGATTCCCAACAAACACAAAATGCCTGCAAACCCGAGGCCCCAGTTGGTCGGAATAAAGTTGGCCAAGGCAATTCCCAGCAAACTAGCACCCATCCAACTACCCCAGTTCAAGCAATCATTGCCTGCTAAATAAGCTTCTTGGGTTAATCGTTCTTCAGGTGTCTTGCCAGGGTGGTGAAAACGCTTGGTGAACAACACATAGCTGATATCCGCTGTGACATAGCCGTGCAGTAACCGCTCCCATCGTGGAAGATGAATCAGGTAGGGGCGCAAATGCAAACTAAAAACAACGAAGCGCAAATTCACACAAAAACCAGTGACCAAAATCACCCATGCAGGTGCACCTGCCACGATCAGCGGTATAGCTGCTAACTGAGAACTCCCTGCGAAGACCAACAAGGTCATCGCGATAGAGGCCCACAAGCCCATGCCCGCTTTCACCATAGACACGCCCGTCATCAAACCCCATGCAGCAATACCCAAGGCTTGGGGAGCTAGTTCACGCATGCCTATTTTGAATTCGGGGTGCTTGTATATCTTGGGCGCCAAGAACATCATGGCGCAGTTACCTCACACACCGATCCCACTTTGATATCAAAACCTCTTAAAAACTCTGCTACAGCCAAACGCTTGCCACCAGCTTTTTGTAATTCGGTGATGCACAAAACGCCTTCGCCGCATGTAATACGTACACCGCTATCGTCAGCGCTCAAGACAGATCCAGGGGCATTCGTTGTAGTTTCGGTATCTGCACCTCCATCTGCAACAACGTACGCGCTCCAAACCTTGATAACTTCACCATCGGCGTGAAAGGTTGCCACGGGAAATGGATTGAATGCCCGCACGCGTTGCGCAAGTTGCTTGGCGCTTAAGCGCCAATCCAACGCAGCTTCATGTTTTTCAATTTTGTGCGCGTAGGTGATGCCATCCATTGGCTGCGGTGTACGCACCAACTTATTGAGTTGGGCATCCGCAAGCGTTTGCACAATCAGCGCGCCGCCTATGTCAGCCAATTTGTCATGCAAGCTTGCAGTGGTGTCTTGTGGCGAAATCTCTATTGGTTGGGTTAATAACATATCGCCCGTGTCTAAACCTGCATCCATTTGCATGATGACGACGCCTGTATTTTTGTCGCCTGCTTCAATAGCGCGATGAATCGGCGCCGCACCTCGCCAGCGTGGCAACAAAGAAGCGTGGATATTCAAGCAACCCAAGCGCGGCGTATCCAACACCCACTGCGGCAATATCAAACCATAGGCAGCAACCACCATCGCATCTGCTTGTGTGGCTTGTAAAAACTTTTGTGCGGCTAATGCATCTTCGGGAAATTTACCGTCAAGGCGCAAGCTGCGTGGTTGTTCCACTGCAATGTGGTGTTGCAAGGCCAATGTTTTGACGGCGGAGGCCTGCAACTTCATGCCGCGTCCAGCAGGACGGTCTGGTTGCGTCAACACACCACAAATGGTGTGGCCTGCTTGGATGATGTGTTGCAGCGCAACTGCAGCAAATTCGGGCGTGCCGGCAAACAGAATGCGCATGCAGTGTTTCTCGCTTTATTCGCCGTCGCGCAAAGCTTTGAGAAACTTGGTTTTGATTCGGCCTCGCTTCAAAACAGACAAATATTCCACGAACACCTTGCCCATGAGGTGATCGAGTTCGTGTTGGACGCACACAGCGAGCAGTCCGTCGGCTTCAATTTCTTGGAGCTGGCCTTCTGCATCTTGGGCTGTTACTTTGATAGCGGTTGCGCGCTCTACCCCGTCATAAATTCCAGGCACGGACAAACACCCTTCTTCGCCTTTGACACGCTCTGCGCTCATCCAGGTAATGGTTGGATTGATAAGCACCATAGGCTCGTTTCGGTTTTCAGAAACGTCCATCACCACGACCCGTTCATGCACATTGACTTGCGTCGCGGCCAAGCCAATGCCATTAGCGTCATACATGGTTTCCAGCATGTCTGCAACGAGTGTGCGAATGCGCGCGTCAATCTCTTGGACGGGCTTTGCCACGGTCTTTAATTTAGGGTCTGGGTATCGAAGAATGTCTAACTTTGCCATCTGTAGATTGTCGTTACTTTAAAAGTTTGTGACCAATACATAAGTCTACCCGCCCACGGAAATTTCACAATCTTCGGTTTTGACTGGGGCCACTATGCAGATGGATGAATTCGAGTTGCGCGCTTGGTTGCGCTTGCTACTCACCCCTAGCATTGGTAACGCGTCTGCTCGACGTTTACTGACGCGCTTTGGTAGCGTTCAAGGCATCTTTGAAGCAACTGCATTGGAATTAACAGAAGTAGTTTCGCGTGCACAGGCCGAAGCCTTGTTGCAGCCACCTGTTTTATTGGACGCACAAACCGTTCGAACGCTTCAATGGCTATCGACACATCCTAAAAACTTACATGCCCAGCGCGCTTTATGGCACATAGGGCATTCTGACTACCCTGAACCGCTTCTACATTTAGCGGATCCACCTTTGTTGCTCTATGTAGAAGGCCAAATTCAACAAACACTCGGGCCTGCTGTGTCGGTGGTAGGCAGTCGCAACCCCACGCCTCAAGGAAAGCAAACCGCCATGCAGTTTGGACGTGCACTTTCTGAGGCAGGAATATGCGTCGTGTCTGGCATGGCTTTAGGTGTTGACGGAGCTTCGCATCAAGGCGCACTGCAATTTGCTAAGCCCCAAGCCCCAAGGTCATCTGCATCAAATTCATTGGCAACGGGAACAAGCGCATCGTATTGGACAACCGTTGGTGTTGTGGGTACAGGCTTGGATCAGGTGTATCCAAGACACCACGAAGCGTTGGCAAACGAGGTCATTGCACATGGTGTGTTGATCAGTGAATACCCGTTAGGCACGCCACCACTAGCCGCAAATTTTCCACAACGCAACCGCTTAATTGCAGCTTTGGGGCTGGGAACTTTGGTAGTGGAGGCGGCGATGCGGTCTGGCTCGCTCATCACTGCGCGTATGGCGCTCGATATGGGGCGCGAAGTCATGGCCGTGCCTGGCTCTATCCATGCGATGCAATCACACGGATGCCATTGGTTGATTCGACAAGGCGCGAAACTTGTTGCAAACGTCAAAGATATTTTGGAGGAATTGCAAATTCACACTTCCACCAATGGAGGTAATAACCCTAACGCAATGGGTTTGCCACCAACATCACAGCCGCACCCCTTTTTAAAGCAGATGGGCTTTACTCCCATTAGCTTCGATACCTTACAAATGCATTGCAAGTTAGAAACTGCGGAACTGCAATCTGTGTTGCTAAGTTTAGAACTTGAAGGCCATGTAGCGCGTTTACCTGGCGGTTTGTTTCAAAGGCTTGGTTCAACGTCATAAAAACCATGTATATTGGAGGCAATGTTTGAAGTACTCGTGTTTGTTTACGAAAACTACTGGCGCGGCGATGCATGCCCTGAGCTGCATCACTTGGGACGCAAACTCAGCGCTGTCGGTTTTGAGATGGAAGATATCCAACAAGCCTTGCAATGGTTGGACGGCCTCAACATCGCTTCACACCAAACAGAACTCATTGACATACGTCAATCGATACCTAAGCAACACACCCAATCGCCTGAAAGTCTTCGCGTCTATTCTTTCGCAGAGCAAACCCATTTAGGTGCAGCGTGTTTAGGCTTCATTCAGTTTCTTGAGTCTGCTGAAGTACTCTCGCCCCATATGCGCGAGATAGTGCTAGACCGCGCGATGGCAGTACCCGGACACCCGATGTCATTGGACGATTTGAAAATCATCGTCTTGATGGTGTACTGGAGTGTGGGCTTAGAGCCCGATGCACTCGTCTTAGACGAGCTGTGCGACGACGACGATAGAGTCGCGCACTAGTTACGTTATTTTTTTCGTTACTTGTTAGCCGCTGGTAGTGACTTAAACGACAGCGCCAGAGTTGGGGTCCTCCGAATCACCCTCTACTTTCACCACTTGGCCTTTGATCAAGTCTTCGCGCTGAATTCCCAGCCACATCGCAATCGCAGCAGCCACAAACACCGACGAGTAAATACCAAAGCAAATACCAATAGTGAGAGCCAAAGCAAAGTAATGCAAGGTTGCGCCGCCAAACAACAACATCGAGAGCACCATCAACTGCGTACAACCGTGGGTGATGATGGTGCGGCTGATCGTGGCAGTGATCGCGTTGTCAATGATTTCAACTGTTTGCATTTTGCGAAAACGTCGAAAGTTCTCGCGTATACGGTCAAAAATCACCACGGATTCGTTCACGGAATAACCAAGAACAGCTAAGACCGCCGCCAACACCGGTAAAGAGAACTCCCACTGGAAAAACGCAAAGAACCCCAAAATAATGACCACATCGTGCAAGTTCGCGATGATGGCGGCGACAGCAAACTTCCACTCAAACCGAATGGCCAGATAAATCATGATGCCGACAACCACAAAGGCTAGCGCCTTCAAGCCATCAATCGCCAATTCATCACCCACTTGTGGCCCAACGAACTCGGTTCGACGCAATTGGATATTGGCGTCTGTCTCTTTTAAAGCAGAGAGCACTTGCTCGCTTTGCTGTGCGGAACTTTGACCTTTGGCAGGAGGCATGCGGATCATCACATCGCGCGCGGTTCCAAAGTTTTGAACTTGAACATCGTTCAAGCCCAGTTTGGCAATTTGCGCGCGTACCACGTTGAGATCAGCAGCCTGGGAGTAACTAACTTCCATCAACGTTCCGCCGGTGAACTCCACAGACAAATGCAAGCCACGGCTGAATAAAAAGAATACCGCCGCTATAAACGTGATGAAAGAAATAGCATTGAATGCCACCGCGTTCTTCATGAACGGTATGTCTTTACGGATCTTAAAAAATTCCATGGCGCTGAGTTCTTTCTAACGATGGGGGCTCAAGGGCGCCATACGGTGCCAATCGACACGCTTTGTAATTTCTTTTGACGGCCATACCAGAGATTGACCAAGCCACGCGAGAAGAACACCGCAGAGAACATGCTGGTCAAAATACCCAAGCAATGCACCACCGCAAATCCGCGCACGGGGCCAGAGCCAAATGCAAGCAGCGCCAATCCAGCAATTAACGTAGTGACGTTGGAGTCCAAAATCGTAGCCCATGCGCGGTCGTAACCTGTGTGAATCGCCGATTGGGGTGCGGCACCGTTGCGCAGCTCTTCACGTACACGCTCGTTGATCAATACGTTTGCGTCAATCGCCATACCGAGCACCAAAGCCATGGCAGCCATACCCGGCAAAGTCAAAGTGGCTTGCAACATAGAGAGCACTGCTACTAGCAACAACAAATTCACTGCCAATGCCACGCTGGAAATCATGCCAAACAGCATGTAGTACGCGCACATAAATGCGGTGACAGCGACAAAGCCCCATGTCACGCTGTTAAAGCCCTTAGCAATATTTTCTGCACCCAAGCTTGGGCCAATCGTGCGCTCTTCAATAATTTCCATCGGTGCGGCCAAAGAACCGGCCCGCAACAGCAAGGCTGTGTCATTGGCTTCGACCGTCGTCATACGGCCAGAGATTTGTACACGGCCACCGCCGATTTCAGAGCGAATCACTGGGGCTGTCACCACCTCGCCCCTGCCTTTTTCAAACAAAAGAATGGCCATGCGCTTGCCGACACTCTCGCGCGTCACGTCTTTGAAAATACGTGCGCCTTTGGCGTCAAGCGTCAGATGCACTGCGGCTTCTTGGTTTTGCGAATCAAATCCTGGTTGGGCGTCGGTCAGGTTCTCGCCCGTCAAGATAACTTGCTTTTTCACGATCACTGCTTGTCCGTTGCGCTCTAAGAAACGCTCCGTGCCAAAAGGCACCACACCATTGCCGTTCTCAGCACTGCGCGCTTCGGCGCTGTCGTCAACCATGCGGATCTCAAGAGTTGCAGTGCGCCCCAAAATATCTTTGGCCTTGGCCGTGTCTTGCACACCAGGCAGTTGCACCACGATACGGTCTGTACCTTGCTGTTGAATCACAGGCTCAGCGACACCTAGTTCATTGATGCGGTTGTGCAAGGTGGTGATATTTTGTTTGATCGCTTGCTCTTGCACACGGCGCGAGGCAACAGGGTTGATGGTTGCCATGAGTTTGAACTCTGCGCCATCGGGCGAGGCGGTCATTTGCAAATCAGCAAATTGCTCTTGGATTACGCGCTGCGCAGACTCCAGGGTCTGCATATCGCGGAAACGCACTTCAATTTTTTGTCCATCGCGGCTGATGCCGCTATGGCGTATATTTTTTTCTCGCAAGGTGCTGCGAATATCACCAGCCAAAGATTCCGCTTTTTTATTCAAAGCGGCAGGCATATCGACTTGCAACATAAAGTGCACGCCACCGCGTAAATCCAAACCCAAATACATGGGTGCCGCATGCATGGCGGATAACCAAGTCGGTGAACGCGCTAGTAGGTTGAGCGCGACCACATAAGAAGGGTCATTGGGGTCTGGAACCAATGCCTGTTGGATAGCATCTTTGGCCTTGATTTGCGCATCGGTACTATCAAAACGCACTTTCAAAGAACTACCCTCGAGCGCCAACAATTCAGGCGTCAGTCCCGCTGTTTTTAGTGCCGATTCGACACGCTCTTGCAGACCTAAATCGATCTTCGCGGAAGCTTTGGCAGCAGAGATCTGAACGGCGGGCGCTTCACCAAAAAAATTCGGCAAGGTGTAGAGCGCGCCCACCAACAAAGCGATCCCAAGGACCACGTACTTCCAAATAGCGTAACGGTTCATAGCGAATTCGCGTAAGGTGCGCGCTGGCTTTCAGGCAAAGGTCGGTTACTTGAGGGAACCTTTGGGCAACACTTGCACCACAGCATGTCGTTGCAGTTGCACTTCTACGCCAGAAGCAATCTCGAGCGTTAAAGTGCCTACATCCAAATGTGTGACCTTGCCGAGCAAGCCACCCGCTGTAGCGATTTCATCGCCTTTGGCGATGGCGTCGATCATGGCCTTGTGCTCTTTTTGGCGCTTCATTTGTGGACGGATCATCACAAAGTACAGCACGACAAACATCAAAATCAAAGGCAACATGCCAGTGAGGGAAGACATCACATCACCACCAGCGCCAGCGGCCGGTGCGGTTTGGGCAAAAGCAGAAGAAATTAACACGTGGGCAGCTCCAAAAAATTAACGCCAATCAGACACAACGCGCGCCTTTATAAGCAACTCGACATTGTATGCGGGCGATAGTATCAGCGCGGCATGGCGGCTATTCCCGCAAGCAGTTGGTCAGCGATCAACATTCCGGCATGGTCAGAGATGTGGTCGCCATAGCTATATAAAAACTTACCGTTTCGCTCGATAGTGCACATATCCGCCGGTATGTCACACAAAACCGGCAACGGGTCATAGACAAGAAGTGCTGGGTTAGCCAGCTTTAGCTTCGTTATAAATTGCTGAAAAGGGGCAGTTCCCTTTATGTGATCGCTGTACTTAAGCTTGCAGTACGGGTTTTCTGCACGACGAAGTATCTTGTTGAGCGATTCAAACGGGGTCAATCCACCTGTGATACAGCTGTTGGGGTCTGGCAGAGTAGGGTTGTCGATCACAAAGACTACACGCTTACCTAGGCTTTGCCATTGCGTAATTTTCCGCGTGTAGGTGGCGACCATTTGATCAATCGCTTCCATATCTATCGCGGAATTAGCGATCAACCCCGTGTCTGCATCCAGAGGAAACAATCCGCGAAGCGCATTCGCCATCACGATGACCTGTAAGTTGCGATTGCTTTCTAAGGCATTAAAGGCGGCACGCCCCGCATCGTTATCAGCCCTGAGAACATTGATGGGCCCCAACATCAACCATCCGTGGTCAGCGGGCGACTTTCGCATGAGGCTGTAGACCAATGCCTCGCCTTTG
>SXGQ01595379.1_pt1 | contig 12145 bp, 12 predicted proteins | sample 3178371 | NCBI WGS metagenome assembly SXGQ01 (sample SAMN11356859, study PRJNA531348) | freshwater metagenome | isolation source: freshwater sample F1-20 | place: China: Fuxian Lake, Yuxi | collected 2017-12-25 | reverse complement strand
GATTGAAAGGAAAATTTGTTATCAGGTAATCCGTTTCTATGAAAAAGACTTATCGATCGTCGAGGAAACCTATTCTGAGCTATTACATAACCACTCTAAAGGGGTTACTGGGAGATTAAAAGGTAGACAAAGAAACATCAAAGAGAATGAAAAAATTCTCATGAGTTGTATGAAAAAAGCTAAAACGCTTATTGAGGGTAAAGGATGGAGGAAGACGGATTACAAATTATTTAGGGATCTAGCCTATCAAGATGAATATAAACCGTCATTTATTCCACTACCAAGAGTAGCCGGCCCCAATAAAGACATGACGGAGGAGGAGCGCAAACAATATAGGAACTCTAAAAAACGCACAACTTGGACTGAATCTAATTTGCGTAATTTCTTTCATGAACAGACAGGCCTTGCACCTACAACGAAAAACAAGAATTTATGAATTCAATCATGAATTTGTATAAGTATACGCAGGTGAAACCAACTAAACGAAAGGAAATATATGCAAACACCTAGCAAGCTAATTCGTATCAAGGAAGTCTCGAATATTACAACTCTAGCCAAAAGTACCATCTGGGCTAAGGTTGCGAATGGAGATTTTCCAAAACCCATCAAACTGGGCACAAATGTCAGCGTATGGAAAGAATCCGACATTGCAGCCTGGATTGATACCCTTGCAGCACAATAATTAAGTTTTAAAGCAGTAAAAGAACTAGATACGTCTAGCTGGCATTGGCCCCGTGTAGCGACAGAGCGCACGTAAAACACAAACACACACAGCAGCAACAAAAAAGCAGCCTTCGGCTAGCCGAGGAATTCTATTTTCTAAATTAAGGAACATGCAAATGTTTAAGAGTAATCACATCAACAAATTAGTACATAAGCAAGGCATCTTGCAGATAACAAATAGTAAGGGGCAAGCAGCATGAACTTAGATCGCATACCAAATGAATTCAAAGCCATCAATAACTGGGTATTGGTTCAACTAAGACCTAAAAAGGATGGCGGACTCGATAAAGTACCAGTACGCATAGTCTCGGACAGCGCAACCGATCTAGCGTGGAGTAAACCTAAGAACCGATCATCATTTGAAAGCGTCAAAGCACAGTTTGATGAGGAGCTCAAACGTAAACCCAATGGAAGGCGTTTTCATGGGGTTGGCTTCGTTTTGAATGATACCGACTATATGTGTGTTGACTTAGATAAGGCGTTCAATGGAGATGATTTAAAGCCTTTTGCCAAGGATATTTTGACTAGCCTTCACGGTTTCGTTGAAAAATCAGTCAGCGGCGCAGGCTTACATATCTTCGTTAAACAGAATGGCTGGTCATTAGGAACCAAACGAGGCAAGTTTGCTGATGGGTCTGGTATTGATGTGCTTTGCGGCGGCACGTTTGTCATGGTTACAGGTGACACAATAGATGAAGCAAGCTACACCATAAGTCAAGATCAAGATTTTTCAGCACTTCATAAGTGGCGTGAACTACTCAATGGCTCCGAGAATGGCAGCACTTTCATAGACCAAGAAATCCCATTCGATCACAACATCCCTGTAGCTGGTTGGGATGTAGAGCGAATCAGAAATGAGCTATTACCTAGATTGGAGGATTTTGCTGATCGGGATAACTGGCGAGACGTTTGCTTTGCCCTGCACCACCAAACCCAAGGCAGCGAGGAAGGACTAGTTCTATTTCACGAATATAGCCAGCGCATTCCAGAGATGTATAGCCCTGATGAGGTCGAGACCCTATGGAGAAGCGCAAAGTTAAATCCACAACGTCTAAATAAGACTTTTCGCTGGCTTTTACATTTAGTGCGTCAGCAGATAACCCAAAGTCAAAACCACATCATGGGGGATTTGGATAACGCTCGTTACTTTAGAGCCATGTTCGAGGGCGAGTTCATTTTTTGCCACTCTAATCGTAAATGGTTACGCTTTAACGGCAAGTGCTGGGAATGGTGCCAAAAGGATGAGCAGATGGGCGCTGCCAAATTGGTGGCTGAGCAGATCATGGAAAAAGCTGGTGAATTGTTTAAGCTAGATCCAACAGGCGCCGTCTCAAAGGCATGGCAATCACACGCCAAAACCATCCGTAGCAATGGACGCATCATTGCCATGTTAGAGCTTGCAACCAGCGAGCCCGGGATGAGCATTAGCTCTATAAATGAGCTTGATAGCAAACCCATGCTTCTTGGAGTGGGCAATGGTGTATTTGATCTCAAAGAGATGGGATTACTACCAGCCGACCCTAAGCTACTTATCAGCAGGCAAGTTCATGCTAATTACAATCGTGCAGCGACCTGCCCTCTTTGGCTTAAGTTCCTTGATGAGATATTCATGGGTGACCAAGATGTAATTAACTACATCCAAAAAGCTCTAGGCTACTCGTTAACGGGTGATGTATCCGAGGAATTACTTCACTTTTGCTACGGGCACGGGAAGAACGGCAAATCCGTCATGGCTAACGTCATCGTGAAGATCATGGGCGACTACGTTCAAACGGCAAACTTTGATTTGCTTGCCATGAAGGACTCTACTGCTAGCAATGACGTTGCTAGATTGGTTGGGGCACGCATGGTAATGGCAAATGAAACTCGAGAAAACCAACGCTTGGATGATCAAAAACTCAAAGCATTAGTGTCTACTGAAAAAATCACGGCACGCTTTATGTATGCCGAATATTTTGAGTTTTGGCCACAGTTCAAGATTTGGCTTCGGGGCAACTACAAACCCATCATTACCGACAGCAGTAATGGTGCATGGCGGCGCATGAGGCTAGTTCCTTTTGAGTACCAAGTTCCACACGATAAAACTGACTTTAAGTTAGAGCAAAAACTTCTAGCTGAAAAGGAAGGTATCTTGGCCTGGATGATCGATGGTTGCCAACTCTGGCAACAGGAGCGTTTAGCGCCACCAAAACGTATTGAAGATGCTAGCCGCATCTATCAGGATGAGTCAGACATGTTAGGTGAATTTTTGGAAGATTGTTGCGAGATTGGAGCTGATAAATCCGAGACTCAAAAAGCGGTCTACGGGACTTATAAAGGCTGGACACTTAAAAATGGCACTCACCCTACTTCTCAAAAGTCCTTTACCCGTCAATTAGGTAGCCGTGGAGTCGATACCAAGCGAGTAAAGGCGCAGGGAGATACCAAACGCTATTACGTTGGCCTTTCACTCACTGAGGCCTCACAAAAGCGCTGGAAACAGTTTGACTTTGAATAACCAATAACTCTGGCGGTGACGATAGTGACGATTTAAAGGGTAATTCCCAAAAGTCCTCTAAGAATTTTTCTCATGAGGCACTTTTAGGAAACAACCTTTCTTTCGACACCATCGACACCAAAAAATCACATTTAATCAAATAGGAACCTTATAAATGAAAGCAACAAAACAACAACTTATCGAAGAGGTTAAGAAACTTGAGCACAAGTATGAAATGCTAGTTTGGTATGCACGCAAGTCACAACAGCAGACAGACACAATGGAGGGAGTGAGAATAGCTGCAGAGCAGGTATGCAAAGACTATCCAGAAGAAACGGAGTCTATTAGATCACCATTATCCGGTGATTGGCAGCACGGCTTCAATAGCGGAATGCTGGCAGGTACCCGCTTTGTTCTTGATGCATTAGATGCGGGAATAGAAGAGGCGCATGAGATCTTTCCGGATCTGAACTCATAGAGCTACGCGCGCGTGAGGGTCTAGGTCACGTTTGGACATGATTTTTAGCCCCTTGTCCCAATAGTTAATAAATAGGCACATCACCAACCCAACAATGTTCTCAAAAGTTGATCGGGTTTGGTGGTTGTATTTTTAAAAATAAAACTTGCCAGATAAAAAAGGTTCAAAAAGAACCTAAAACTGGCAAAAAATTAACGCAAAAGGATGTAAAAAATGGAAAAAAGAACTAAGAAACGCAACAAATTGACAACTAATGCCGAAATTGCAGAGCTTGCCTATGTTTTATACATATCAGCAAACCGCCTCAGGTTAACAATCACTCAAATTAACCTACCCGCTGCCTATCGTATGCAAATTACGAGGCACGTGCATTGGATGATTGGACAAGCAAAGTCGTTAGGCAATGAGTTAAGTTCCCCACAACCAAATGCGTTCCTTACAAAGGAGTCGACCGAGCGAATTGCTGAACATTTGGGTGTATTTGACTAAAAATTAAACGGGCTTGCTTTCATAGGTACTACCTAGGGGAGGTAAGCCCTTCGAGTAAAAATGGGGTATCGACTTTTAAAGAAGGCGGGGTCTACCCCGCCTTCTCAATTGATCTGAAAATAGATCTGTAACCGATGTACTCCAAACTATACGATTGGTAACTTCTTTGGTAACAACAGAAGAAATGGTGCTGTGAGCTATAGTTCTCAATGCCTTGTGGCGGACGCTACCTCCGCAATAGCCGCTATCGACCCCAAACAGACCTTGGCGGAAACATACCTCCGGCAGCACGATTCGAATGTGCGACCTACGCCTTAGAAGAATTCGTGGCTGCTGGAATATCTATATATTTCAATGATTTATACGCTTATATCGGAACTGTGTAATAAACTGTGCAATGCGGGTTTGTCGGGTAAACCGACATTTTGGGTGATTGCTTTTAAGGGGGTGTATCTAGAAATTCTAAATAAAGAGAGAAGTTATCTTTAGAAGTTTTGGATATCGTTTTAAATACGGGAATGCGCTAACTTGAGTAATGGATTCATGGCTGTCTCCTAAACTTCTCAATGAAACATTGGGTATAACACTAGGCCTAATAAAGCGGCGGCAATTACCACTACCGGCTCAGTGAGTTTCTTGTATTTCCAAAGCAATGCGGTCGTCACAATCGCTAATACAGCCGTCGGAATATCCACAATAGAGCGCTGACCAATCACAATAACTGACCCTGTAATGGCACCAACTGCGGCGGCGGTTACTCCGTCTATAAAAGCAACTAGACTGGGATTCTTGCCATATTTCTTAAAGTAAGGCGCTGGAATAACAGTGAACAAGTAGCAAGGAATAAATGTGGCCAATGCCGCAACACTGGCACCAGTAAAGCCCGCAATGAGATATCCAATAAAACCAACAGTGATGACTACAGGGCCTGGCGTAATCATCGCAACGGCCACCGCATCGACAAACTGTTTCTCAGTTAGCCATTGATGCTCTACAACTACACCGCCATATAAGAATGGCACGATGGCCAATCCCGAACCAAATACAAAGGCGCCTGCTTTTGTAAAGAAGATGGCAATTTGACTTAGAAGTGAAAGATCAAAGCTACCCCAAATACTGGTAAATGCTGGTACTTGAGTAACCGCAATGGAGTTCAGTCCACTGCCCTTAAACCACTTTGGTGGCGCCTTAACAAATAAAGTAATAAGGCCTGCGGCAAAGACGAGTGAAGCAATTTCAGATTGAGTGATGACGGTACTTACCACCATCACTACAAAGATTGCCCACAGTAACTTATCTTTACCAATCGTTTTCTTAGTGAGTTTTTGGGCGCTAATCGCGATGATGCCAATGACTGCGGCGCCCACCCCATAAAAGACTGCCTGCATCCAAGCTAAGTCTCCATAAGCAACATATGCCCAACCAAGAGCCACCACCATAAAAAATGAAGGGATCACAAATGCAATACCCGCTAATGTGGCTCCAAGAATTTTGTAATGCACATACCCAAGGTATATGGCTAACTGTGCAGCCATTGGACCAGGGGCCATCTGAGCTAAGGCCATACCCTCTTTGTAATCAGCCTCAGTAATCCAGTGATACTTTTCAACGAGGTCACGGTTCATATAACCAACTAACGCTACTGGTCCTCCAAAGCCCCAGGTACCTAGCTTGAGCATATAGATCACCAATTGCCATAAAGTATAACTAGGCGTCACTCCTTCATCGATAGCACTATTCATTTAGAACCCTCTTTCATAAATGCACTTATCAGGGCGTCAAATACAGCGCTTGCCTTTTCAAGAAATTCATCATCGGATTTGCTGGATATCTTTAAGCCAGTCATAATTGACTCGATACCTTGCGCCTCGAGCGGCTGAATACCACCCACATCTAAGGCATGAATCAGACTCCCCAAACGCTTAATAACATCATCATCTATGCCAAAACTTTGAGCAATCACTTCAAACGTGACTAAGCTATCTGTATGTGTAAAAGTAGCGCCATCAAAGTCAAATCCGAATGCTGACTTTGGACAATCACGTGTTGTCTTAAGCCATATAAAAGATGCTTTCGGGTCAATGTACTTGCGTATAAGCCAAGCACTCGCTAGACGATCCACCCATAGACCAGAGCGTGTTGCCCACTTTTTACCTTGATAGTTTTTGAGATTTAGCTTAGGCAGCTTACGCGAAATAGCTTGCGGCTCATCAGGCGATTGAAGAGTGATAATCGCACTCTCTAATTCATCTAGCATGCGACTTGCTTGATGACTGGCCTCACCGGGATAAAAATCAATTTGCACCAAAGCTTCATATTGCTTGCGAAGCTTTCGAGCCTCTTTTATTTGGATTGGCAGTAATTTTGGTTTGAGTTTTTTAGTAAGAGTCGAAGTTTTTTCTACTAATTGTGCATAGTCAGAGGTTCTATCAAATAGAGATTTAAAATCCTCGCTGATAGGCACTTCAATAGTCACCACATGTGCATTCCCGCTAGCACTCAAGACTTGTTCTGCAACAAGATCGAATGCTACCTTGTATTGTTTTTGGCTTGGCAAGAGATAAACACCGTCTCGCAAAATTGCGGCGCCGGTTGTTTTTAGTAAACGCCAAATGCGCATGCGCTCCGTTGGATTGGATGCGGGCAAAGACAAGATAAGGGCAAAAAACTTATTCATGTAACAAATATAACATAAATGTATTAATTGTTACAAATATTGTGATTGCGGTTCACATAGCAGGTATTTGTCTTAAATTATCTGCGCAGGGTAATGACTACAGGGATCAAAGGCTTTGTTTGGGGATAGATAACGAAAAATGCGCCTAAAGCTAATTTTGATACTGGGGGGGGGTCAGCCAAGACTAAAAATTCAACTGTCGCCCATGGCTTAGAAGAAATTGTGGCTGCTCGTAACCTCAAGGAATTTAACTGCCTAATAGAAAAAACCTAACTATGCAAAGAATTATGTAATAGGTTTTGGCGGGTTAACCTACATTAAATCATCAAAGTTAAATACCGATCAGTCTTATGAACTCAAAAATCCAAGCACCTTGTTCAAATGGATTGTATTTCTTCGGCCCCACATGATAAATGCCGCCAGAAGGCAGTTAGAATGATTCTTGGTGACCTGGAATAGCCCGCAGCAGAATTAGCTAGGAATAAACTAATCTACTCCATCCTACAAAAGCAATATAGGAATTGCTGGGTAGTACCCATTGGGGTTTGATGAAGCTCGGTAGAACTTTTAATAAGTTTGAATGTCTTACCAAACTGCCCATGAAGATTTTCTGTGTCATAGCGAACCACCCCTAGGCCGCTACATTCCTCAGGGCCTTTGGGACCAAAGGTCGACATAATGACATAGCCGCCATGCTTTACTGAGCGCATGACTTGCGCAACATACTTTATCCGCTGTGCCTCTTCAGTTAAAAAATGAAAGACAGCCCTATCATGCCAAACATCAAAATAGCCTTGGGGTAATGTGGCCTTTGTAATGTCAGCGCAATACCAATGAACCTTATTTGCTTCATCACCAATGCGATTTCTAGCAACATCAATTGCTTTTTGGGAAATATCTAGAACGCTAATATCTTGATAGGCTTCAGCCAAGAGGTCATCCACTAGCGTAGATTCGCCACCACCGATGTCAATAATGGCAGCACTCTTATCTGTACTGGCCTGATGTATCAAGTTTAGTGATGTCTTAAGGTGCGGCGCATACCAGCTGACTGCGTTTGGCGCTTTGTGACCGTAAACCTTATCCCAGTGCTGTTTGTTGTCCATAATTACGCCTTACATCGTCATTTCTTTGATTCTATGCCCTTTTTAGCTATAAATACATCATCCATGCCATTATCTAAACATTCCAATCCATCACACTTCACCAGCAATAGAGCTTCTCCGAATTGACGAAATATCTTCAGCCTAAGAGCTCCGTGGCTATCTGGCTTTCTATTGCCTTCCACCTGAGTTTATTTCTACTGTGGGCAAGCTATGAAGGCTCTATCTTTTCTAAAACAAAAGATAAAAATCCAGACATCATTGAGGTTCGGTTCGAAGAGCCTATTGATAAAACCAATAAGGACTTAAATGCCAATCAACATAGCGATAAACAGCCAGCATCAATGGATGCGCCATCAGCCCCAACCGCAGAAGAGTGGAGCTTTGCCTCAAAGTACACGCTTAAAAATAGCAAAGGCTATCGACACTCCTTTGGTCAGCAAGTGCGAAGCATGATGGGAACTGCCATAGAGGGGCCAGACCAAGGGCAAGTCAGATTCAGAATCGAGATTGCGCCCAATGGAAGCGTTACCAAAGTAGAGATGCTTTGGAGCACCTCTAACAAAGCAGAGCAACTGGCTAGAAAGGCTATTACTTCTATGCCGCCCTTGCCACCCACGCCAACTGGTAAGCCACTTATTTTTGAGAGAACGATCTCATTTACGCCCTATGCCACTAACGACGTGCCAATCTACAGAGATGACTGCCAACCCGATGCGCCCGCATTTAATAATCCCTTTGCCTGGGACGGCAAATCACCGCAAGAGATCAAACAAAATAAACCCAGTGAAAAACTCAGTGCCGAGGCGCTAGCTGAATGCTTTAAGCAATTACCCCAAGACTCTATTGAAGGAGTGGCAGCTCATAATCAACGGCAATTTGATCAGTGGCGATCAGACAAAATTAATCAAAAGTAATAATTAGCGTCGGTTAAAACCGACACTAAATGGCCTGCCCCTAAATTTCAACAAAATCGCCCTGTCGCAAGGACGCACATAGTTAACTGGAACCTCCACGCTAGATCCAAGGCCTCCCCAACGCCGGTCAAGCCGGATCCATGATTGGGTCAATAGACCACAATCCTCCAGCCTACTTTTATATGAACCGATATGAAATTTGGCCTGCCCAGCACGATTCGAACGTGCGACCTACGCCTTAGAAGAATTCGTGGCTGTTCAAAAGTCTATATATTTCAATGGCTTAAACGCTTAAATCGGGACTGTGTAACAAACTGTGTAATGCGGTTTTGTCGGGTAAACCGACATTTTCAAGCGTCCTTTTAAATGACAGTTCGGTGGCGGCTGGCGACCCAAAGCAGACACACAAAGAAAAACCACCCGAAGGTGGTTTAGGTGTTTCTTGGTGGCACGAGGCGGAATCAACCAGGGCCTAGAAATCCTAATCTCGCCTCTAAATCTATCTTTTTTATAATAGTGGCTGAATAAAAGCGAACCACCCTCCAATCATCAACAGACCCAAGCTTATTAGGTAAATGCTTAAAGAAACTTTACGAGTTCGCAAACATGCCTGTCTTAACTTGGGATCTACAGGACATGGAGCGTAACGATTACGCCACTGTACGATGCCGCCGATCACCATCAAGAGAGTGCTAATTAAAAAAATGATCTCCTTGTTCTCGCTAATCCACACAATCTGAGGAAATACAGTAACGAGTGAAGCCAAGGCCGCACCCGCCCCCAAGCTCACAAGCAATGCAGGTATGGCACAGCAGATTAAGGTGCTAGAACTAGCAAAGAGGGTTAGCAATGAGCTGAAAAATGGAGTTTTAGCATCATGCACACCATTGCCACTCATTTTTTGCCCTTCATCTGCTCTTTAAATTGAGCTACCGTCTGCGGGATAGTTTCAATTCTGACAACGTCATAACCAGAATCAGTAATTTCCTCTTTAATTAACTTTTCATTGAGCGTTTTGCCTTCCTTTGCCTCAACTACCACAACCTTGTTTTTTAAATCAACTAATACCGCCTTAGTTTCATCGAGTTTAAGAAGACTCTTTTCAATTCCCTGGGCACAAAAAGAGCAAACCATGCCATTTACAGTTACTTTCATGCTGGCTAAAGCGGCCTGACTCAATCCCATTAAAGAAATTGCGAATACAAATTTAATAAGTTTCATTTTTTCTTCCTAGTAGTTATACATAAAATTAAAACGGAGTTGTCCAGATAAATTAGCACCCGCCTCCACAAAATACCGATTGTGGATAACTCTAAGCATCGGCGTGAACTCATACTGATTTGATACAAAGGTCATTCTTCTTGCCTCAATCACTATCCAAGGCTGGGGCTGGTCATAGTCCACCTCATAAAATGAAGCCCCTAGACGTACTGTAGTGATGTTGCTAGTGGCTCCTTGCGCTGCATAAACTCGAGCAGATGCCATAGAGTAAAAACGAGTGGTTTCGTAATCGACCTGAAGACCAGGCGAAGCCATTGCTTTTGACCCGCCAAAGGTATTTCCAGTTGTAGAACCCAAACCACCAATAAACCAAATGTTAGCTTGTGCATTTGGCATATTCCAACGAGCCACTTTGCGGGTATAGACTACTTCTGCATTTTGCCGCCTTGATACAGAATCTTCTGTTTGCATTGCACTAACTGAAACTCCGAATGCATCGTTGGCTGTAGTGGAATAGTTCGCTGATAGCTCTTGATAGGTTTTACTAAAATCACCCATCACCATCCAGCTATTTTTATAGCCTAAAGGGGCAGCGCTAAGCTGTGTAGCAAAGCCCATCAGCGTAAAAAATACAAACTTAAAAAGTAAAGTTGGTTTCATTTCAGCTTTTCAATGACAGTAATGTCTAGAGTGCCATCCACTACCTTAATTTGAAATCGCACCTTATCACCTGGGCGATAGGCATCCAGATTTAACCCTTTTGGTGTGCCAAAAGGCATAGTCATTGCGTGCATTTTGATACTGGCAATATATTCATGCTTGAGCACAATACGATCGCGGGAGGGATCAATTCTGACAATCTCGCCATTGACCCATTCCGTACTGGCAAAAGTATAAGACGATAACAAGCAAGTTAAAGCAATAATAATTTTTTTCATACAACTCTCCAATAAAGTAGATACCCAAAATTTGGGCGGACTTATGCTAGGGAGAGTTAAAGAATGGGTGGTTTGTTTAAACCAAGGGAGTCATAATTAATAAAACTAATTCTTTTACTGGCATTGAAAATCATAGAAAACTGGTTGGGAGTAATTGCAAGGCGGTATGGAGATAAACCAAAAGCCATGCATAAACTACAGGCATTACAACCCGTAGTCTGCGTCAGCGAAATGTCTTCATCATTTGGGGCATTTGTTACATCTTGGTGACAGGAATGCTGTGCAACATCTACAGACTGTATGGTACTTACTTCCGTTTTATGATCAAAAGGCATCTGCAATGCAGCTAATGAATGCATTGGTGCGAGGATAGTCAAAGAGATAAGTAGAAGCTTTCTCAACATAATCAAATCCTAACACTTTTTGAGGCATTCAGTTGATCGTTTGCTATTAGCCGTAAGCAGTTACCCAAGGAGCAACCAGCGCCCTGCCTGGGCGCTCGATTGTCGGTTTACCCGACAAATTTTCTCTTCGCCCAGTTGCCCATAGTTGGCCTTAATTAATCAACCTACGCCCTACCAAAGGTGAGCTTATACGCTAGCCAAGCTTGATCATGATTGAGCCAATCGATCACCATTGACCAGCCTACTTTTATATGAACTGATATGAAATTTGGCCTGCCCAGCACGATTCGAACGTGCGACCTACGCCTTTAGAAGCTGTAAAAATGAGTCGAAACAATAAGTTAGACAATGGTTTTAACCTGCTGACATTTGGTGTTCAGTACGCACCGAGAACCTTGGTATCGGGTGGAAACCATTGGATTTGACATGGCATTGGCAGATGGTCAAATGGTTTGAAGTGGGATTTGTCGGGTAAACCGACATTTTCAAGCGTCCTTTTAAGGTCAAAGTCACGTCATTCAGTCCACGAGGGATATTTACACTGGAGTGGTACTAAAAATCAGGTTAGTTCACAAATACCTATTCTATAACGTGGCATTCAAAGTGACTCAGTTTTTTCACTAAAAAGCCTCTCAAAAATTCTTTGGCCATAAGTTGTATATTCACCCTAAAGCTAATATCAATAGAATAGAATTTATGTTTTTATGTGTTCAACATTT
>SXGQ01506569.1_pt1 | contig 12147 bp, 12 predicted proteins | sample 3178371 | NCBI WGS metagenome assembly SXGQ01 (sample SAMN11356859, study PRJNA531348) | freshwater metagenome | isolation source: freshwater sample F1-20 | place: China: Fuxian Lake, Yuxi | collected 2017-12-25 | reverse complement strand
CTGACGAACCAGAAGTGCCAGAGCTACCATTTGACCCAGTTGACCCAGTTGAACCTATCCCGCCAGTTCCACCAGTGCCACCTGTCACGCCAGATGATCCAGATGTGCCTGATGAACCGGATGTTCCTGACGAACCAGAAGATCCATCTCCTCCACTAGCGCCATCTAAATTTACCAGCCAATTAGAGTAAGTGCCAGACCCTACTGTTCTTGTCGGGGCTCCAAATGATAAATTTCCAGAATTAGGATCATACGATATTACTTCGCACTCTTGGAAATTGCTTGTATTATAAACAATAATTATAGACTGAGCCGCGTTATATCCATAATTAGATCCAATATTTAATGAGCCAGAATTTCCTAAAGTGAAAGAATCGCTCGAAGTCGCTCTGTACTTATCTCCACTAGATCCTGATGTTCCGCTTGTTCCCGAAGAGCCAGAGCTTCCTGAAGTCCCTGACGATCCGCTTGTTCCTGCGCTTCCTGATGTTCCAGAAGTCCCTGAAGACCCCCCCGAACCACTAGTTCCTGAAGATCCTGAAGTCCCATTTAAACCTGAAGTTCCTGATGTTCCACTAGAACCATTTATTCCTGATGTCCCGCTTGATCCAGAGGTTCCAGACGAACCTGATGTTCCAGATGAGCCTGAAGTTCCAGAAGTCCCAGATGTGCCACCAGTGCCACTTGATCCAGAAGTCCCTGATGAACCGTTCGAACCTGAAGTTCCTGATGTCCCATTAGAACCAGATGTTCCACTAGAACCATTTATTCCTGATGTCCCGCTTGAGCCAGAGGTTCCAGACGAACCTGATGTTCCAGATGAGCCTGAAGTTCCAGAAGTCCCAGAAGACCCAGCAGGGCCTTGCATACCTCTAGAAACTATAATAGTATCTTCTAATTGGTTGTTGCTAGGAGCAACACTAATAGAAGTTTCTTCTGCCGGAACAATTACTGTCTTTCCGGGAGATTCAGAATCTGTTATAATAACAGTAATCTCAGAAGAATCTTGAATTATAACATTATCTGACGACATAAAATTACCTTGTTACTTCTGGATTTATTGAGAAAATTCCATTTAGCACTCTATTAACTGTGCCATCTCCAGAAACATAACTCTCTATATCATAAACAGCTACTGTTGTAGGAAGCGTTGCTGTTTGAGCAGGGGTTAAACTCACGTTTATCGCCCCTCCAGTCGCATTGGTAATTGTCGGTGCTAAATTTAACAGCACCCCGGTTGATCCATAAGAATAGCGAACTTGGCCTCTTAAATAATATCCGCTTAGATTAATATTTGTGCCTGATGAGCTTATTAAATTAGCATCTAAGTTATAACTTTCTCCCTGATTTATAGATATGTTGTAGACAGCCATGCCATAGATTACACTCTAATTAGATAATTCCCACGCCTTTTTGACCTACAACTTTACTTGCGCACTGATTGGCAAAAGTTATTGCTTTTTCAATATCGTTAGTTTTACTAAATTCTACAACCAATCCCGCCAAGAAAGAGTCTCCTGCTCCAGAAACATCAATTACTTCTTGCGGGGCTACAGGATAGTTTTTGCCCAAGTAATAACAGCCGTCCTCTCCTGCTGTTTTTATTATTTTATTTGTAAGAGATGAAGGAATATAGTGCTTTGACCTATCGTATTCAAAATTATTAATTTTTACAAATCTTACTTTTTCCGCCCACGGGCCAAGTATTCTTTTGCTGTCAAGAAACACTGAATTATGATTAGAAGAAATAGTTAAAATATCTTCTTCGCTTAAAAATCCTTTGTTGTAATCAGAAATAACGATATGATCATAGTCATAGTTCATCTTATCTATGTTAAACTTCTTAATATTTTCAGCAGAGTCTAATCTGAAAAACATATGGTTCGTGCTTTTGTGGATATATCTTGTTTTAGTAATGTTAGCCCAATTTGAATTTGTTATAATGTCGCATGAGTTTTCAATAGACTTTATATTTCTATAAACATTCTTTGCCATGCCAGGATTATCATTTTGATCAATAATCTTTAGAACTGGCACAGGCTTGTCAGGACTCATTCTATCGCATGAGCAATAGACATGGACATCTCTGCAACTATCTCCTATTACTAAAATTTTCTTTTTCATTAGAACTTGCTTTTTCTTTCTACGATCATTGAAGGCCTTGTAGAACGCAAAGCTTTCTTGTAAGCTTGCAACACTTCTGCTCCAGTATCTGGAACATAAATTGGGAAAGATACCATATTTCTAAAACCTTCTGTAAAATTTTGAGAGTGAGTCGGGCCAGAGTAGAACGGCCCGCTGTCAGCTACTACTGTTCTAAATATTACTGGACACTCATATTCTCCATGAGATATTCTTTCTATATGATTAGCATGATTGATAATAGCATCTGCCGCGACTAACATAAAGTCATGACGTTCGTAGTAAACGACAGGCTTGAATCCTTCAAACGACATTCCGATAGCAAGGCCAGCCATAAGATTTTCAGCCACAGGAGTTTCAATCTTTTTGCTATTATCTACATTTACTAGATTGCCCATTGCATTTCCATATTTAACATTGTATCCAATAAATACAGAATTAGCTTTGCCGATTTCTGTCATGGCCTCTGTAACAGCATTCTTGAAAGAAATATTAGGATCCACATCGAAATGCGGCAATTGTTCTGGAAGCAGAGGAGGAAAATATTCAGCATCAGTTTTTTGCTTTGTTTTCTTTAGATCTATATTCTCGTCAATTCTTGCGTGAGGGTAAGTGATATCGTATCTATATCTTGAAACGCAAGAAGGCATTGCTGGCAACACAGACTCTCCCCATCTTTCGCTCTTTGGGGTGCAAACAGATCTATTATTGTCTTCCACGATAAACTTACATGGCAAATCAAAACCAGAAACATATCTAGCAGCTTCAAAAAGATGCCCAGAATCTTCTGTTCCGTCCCCCACAAAACACCACACCTTCTGCGAAGACCCTTTGCGCTTTAGAGCAAGAGCTATTCCAGCGGCAATTGCTGGAGTTCCGCCGATAATAGCAGACGTAAAGAAGTTTCGCTTCCTATCATAAATAAACATACTTCTTCCGTCTACGATTCTTTGGCGCAGTTCATCGGCAGGAATTCCGGCAAGCAATGCATGATAATGATTTCTATGATTAGAGATTACATAATCACCATCTTTGATATCCTTGAAGATTTCTATTAACTGTTCTTCGTTTCCTCCTGATAAGTGGAACAGAAATGGCAACTTGCAATCTTTATAGAGATCAATAATTGAGTTTTCGAAATTAATCAGATCTTGCTTTGTGGCGTAGTTCATTTTAAAAATTTATAATTATTCTGCCAGATTCTCCAGTTTTCAATTTTGTTACAGCCTCATTGATATTAAAGATGTCGTATCTGTCAGTCACCAATGATTTTATGTTTATTTTTTTATTTTTATAAAGTTTTATGTATCTTGGGATATCAATATCTGGATCAAAGTTTCCTGCTTGAGTAGTTCTGATAGTTTGTCCATTATTAGAGAAAAATGAAATCGGATCATTAATTGTTAATTGAGATCCTGGCTTCGGCTGGGAAACCAAAATGCACCTTCCTTGATTAGATAGCAAAGGAATAAGCCTAGAAACAAAACTCAGAATTCCAGTGGTATCAATAATGCAGTCAAATTTTATCTTAGATTCAATAAGCTTTTCTACATTAACTGGGCTGTAAAATTCTGCTCCTAGATTTTCGACCATCATTTTTTTTGCTTCGTTAATATCTATCCCTACGATAGGTCCAGCAAGAGACAACCCAGCCGCCTGTATGCAACTCAAACCTACGCCACCACATCCTACAACCAAAACGCTTTCTCCAAATTTTATATTAGCGTCTTTATTTACGACGCTAAATCCCGTAGACAATCCACAACCAAGCAACGCGCAAAACTCATCGTCAATTTCTTTATCTACTGGAGTGATTCTATTTTCCGATACGACTACATTTTCTGCTAGAGTTACAACTTTTCCGCCAGAAACCTCCTTGTCATGCCATTGATATTTTGCGAAATCAGCTTCTAGCCCAGAGCCTTTTCTCCAATGCATTACAACTTTATCGCCTTTTTTAACTTTTTTAACGCCTTCTCCAACAGCTTCCACAAGGCCGCACCCTTCATGCCCAATCAAATGAGGCATGAATTGCTCATTATTTTTAAGGCCAGCAATTTCTTGTAGTTGCGCTCCGCATAGCCCGCTAGTTACTGTTTTTATTTTTACTTGCCCAAAGGATAGTTTTTTAGGCATTTGTATGTCGTCTACATAAATCGGCTTATTTTTTTCTAAAAGTATAGCTGCTTTCATGACCTCTTTATTCTATCGAATTGTATCGAACTAGTATAAAAAGATTGAGTTTTTGTTAATGCGACAACAAGTTCTGCCACTTCATTTGGATCAATTAATTCATTAAAATCTTGTCTACCTACATTCATGCCTGTAGCCATTGCTCTTGGATATAAATTTATTATTCTTATATTTCTTTGAAATGATTCTGCCGCTATGGAATCTGAATAACCTTTTAAAGCATATTTCGCCGCAGCATAATCTGGATCTTTCGGATCTGGATTGATCCCGCTAATAGAATTTACATTTATAATTATTCCTTTATTTCTGTTCTTGAAATAATCAAATGCGTTTCGCAGCACATTCAAAGACCCTTGGTAAGATTTTAAATAATCTTTTTTGTCGAAGGCGTTGTTTATTATTATATTTGGTTTATGCTCTCTGAAAATTTCTTCTTTTATGTCGAGCATGTCGCAAACTATCGCGTTGAAAGACGAGATTTTCCTTCTCCCGCAAACAGTAACTTCGTGATCAGCATGAAATTTTTTAGCTAAAGAGAGCCCAAACCCTGAAGTGCCTCCTACAATAAATACTTTTTTCATGATTTATACATTATAAAATCTTCAGTAACTATATAATCAATAGAGTTGTCCAAAAGATGTTTTATTACTTGTCTTGGATAATTATTTATAGGCTCTCCGTGAGCATTAAACGACGTATTTAAAACAATAGGGAGGCCTGACAATTTTCTATATGCTTCTATTATGTTATAGTAAAATGGATTAGCCTCTTTTATTACAACGTGTGGCCTTGCCGACTTATCTATCGGGTGTATAACAGCAGGAATTTTGCTTACCCATTCCGGTCTTGTATTGTAGCAAAGCGTCATAAATTCAGAAGAATATTTTGATTTATTACAATCAAATATTTGTTCTGCATACTCACTGAGGACTGATGGAGCGAACGGCATTATTTCTGATCTTTTAAGTCTTTTGTTTAAATTTTGATGCGTTTCTGGATCGGTAGGCTTTACAACTATGCTTCTGTTGCCTAAAGCTCTTGGTCCATATTCTGTTTCGCCTTGAAAAACTCCAACGATTTTACCATTATTAATAAGGTTTGCTACTTTATTTAAATCAAAAGATTCGCTTTTTATTTGTGGGTTTTCTTGTAAAACTATGTCCCAGTCTTGTTTCGAAAAAGATTCTCCCCAAAACACATTCTTTGGCTTGAAAGGCTTCTTTATTTCTTTTAGTTCAAAAGCCTTCATGATGCCAGCGCCCAGAGGCAATCCAGCATCACTCATTGCTGGATGAATATATATTTCTTCATAAAGGCCTGATTCGTTTATAAATTGATTTAGTTTTACATTAGCGAACAATCCTCCAGACAAAGAAATTTTATTATAATCTGGATATGCTTTTTTCATATCGCAAAGAAGACTATAAACCATATCTTCTGTAAATTTTTGCAACGTCGCTGCGTAGTCAGCTTTTTTATTTTCATCTGTAAACCAGCCATCTTGTTTTAATTTATTACATGTAAAACTAAACAAACCAACCCAACCATTCCTTTTGTGGGTTAAGTTGTCGTAATACAAGCAATTATTAAAGTACTCATATATTTTTTGGTTTACTTTTCCATGGGCAGCCAATCCTACAATTTTGCCCTCGTCCTTCAGTATTCTCCAGCCCATCCAATTAGCAGAAAATCCCCAGAAGTTTGCCAAACTTGCGGCGATTGCATACCAAGAAGAATGAACTAGATCTGTTAATCCATCTTCGCAAAGATAAATCTTACTACGGCTTTTCATCCCCGCTCCGTCGAGAGACAAGCTAATTACTTTACCATCCATTCCAGAAGTATAGTAAGAGCCCAAGGCGTGGCACATATGATGAGAGTAAGAAGTAATTTTTGCCGCGACTTCTGGTTTATTATATTTTTCTGGGAAATGCTTTAGACAATAAGGCCTAGCTATAGCCAAATGATCGCAGTTAAGGATATTTACTCCAGTCATTCTTTCTATAGTTTCTAAACATAGGTCTGGAAGTCCAATAAACGGCCTGTAACAAGCCTTTATTCCTGTTAGCTTCTCTTCTTCTAAACAGAATTTTACTTCTCCGTTTATTATCAATGCCGCTCCTGCGTCATGTCCATAAGACGGCGATAGTGCAAGTATTTTACTCATAATTTATTATATCGTCGAAAACGTTTTCTTGCTGATATTCTGTCCAATTTTCATGATGATCGACCGATATGTCTGATCTGGCTCGGTCTATCCAAAGTTTATTAGTATACCACATATCGTGTCTTTTAGATTCTATCTCATGTCTTTTTATATTATAAGAAGCATAAACATCTGGCAAAATCACATCCGGACTTAAAATATTTTTAAAATGCGGGAAATCTTGCCTAAGTTTTTTATAAAATTTTGTTTTAATAAAAACATTACATTCATTTTCTTTTCCAAACGAAATCGCCTTTTCTACGTAGACTTTATCGTATTTAGAGCCTTCGGAGTCTAAAACAAATTCTACATTTTTATTTTTTTCGTTGTAAGTTTGCTGTAGTACCAATCTCAAAGAATCCCCATCGAATGCGAATACTTTAAATCTCCATTTTTGTCTTTTTGTATGCGCTGATTTGTACCAATTAAATGGCGCAAAATTCGAGTCTTCATAATTTATAATCCACTCTCCAGCATAGTAGGTAAAAAGCTGCACTAAATACATGCTATACTTTGAATCGTTGATTTGTATTCTAGGTCCATTGAGAAAAGAAACTTCAGCATTTACTGATGAAAAATCAAGAGATATATCTTCTCTAGCCATTAATAGATCAATTTTTTCTTTTACTATTTCAAAAGATATTTCTTTAGTGCATTCAAAATTTTTCTTTTTCGGACAAAACATCCAATCAAATTTATCAAATACAAATCCCGGTTCAGAAGCGCATCCATGACAAAGGTTTTTACTAGTATTTGTCACCCTATAAGGAGTATAAAAATCTGTTCTCGGCAAAGAAATGCCAGAAATAAAAACAACCGGCTTTCCCAATCCCCAAGCTAGCCACGAAAGCCCAGAAGTTAATCCTATAAAGAAATCACAATGCATCAATTGGTTTATTCTTTCGGAAAGAGGCTTTTCTCCTGTAGCGTCTATGCAATTATCAGGTATAGAATTCATGCTTCCATGCACACCGAATAAAGCGTGTTTGTCAATACACACCACTTCGTAGCCAAGAGACTTCAAATAATCTACTGTTTTCTTCCAACCTTCTGGATTATTCCAATACTTAAATTGAGCTGTTGATTGCGTTGCTATGCAAACATATTTTTTGCCGAAAGGATTTTTTGAATTTTTTGGTTTTACTATTTTAGTTACAGTAGGTTCATATTTTATCCCTAAAAGGTGAGCTGCCAATTCTTGTAAATTAAATTCGCTCCACTTTTTTTCTCCGATATCGTAAGCGCCTATTCTGATTAAGTTTTGAGCGTTTTGAGGTTGAGCGTTATAAGCATAAAAATTTATATTTTGATAATTTTCTGCAAATAAATCAGCATAAGGTGAATAAAGATTAACTATTACATCTTTTTCTTTTTGGTATTTATCTACCATTGGTATCCAAGCGATAATGTCTCCGAGAGATGGAGATTCATTTACGATATGATGTATTGGCTTATTGTTTTCAGGAATTTTTATTACAGGTTCGGGCTTGAGTTCTTCGACTTCATGTACTGCTGTTATTACTGTTTCTCTTTGATTTGTCGCTTCCTCTAAAAATTTAGAAGCTAATTTTGCAGCATTATCCCAACTGAACCTCTGCCTTATTTCTATAGACTCGTTTAAAGCTTTCTGTTTATAATATGAATAATTATTATAAACTTCAATCATCTTATCCTCTAAATTTTTGTAATCTGGCTCATACCAATTTCCTTGGCATATTTCATTTGGAGGATAAAACTTTCGCATTTCCACTTCTCCTCTGATCTTAACAGGGATTCCTTTACCCGAAGCAAATTCTAATTGCCCGCTGCATTCAGAATATATGCTTGGAGTTCCGCAAGCCATTGCTTCAATTAATGGCAGGTTCCACCCTTCTGAACGAGAGCACGAAAGAAAAACGTGACCCATTTTTAGAAATCTAGCGTAATCTTTTCTAGTCGGGAAATTTAAAAGCCTAATATTATCGCATGATAAACCATGCTCTGCAAGTCTATTTTTAGTAGATCCAAGACCATCTGAATTAAACTTGTCCTCCACGGACAAAACTAACTCAAATTTTTTGTCATTCCCAAATAAATTTTTAAAAGCTCTTATTATTTCGACAGTGCTTTTTCTGGAATCCCACCTTCCAAACACCAGAAATCTAAATTTATCATTTGGCATCTTTAACTGTTCTGGATAAAATATACTTGAGTCCACCCCTTCCGGTACTACTTTTATTTTTGAACCATCCATTCCTTGATCTTCTGTTACCTTAGCTTGCCAAGACGTAGGAACCCAAACCTGATCGTACTCCTTAAGCTTATCAAAGAAAAATTTATAATATCTTGTGCTTTCCCAAACAGTATATCCTATTTTGGGACCAAAGTAATTATGATAAAAATAATAATGATTAGTTTCTGCCAGTATTAAATTTATGTCATGGTCAAATGATCCTCTTTGATAATTATAAAGTTCATAATCTTGCAAAACTCCCTCTGAATTCCATAGGCTTTGCAGAATAAGCATTTCCTTATCTATTGGTTCCACATCTATTCCGTGGCAATTTTCTTTTTCATGAATGCCTCTCCAATTCGGGCCGACCGTGAAATTTCTTATTTTTACATTATGATACTTATTTAATGCTCTATAAAAATTTTTGCAATGAGCGTTGTAACCAGTATTGCCAACATAGGTGGCATGACCAAAGATATTCATGTTTAATCTGACATTATTTTTGATTAACTTTTGAAAATTTCCATAAAAAATCTTGACTTTTCCGGCAAACTGATCATCTTAAACTAGTGAAGCAGTCTGTTTTAAATAAAGCTGTGCAGATAGCTCATTCTCTTTGCCCTACAAATAAAGAAAATAAAAATAGTCATATAGCTTTTCTAGTTAGATCAAACGTCATAGAAAAAATAGGTTTGAACAAAAGACGCACTCATCCAGAAATAATAAAACACCCATATCACGAAGGATACGTAGGCATTCATGCGGAATTAGACTGCATCTTAAAGTTAGATAAAGAAGATTTATCTGATTATAACATGATAGTGCTAAGAATAGATGGAAAAGGAAAACTAAATATGAGCAAGCCATGCGTTGGCTGCCAAAGTCTTTTGAGACAATTTAATGTTAAAAATGTTTGGTATAGCGATTCAACCGGAAATATTATTAAAAATATATGATAGAGCAATTAAAGCTTTATGACTCAAGGTTACCTAAAATAAGGTTAGGGAACCCTTGCGATGGAGGATATGTTTGCCCTGTGCAAGCTATATCATTAAGCTCTGCTTTATTTACTTACGGGATCGGAAACGATCTTTCATTTGAGCTTGATTATGTCAGAGTAACAAATAGGAAAGCTTTTTGTTTTGACCATATAAACGGCGGCGCAGTGCCTCATAATTTTAGCAATAAAGTATTTTGTTTTAAAGAAGGGTTATCCGGCACCAAACAAGAGCAGACGGATAACTTTTTGGCTCATTACGATAAATATTTCGAGCTTCAATGGAACGAAGAAGATCAAAGATTTCTTGAAAAAGTTCTTTTAAAGATTGATATAGAAGGTTGCGAGTATGAATTTATACAAAATACCAACTTTGAAATTGTATCTAAAATTACTACCGGCATCTTGATAGAATTTCATGATTTAGACCAAGAGAAAACAAGAAATTCTTTTTTCGAATGTTTATCTAAGATAAATCAATATTTTTATCTTTGTCATGTTCACGGAAACAACAATACTGCTAATTTTGATTTTTTTGAGAAAAGAATAGCCAAAAATGTAAACGAATATTACGTAGAAAAGTTTTCTATACCAAAGACATTAGAGCTTTCTTTTGTTAATAAAGAGTTAGCTTCTAATGCCCGTCTAGATGTTAAATCTTATCCATGTCCGTTTCTCGACATGCCAAATAATATTTTAAATCCGCAAAACGACTTATCGTTCCTAAAAAAACTAGAAAATGAAACTAACTAGCAAAGCGAACAAAATTTTAATTTTTTCCGATGTTCATCAGGAGGTCGATAAGCTTGCAAAAATTATCAAACATGAAGCCGCCGACATTAATATTTGCCTTGGAGATTGGTTCGACAGCCATTTCATCGACAAAGATGAAGATGTTCAGAAGACCGCTTTTTTTCTTAAAGATTATTTAGCTGGCGGCAATGTCACTCTTTTTGGCAATCACGATTTACATTATTTCTTTGCTAATAAATACACAACATGTAGTGGCTATGAGCATCGCAAAGCTCAAGTAATAGACAAAATCTTCGGAGAAGATAAACCGGCCATAGTTGATAAATTTAGTTGGTTCCTGTTCCTTGATGAGTTTTTATGTACTCATGCTGGCTTGCATTATGATTTTTTATCGCCCATAGTCTTGAATTCTGAAGATCTTTATGAATATTTGACAATCCAAGGAAATGATGCTAATATAAAAATAAGAACTAAGCAGTTTCATTGGTTTTACGGGGCTGGGTATTCTAGATGCGGAGACCAGCCCAAGGGCGGGATTGTTTGGCTCGACTTTGACAGAGAGTTCGCTCCGTTGAAGATCATGCCTCAAATTTTTGGTCACACTTATCGCCGCAAAGGAAAAATTCAAACTCATTGCAAAACTGAAAATTACTGTATAGATACTAACCTAAGCGAGTGGATGACAATAACGAACGGCAAAATGGAAATTAAAAATTACAAAAATCTATGACACAAAGCAGCCAAGAAATAGACGGATGGTTTGATTTTCCTGATTTATACTCTTCTTATGCTAAAATTTTAAAACATGATTCTATTTTTGTTGAGCTTGGAGTGTGGAAAGGTAAATCAATCTGCTTTCTTGGCGAAGAACTTGTTAAATTAGATAAAAAACCAAAAGTTTTTGCGATAGACACTTTTAAAGGAACTGACAACGACGAGAGACAACAAAAAGAAATTGAAAGACTCGGCGGCAACACTTTAGATGTATTTAAAATTTATTTGGAAGACTTATCTCTTACTTCTTTAATAACTATATTAGCCCAAGATTCTGCCGAAGCCGCAAAGAATTTTGAAGACAATTCAATTGACATAATATTCATAGACGCAGATCATTCTTACGAAGCCGTAAAAAAAGATCTTGAAATTTGGTATCCAAAAATGAAAAAAGATAGCATTATGTCCGGGCATGATTATTGGTTTGAACCATTGAGGAAAGCTGTTGGAGAATTTTTCTATCCAAAGGATTTACTTGTGTCCGAAGCCTCTAATAGCTCTTGGTTAGTAAATATAAAGAAATAAATATGAGCCGACAACTAGAATTTGATTTTAGATCTCCAGAGGAGATAGCTAGACAAAGAAAAATAGCAGAAGAAAACGAAAAAGCTTTTGAAAGCATGTTTTCTGATGATGGATACATTTACAATAAGTATGTAGACTTTTTGCTTGATCTCATTCCGTTCAGGTTGGCGTGGAAAGCCAGATACTGGCCGGGAAACATTAGGTGGTGGATTAAATGCAAGTATCAGAAAATTCGCTATGGAGTTTCTGATGATGATGTTTATTCTCTAGGATACACCATTGCGCTATTTGCTTTGCCTCGCCTTAAGTATTTCAAGGAAAAGGGAAAGGTTGGAATTCCTGTTT
>SXGQ01807809.1_pt1 | contig 12148 bp, 13 predicted proteins | sample 3178371 | NCBI WGS metagenome assembly SXGQ01 (sample SAMN11356859, study PRJNA531348) | freshwater metagenome | isolation source: freshwater sample F1-20 | place: China: Fuxian Lake, Yuxi | collected 2017-12-25 | reverse complement strand
GCCTCAATCGAACCGCAATCGAACCCAATGGGCCGACCGAATCGCGACAAGACAACGGTGCAGATGCCAGTTCCAAGCCGTCCAGGACGGCATCTATCGGCCACCCATGCGTCAAATCGGGCTTCCAACAGGCTTCCAGAGTCCGTTTGAAATCCCTATGCGCGGACAATCGCCAACTCACACTGACTCGCAAGACGAAAACACACCATGCGCATTCTCCTGACCGGCGGCGGCGGCTTTCTGGGCGCGCGCCTCGCGCGCGAACTGCTCAAGGCCGGACACCTGGACGGCCGCTCCCTTACTGAGCTGGCCATCGCCGACCTCATCGCCCCGCCCCCGGATATCGCCACCGATCCGCGCGTGAAAGCGCACACCGGTCCTCTGCTCTCGCAGACCGCGCTGTTTGCCAGCGGCTTTGACGGTGTGTTCCATTTAGCGTCGGCTGTGTCGGGTGAGTGCGAACTCGATTTCGAGCTGGGCCTGCGCTCAAACCTGGACAGCACCCGGGCCCTACTCGAAGGCCTGCGCCATGCCGGCAACGCGCCTCGCCTGGTGTTTGCCAGCTCGGTGGCCGTCTTCGGGCCGGACGAGAGCAAGCCGCTGCCCGACCTCGTCACCGACACCACCCTGGCCTCGCCCCAGACCTCCTACGGTACGCACAAGCTGATGTGCGAATACCTCGTGGCCGACTACACCCGCAAGGGCTACATCGACGGTCGCAGCGCCCGCCTCATGACCGTCACGGTGCGCCCGGGTAAGCCCAACGGCGCAGCCTCCTCGTTCTTCAGCGGTATCATCCGTGAGCCTCTCGCGGGTATCGAGACCACCTGCCCGGTCGACCCCGATGTCACCCACCCGGTGGCTTCACCGGCCAACACCGTGCGAGGCCTTATCACCGTCTATGAGGCCGGCCGCCAGGCGTTGGGCGGACGCCTGGCACTGAACCTGCCTGGCCTGAACGTGCGCGTGGGTGACATGCTCGATGCACTCGAGGCGGTTGCCGGCACCAAGGTGCGCCAGCGCGTGCGCTTCCAGCCCGACGAGCGCATCGCCGGCATCGTGGCCAACTGGTCGCGGGGCAGCACCGCCGAACGCGCTCGCGCGCTGGGCCTGATGCCCGAGGCGTCTTTTCGCGGCATCATTGAGCAGTACATGGCAGATTGCCGTGAGCGGCCGGGCTATCCGCCTGACGCACTGCGCGGTCTGGACTGAACCCCTAGCCGCAGAGGCGGCCTCATCGAGGAGACAAGCAAATGAAAAGATCGTCATGGTCACCGGCGCCAACTCCGGTATCGGCAAGGCCTGCGCCCTGGGCCTGCTGGTACAAGGCCAGGAAGTGGTCCTGGTAGGGCGCCGCGCCGACGCCTTGTAGGAAACCGTGAAGGCCGCCGGCGCCGCTGCCAGCCGGGCGCATGCGGCGCCCGCCGACGTGAGCGACCCCACCGAGGTCGCACGGCTCTTTGCCAATGTGCGTGCGCGCCATGGGCGCCTAGACCTGTTGTTCAATAACACGGGCGTCTGCACGCCCTCGAAAACACCAGACCAGACCGCGCTTGACGATTGGCACCGTGCGGTCAGCGTCAACCTCAACGGCGTCCACTTCTGCCTGGCTCAGGCTTTTGCCCTGATGCGCGAACAAGCCCCGCAGGGCGGGTGCATTATCAATAACGGCTCAATCTCGGCGTACGCGCCGTTCAGCGCCCGTACACCAGGTCGCGCAAGGTCAGGGAGATGGCTGGCACGTAGGTGATGACCATCAGGCAAGCCAGGATCACCAGGACGAACGGGATCAGGTCCTTGAGGATCCGGTCCAGTGAGATGCGGGCGACCGTACAGGCGGCGAACAGGTTCACGCCAAAAGGCGGGGTGATCATGCCCAGGGCCAGATTGACCACCATGACCAGCCCGAAATGAATCGGGTCGATACCAAAGCGGATGGCCACGGGAGCCAGGATCGGTGCCAGCACCAGTATGGCGGCGCTGGTCTCGATGAACATGCCGATGATAAAGAGCGCAGCGTTCACCCCCAGCAGGAACATCGCGGGCGATTTAAGCACCTCCTGCAGCCACAGACCGACAGCTTCAGGCACTCCAGCGCGCGTGAGCAGGAAGGCAAACAAGCCGGCATTTGCGATGATGAACATGATCACTGCGCTGGAGATCACGGATTTACGAAGGATCGCGTAAAGGTCCTTGATGCCGATCTCGCGATAGACGACGGTGCCCACGATGAACGCATAAAACACGGCCACAGCCGCCGCCTCGGTGGGCGTGAAGACGCCGCCGTAGATGCCGCCCAGGATGATGACCGGCATCAGCAGCGCCCAGCCCGCTTGGAGAGTGGCCCTGCCCACGGGGAGGCGGCCCTCGCCGTCGTTCTTGCCCCAGCCCTTCCATTTGCAGTAAAGCCAGACGAACAGCATCAGCGAAAAGCCGATGAACAGGCCGGGACCAAAGCCGGCAATGAACAATTCACCAATCGATACCTCGGCGCTGACGCCGTAGAGGATCATCGGGATCGAGGGCGGGATGATCACGCCCAGTTCGGCGCTGGTCGCCTGCAGGGCCGCTGCATACGAAGTGGGATATCCAAACCGGATTAGGGCCGGGATCATGATCGAGCCGATCGCGAAGGTGGTGGCCACGGACGAACCCGAGACCGCAGCGAAGATCATGCAAGTCAGGACCACCGTCATCGGCAAGCCGCCCTGAACGCCACCCACCAGACTGCGCCCGAATTCAACCAAGCGGCGCGAGATACCACCGGTTTCCATCAGGTTACCCGCGAGAATGAAAAAGGGGATCGCCGCGAGCGGGAATTTATTGATGGAGCTGAACATCTCCTTGACCGAGATCAGCATGTTGACGTTGCCAAGATGGATGCCGAGCATCGCCGACAAGCCAATCGAGACCGCCACCGAGATGGTTAGCGCAAAGCACACCGTCATTGTCACCAGCATTGCCGTGCTCATTGCTGCATCTCCAGCTCGTTGCGCTGGGGATCCAGCAGGTTGCCGAGGATGCCAAGGACGCAAAAAATCCCACCCACCGGCATAGCCAGATAAGCCCAGAACATCGAAACGTCCTCCAGGCCGATCATCGACTGCACCTTGCCGCGCTGGGCATAGTCCCATCCCCACCAAATGATGACGGCGATCAAAATGAGCGAGGCGATGGCGACTGCGTAGTCGAGCAGGCGACGCACTGGCGGCGAGCTCCAGCGATAGAGGACATCCACGCTCACCATAGCCCCCATGCGGAAGGCCGCAGGAATGCCCAGGAACACCATCCAGATCAGGCTAAAGCGGATCAGGACTTCGGTCCATTCAGCAGGCGATTCGAGGATGAACCGGGTGATGATCTGGAACAGCCCCAAGCTGGCCGCCACGGCCATCATGGCGCAGGCTATCGCCATCGCCAGTTGTGTCGCTGCCCGCTCAAACTGCAGGAATTGTTGTTTCATATCGAGCGGGCTGCGGCCCGGTGCATCGACTATCGGGACGCAGCGGCAACCGGATTGGCGCCGCGCCCGGCTCAAGACTTACTTGAAGTTACGGATGCGGTCGATGTTCGCCTTGCCGAACTGCTTCTCGAATTCCGCGTTGACCGGCTCGAGCTGCTTGACAAAGCGAGCCTTGTCGACGTTCTCCACCACCTGCATGCCTTTGGACGCAAGTTCCTTGACGCCGCGGGCGTCGTCGGAATCGACACGCTCGCGATTGGCCTTCACGGCCACCTTGGCCGCCTCGAGGAAATGGCGCTTGTCATCGGCGCTAAGCTTGTCAAAGTTTGCCTTGTTCATCAGGAAGATCGCCGGCGAGTACACGTGGCCAGTGAGCGTGATGTGTTTTTGCACCTGCTCAAATTTGGCCGCCATGATGACCGACAGCGGGTTTTCCTGGCCATCCACAGTGCCCTGTTGCAGCGCGGTGAACACTTCGGTGAACGCCATGGGGGTGGTCACGATGCCCAGGCCTTTGTAGGCTGCCACGTGCACTGGGTTTTCCATGGTGCGCATCTTCAGGCCCTTGAGGTCGTCGGGCGAGTTAACCGCGCGCTTGCTGTTGGTCATGTGGCGCACACCGTTCTCGCCCCAGGCCAGAGCCTTGAATCCCTTGGCCTCGAACTTGGTAAGCATTTCCTGGCCGATAGAGCCATCGAGCACGGTGCGAGCATGCGCCTTGTCGCGGAACAGGAACGGAATATCCAGGATGCGCGCCTCGGGCACGAAATTGGGAACCGGGCCGGTGGAGGTGAAGGTCAGTTCGTGGGTGCCCAGTTGCACCGCCTCGATCGACTCGCGCTCGGCGCCCAACGCACCGGAATAGAACGTCTGAATCTTGATACGGCCGTTGGTGCGCTTGTCGACCTCCTGAGCAAAGGTGTCGATACCCACACCCTGGTGCGAGTCCTTGGCCACGGAGATGTTGATCCGCATGGTGGTTTGCGCCTGCGCGGTTCCGGTCAAACCAGCCAGGCCAGCTATCAGGCCGCAGGCCAGGCCCACGGATGTCAAACGACGGGACATTTTCATCTTCTGTCTCCTAAATTGATGAGGGCCTGTCTCGGCGCCTCGGGTTGCCGAACTCACAAGACTTGCAGGTCAGGGGCGTGCAGCCACCTGGGCACCTCGGTGCTGATACTCGCGCAGCCACCCCAGACCGGCGGACGTCGAGCCGACCGGAATGTACTCGCAACCGATCCAGCCGTCGTAGCCTAGGGCATCGAGCCGGTCAAAGAGGCACGGGTGTGCCCCCTCGCCCACATCGGGCTCATGGCGGTCGGGCACCCCGGCGATCTGGATGTGACCGACGCCCGCAATGTGCCTCTGAAGCCTCCGCGCGAGGACGCCCTCTGTTACCTGGCAGTGGTAGAAGTCCATTTGGACCTTAAAAAAGGGCTTACCCACCCACGTTAGGAATTCATGGGCCTGCTGCTGGAAATTGAGGAAGTAGCCGGGCATATTGCTCGTGTTGATCGGTTTGATCAGCAGCATGATGCCATGCGGGGCCCGCACGCGGGCTTCGCCGCGCAGGTTGGTGACATAGGTGACATAGGTGACATGAGCCTGTTCGATCGGCACGCCCGCAGGTAGCAGGCCCGCCATCGCATGCAGCTTGCGACACCCCGTGGCCTGGGCGCAGGGCAGTGGCGTCTGCACGCTGGCCGCATACAGCGCTTCGCGCCCGGGATGACAGGCCATGTCGCGCTCTCCCGAAGCCGATTCGCCCGGGGGCAGGTTAAAGAGCACCTTGTTCAGGCCGAACGCTTGAAGCCTGCCGGCGATCACCTGTAGGGTGTGCCCGTAGGGAAAGAAGAATTCGACCGCCTGAAAACCGCCGGCCGCGGCTGCGCCTAGGCGCTAGAGAAACGGCTCTTCGGTATACATCATGGACAAATTGGCGGCGAATCGGGGCATGGTCACCAGGGAGCGTTGAAATGTTGGCGCAGTTCATCGAGCTGCGCGGGCGTGAGGGACGGCGGCTGCGGGCGGCACATCGTCCATAGGCGAGCCGTCTCTTCCAGTTCCTCCAGGACCGCCATCGCCTGCGCCGGGCTGGCATGCCAGACGTTGGGCCCCAGGCGGTCGAGCATCACGGCTCGCAGGGGATAGCCCGCAGCACGCGCACGTTCGATCTGCCGCGCCACGAGGTCGGCCACCTTCGGATCGCCCGGGCGGCAGTAGGGGATGCGGGGCACATGGCCCACTTTCATCACGAAATAGGGCGTGAGGGGCGGCAGCAGGTCGCCGTCACCCGCTGGGTCTTGCAGGGTGACAGCCACAACATGCGTGGAGTGCGTATGGATCACGCACTGGGCCTGGGCATCAGCCTCGTAGATCCGCCGGTGCAGGGCAAGCGTCTTGCTGGCGGGCGCGCCGCTTTGCTGCTGGCCGCCAGCATCCAGCCAGGCCAGGTGCTGCGGATCGAGAAAGCCAAGGCAGGCATCGGTGGGCGTGATCAGGAAGCCGCCTCCCAAGTGCGGCGCTACGCGCGCGCTGATATTGCCGGCGGTCGCATGCACATAGCCACGCTCAAAAAGCGAACGGCCCACACGGCAGATTTCCTGGCGCAGGGCATCGAGCGAAAGCGTGTGGGCAACTTGCACGTTCGGTCCCCTCACGCTACCTGCGACAGGGCTTTAGCGAAGAAATCGACGCCACCGAAATTACCGGATTTAAGCGCCAGTAACAACGGCTCGGGGGCCGCATCCTGCACGAATCGCGTCTCGGTGAACGTCCAGGGCACGCCGGGGTCAATCGTGGCGCCTATGCGCAGCTGCGCCACGCCCAGCGCCTGGACCACCGCGCCCGAGGTTTCCCCCCCGGCCACCACCAACCTGCGCACGCCCGCGCGCACAAGGCCCCGGGCTACGCGCGCCAGGCAGGCCTCGACCAGTTCACTGGCCCGGGCCGCGCCCAACTCGGTCTGGATCTGTTTCACATCATCGGGCTGCGCAGTGGCATAGACCAGCACCGGCGCACCATCCTGGCCCGCAGCCCAAAGCAGGGCCTGGTCGGCGACCTCCTGGCCAGAGGCCAGGGCGCGGGCGTCGATGCGAAATGCCGGCCGCCCATCGTCGAGCCAACGCGCGACCTGCTGGTTCGTGGCGCTGGAACAGGATCCAGACAACACGGCGGCCAGCCCACCCGCAGTCGGCAGCCGCGCGGCCTGCGCGTCGGGCTTCAAAAGACCCATGGCCTCGTAAACGGCCGGCAGACCCAGCGCGACACCCGATCCCGCCGTCAGCAGGGGCAGTTGCGCGCAGGCCGCTGCCAGCGTGCGCAGCGCCGAATTGTCGATGGCATCGACCACCGCCACTCGAACACCCTGCGCGCGCTGCGCCTCAAGTGCCTCGCGCAGGGGCTCGATCCCCCGAGCCACGACTTCATATGACACCAGCCCGACCCGGCCCCTGCACTGGGCCTGCAGGACACGCACCAAGTTGGCATCGGTCATGGGCGTGAGCGGGTGATGGCGCATGCCCGAATCGCTCAGGAGCTGATCGCCCACGAACAGGTGGCCCCGGAAAACCGTCCGCCCGTTCTCCGGAAACGCCGGACAGGCGATGGTGAAGTCGCTGCCAAGCGCATCGAGCAGCGCTTCGCTCACCGGCCCGATGTTGCCATGGGCGGTGGAGTCGAACGTCGAGCAGTACTTGAAATAAACCTGGCGTGCGCCGCCCGCCTGCAGCCATCGAAGGGCGGCGAGCGAGTCGCGTACCGCCAGATCGGCCGGTATGGTGCGCGACTTGAGCGCCACGACCACCGCGTCGGCCAGGCCAGGCGCAGGCCCCTCGGGCACTCCGATCACCTGCACAGTGCGCAGGCCTGCGCGCACCAGCATGCTGGCCACGTCAGTCGCGCCGGTGAAATCGTCCGCAATGACACCCAAGATCACGAGGACTCCTCGCCGGGCAGGCTTAAGCCCGCCAACGCCGCGTAATATTTGACTACGGCCGCATCGTCCTCGCCGCCGTGACCCATGGCCGCAGTAGCGAGATACAGCTGATGGGCCGACGCCGCCAGTGGCAGCGGGAAGGCCAGCTTGCGGGCGGCATCGAGCACAATACCAAGGTCCTTCACGAAAATGTTCACCGCCGACAGCGGGGTGTAGTCCCCTTGGAGGATGTGCGGTACGCGGTTCTGGAACATCCAGCTCATGCCGGCGGAATTGCAGATCACTTCGTACAGCTGCTGCGGGTGGGCGCCCGCTCGGATGCCCAGTGCCATAGCCTCGCACGCGGCAGCGATGTGCACACCGGCCAGGTGCTGGTTGACCATCTTCACAGTGGAACCCGGCCCGGCGCGATCGCCCAGGCGATACACCTTACCGGTGAAAGTTTGAAGCAAGTCGCCGGCCGCCTCGAACGCCTCGGGGCGCCCGCTGGCCATCATCGTCATCTGGCCCTCTGCTGCCTTTTTCGCACCGCCAGACACCGGGCCGTCGATCAGATGGATACCGTGTGCGACTAAGCGCTCCTCCCATTGAGGGGGGTAGGCAGGGTCGACGGTGGCCGACGCCACGATCACGCTGCCGCGCCGCATGCTCTCGCACAGGCCCTTCGCGCTGAACAGCACATCCTCGGTCTGGCTGGCATTGACGACGAGCACCAAGACGACATCGCAGTGGACAGCCAGATCCGCCGCGGTGGCGACCGCCCGTCCGCCCGCCTGCGCCAGTGCAGCCCGAGCCGCCTCACGCGTGTCGCAGCCCCAGACCTTCACGCCCTGGCGCAGGGCCGAAAGCGCGGCGCCCATGCCCATGGAGCCCAAGCCCACGACGCCCAATGTTCTTGTTTGCGGGCTCATTGCTCGGGTTTTCTTAATTGGACACCGAACCGGTCGCCTTTTTCAGGTCGCGGTATTCCTCGCAGGGGATACGGCAAATCTTGTCCAGTGCGGCCAGGTGCTCGCGGCCTTCTCGGGGTGCTTCATCTCAAGGTAGGCCACCCCAATGTACTCGTGCGCGCCCATGTGGCGCGGGTTAAGTTTGAGCGCGTGGTGGTACGCCGCGAGCGACTCGTCGTATTTCATGAGGTGGCCAAGGCTGTACCCGAGCAGGTTGTGTCCATATGCGCTCGACGGATTGGCCTTCACATAAGGCGCCAGCGCCGGCGGCGCTGCCTTCGAGTTTTTCGAGGCCACCAAGTCGCGCTCGCGCATCATCTCCGTATCGTTGGACGCTGCGGGGCCAGGGTCGGCGCTCCAGGCCACGGACGCACACAGCGTGGCAACCAACAGCCAAAGGGCTTTTTTCATCGAGCAGCTCCAAATTAAGACCGGCGCCAAGACGGCACCGCAGCCGCTGGATTCGCACCAGCGCGTCACCCGCGACCGTTCGGTTGCGATGGTGCATTATCCTCGTTGAGTCAGGCTGTGCTGTTGTCGAATGCCAACCTGGTCTGACGTGTCGATGGTCATGGCGTTGAGAGCCCGAGCGGACAGTCCAGAAGGTGCCGTCAACGATTCGGCTGCGGATCTCAGCGGCGAGTCGTGTGGCCTCACCGAGGTTCTCTGCAAACAGCGGCACTGCCACGCCGTGCCGGTGCGCCAGCGGGGCAAGATCTTGCAACCTAAGCCGCGCCCTGAACCACGCCGGCCGTCACAAACGCCACGCCCCAAGGCTGCAACGCAAGAGCGCAGCCGGGGCGACAACGCGCAACGCTTCTGCGCGACACCATCGGAATCAGGCTCAACTGACTTGCCCGGTTTCTTCAGGCCTGCAAAGGCTCGTCTTGGTGCTCGCCTAGGGCCTTTGAATTTCCTATCCTCGACGAAACGGGGTTTGAGACGGATTTCGGGGGTGGGTTGCCATGGGGTCAGTCAGGAGCCCATAGCAAAAAGCCCCGCATGGTGCGGGGCTCTGAGCGCCTGACAATTCGACTGAGCGAGTTAGCAGGGTTTGTTTTGGCGGGGCTGAAGTGATGGAGTCGCAAACAGCCTTCGGTCAGGAGGTTTTCCGAGCTGGCCGGTCAAGGGTTTCGAACTTTCTGACGGCAAACTCGTTGTTCAACAAAGCTTGACATAGATCCCGCGCTCTCTATAAACTTCCCTAGATCCTTTGCGACAGGCATACCGCATGGAAGTCATTCTCAGAAAGTACGGCAACAGCACCGTAGCCGTGCTCCCTCCGGCCGTTCTCAAGGACCTCGGTCTCTCGGCCGGCCAGGCCATGTCGCTGGACACCACAGGCCAAGGCCAGATCGTGCTGTCCCGCAAGCGCAAGTACGTATTGGCGGAAATGATCGCCCAGTGCGACCGCAAGGCGCCCCCGCCAGCCGACCTCGCGCTTTGGGACACCGCCAAGTCCGTAGGGCAAGAGGTCTGGTAATGCCGGTATTCGACCGGGGGGACGTGGTCAGCGTGCCCCTGGACCCCGCCATCGGCCACGAGCAGAGTGGCACCCGCCCTGCCCTGGTACTGACCACCAAGGACTTCAACAAGCTCGGCGACGTGCTGGTGGCCCCCATCACCCAGGGCGGGGACTTCTCGCGCCATGCGGGCTTCGCTGTCAGCCTCACGGGCACCGGGTGCAGAACCCAGGGTGTGGCGCTCATCAATAAGGTGCGGATGCTCGATCTTGCGGCGCGCAAGGCCCGCCGCATCGAGCGCGCACCGCAGGCCGTCATCGACGAGGCGCTGGGGCGGCTGATAGCGCTGCTGGACTGCTGAACTGCCGCCACGGGTGAGATGAGTTCCCGCGCTGACCCACCCGGCACCGAAGCACCTTCCAAGGCGGATGCCCGCCTCGCCTTTCTTGATGCGCTGCGCGTCATGGCCCTGGGCTTGCTCATCGCGTACCACGTGGGCATGTACTACGTGACCTGGGACTGGCACCTCAAGAGCCCCTTCGCGAGCACAACGCTCGAACCCTGGATGCGGCTCGTCAACCCCTGGCGCATGAGCCTCCTGTTCCTTATCTCGGGTGCCGTAACAGCGATCCTGCTGCAACGAAGCGCACCGGGTTGGCTCGGGCTCAGGCTCGGGCGACTGGGTTTGCCGCTGGCGGCGGGCGTGCTGGTGATCGTGCCGCCGCAAAGTTACTGGCAGGTGGTCGAGCAGATGGGCTACCGCGGCAGCTACCTGGACTTCCTGCCGCTCTACCTGGGCGGGCACGAGGGCTTCTGCAAGCCCGCAGGCCCGTGCCTCACCCTGCCAACCTGGAACCACCTGTGGTTCCTGCCCTACCTGATGGTGTACACGCTCTTGTTGTGGGCGAGTGTGCGCCTCGCCCCTTCCTGGCTTGAGCGGGCGGGCCTCAGGCTCTCGGGCTCGCTGTCGGCCCTGACCCTGTTGGTGGCGCCCTGGCTGGTGCTCGCTGCGGGCCGGCTTGCCCTGAGGCCCTGGTTCGATGTCACCCACGCCCTCGTCGATGACGCGCTGGCGCATGCGCAGTACCTACCGGCCTTCATCGCAGGAGCGATCTTCGCCCGCACGCCCGGCGTTTGGCCTGCCATCGCACGGCTTCGGGTGACCGCGTTGCTCGTCATGCTGGGAGCCTGGCTGTTCCTGTTGTCAGCACAGGACGTCCCTGTTCCGCCGCTGCGCATGGTCTATGCCGCACAACAGTGGGCCGGGGTGATCGCGGCCCTGGGATTCGCCTGGGTGCACCTGAACCGCCCCAAACCGTGGCTGAACAGGCTCGCAACCCGGATCTTTGCGGTGTACGTCCTGCATCAGACGCTGGTCATCCTTCTTGCCGTGACGATCAGGCCCTTGGCACTGCAACCCTTTGCCGAGGGACCGCTGCTGATCGTCGGCACCGTGATGAGCGCCCTGGCCCTTGTCCGGATGTGTGAAGCCATCAACCCGCTCCGGCCCTGGCTGGGATTGCCGAGGGCATGACCAGATCGACGGATGCCCAAGCCCAAACAGGCGCGAAGTCAGATCGGTGAGATCCCGCAGGAGTGAAATTCCGGCACCCTCGGCCGAAACCGCAGTCAAGGGCCAAAAAGCAAACGGCCCCGCACGGGGCGGGGCTCTGAGCGCCTTCGAAGCCCGCTCAGCAGGTTTGAAGGTCTTGGTCTGGCGGGCAAGGAGGGATTCGAACCCTCGGTACTGGAATACCAGTACGCCGGATTTCGAATCCGGTGCATTCGACCACTCTGCCACCTGCCCGGTGTATCGCCCCAAAATTGCGCGCCGCTTGGTCTCGCTTCGTGATCAGCGGAGTTTAGTGCATCAGGGCCGAGCGCTCAGGCCGCCCGCAAGACCGCATCCCCACCCAGGTAGGGACGCAGCACCATGGGCACGTTCACCGAGCCGTCGGCGTTCTGGTGGTTTTCCAACACCGCCACCATGGCACGGCCCACCGCCACGCCCGACCCGTTGAGGGTGTGCACCAGTTCGGGCTTGCCCGCGGCGTTGCGAAAGCGGGCCTGCATGCGCCGCGCCTGGAACGCCTCGCAGTTCGAGCAGGAGCTGATTTCGCGGAAGGTGTTCTGCGCAGGCAGCCACACCTCCAGGTCGTAGGTCTTGGCGCCACTAAAGCCCATGTCACCGCTGCACAGGGTCACCACGCGGTAGGGCAACTCCAGCGCCTGCAGCACGGCCTCGGCGTGCGACACCATCTCTTCCAGGGCGGCGTTGCTTTGCTCGGGCGTGGTGATCTGCACCATCTCCACCGTGTCGAACTGATGTTGGCGG
>SXGQ01541844.1_pt1 | contig 12149 bp, 13 predicted proteins | sample 3178371 | NCBI WGS metagenome assembly SXGQ01 (sample SAMN11356859, study PRJNA531348) | freshwater metagenome | isolation source: freshwater sample F1-20 | place: China: Fuxian Lake, Yuxi | collected 2017-12-25 | reverse complement strand
CAGGGCTGCTTAGTGTTAATCCTGAAACAGAGGTTGTTGTTCCGCCTAATGTCAATGTGCTTGAACCTAAAGTAAGCGTAGAGTTAGCCAACTTAACATTTGTTACGTTACCGTCAACAATTTTTGCGGTTGTAACGGTGTTGTCTGTAGGTGTACGAGTGTCAGTAAACCTAGCGTCTGTGTCAATAGCTAGTTTTACCCAGTTACCAGCGTGTGCATAATAAGCACTTCCAGTGTCATGAACATGAGCAAACATTCCATGATTGTCACCCGCTACTGGTAAATTTGCAAAAGTGCTAAATACAGACCAAGTAATGTCGTCTGAAGTAATTGCTGACTTATCTAAACCAAGAACTGCCGCTGTTGATGTTCCTGTATTTGTTACAGGTCCTGTTACAGAAATAACTCCTGATGGGCCTGTTGGACCAGTAACTGTGCTGGCAGCACCTGTTGGACCAGTTGGTCCTACGGGTCCTTGAGGACCAACAATCTGTCCTGCGCTATACCAAGAAGTACCGTTCCATACATATAAATCGCCATCTTCATCAACAATGTACGCGTCGTTTACTGCATTTCCTGTTGATGGTAGGTTTGCAACTAATGCAACGCTTCCAATTAAATCAACTGCAACGCCTTGTGCACCTGTTGGGCCAGTGACACCCTGTGCGCCAGTAGGGCCAGTTTCTCCAGTAGCTCCTGTAGGACCAGTAGGTCCCGTTACGCCTTGTGCGCCAGTAGGGCCAGTTATGCCCTGTGCGCCTGTTGGACCAGTAGGACCTATTGGTAAAATTAAATTAAGTGTTTGGTTTGGAGCAGTACCAGTTATAGACGCTCCAGCACTAGTGCTAGATGATATTGAACCAATTGTTAAAGTATTAGCAGCACCAGTCGGACCAGTAACACCAGATGAATAAGCTAGAGAGTTCCAACCTTGAATACCGTTGCCAACTTTAAATCTACCTGTGTCATACTCATACCCAACTTCTCCTTGAGCTAGAATTGGGTTGGTAGTAGACCATGCTGTTGCAGTATCACGTCTAAATTGAACACGAACGGCCATTAAATCTCCTTAACCTGCAACATTTCCACAATCAATAATTGCGGAACCACCATATATTGTATTCGCTGCGCCACCATCAATATTTGTAAACACTGGACCAGTTGGTCCTGTTTCACCTATCGGTCCTGTTGGACCTGTTGGTCCTGTAACACCTTGTGAGCCCGTTGGTCCTGTTGGACCAGTTGGTCCTGTTACACCTTGAATACCTTGTGCGCCAGTTGGACCAGTTACTGATGGACCAGTTGGGCCTGTAGGACCCACAGGTCCTTGAGCAACGCTGATTCTCCATACTGAGCCGTCCCAGTACCAAAGCTGGTCGCCAGCAGAAAATAAATCATTTACCGCAGGAGAGTTGGGAAAGTCGATTGGCATAGCTTCTATTGTACGTCGCAAATTGATTTTGGTACTGCTAAGATGTCAGGTATGAGAAAACCGTTTACCTTTGAAGAAACAGAACAGGCTATAGTTCTCAGCTTAACCACTTATTGCCCAGAAAAATGGCTATTGATAGACCAAGAGACTGGGCAGTTATTTCGTGGGAATATTGGAGGGTACTGGGACAGGTTAGCGCCAGTTATTAAGGATAAGGACATAGTTAAATGAAGTTTAGAACTCAGTGGTTGGAAGCTTTAAAGACAATGAGATTTAAGTCTTATTGGAATAGGCCTAACACCGTAGAGTTTTTTGCTTTTATGACAAAGATTGCCATTATTTTTCCAGGCCTTTTACTAGGTAAGCAGTTTTGGTGGCTTTACATATTTGCCCTAATCTCAAGTTTTGCTTTAATCTGGTCTTCAACAGTAAAGACGCTTCCAACTATTATTTGGTTTAACATCCTATGGTGTATTCTTGCATCCCTATCTATAGCTAAACACTTTGGAGTCATATTATGAGTAAAATGATAAACGGCATATTTCCCGGCACACTTTTTCCAACTACTACAGTGGGCGGGTGTATTGATATCTTTGAAAATGTGTGGCCAAACCCCAAAGAAACAATTTCTTTGGTAGAAGAGCAGTGTTCTTTAAAAGATTCTGGAATGCATTGGGAACGGGCTACTACAAAACATGCTGGGGCAGAACAAAGTATAAGAACTAATTATCATTTAGGATTAACAAGAAATGCAGGTTTAGGGAATCCAGTAGCGCAAAATGTGCATAATCAAATGTACTTATTGCTAGTTGCAGCTACTTTGCAATACGCAGAAAAACATCACATAGATGAGCTTTACCATGAAGGTTACAACATGTTGAGGTACACCGGAGGCCAAGAATACAAAGCTCATGCTGACGGCACTACCGTAGACGGACGTTCTGTTTCAGCTATTGTGTATTTAAACAACGAATACGAAGGCGGAGAGGTTGAATTTGTTAATTTTGGCGTAAAGATTAAGCCAGAACCTGGAATGTTGTTGTTGTTTCCGTCTAACTATCCATACACTCACATAGCACACCCAGTCACTTCTGGTACAAAGTACGCTATCGTAACTTGGATGAAAGACCGAAACATTTAATGAGGGTACTTGTTGTTGGCGGAGGAACTTCTGGGTTAATCTCCGCTTTAATCTTAAAAAGATTTTTAAACGTAAAGGTAGATGTTGTCTATTCAAAGAACATAGGCATCATAGGCGTTGGGGAAGGGTCTACGGAACACTTTAACGACTTTATGAACTTTGTTGGGATTGATTACTTTTCAATTATAAAAGAATGCGGAGCAACTTTTAAATCTGGAATTATGTTTGAAGGGTGGACTGAAGAACCCTATCTTCATAGTGTTGGCGCTCCTTTTAGTAATAAAATTGGGCAGTACCCGTATGTTTACTCAAGGCAAATATCCGCTAACTCAAACCGAGTAAACTCCCAAATTATATGGGACAACAAACTATCGGAGCAATATTTAAATAGTAAAAAAGTTGCGCCCTTTAATCAGTATCATTTTGATACCCATAAACTTAATGATTTTTTGATAAAGTTTGCAAACAAAGTGGGGATTAACACAATTGTTGACGATGTAAAAGATGTTGTGCTTAAAGAAACGGGTGAAATAGATTACGTAGTTGGAGATATAAAAAACTACAACTACGATTTTTACATTGATTCAACTGGATTTAAAAGACTATTAATTGGAAAAATGGATGCTCGTTGGGTTTCTTTTTCCGAGTTTTTAAAGATGAAATCTGCTGTTGTGTTTCAAACCCCAACCAATGAAGAGTACGACCTATGGACTTTGGCAAAAGCCATGGACTACGGGTGGAGGTTTCAACTTACCACTCAAGACCACATTGGTAACGGGTATGTGTTTGACAGTGATTACGTTTCTTTAGACAAAGTAAAAGAAGAACTTGATAAAGAAATGGGTTTTGACGTAAACATTGCAAAAACTTTTTCTTTTGACCCTGGGCACTTAGACACGCCTTGGGTTAAAAACTGCGTAGCAGTTGGTTTAAGCGGTAGTTTTGTAGAGCCCCTTGAAGCAACATCAATAGGAACTACTATTCAACAAACTTATCTACTAATGCATAAGTTACTCAATTACTCAGAAAAAGACATAAAGACCTACAACAATTCATTTACGTCTATTATGAATAATTTAAGAGACTTTATATTTTTGCATTACATTACAAAAAAGGAAACAACAGATTTTTGGAAAGATGTCCGCAGTATAACTCCACCAGACTCTTTATCAAACAACCTAGAGTTGTGGAAAAACAAATTACCAATTAAAGAAGATTTTTCTAATCAATCTCAATATTGTCTATTTTGGGAAGATAACTTTACAGTGGTGATGCATGGTCTAGGCCTGTTTAACATAGACAGTATAAAAGCAGAGTATGACGCTTTATCAAATGATTTTAAAAATATTGTAGACCAACAACTAAATAGTTTGTTAAATACTGAAACAGGGATTAGCCATAAAAAGTTTATTCAAACGGTAACTAAATATTTAATTTAGTGTTGAAGTTTAAATTGGATAACGAACAACGACTAAACCGGTACCGCCAGCACCGTTAGCTGTGTGGCCGTTACCGTGACCAGCACCACCACCACCACTACCAGTATTTGCAACTCCATTACCAGCAACTGAGCCAGAACTTCTACCTGTTGTTCCTACTCCTCCGCCTCCAGAGCCACCAGAGCCTGCATCAAAACCCCAAGGAGGCTCATGAGCTCCACCACCACCGCCGCCAGCACGTGTAGTTAAAGTTCCAGTAATAGAAGATGAAAGACCTGCTCCTCCTGGTCCACCGTTTCCATTGGTTGGGCTGTAACCTCCAGCACCGCCTTGATTACCTTGACCAGGTGTGGCATCGCCACCTAAAGACCCAGTGTTATTATCAGCAGGTGTTCCAGCGGCCCCCGCTCCTCCGCCCCCGCCCCCACGTGTTCCAGACCCAGCACCGCCAGAGCCTCCATTTTGATTAGCAATTCTTGATACCGCACCAGAGCCGTAGTTTCCTCCAGACCCACCACCAATAGCTGTAAGGCTAGCAAAAACTGAGTTGCTGCCAGGAGGTACTGTGGCATTATTTGGAGTAATTCCACCTGGACTACCATTGCCTACTGTAACCGTATTAGAGCCAGAAGAAACTGTAAGGCTTCCTGCTAGGTAACCTCCCGCCCCTCCACCGCCACCACAGTGAGCGGCACCTGCGCCGCCTCCACCAATAACTAAATACTCGACATTAAGAGGTAGTCCGTAGTTAGTTGTATTAAAAGCAGTGGTACCAACAGATGTAAAAGTATGAATGCGATAACCGCCAGCAGTAGTGATTGTTCCACCAGAAGGAGCAGCAGGGCTATTAGGGTCTTGTCTTAAAAACTCTGACAAGGCAACACCGTTACCTACGCCTCTATTCTCAGATGTAGGTCCAAAAGTTCCTCTTAAACTACTTACAAAAGGCATTTACTTCTCCTTAGAAGTTGAGGTTAGCAGAACCTAACAAAGTATATGTAGATGCTCTACGAACAAAAGTTAACGTAAATATATCAATTTTTCCAGAAGACGATGTAGCTACAGGAGTTGCTCCCGCTGCCCATTTCATAGTAACGCCGCTACCATTAATTGTAAATGTGCTTGGAATATACCCTGTAGAACCTTGGGTCACTAGAACGTTAATAGTAAATACACGACCATCTGTAGTTGGCGCGTTTGTAACGTTCCAAGTCATATTTGCGGATGGGGTGCTTGTAGTCCAAAAAATGTTACCTGCACTATAGTCAAGAGTTGCTACGTTAGAGGACAGGGTAACATCTACAACGTCTTCAATCATTTCCTGAACACGAACGCCGCCTGTAAAGGTTGGGGTTCCAGTAAATGATGGGGCGCCAGAGAATACTGGGGTTCCTGAGAATGTCGGGTTACCTGAGAAGGTTGCATCTCCAGCAATAGTTCCACCAAAGCTGTTTGAAGAACCGCTAAGGGTTAAGTTAGCAATGCTGTTCGAACCAGCAGTTGATGTTAAACCAGTTGATAAGGTTGCTGAAGTTGCTGTAATTGCTCCAGTTTGAACAGGAGCGTACACAAGACCTGCTTGTCCAAAGTTAACTGCTGTTGTTGGTTTTACAGAAGCGCCTGTAAAGAACTTAACAACTCCATCAGAGGCATCACGAACAATACCTGCATATTTACGGTCACGAGTTACTGTTGCAGTTCCTGCAGGGGATACCGCAGCTGAAGTTACGTTTGTAGCTTCTTTAGAGTAGGTAAATGTAGTTGAAGACGGAACACCTGAGATTGTAAATGTTCCATTAAACGGTGCACCTACATCAGTAATAACAACTACTTGACCTACCGAGAATCCGTGAGCAGCAGCTGTTGTAAGAGTTGCTATGTTTGCTGTAAGAGCTTTATTAGATACAGAGGCTACTACGTTAGAAATAGCAACTGTAAATTCGCCAACTTGACCTAAGTCAATAAGGTCATCTACGTTTCCTGTACCAGAAAAAATAATTGGAGCATCAACAGCAAGGTTTGCAGTTGTAACCGTTGTACCAGAACCTCCGAAGGAGATGGTACCTACGATTGCTACGTTACCTTGAATGTTCATATCACCTTGAATACCAACTCCACCTACAACGGTTAGAGCACCAGTAGTTGGGGATACAGAAGGTGTTGGGATTTCAATGTGGACGTTTTGTCCAGCAGTAATTTCCATCTGTGTGTCACCAGTAGCAAAACCACCAGCAGCAAAAACAATTTTGTTTTCAGTTCCTTTGTCGCCTGTAGCAAAAACTAAGTTACCAACAGCTCCTGCGTTAAAGGTCACGCTACCTACAGGAGATACGGCTGCAGAGGTTACGTTTGCATTTGTTTTTGCGTATCTAAAGGTTGTAGTTGTTGGAACAGCAGTTACATAATAAGTTCCATCAAATGGAGCTCCTACGCCTGTAATAACTGCCTTAGCGCCTACGCTAATTCCGTGAGCAGTTCCTGTTGTAAGAGTTGCTACGTTAGAGGTAAGGGCTTTGTTAGTAATAGTTTTAGTTACAGTTGCTGGAGCATCAAAGAAGATGTAAGCATCGTTTGCGCCAGTAATACCGTAGTTAGTGTCGCTAAAGTCAGACCCTGTGATACCAAAAGATGCCCAACCACTATTGTCATCTCCGTTGTTAGCAATAACTTGAATATCAGTTGAAGAGGTGCGGTCTGAGTTAGTGAAGGCAATCTGAGCAAAGCCGTCTTCTTCAGCATCATTATCAAAGCTGAATACGGCTACTGCGTTAGTAAGAGCTTTTTCATCATGCTTAATTTCAGCGTCGGTACCAACAAACGCTTGAACAGTTGCGGTTAGCTCATCAACTGTTACGTCTGATACCCAAATAACTGCTGTTCCATCGTTAGATAGGAATTTACCAGCTGCTGCAGAATAATCAGGGAAGGTACCCGCTGCTAGAACATCCCAGTTAGCGCCTGCTACTGGAGTGTTTCCTTGAGTATTTTGTTTTGCAATCCAAGAAGAACCGCCGTAAGAAACAATGTCGTTTTTGTTGTATGTGGTAAGGGAGTTATATGTTCCCTTCCAAGAAATACCTTCAATAAGAACTGCCCAATAAATTGTATCTGTTGGGGCGCTGTTAAGAGAGTCTGCAATAGCTACGTAAACAAGACCACCGTAGTTAACTACGTCTCCTGCTTGATAGTTAGCTGATGATGACCATGTACCTTCAAATTGGAAACCTTGGCTAAATAGAGCCCAGTTAACTACGTTAGTTGGTACTACGCCAGTGGAAGGAGCAATATTAATGTATGCCTTACCACCGTAAGAAACAATGTCATTTACTTTATAAGCAGTGCCTGAGGCGTAAGCGCCTTTCCATTCAACACCGTAAACAAGTATTTCCCAGTTTGCATTAACTGAGGTAGGAGACGAAGCAGAGTTGTTATTAACAGCAATCCAGATGTTACCGCCGTACTTTACAACATCGCCTTTTTGATAGGAAGTGCCTGAAGACCAAGTTCCTTCATATTGAATACCGTCAACAAAAACAGACCAATCAGCAGTCGATGTTACGGGGTTGTCTCCAATAGTGTCTTGAAGAGCAATATAAATTTTACCACCGTAAGAAACTAAATCTGAAATTAGATACTGAGTACCAGTTGCCCAAATACCTCGGTAGTTGAAACCTTCTACCATTAACGCCCAGAAAGCTGTGTTAGTTGGGAGGTTGCCAGTGCTTGCTGTGCCTAGTGTGTAAACATAGACGTTACCACCGTACTGCACTACATCGTTGCGCTCATACTCTGTGGCGCTGCTGTAAGCTCCACGATAGTCAAATCGGAATTTGCCCAGGTCAAGAATTTGAGCCATTAGTAAACCTCCATAAGGATATGTCCGGTAGCGTTAACACTAAATCTGAGTGTGTTGTTACTCCACATCCAGTTTAGATAATCAGTTGATTTAGATGAGAACGAATCACTTAACGTGATTGTGCTACCTGAACCAATAATATCAATGTAAGCCTTGCCTGTAAGTATATCTTGACGAGCCCCATAGAAGACTCTATCTACAATACTTTCTAAATCTGAGGTAGTAAGGGTGGCTTCTGAGGAACCGTCTATATTAATAAACGTAGGATTTGGCACTATCTAACCCCTTCTTCCAGGTTTATGGTCAATCCAATGACATCTTCAAAAGGGCAGGTTGCGTATAGTTTGTCACCTGTTTGAAGAGTAATTTCATTTGAAATCTTGTTGTACCCAATAGCTACTGGGTTTCCATCTTCCCCAACTCGGGTATCTCCAGATACTAGAGGCAAGACTAGGTAAGCGGTTTTTAAAACGCGAGTTTTATTTACTAAAAACTTGGTGATGGTTCCCGATACGTCTCGACCTACATATAGGGAGACAGGAAGGATTCCAGTATCTGATGCGCCAGTGTGAGCAGCCAAAACAGAAGTAACTTTAGTTTTAGAAGTGGCTGTATAAATTACAGTTGCTGAGCCTGGAGCGGTGTCGGTTACTAAAAAGTTAATGCTTTTAGCAGTTCCCGCAGATGCTACTGCGTCAACTGGATATGCGTACCCTGGCATCTATTCTCCTAAGCTGTCTGGTCTAAGCCTTGTAGGTAAAAGGCAACACCAGAAGGTCCTGCAACCTTCACAACATCTGTCGGGTTCAACCCAAACCTAAATGTTTCATAACTATTATACGCAGGCACAGTTAAATTGTATGCTATTAAACCGTATCCAGGTTCCGAAGCCCCTGATGGAACTACATAAACATAAATGTTTACATCTGCAGCGGTTGTATTTGTTGCAATTACAGATACTAAATAATAATCTGTAGAAGTAAATAGGGTGGTTCCTGTGCCATAAGCAACCGTCGAAGAAAGACGATTTACCGCTAAGCGTTCAATTCCTGCCATTTATACTCCTAACCACCAAGATGTTCCGATGCTTCCTGCACTAGATGAGCCTGCAGGTCCTGTAGCACCTGTTGCTCCAACAGCTCCTGTCGGTCCAGTTACACCTTGTGGACCAGTTGGTCCAATTGGTGCCGCACCAGTCTCAACCCAGTATCCATCATAAAAGATAAATATTCCGCCTGTATTAGGGTCAAACCAAGCGTCACCTGCTGATGCACCTACTGGTGGAAGTGCACTTGAGTAAGTCCACGCTCCTGTAGGTCCTGTACTACCAGTTGGTCCTAACAAACCTTGAGTACCAGTTGGGCCAGTTGGACCTGTTGGTCCTGTAGCACCTTGCGGTCCAGTTGGTCCGACTACCGGTGTGCGGATTACATCCCAAGTAGTTCCATTCCACTCCCAAGTAGTATTACCAGAAGTAAACTGTTGATTGAGTGTAGGTGAATTAGGAAAATCTATGGCTGTCATGCGTATAACCACATATATTCAGGGTCTACCCACACAGTGTGTGTAACAAAAGGTATTCCAAGTTCTTTCATACGAGCCTGTACTTTAGAGTTCGCCCCTGCACCGTAGTAAGTCTCAATATCATTTGGTACATTCCACCAACCTGTACGAACAAGATAAAACTCAGCGTTAGGGCACCATGCTGCGTACACTCCAACACCACCCCCTTGTTCATAGATAACTTCCCAAATATCTACGTCTTCAATTTGAAGCTCACGAGAGTAATCCCATTTAGGACTTGGTGGAGTCTCAACTTTGTTGGAATCCATCCATCTACTCTCAAAGACTTCACCAAAATCTTTAAATATGTTTTGTGTTGATTTAAATCGCATTAGATTGGATACCTAATAATTACTATGCCATCTCCGCCTTTACCGCCCCTTGTGTATCCGTTGTCTCCAGTATCATTATTGTAGCCATCAGAAGCCCCACCGCCGCCGCCTAAGCCATTTGTACCAGATGTGCAAGTAACGCTGCCAGCATACCAACCGCCTCTTCCACCGCCACCAGAACCTCCGGCTCCTCCAGGAAAACTTTGTGAGTTTGTGCTTCCTCCGCCTCCGCCTCCACCCGCATAAATTACAGATGAACCAGAGATTGAATTTGTGGTACCACTTCCACCAGCACCACTAAAACTACCACCACTGCCATTTTGACCATTTCCACCGGCACCTCCGCCACCGCCAGTCGCTCTGTTACCGTCTGGGGTTCCAGAGCCTCCGGGGTAACCTTGTCCAGGGGTACCATTGCCTCCAGAATTACCGTTGCTTCGGTGACCTCCACCGCCACCACCAGAGCCACCAGGACTACCATTACCACCACTGGGACCTGACCCTGAATGGCTTCCGGGAGCTCCACCTCCAGCACTTGTAATTGAAGAAAAAGTTGAAACGTTTCCAGATGAGCCAGTGCTTCTATCATCACCTGTTCCATTACCATTAGGTAAACGACCTATTCCGCCCGCCCCACCTGCGCCTACAACTACTGTAAAATTACCGGTGCCTACACTCATCGAGCCTGTTCTAAGTCCCCCTGCTCCTCCGCCTCCTACGTGGTGGTAGCTTCCTCCTCCGCCCGCTCCTCCTGCAACAACAAGGTATTCAACTGTTCCGGCATCGTCTGTAGTAAAAGTAGAAGTCCCAACAGCAGTAAAAGTATGAATGCGATAACCGCCAGCAGTAGTGATTGTTCCACCAGTAGAACCAGAACCTAAACGACCAGTTTGAGGTCTACGTTTTCCTTGACTGCCATAGCTTCCACGAACAGAGCTAATAAAAGGCATTTAGTTACCCCCAGTTTAGGTTAGCGGAGCCTAGGACTGTCCAAGCGCTAGAAACACGAATTAATGAGAAAGTAAATACGTCTATACGTCCTGCAACAGATGTTGGAGTAGGTGCAGCAGCTGTAGGCCATTTAATTGTTGCTGCACTACCGTTAATACTTAGTGCGTTAGGAATATAACCAGTAGAACCTTGAGTAACAAATATGTTAATAGTCATAACTTTATCGTTATCTGTTGGTACGTTAGTTAGAACTGCAGTAAAGTTTGCGGAAGGCGCAGTGCCAATCCAATAAATATTACCTGCAGACCAATCGCAAGCTGCGTTATTAGAAGCAATAGTTACTGGAACCAAAGTTTCACGCATTTCTTGGATGTCAACAGTGCCGCTTAATGACACTGTTCCAGAGGCTGTTAAACCAGCTACTTGAAGGTCAGCATAAGCAAGACCTGCTTCTGAAAAGTTTACAGTTGTAGTTGGCTTAGTTGTAGCATCTTTAAATATTTTAAAGATTCCATCAGAAGCATCACGAACTGCGCCGCCAAAAAATCTACGAGCAGATACTGAAGAGCTTCCAGAAGCTGCAGCTGAGGATACGTTAGCAGCTGTCTTAGCATAAGTAAACGTTGTTGAAGTAGGTACTGCGGTAATTGCATAAGTACCGTTAAATGTTGCGTCAACTCCAGTTACTACAACTACGTCACCTTCACGATAGTTATGTCCTGCAGAGGTAGTTAAAGTAGCTACGTTAGAAGTAAGTGCCTTATTAGTAACTGTGCTTACTAGAGCAGAAATAGTGCTTGCGTACTCTACGACAAGGCCTTCATCCACTGTGTCAGCTTGGTTACCTGTACCAGAGAAAATCATAGGAGCAACAACAGCTAGGTTATCTGTAGTAGTTGCTCCACCACCAAATGTGAGGTTACCTACGATAGCCATGTTACCTTGAACGTTAACGCTTCCTTGAATACCCACACCACCAACTACAGTTAAAGCACCTGTAGTAGAGCTAGTTGATGGGGTTGGAATCTCAATGTGAACATTTACGTCTGGAGTAATTTCCATTTGAGTATTGTCAGAAGACAAACCACCAGCAGCAAAAATAATTTTGTTTTGAGTACCTTTGTCGCCTGTAGCAAAAACTAAGTTACCTGGACCTGTAGTTCCAACAGGAGCTTCCATAAATATGTAACCGTCATTGGCTCCAGTGATAGTAAACTCTGGGTCATTAAAGTTTGAGCTTGTAATACCCATATCGATGTAACCAGCAAAGTCTGTTCCGTTATTAGCGTAAGCAATAAAGTCTGTTGAAGAGTTTGCTCCATTACCAGAGTTTCTAAAAGCAATTTGAGCAAAGTCATCATCTGCATCAACTGCAAACGCAGCAACTAAATTTGTATAGCCTGGAACTGTTGTTACAGTACCAACGGTTGCTTGT